>Ga0255338_1000345_pt1 | contig 166735 bp, 150 predicted proteins | sample MeOH1_35cm_T4_19_FD_203715 | JGI IMG/M metagenome (GOLD analysis project Ga0255338, IMG submission 203715) | Sandy soil microbial communities from University of British Columbia, Vancouver, Canada - MeOH1_35cm_T4_195 | ecosystem: Engineered > Artificial ecosystem > Sand microcosm >...
GTCGGAAATCGTCAGCGGTGCCGCTGCGGTCTAAGGCGTCAAGTATTCAAGCTATCGGAGATACGAAATGAGTATCGGAAATATTGTGCAGTGCATTGGCGCCGTGGTGGACATCGAGTTCCCGCGCGACGCAATGCCGAAGGTGTACGACGCGCTCGTGCTGGAAGAATCCGGCGACTCGTCGTTTGCCGAGAAGGGCCTGACCTTCGAAGTGCAGCAGCAGCTGGGCGACGGCGTGGTGCGTACCATTGCCCTGGGTTCGTCCGACGGCCTGCGCCGCGGCATGCCGGTCAAGAGCACCGGCGCCCCCATCTCCGTGCCGGTTGGCCACGGTACGCTGGGCCGCATCATGGACGTGCTGGGTCGTCCCATCGACGAAGCCGGCCCGATCCAGGCTGACGAGCTGCGCGGCATCCACCAGAAGGCCCCGAGGTTCGACGAACTGTCGCCGTCGGTGGACCTGCTGGAAACCGGCATCAAGGTGATCGACCTGGTCTGCCCGTTCGCAAAGGGCGGCAAGGTGGGCCTGTTCGGTGGCGCCGGCGTGGGCAAGACCGTGAACATGATGGAGCTCATCAACAACATCGCCAAGCAGCACAGCGGTTTGTCGGTGTTCGCCGGCGTGGGCGAGCGTACCCGTGAAGGGAACGACTTCTACCACGAAATGAAGGACTCGAACGTGCTCGACAAGGTGGCCATGGTGTTCGGCCAGATGAACGAGCCGCCGGGCAACCGTCTGCGCGTGGCGCTGACCGGCCTGACCATGGCCGAGCGCTTCCGTGACGAAGGCCGCGACATCCTGTTCTTCGTGGACAACATCTACCGCTACACGCTGGCCGGTACCGAAGTGTCCGCACTGCTGGGCCGTATGCCTTCCGCCGTGGGCTACCAGCCGACGCTGGCCGAGGAAATGGGCAAGCTGCAGGAGCGCATTACGTCGACCAAGACTGGCTCGATCACGTCGATCCAGGCCGTGTACGTGCCTGCGGATGACTTGACCGACCCGTCGCCCGCCACGACCTTCCTGCACTTGGACTCCACCGTGGTGCTGTCGCGTGACATCGCCGCGCTGGGTATCTACCCGGCCGTTGACCCGCTCGACTCCACGTCGCGCCAGCTGGATCCGCAAGTCGTCGGCACGGAACACTACGAAGTGGCCCGCCGCGTGCAGCAGACCCTGCAGCGCTACAAGGAACTGCGCGACATCATCGCGATTCTGGGCATGGACGAACTGTCGCCGGAAGACAAGCTGGCCGTGTCCCGCGCCCGTAAGATCCAGCGTTTCCTGTCGCAGCCGTTCCACGTGGCCGAAGTGTTCACGGGTTCGCCGGGCAAGTACGTGCCGCTGAAGGAAACCATCCGTGGTTTCAAGATGCTGGTGGATGGCGAGTGCGATCACCTGCCCGAGCAGGCGTTCTACATGGTCGGTTCGATCGACGAAGCCTTCGAGAAGGCCAAGAAGCTCCAGTAAGCGGTGTGTTTCGCCTTCATGCACCGTGGCGATTGCCGCGACCCGCGTGGAGGCGAAAACTTGCTTCCTGGTATCGGGAAGCTAACGCTTTCAGGAGAAAGGATCTGATATGGCAACCATTCTTGTAGACGTCGTCAGCGCGGAAGCGTCGATCTTCTCCGGTCAGGCGAAGTTCGTGGCGTTGCCGGGCGAGACGGGTGAACTGGGTATCCTGCCGGGCCACACGCCGCTGATCACCCGCATCCAGCCGGGTGCGGTGCGCATCGAGAAGGAAGACGGTAGCGAAGAGTTCGTGTTCGTTGCCGGCGGCATTCTCGAAGTCCAGCCGAAGCACGTGACCGTGCTGGCCGATACCGCCATCCGCGGTAGCGACCTGGACGAGGCCAAGGCGCGGGACGCCAAGCGTGCGGCCGAGGAACTGATGCAGAACCAGGGCAGCGACCTGGATCTGGCGCGCGCGCAGAGCGAGCTGGCCGTGGCCGCTGCGCAGCTGGCAGCCATCGCCCGTCTGCGTCGTAAGAAGTAAGCAGTTAAGTAGGACTGGCGCACCTGTTGTTTTTTCGGTGCGCCATGGAAAAAGGCAGCCATGTGGCTGCCTTTTTTGTTCGGCGGGCGCTATATTTTCTTGCCTGGACCACAAAAAAAAGCGCGCGGGCCGGGGAGGCTCCGCGCGGACGGGAAAATCCCTTCGAGGGGTCAATTCGAAGGAACGGGTTCGGTCCAGGATTTACTCACGAGCGCATCGGAGTCTTCTCTCCGCATCTCTTGGCGAGTCCCCGACATCACATCCGGGGAAACTCAAGCCACGCGCCGATCGGTCTTTCCTGGTGCTCCGGATCGGCAAGTTCTGACTTGCTGGTCCGGAAAATCGGAATACTGCCAAGCAAACTCTTTCAGGCTTTCTTCCGCATCCCCTTATTTTTCAATACTTTACGGGTGGGGACACTTCACACCAGCGTTCGGTGTGTCAATGCATTGTGGGGGAAACTTCTGGGGATGGCAGTAACAAAATGTATCGTTTTGCAAGTAGTTGAAAGCCCGGCGGGTAAAAATCCGGCGTTTTAGCCGCTTTTATGCGCCGTTCGAGGCGCAATCTGCACACGGATCGATGTGGCTCCGGTAAGCCAATGTTAAGACATTTAAGTGCTAGGCTACTGAATGCATTAGGTTTTCTGCGAATACATAATCCGCATGCCCCACTTTTGGGGGATAAAGAAAACTCCCGCTTTAAAACTGTGTTCGCTAGCGCCTCTAGCGTTACGATTCGATACGGTTCAAGCGCACCCTTCGCCGCTTTGTTTCCTTCGCCGCCCGCCCGACGGGCGATTACACTGGCGCCAGTTTAGATTTTCCACGACGCGCCATGGCCATCGATCCCCAGATTCTCGCCTATTACCAACGCATGGCCGAGCAGTACGCCGGCCAGCCCGTACCCGTTGATGCGTCCGCACGCCGCGCCCGCTTCGACGAGGTGGCCGCGCAGTCATTGATCGATGACCCAGCGGGGATGGGCGTCACCGACATCGCGCTCGAGCCAGGCGCGGCATCGCTGCCCGTGCGCCTGTTTCGCCCTGCCGAGGTGGCACGCCCGCGCCTGATCGTCTATTTCCATGGCGGCGGCTGGGTGGTCGGCTCGCCGCGCACCCACCACACGGTAGCTGCCTTACTGGCCGAAGACACGGGCTGCGCGGTGGCCAGTGTCGACTACCGGCTCGCGCCAGAACACGCTTTCCCCGCACCGTGCGATGACGCCATTAACGCCGTGCGCGCGCTGGCGGCAATGCGCGAAGCGCTCGACGTCGATCCCGACTTCCTCGCCGTGGCCGGCGATAGCGCGGGTGGACACCTCGCCGCCTTGGCCGCCCGCGAGGTCAATGCCGCCGCTGGCGCGCCAGTCGTCAACGCGCAGCTGCTGATCTATCCGGTTACCGCGCCGGTGCTGACCACGGAGAGCTACCGCGCCTTCGCCGATGGCCCTGGCCTGACGCGTGACGAGATGGCCTGGTTCTGGACCCAGTTCATCGGCGCCGACGCCCTGACCCGTGGCCCCGAGACCACCGACCCACGCATCCATTTGATGGCCACCGCGCCGTCGCAGCTGCCGCCGGCCAGCGTGGTGCTGGTAGCCGCCAACGACGTATTGCGCGATGACGGCCTTGCCTACGCGGATTTCCTCGTGCGCCACGACGCCATGGTCGTCACGATCGAGGCCAGCGGCATGACCCACGGCTTCGCCCGCCTGCAACCGGACGCGCCGCGCGCCCGCGAGTGGATGCGCCGTGCCGCGCAGGCCTTCGTCGGCATCTTCGACGATGCGTGACATCTTTCCCGAACAGCGTGCGGCGGCGGCCATCCCTTAGAATGGCGGTCTTGAGAGGATGACCATGACCGCATTGCAGAACGATACCTTCCTGCGCGCGCTGCGCCGGCAACCCACCGAGTACACGCCGCTGTGGCTGATGCGCCAGGCGGGCCGCTACCTGCCCGAATACAACGCCACGCGCGCCCGCGCGGGGAGCTTCCTCGGGCTGGCGAAGAATCCCGCCTACGCAACGGAAGTGACGCTTCAGCCTCTCGACCGCTATCCGCTAGACGCCGCAATCCTGTTCTCGGACATCCTCACCGTGCCCGACGCGATGGGCCTCGGCCTGTCGTTCGCCCAAGGCGAAGGCCCGCGCTTCGCGCACCCGCTGCGCACTGAAGGCGATGTGGCCAGGCTCGCCGTGCCGGACATGGCGTCCCTGCAATACGTTTTTGACGCCGTGAGCGAGATCCGCCGCGCGCTGATCCAGGACGGCTGCCAGCGCGTGCCGCTGATCGGCTTCTCGGGCAGCCCGTGGACGCTGGCCTGCTACATGGTCGAAGGCGGCGGCTCGGACGACTTCCGCACGGTCAAGGCGATGATGTACGGCCGCCCGGACCTGATGCATCGCATCCTCGACATCAACGCGCAGGCCGTGTCCGCCTACCTGAACGCCCAGATCGAGGCGGGCGCGCAGGCCGTCATGGTGTTCGATACCTGGGGCGGCGCGCTGGCCGACGGCATGTACCAGCGCTTCTCGCTCGAATACATGCGGCGCGTGCTGGCCGGCCTCAAGCGCGAGCACGAGGGCCAGCAGATTCCGGCGATTGTCTTTACGAAGGGCGGCGGCCACTGGCTCGAGCAAATCGCCGAGATCGGTCCCGATGCCATCGGTCTCGACTGGACCGTGAACCTCGCCCAGGCCCGTCGCCGCACGGGCGGGCAGGTGGCCTTGCAGGGCAATATCGATCCGACCGTGCTGTTCGCGCCCGAAGCGGCCATCCGCGAGCAGGTGCGTGGCGTTCTCGACACCTACGCCGCCGGCGGCGGGAGTGACGGACACGTGTTCAACCTCGGCCATGGCATCTCGCAGTTCACGCCGCCCGAGAGCGTTTCCGTGCTGGTGGACGAGGTGCATCGTTACAGTCGCGCCCTGCGCGGCGCGCGGTAACACAGTCTGTCGGCCGTTTGAAATACCCCGCGTCGCAGCGACGCGGGTCCGTGCGCCGGCCTTGTGCACGGGGAGGCTCACGCCAGGGGCTGTCAAGTAAACTATTTTTTGATTTGTCTCCAAAAAGGTGCCGATGGGCCGTTGTCAAGGCTTGACTTATGCACACTGATAGGTTTGCGGCAGTGCACGAGCGGGTTACCCCTTAACTCAGTTGGGGGGTCTTCGCAAGTCCTTGATTCATAAGGCTTTGAATCTTCTTCAAGCGAGCTGCCGACAGCGATGGAACCGTGGATTTAAGCGCCTTCCGGGGAAGTTGGCGCGACTTTTCAACAAAGTTATCCACAGGCACTCCGGGGGAGGTGGAAAACCATCCATGGATCATCGACTTAGGGTCACATTTGAAGTTTTACTTTAAGTTGATGTTGCGCCGCACACAGACTTTTCTCATGGTGTCGACCATGCGCCGCATGCACAACGATTGCGCACCCGGGCTGCACCAGTCGGGGGGCCGCCGATGACCGTCCCCCTGCTCGACGTCGCGCAAACATCACAGACATTGGAAGCCTCCCCGGGCCCGGCACCAATCGTGCGCGTGGCGCTCGATACCCCGGCCGACGACTGTTTCGACTACGTGGCCGCGCATGGCGTGGCCCCGGGTGACCTCGTGGTGGTGCCGTTCGGCCGCCGCAGCATGGTCGGCGTGGCCGTGGAGATGGCCGACAGCAGCGATGTGCCCCCGGACCGCCTGCGCCCGGTGGAGCGCCATATCGGCTGGATGCCCCCGCTGAACGCCGAATGGATGGCGCTGGCCCGTTTTGCGGCGCGCTACTACCACCGCCGGCTGGGCGAGGTCATGCTGCCTGCGCTGCCGCCCTCGCTGCGCGAGGCCGAGACGTGGGGTCGCCTCGGCCAACGCGCCCAAAGCACGCAGTACCGGGTACGCGAAGGGCAGGGCGATGCCTTGCGCGCCGCCGTACCCACGCGCTCCCGCACCGCCCATGCGCTGGCCGCCGCGCTGGCCGCAACGCCGGACTGGATCGGTCTGGCGGACGCCCGCGCCCTCTGCACCGCCGCCCCCGCCCGGCTGGCCGAGTGGGAAGGCGCCGGCTGGATCGAATCGTCGATTGCTGCGCGAAGGCTGCTCGATATTGCGCCGGACCAGCCACCCTCCGTCGCGCCGCCCCTCCACGACGAGCAGCGGCAGGCCGTGGACGCCATCGCCGGCGCCGAAGGCTTCGCGCCGTTCCTGCTACACGGCGTCACCGGCAGCGGCAAAACCGAGGTCTACCTGCACGCCATGGCGAGCCTGCTGGCCGCCGACCCCGCCGCGCAGATCCTGATGCTCGTGCCTGAGATCAATCTCACGCCGCAGCTCCAGGCCCGCATTGCCGCCCGCTTCCCGCATGAGCCGCTGGCCGTGCTCCACAGCGGGCTGGCCGATCAGGAGCGCAGTCTGCAATGGCTCGCCGCCCATCGCGGCGAGGCGCGCATCGTGCTGGGTACGCGGATGGCGGTGCTGGCGTCGATGCCGCACTTGCGGCTGATTGTCGTCGATGAAGAGCACGATACGTCATACAAGCAGCAGGAAGGGCTGCGCTACTCGGCGCGCGACCTGGCCGTCTGGCGCGCCAACCAATTGAAGATCGGCATCGTGCTGGGCTCCGCCACGCCGTCCATGGAGACCTGGCATCGCGCCGAGCAGGGCGCCTACCGCAAGCTCGTGCTGCGCGAGCGCGCCCAGGCGGACGCCGCGCTGCCCACTGTGCGGCTGATCGACCTGAACCATGAGCGGCAGCGCCAGCGCCATCTGTTCGAAGGGCTCTCCGTGCCGCTGCTGGACGCCATCCAGCAACGGCTGGAGCGCGGCCAGCAAAGCCTGCTGTTCCTGAACCGGCGCGGCTATGCGCCGGTGCTGGCCTGCGATAGCTGTGGCTGGCTCTCCGGCTGCCCGCGTTGCTCGGCGTACCTCGTGCTGCACCGGCCGGAGCGCCGGCTGCGCTGCCACCACTGCGGGCTGGAATCGCCAGTGCCGCATCACTGCCCTGACTGCGGCAATGTCGATATTGTGCCACTTGGGCGGGGCACGCAGCGCATCGAGGAGGCCCTCGCCACGCGTTTTCCAGACGCCCGCATCGCCCGGATCGACGCCGACTCCACGCGCCGCAAGGGCACCGCGCAGGCGATGTTCGACGAAGTCCACGCGGGCGAGGTCGACATCCTGGTTGGCACGCAGATGGTGGCCAAGGGCCACGACTTCCAGCGCGTGACGCTGGTCGGCATCGTCCATCCGGACGCCGCGATGTTCAGTCACGACTTCCGCGCCGCCGAGCACCTGTTCGCGTCGCTGATGCAGGTCTCCGGCCGCGCGGGCCGGGCCGGGCTGCCGGGCGAAGTCTTGATCCAGACCCGTTACCCGGACGCCCCGGCGTTGCAGGCGCTGGTCCGGCATGACTATGATGGATTTGCCGCCAGCCAGTTGCGCGAGCGCCGTCAGGCCAGCCTGCCGCCATTCGCCTATCAAGTGCTGGTCACGGCCGAGCACGGCCAGCTCGAACGGGCGCTGGCCTTCCTCCAGGCCGCGCGCGAACGGGCCGATGCCTGTGCGCTGGCGCCAGAGGTGCAACTCCACGACCCGGTGCCGATGTCGATGGTGCGGATCTTCAACAAGGAGCGTGCGCAGATGCTGGTGGAAGCGAGCGCCCGCCCGGTGTTGCAACGGTTTGTGAGCGAGTGGGTGCAAACATTTGGCGAGGTCGGCAGCGCCGTGAAGGGGGTGCGCTGGCAGTTGGAGATCGACCCGCTGCGGATCTAGACGGCGTGCAAAGTGTTGTAGTGGTGCAACCGTCGCACCCCTTCGCAGGCTAAGGGGTTGCACTAGGTTGCACCTCGCAATTTTCCGAGGGTAATATCGCGGCAGCCCTGAAGCGGCCGGGGCTCGCGTGCGCACCGCGCGCGGACCGCGTGGCCGCTTCCCCCGCTTTTCGGAGAACTGCTCGCATGGCCACCACCACCCTCGGCGTCAAGCTCGACGACGCCTCGCGCGACCGCCTCAAACGCGTTGCCCAATCGATCGACCGCACCCCGCACTGGCTGATCAAGCAGGCGATCTTCACGTATCTGGAGCAGGTCGAGCGCGGCCATCTGCCGCACGAGGGCGGGTTCGGCGCCAGCGCGGACGCCGACGGCAGCGACACCGAGGTGCAACCGGGCGACACCGCCCCGCAGCCATTCCTCGAATTCGCCCAGAGTATCCAGCCGCAGTCCGTGCTGCGCGCTGCGATTACCTCGGCCTATCGTCGCCCGGAAACCGATTGCGTGCCGGTGCTGCTGGAACAGGCCCGCCTGCCGCAGCAACAGGCCGACGCCGCGATCAAGATGGCCAAGACGCTGGCCCAGCGCCTGCGCGAGCAGAAGGTGGGCACCGGCCGAGAAGGGCTGGTGCAGGGCCTGATCCAGGAATTTTCGCTGTCGTCGCAGGAAGGCGTGGCGCTGATGTGCCTGGCCGAAGCGCTGCTGCGCATTCCCGACAAGGCCACGCGTGATGCGCTGATCCGCGACAAGATCAGCGGCGCCAACTGGCAGTCGCACCTGGGCCAGAGCCCGTCGCTGTTCGTCAACGCCGCCACCTGGGGCCTGCTGCTGACCGGCAAGCTGGTCGCCACGCATACGGAGTCCGGGCTGTCGAAGGCGCTGACGCGCATCATCGGCAAGGGCGGCGAGCCGCTGATCCGCAAGGGCGTGGATATGGCCATGCGCCTGATGGGCGAGCAGTTCGTCACCGGCGAGACCATCTCCGAGGCGCTCGCCAACGCCCGGAAATACGAGGCCGAAGGCTTCCGCTACTCGTACGACATGCTCGGCGAAGCCGCCATGACCGAGGCCGACGCCCAGCGCTACCTGGCCTCCTACGAGCAGGCCATCCACGCCATCGGCCAGGCGTCACGCGGCCGGGGCATCTACGAGGGCCCGGGCATCTCGATCAAGCTGTCCGCGCTGCATCCGCGCTACAGCCGCGCCCAGCACGAGCGCGTGATCTCGGAACTCTACGGCCGCCTGAAGTCCCTGACGATGCTGGCGCGCCAGTACGACATCGGCATCAATATCGATGCGGAAGAGGCAGACCGCCTCGAAATCTCGCTCGACCTGCTCGAACGCCTCTGCTTCGAACCCGACCTCGCCGGCTGGAACGGCATCGGCTTCGTGGTGCAGGGTTACCAGAAGCGCTGCCCGTTCGTGATCGACTATGTGATCGACCTCGCGCGCCGCAGCCGGCACCGCCTGATGATCCGCCTGGTCAAGGGCGCCTATTGGGATAGCGAGATCAAGCGCGGGCAGGTCGATGGCCTGGAGGGCTACCCGGTCTATACGCGCAAGGTGTACACCGATGTGTCGTACATCGCCTGCGCGCGCAAGCTGCTGTCCGTGCCCGACGCGATCTATCCCCAGTTCGCCACGCACAACGCGCACACGCTTTCGGCGATCTACCAGATCGCCGGCCAGAACTACTACCCCGGCCAATACGAGTTCCAGTGCCTGCACGGCATGGGCGAGCCGCTGTACGACCAGGTGGTGGGTCCCCTTGCCGAGGGCAAGTTCAACCGGCCTTGCCGGATCTACGCGCCGGTGGGCACGCACGAAACGCTGTTGGCCTATCTGGTCCGCCGCCTGCTGGAAAATGGCGCAAATACGTCGTTCGTGAACCGGATTGCCGACGACACCATCGCCCTCGACGAACTGGTGGCCGACCCGGTGGCCGTGGTCGAGCAGATGCACAAGACCGAAGGCACGCTCGGCCTGCCGCACCCGCGCATCCCGCATCCGCGCGCGCTGTATGGCAAGTCGCGCGCCAATTCGATCGGTATCGATCTGTCGAACGAGCACCGGCTGGCGTCGCTGTCGTCGGCGCTGCTGGCCGGCACGAGCGACACCGTGCGTGCCGAGCCGCTGCTGGGTGGCGATGTGTCGCGCGCCGACGCCGTGTTCGCCCCGGTGCTGAATCCGGCCGACCACCGCGACGTGGTGGGCCACGTCAGCGAAGCCACACCGGACGAGATCGAGGCCGCGCTGGCCGCCGCCGTCAACGTGGCGCCGATCTGGCAGGCCACGCCGCCCGAGGTGCGCGCCGCCGCCCTGGAGCGCGCCGCTGACCTGATGGAAGCCCAGATGCAGTCGCTGATGGGCACCATCATGCGCGAGGCCGGCAAGACCTTCTCGAACGCGATTGCCGAAGTGCGCGAGGCCGTGGACTTCCTGCGCTACTACGCGGTGCAGGTGCGGGAGGGCTTCTCGAACGATACCCATCGCCCGCTGGGCCCGGTGGTCTGCATCAGCCCGTGGAATTTCCCGCTGGCGATCTTCACCGGCCAGGTGGCTGCCGCGCTGGCCGCCGGCAACCCGGTGCTGGCCAAGCCGGCCGAGCAGACCCCGCTGATCGCCGCCCAGGCCGTGCGCCTGCTGCGCGAGGCCGGCGTGCCGGCTGGTGCCGTGCAACTGCTGCCGGGCCGCGGCGAGACCGTCGGCGCCATGCTGGTGGGCGATGCCCGCGTCAAGGGCGTGATGTTCACCGGCTCCACCGAGGTGGCGCGCCTGCTGCAACGCAACGTGGCTGGCCGTCTGGACGCCGCCGGCCGTCCGATCCCGCTGATCGCCGAAACCGGCGGCCAGAACGCGATGATCGTGGATTCGTCCGCGCTGGCCGAGCAGGTGGTGGCGGACGTGGTGTCCTCCGCCTTCGACTCGGCTGGCCAGCGCTGCTCCGCGCTGCGCGTGCTGTGCCTGCAGGAAGACGTGGCCGACCGCATCCTGGAAATGCTCAAGGGCGCGATGGGCGAGCTGACGCTGGCCAACCCGGACCGCCTCTCGACCGACGTCGGCCCGGTGATCGACGACGAAGCGCGTACCGGCATCGTCCGCCATATCGAGGCGATGCGCGCCAAGGGCCGCCGTGTCCATCAGGCCGATCCGGGCGCCGCGCAGTCTGCCGCCTGCCGCCACGGCACCTTCGTGCCGCCCACGCTGATCGAGCTGGAAAGCCTGGATGAGTTGCAACGCGAGGTCTTCGGCCCGGTGCTGCACGTGGTGCGCTACCCGCGCGCCGCGCTCGACACGATGATCGACCAGATCAACGGCACCGGCTATGGCCTGACGCTGGGCATCCATACGCGGATTGACGAAACCATCGCCCGCATCGTGGATCGTGCCCATGTGGGCAACCTGTATGTGAATCGCAACATTGTTGGTGCAGTGGTTGGCGTGCAGCCGTTTGGTGGCGAGGGCCTGTCCGGCACCGGCCCCAAGGCGGGCGGCCCGCTCTACCTGCACCGCCTGCTGTCGGTGTGCCCGCAGGACGCCGTGGCCCGCACCGTGCGTAGCGCCGATACCAACGGCGGGGCGCAGGTTGCGCCGGTCTCATCCGGCCTGGCCGCGCTGAAGGCGTGGGCGCAGGGCTCGCAACCCGAGTTGGCGGCCGCCTGCGACCGCTTCGCCGAGGCGAGCCCGTCCGGCCTGGCCGTGACGCTGCCCGGCCCCACCGGCGAGCGCAATACCTACTCGCTGCTGCCGCGCGAGCGGGTGCTGTGCCTGGCCCAGCAAGAGGCAGACCTGCTCACCCAGCTGGCCGCCGTACTGGCCGTGGGCGCCCAGGCGTTGTGGCCAGACACCACTGCAAACAAGGGCTTGCTGTCGCGCCTGCCCCAGGCAGTACAATCGCGCGTCCGCCTGGCCGCCAACTGGCAAGATGCGCAGGCTGCGGACGCCGCTTTCGACGCGGTGCTGCACCACGGCGATTCCGACCAGCTGCGTACCGTCTGCGAACAGGTGGCCCAGCGGCCTGGTCCCATCGTCGGCGTGCAGGGGTTGGCTCACGGTGAACCGAATGTCGCGCTGGAGCGTTTGTTGATCGAGCGTTCGCTGTCCGTCAACACGGCGGCAGCGGGCGGCAATGCAAGTCTGATGACGATTGGCTAAGTATTAAGCAAGTCCTTAGTTGATCGGTTGTCGATGCGTGCGGTGGGGGCCGGCGATCCCGACCCCGCCGCGCAACCGAGGAACGGAGCGGTGCTGCCAACGCCGGTCCGCGATGCGCGCCGGAGGCCGGCCGCGCAGCCACAATACGGCACCCTAAGCACCCAATGGGACCCAAGGAGAACTGATGAGCTCGACATTCCAGAAAACGGCCATGACCGTTGCCATGGCCGTTGCAGGCCTGACCGCCGCGCAGGCTGCCTTCGCGCAGGCGCAGGAAATCAAGCTGGGCTTCGCCGCCCCGATGACCGGCGGCCAGGCGCAGTACGGCAAGGACATGCAGAACGGCGTGGTCCTTGCCATCGAGGACATGAACGCCACCAAGCCGAAGATCGGCGGCAAGGAAGTCAAGTTCGTGCTGGTCTCGGAAGATGACCAGGCAGATCCGAAGACGGGTTCCGTGGTGGCCCAGAAGCTGGTGGACTCGGGCATCCAGGGCATGCTCGGCCACTTCAACTCGGGCACCAGCATCCCGGCGTCGATGGTCTACAACCGCGCCGGCATTCCCCAGATCGCCATGGCCACGGCCCCCGAGTACACGCGCCAGGGCTTCAAGACCACGTTCCGCATGATGACGTCCGATACCCAGCAGGGTTCGGTGATCGGCGCCTTTGTGGTGAAGAAGCTGGGTGCCAAGAACATCGCCATCGTCGATGACCGTACCGCCTACGGCCAGGGTCTGGCTGACGAGTTCGAGAAGGCCGCCAAGGCCGCCGGCGGCAAGATCGTGCGCCGCGAGTTCACCAACGACAAGGCGGTGGACTTCAAGGCCGTGCTGACCAACCTGAAGCGCAGCAACCCGGACGTGATCTTCTACGGCGGCGCCGAGACCCAATCGGCCCCGATGGCCAAGCAGGTCAAGGAACTGGGCCTGAAGGCGCCGCTGGTGTCGGGCGAAATGTCGAAGACCGACAACTTCCTGAAGCTGGCCGGCTCGGCGGCCGATGGCACGGTGGTGTCGCTGGCCGGCCTGCCGCTGGACCAGATGCCGGGCGGCGCCGCGTACGAGAAGAAGTACGAAAAGCGCTTCGGCGGCAAGGTGCAGACCTACTCGCCGTACGCCTATGACGGCGCCACCGCCATGATGACGGCGATGATCAAGGCCGGCTCGGCTGACCCGGCGCGTTACCTGCCGGTACTGGCCGCGACCAACATGCAGGGCGTGACCACCAAGACGCTGGCCTATGACGCCCGCGGTGACCTGAAGGACGGCGGCATTACCGTTTACAAGGTCGTGGACGGCAAGTGGACCGTGCTGGAAACGGTGGGCGGCAAGTAAGCCCTGACTGCGCAAGACACAGGGCCGCCGGCTGGCTTTCCTCCGGCCGGCGCGCCTGCAGGACTCACGCCACCCCCCGGGTGGCGTTTTTTTATACCAAAGCAGATGGGTTTCCCCCGCTGTTCTTCCCATGGTCTTTCCCGGCGTTGGCGCATAATCGCGCTTTTGCATACTTTTTCCATAGGAGCCGTCCGTGCAGGAAGTCAGTTATGAGCACGCGATTGCGCTAGCCAATGCCGGGCGCCACGCCGAGGCGCTACAGATCGCCGACCAGCTTTGCGAGGCCCACCCCGAAGTGGTCGACTACGCCGCGCTGCAGGCGCAACTGCATGCGGACCAGGACGATGTGCCCGGCGCGCTGGCCGCGCTGGAGGCCGCCATGGCCCGTCTGCCCGAGCTGCCGCTGGCGCCGGTGCACCGCTGGGCGTCGCGCGGCGCGCTCGCCCATCTTTACGGCACGCTGCTGATGCGCCAGGGGCAGGACGCCGAGGCGCTGCCGTGGCTCCACGAGGCCGCGCGCCGCAACGGGCTGGCGTCGGGCGAGTGGGCCGCGCACTTCTACGCCGGCTTCGTCGCCTTCCGGCTCAACGATTTCGCCCGCGCGGGCCGCTACTGGCACGACCTGCTGTATCGCGCGCCGGATCTCGGCGCCGCCGATATCCTGCCGCTGGTGCAGGACTACGTGGATCGTGCCGACGCCGCCAGCCAGCTTGGCGAGCCGCTGATGCGCATCTGCCTGGCCCGTATCGCCCTCGATTCCCCCGAATTGCTCGACCTGACGCCGGAAGCCGGCGACGCCATGGCGGGCATGGAGGCCGAGCGCGTGCTGGCCGAGCACCCCGATCACCCCGAGGCGCGCCGGCTGCGCGCGCCGCTGCGGCTGGGCAGCGACCGCGCCGGCGCGCTGGACGACCTGGCCACCTACCTGCGCCAGCGGCCCGACCCGCAGGCGCAGGTACGCGACCTGACCTGGCGCCATCAGTCTGCCGACGCAGCGCCGGGTACGCCGCCGGCCTGGCAGGGTTTCGCCATGACCGCCGATGCCGACGACGGCGCCGCCTACTTCCACGCCGCCACGGCGCTGGGCGCGTTCATCGACGAGGTGCCGGCGTCCGAGTCGGCCCTGAAGCCGATGCTGGAGGCCACCTGCCGCAAAGGGCTGGAGCGCTTCGAAGCCTACTTTTCCACAGGTGAGGGCGATGCCGACGGCCACGGCGGCAACGCCGACCCGCACCTGTACTCGCTGCTGTGCCGGCTCACGGCGCGCCTGCTGCCGGCCGATGCCGCCCATGTCGAGGAAAAAGTGGCACTGCACCACAAGGGCATGGCCGCGAGCGATTTCATCGACCATTGGATCGACCTGCTCGACGCCCATGCGTCGGCGGGCCAGCACAAGCAGGTGGTGGAGCTGGCCGGCGAGGTGCTCAACCGCTACCCGGTGGAGCGCAATCCGGCCGATGTGACGTGGGCGTTCAGCCGGCTGGTAGCCGCCTGGCGCGCGCTGGGCGGGCGCGATGCCACCGAATCCGCGCGCGCCGCCATCACCCATATGGATGCGCGGCTGGACGCGCTGCCCGTGGAGGCCCGCACCGCCGGCGCCCACGCCATGGCGCACGCCCGCGCCCACTATGCGGCGTTGCTGCAGGCGGGCATGGCGGCGATGGACGAGCACGACAAGATCGACGCCCTGGGTGAACTCGAAGCCCTGCAACGCCGCTCGCTGCTGGTGGAGGACGCGTGGCTGTTCAACCGCTTCGGCCAGATCTGGCACGAACTGGCCGAGCCGGCCCGCGCGCTGCCGCTGTTCGAGCGGGCGGTGTTGCTGACCGAGGGCGATCCGGCCGACCAGGCCGCGCCGCGCGCCCAGCGGGCCCGGCTGCTGACGGAGATGGAGCAGTTTCCGGAAGCGCTGACCGACTTCCAGCTGGCCTTCGCCGCCCGCGCCGACTGGGATGCCGAAACCTGGCTGCACGCGGTGCTGGCGGCGCTGGGCATGGGCCAGCGCGAGACGGCGCTGGGCTGGTTCGAACGCGCCCGCAACCTCGGCGCGGACAAGGGCCGCACCCGCCCGCTGTACGCCAAGGCGGAGGCCAGCCTGAAGGCCACCCGTCCGAAGTGGAAGGTGTGGGGTGTGTAACTTCGGGGCGGTGCGAGGGAGCTCCGGGCGCTGAAACCGGCCCGGGAAACCGTCCCCGATTCTGATTCTTGAAACTCCTACAAAACGCCATCGCCGACGATGGCGTTTTTTATTGGAAGTTGCCGTGAGTTGCCGGCATCTTCCATGGGGGGTCGGACAAAGCCCGACACTGCAACCCAAGTGCTTCCGTTACCATGTCGGCCATGAACGGATTGAGCCAACTTTTCCCGACCCTGCCGCTGGTGCCGGGCGGCCTGTTCTGGGTGGGTCTCGCGCTGGTTGGCGCGGGCCTGGCCGGAGAGGTCTGCCGCCGCTGGCTGGGCCTGCCGCGCATCGTCGGCTACGCGGTGGTGGGGCTGTTCGCCGGCATGCTCGGCCGCAGCATCGTCGACGACAACATGATCCTGCAGACGCGGGTGCTGATCGACATGGCGCTGGCCCTGGCCCTGTTCGAACTCGGCCACCGGCTGTCGCTGTCATGGCTGCGCGCCAACCGCTGGCTATTGTTTACCAGCGCGGCCGAGAGCCTGCTGACCTGGGGGCTGGTTGCCACGGTACTCCAGTGGCTCGGGGCGTCGCCGGGCGTGGCGATCCTGGCCGGCGGCATCGCGGTCAGTACCTCGCCCACCATCGTGCTCCAGCTCAAGAACGAACTGCGCGCCGAGGGGCAGGTCACGGAACGGCTGATGGCCATGGCGGCGCTGAACAGCATCTACGCGGCGGCCATCGTCCAGGTGGCCACGGGCTGGCTCCATTCCGAATACGGCAATATCGGCGCGGCGCTGCTGCATCCGCTCTACCTGCTGGTGGGCTCGTGCCTGCTGGCGTGGGTGGTGGGCAAGCTCGGGCACGCGCTGTACGCGCGCATGTCCGCGGACGATCACTACAGCTTCCTGGTGCTGGTGGGGCTGGTGTTGTTCACGCTGGCGCTGACGCGCGTCCTAAAATTGTCCATGCCGCTGACGCTGATGCTGGCCGGCGTGGTCTTCAAGCACCAGGACCGCCAGCCGCACGTGTGGCCGGCGCACTTCGGCAGCGCCGGGAGCCTGCTGATCATCGTGATGGTGGTGTCGCTGGGCCTGCCGCTGACGGCGCATGACTGGGTGGTCGGCGGCACGCTGGCGGTGGCCTTGGTCGTGATGCGCCATGTGGCGAAGCTGGCCGGCGTGGTGTCGCTCGGATCGTTCTCGGGCTTGAGCCTGCGCCAGTGCATGGCGCTGGGGCTGGCGCTGGCGCCGATGTCTGGGCTGGCCTACCTGCTGATGAACGACGTGGCGCGCCTGTACCCGAGCACCGGCGGGCCGCTGGCATCGATCATCCTGTGCGCGCTGGCCATCGAACAGTTGCTGGGGCCGGTCATCGCGTCCTGGGCGCTGCGCTATGCCGGCGAGGCGCGTGACAATGGAGGAGGGCGCTGATGTCGCTCGAACCGTTCAAGCATTCCGAGGCGCTGACGTTTGGCGTGGAGCTGGAACTCCAGCTCGTGAACCGTCATGACTATGACCTGGCGCCGTTTGCGCCGGATCTGCTGCGTGCGCTCAAGGGCGCCCAGCACGCGGGGGACATCAAGCCCGAGATCAGTCCGTCGATGATCGAGATCAGTACCGGCATCTGCCGCGACTACGCGCAGGCGCTGGAGGAGCTGACGGTCATGCGCGACCTGATGACGCGCGCCTCCCGCTCGCTGAACCTGGGCATCTGCGGCGGCGGCACCCATCCGTTCCAGCAATGGTCGGACCGGACCATCTCCGATTCGCCGCGCTACCAGTACATTTCCGAGCTGTACGGCTACCTCGCCAAGCAGTTCACGGTGTTCGGCCAGCACGTCCACATCGGCTGCCCGAGCGCGGACGAGTCGCTGTTCCTGCTCCACGCCATCGGCCGCTACGTGCCGCACTTCATTGCGCTGGCGGCGTCGTCGCCGTACGTGCAGGGGGTGGATACCGGCTTTGCCTCGGCGCGGCTGAACTCGGTGGCGGCGTTCCCGATGAGCGGCCGCGCGCCGCACGTGCTGACGTGGGACGCCTTCACGGCGTACTTCAACAAGATGCGCAACACGGGCGTGATCGAGAGCATGAAGGACTTCTATTGGGATATCCGTCCCAAGCCGGAGTTCGGCACGATCGAGGTGCGCGTGATGGACACCCCGCTGACCGTGGAGCGCGCCTGCGACATCGCGGCGTACATCCAGGCGCTGGCGCGCTACCTGCTGCTGTCACGGCCGTTCATGCCGCAGGAAGACGACTACCTGGTGTACACCTTCAACCGCTTCCAGGCGTGCCGCTTCGGGCTGGAGGGCGAGTACGTGCATCCGAACGAACTGACGCGGATGCCGATCTCGGATCATATTTTGTCGATTTGCGACGCGCTGGTGCCGCACGCGGAGGCGCTCGGGTCGCTCAAGGCGCTCGAGAACATCCGCGCGCTGGCCTCGAGCCGCGACAACGACGCGCACTGGGTGCGCACCGTCGATGCCGATGCGCACAGCCTGCGCGAAACCGTGCGGCGTACCTGCGAGCGCTGGGAAGCCTGAAGCCGGCGGCAGGGCGGCGCTACTGCACCGTGTATCCCTTGCCACCCATGCAAGCCTTCCACGCCTGGTAGTAGCTGCCCATCGCCTGTTGCTGGCTTGCGGCGTTCTGTTCGTTCGCTGCCTGCACGTTGCGGCGTTCCTGCCGGTTCCGCGAGCCGCCCGCCATGGTCCCGACCGCGGCACCGGCCGCCGCGCCCTTGCCGGCATCGCCCGCAATCGCGCCCACCACGGCGCCGCCGGCTGCCCCGCGCGCCGCGCCTTGCACGCGCTGGCCGCCCTGGGCCTGCTGTTGCGGCGGTGCCTGGGCTACCACCGCGGGATCTATCCCGGTCTGTTGTTTGGCCCAGCTATAGCACTCCCCGTCGTCCTTGGACTGCTGCTGCGCGGACTGACCCTTGGCCGGATAGGCCACCGGTTTCGACTGCGCCTGCACGCCGGCCGCAACCACTGCGATTGCGGCGCCGAGCACCATCCCCCATCGCTTGCTGTGATGCATGATGTACCTCCTCCGGCGGGGCCATGTGCCCGCGTGTGCGGTCTCAGTATTGCAGCGCAGGGGGCGAAGTCAAATGAATTCCTTCGTGCCGCGTATTAGGCGTTTGCAGGGGTCAGGTCGGATACACCGGCTCGCATCGGATCTCGGACTTCACCGAATTTGCGATGAAGCAGGCGTCGTGCGCGGCGTGGTGCAGGTGATCGATGTCCGCGCGGGTCGGCAGGCGCTCGCCCGAGAACGTGACATCGGGACGCAGCGTCACCACGGTCACCGCCATGCGGCCTTCGGCGGTCTTGGCCATCTCGCCCACCGACTTGTCCACATAGCGATCGACCACAAAGCGCTGCTTGGCGGCCAGCGCCAGGAACCACAGCATGTGGCAGGCCGAAATCGAGGCGATCAGCATTTCCTCGGGGTCCACCGCGCTGGCATCGGACATCGGCAGCGGCACCACGTGCGGCGACGACGAGCCCGGCACTTCCGCGCCGCCGTCGAAGCGCAGCGCATGCTTGCGGCTGTAGCGGTTGCTCACGAAATCCTGATCGCCACGCTCCCACACGATCTCGGCGGTGTGTTCGGCCATGCTGGTCACTCCGGGTAGTAGAAGAACGAAAAATCAGATGCCGTGCGGCACGCTTTCCCCATCTCGCCCGGTCACGAGTCCCAGGCGCTGGTTCGCCGGCACGGCGATATCGATCAGCTTGGGTCGGGGCAGGTTGAGGGCGCGCATCATGACGATGAACTCGTCGCGCGTGCGTCCCGCCACGCGGCTGTTGTGCGCGCGCTCATGGCCGATGGTCGACTGGGTGCGGCCCCTGTAGTCGTGGGCGGGGTAGACCAGCGTGTCGTCGGGCAGGCGGAAAAGCTTCTCGGTGAGGCTGTCGAACAGTGTGCCGGCGTCGCCGGACTGGAAATCGGTGCGGCCGCAGCCGTCGATCAGCAGCGCATCGCCGGTGAAGATGCGGCGCACCACGCCGTCCGGTGTGGCTTCCTCCCAGAGGTAGCTCATGCTGCCGGCGGTGTGCCCGGGGGTATGGATCGCACGCAGCACCTGCTTGCCGAAGGTGACGGTATCCCCGTCGATCAGCTGTTTCAGCGCGGGCTTGATGTCGCAGCCGGACGGCGCGGCGGTGTTGGCACCCGTCTGCTGGGCCAACTGCCCGGCGGAGGTGATGTGGTCGGCGTGCGCGTGGGTCTCGACAATCCACACCAGCCGCACGCCGGTCTCACCCAGCAGCGCCAGGTCACGCGCGTACTGCCGGTCCACCGGATCGATCAGCAGCGCCTCGCGCGTCTCGGCGTCGATCAGCAGGTAGGTAAAGGTGGACGAAGTCTCGTCGAACAGCTGATGGAAGGTCTGCATGGCCGTTTTCTTCTTGGCAAACCGGGGGTGCCGCCATGATACGCCGGCAGGTACTCAACACTCCACGATATTCACCGCCAGCCCGCCGCGCGCCGTCTCCTTGTATTTGGTCTTCATGTCGGCGCCGGTTTCGCGCATGGTCTTGATGACCGAATCCAGCGAGACATAGTGGGTGCCGTCGCCGCGCAGGGCCATGCGGGCGGCGTTGACCGCCTTGACGGACGCCATGGCGTTGCGTTCGATGCAGGGGATCTGGACCAGGCCGCCGACCGGGTCGCAGGTCAGGCCGAGGTTGTGCTCCATGCCGATCTCGGCCGCGTTCTCGACCTGCTCCGGCGTGCCGCCGAGCACCGCCGCCAGCGCGCCGGCGGCCATCGAGCAGGCCACGCCGACTTCGCCCTGGCAGCCGACTTCGGCGCCCGAGATCGAGGCGTTGAGCTTGTAGAGCAGGCCGATGGCGCCCGCCGTGAGCAGGAAATCGACCACGCCGGCGCGGTTGGCGCCGGGAATGAAGCGGTCGTAGTAGTGCAGCACCGACGGGATGATGCCGGCCGCGCCGTTGGTCGGCGCCGTGACCACACGCCCGCCGGCGGCGTTTTCCTCGTTGACGGCGATGGCGTAGAGGTTGACCCAGTCCATCACGGAGAGCGGATCGGAGAGCGCCCGCTCGGCGTGCAGCGTCAGCCCCCGGTACAACTCGGGCGCGCGCCGCCGTACCTTGAACGGCCCCGGCAGCTCGCCGTCGGTGCGGCAGCCGCGCGCCACGGATTGCTGCATCACGTCCCAGATATGAAGCAGGCCATCGGTCACTTCCTGCTCGGGCCGCCAGGTCAGTTCGTTCTCCATCATGAGCCGGGCGATGGACTTGCCGCTCGCGTGCGCCATCTCCAGCATCGCCCGGCCGCTCCGGAACGGGTGCGGCAACTGCCGCTCGGCCGCCAGGATCTGGGTGTTCGGCGCGCCGGCCGTGACCACGAAGCCGCCGCCCACGGACAGATAGCGTGCCTCGCGCAGCGGCGTGCCGTCCGCGTCGAAGGCGTGAAACTTCATGCCGTTGGGATGCTCGGCCATGGCCTCGCGCCGATAGAACACGATGTGCTCGCGCTCCACGAACGGCACCTCGTGCGTGCCGAGCAGAGCGAGCGTGCGCCGGGTGCGCAGCGTGGCCAGCCGGGCCTCGATGGTTTCCGGGTCGACGGTGTCGGGCGCATCGCCCATCAGCCCCAGCATCACGCCCTTGTCGGTGCCGTGGCCCTTGCCGGTGGCGCCGAGCGAGCCGTACAGCTCCACGCGCACGCTACCCACGCGGGGCAGCAGGCCGTCCCGCTCGAGCCCGTGCGCGAACATCAGGGCCGCACGCATGGGCCCCACGGTATGCGAGCTGGAGGGCCCGATACCTACCTTGAACAGATCGAAAACGCTGACAGCCACGGGGAACTCCGGTAGGGGGCGGCGCGCGGGGGCGCAGGGGCGCAGGGCGGGAATGCAGTCGGGGAGCCGGTCGGGTGTCGGGTCAGAGCGACATATCGGCATCGGGCCGGGCGGGGTCCTGCCACATCGGGTCGATGGTCGGCTTGGCCTGCCCTTCCTCGGACTTCTCCTTCTGGATCACGCTGACCGTGCCGTCTGTCTCAAGGATAGCGAAATGCACGTCTGCCACACGCTCGCAGCCGTTGCGGCGCAGCGCCTTCTGCAGCTCACGCGGCGTGATGCGCTCCCGGCGCATCACATCACGGAAGATCTCGCCCTGGTGAATGAGGATCTCGGGCCGGCCTTCCACCAGCGTCTCCAGGCGGTGGCTGCGCCAGGTGCCATAGCCCACCAGCACGTCGGCGCCGAACAGCGTGGCGGCCAGGATCAGCCCGGCGGTCACGGAGTTGTCGCCGCCATTCATGGCGTTCTGCACCGCGTTCGAGATGATCAGCAGCAGCACCAGGTCCAACGGCGACAACTGGCCGATCTGGCGCTTGCCCGACACGCGCATCAGGAATAGCAGCGCGGCGTAGACGATCAGCCCGCGCAGCACGAATTCCCACCAGGGGGCGCTGAGATTCCACATGGACGAGACCTCCGCTAGGGATGGTGTGCTGCGGGATGCAAAGCGCGCCGGCGGCGCCCGGTCTGCCCGGACGCCGCCAGACACGGCGCCTTAGTCCTGCGCGTACTCGCTCATCGGTACGCAGGCGCAGAACAGGTTGCGGTCGCCGTACACGTTGTCCGCCCGGCCCACCGGCGGCCAGTACTTCTGCGTGCGCAGCGAGGCAATGGGGTAGGCCGCTTCCTCGCGCGTGTACGCGTGGGTCCAGTCATTGGCGGTGATGACGGCGGCGGTGTGCGGCGCGTGGCGCAGCGGGTTGTCGTCGCGGTCGAAGCTGCCGTCCTCCACCCGCGCGATCTCGCCACGGATGGCGATCATGGCGTCGATGAAGCGGTCCAGCTCGTGCAGCGCCTCGCTCTCGGTCGGCTCGATCATCAGCGTGCCCGGCACCGGGAAGCTCATCGTCGGCGCGTGGAAGCCGTAGTCCATCAGGCGCTTGGCCACGTCCTCGTTGCTGATGCCGGTGGCCTTCTGCAGCGGGCGCAGGTCCAGGATGCACTCGTGCGCCACCAGCCCGTGCTGGCCGGCGTAGAGCACCGGGAAGTGCGGCGAGAGCCGGCGCGCCACGTAGTTGGCGGCCAGGATGGCGTTCTCGGTGGCGGCGGTCAGGCCGGCCGAGCCCATCATGGCGACGTACATCCACGAGATCGGCAGGATGCTGGCCGAGCCGAACGGCGCGGCCGAGACGCCGCCGATGCCGTTGTCGTCGCGGCGATAGCCCACGCTGTCCTGGTTCGGCAGGAAGTCCGCCAGGTGCGCGCCCACCGCCACGGGGCCCACACCGGGGCCGCCACCGCCGTGCGGAATGCAGAACGTCTTGTGCAGGTTCAGGTGCGAGACATCGCCGCCGAACTGGCCCGGCGCGGCGGTGCCGACCATCGCGTTCATGTTGGCGCCATCCACGTAGACCTGGCCGCCGTGCTGGTGCACGATCTCGCAGATCTGCTGTACGCCCTGCTCGAACACGCCGTGCGTGGACGGGTAGGTGATCATGATCGCGGCGAGGTTCTGGCTGTGCTGCTCGGCCTTCTTCGCCAGATCCTGCAGGTCGACGTTGCCGTCGGCGTCACACGCCACCACCACCACCTTCATGCCGGCCATCTGGGCCGACGCCGGGTTGGTGCCGTGCGCGGACGAGGGAATCAGGCAGATGTCGCGGTGCGCCTCGCCCCGGCTGGCGTGGTACTTCTGGATGATCAGCAGGCCGGCGTACTCGCCCTGCGAGCCCGCGTTCGGCTGCAGGCTCACCGCGGCGTAGCCGGTGGCGGCGCAGAGCATGGCCTCGAGCTGGTCGATCATCTCGCGGTAGCCCACGGTCTGGTCGAGCGGCGCGAACGGGTGGATCTTGCTGAACTCGGGCCACGTCACCGGAATCATCTCGCTGGTGGCGTTGAGCTTCATGGTGCAGGAGCCGAGCGGGATCATCGTGCGATCCAGCGCGAGGTCCTTGTCCGCCAGCGAGCGCAGGTAGCGCAGCATCTCGTGCTCGGCGTGGTGCGTGTTGAAGACCGGATGCGTCAGGTAGGCGCTCTGGCGGGCCAGTGCGGCCGGGAAACCGTCGCCGACGGTCGCCTCGGTCGCATCGAAGGCCGGCACCGGCTTGCCATGCGCGAAGATCTCCCACAGCGCGACCACGTCCTCGCGCGAGGCGGTCTCGTCCAGCGAGATGCCCACGCGGGTGGCGCCGATATGGCGCAGGTTGATGCCGCGCGCCGTGGCGGCGGCGTGGATGGCCTCGGTGTTGAAGCCGGTTTCCAGCGTCAGGGTGTCGAAGAACGTGGCGTTGACCGGGGTCACGCCCATCGCCTTCAGGCCGGCGGCCAGCGTGGCGGTCAGGCGGTGCACGCGCTGGGCAATGCGCTGGAGGCCCTGCGGCCCGTGGTACACGGCGTACATCGACGCCATCACGGCCAGCAGCACCTGCGCGGTACAGATGTTCGACGTGGCCTTCTCGCGGCGGATATGCTGCTCGCGCGTCTGCAGCGCCAGCCGGTACGCCTTGTTGCCCTGCGCGTCGATGGTCACGCCCACCAGACGGCCCGGCATCGAGCGCTTGAATTCGTCCTTCACGGCCATGTAGCCGGCGTGGGGGCCGCCGAAGCCGAGCGGCACGCCAAAGCGCTGCGAGTTGCCCACGGCCACGTCGGCGCCCCATTCGCCCGGCGCCACGATCAGCGTCAGCGCCAGCAGGTCCGCCGCCGCCACCACCAGGCCGCCAGCCGCATGCACGGCATCGGCGATGGCACGGTAGTCGGCCACGTCGCCGTTCACGCCCGGGTATTGCAGCAGCACGCCGAAGGCATGGGCGCCGGCGGCCTCGGCGGCGGGGCCGACCTTGACCTCGATGCCCAGCGGCAGCGCGCGCGTGCGTACCACTTCCAGCGTCTGCGGCAGTACGTCGTCCGCCACGTAGAACGTGTTCGAGGCGTGCTTGTTCACGCGCTGGAGCAGCGTCATCGCCTCGGCGGCGGCGGTGCCTTCGTCCAGCATCGACGCATTGGCAATGTCCAGCCCGGTCAGGTCCGTGACCATCTGCTGGAAGTTCAGCATCGCCTCCAGGCGGCCCTGCGAGATCTCGGGCTGGTACGGCGTGTAGGCCGTGTACCAGGCCGGGTTTTCGAAGATATTGCGGAGGATGACGCCCGGCGTGAGCGTGTTGTAGTAACCCTGCCCGATGAAGCTCTTGAGCACGCGGTTCTTGTTCGCCAGCCCGCGCAGCCTGGCCAGCGCGGCTTCCTCGGTCAGCGGCTCGGTGAATTCGCCGAGCGGCATGCCGTCGCGGCGGCGGATGGCGGCGGGCACCACGGCGTCGATCAGCGCGGCGCGCGTCTCGTAGCCGAGCACCTTGAGCATGTGTTGCTGTTCGGCGGTGTCCGGGCCGATGTGACGGGCGGCGAAGGCGTCGCGCGCCTCCAGTTCGGCCAGCGTGGGCCGGCTACCTTGGGCGGCGTTCATGGGAAGCGGGGCATTCATGGCAAGTCTCTCGTGGGGCGGGGCGGCAGGTGGTCAGCCTGGCCGCCGCGCGGGCATCTCGGGCGCCGCCTCCTGGCTCGGGAGACGGCTGGTACAGCGCGTCAGGCGCCGACGCTGGCCTTGTAGGCGTCGACGGTCATCAGGCCGTTCACATCGTCGCCATTGGCCGGCTTCAGCTTGAACAGCCATGCGTCGAAGGCGTTGGCGTTGACGGATTCCGGCGCGGCGCTCGCGGCTTCGTTCACGGCGATGACTTCGCCGGCCACCGGGGCGTAGATGTCGGAAGCGGCCTTGACGGACTCCACCACGGCCAGCGCGTCGCCCGCGCCTACCGACTTGCCGACTTCGGGCAGCTCCAGGAAGACGATGTCGCCCAGCGCGTCCTGCGCATGGTCGGTAATGCCGATCGTCAGCGTGCCGTCGGCTTCAACGCGCACCCACTCGTGCGATTCGGTGTACTTCAGGTCAGCAGGGAAATTCATGACGGGTTCTCCGGGAATGCAGTGTTTGTCTTGTTTCGGTTCGCCTGCCGGGGCCAGCCGGGCAGGCGTGATGGCGACCGTTGGTGTCAGCCGGGCGGATGCCTCAGCTCACGAGTGCCTTGCCATTGCGCACAAACGGCAGTTTAACCACAGTCGCGGTCAGTTTGCGGTCACGAATCTCGACCTGGACCTCGGTGCCGGGCACAACGCCCTGCGGCAGCCGGGCAAAGGCAATGGATTGGGAGAGCGACGGGCTGAAGGTGCCGCTCGTGATCTCGCCGTCGCCGGCGGGGGTGATCACCTTCTGGTGCGCACGCAGCACCCCGCCCTTGTCGCGCAGGATCAGGCCGGCAAATGTCTTGTGTTGTCCGGCCGCCAGCAGCGCGGATTTGCCGGTGAAATCGCGCTCGCTCTGCAGGTCCACGGTCCAGGCCAGGCCGGCGTCGAGCGGCGAGGTGTGGATATCCATGTCCTGGCCGTACAGGTTCATGCCGGCTTCCAGGCGCAGCGTGTCGCGCGCGCCAAGTCCAGCCGGGCGCACGCCCACGGACTGCAGCTTCTCCCAGAAGCCGGCCACGTTCTCGGCCTCCACCACCAGCTCGAAGCCGTCCTCGCCGGTATAGCCGGTGCGCGCCACCATCAGCTCGCCCATCATCGGGTCCTGCACCACCACGGCGTTGAACGGCTTGAGCGCGTCCGCCGGCTGGGTCGAGGGGAAGGCCTGGTGGACCTTGGCACGCGCGTTCGGGCCCTGCACGGCGATGATCGCCAGCTTGCCCACGCCGGCCGGCGCCACGTCGCCCCGGCGCGGGGTGATCGTCACGCCGCTGCCGGTGGCTGCGTTGCGGGCTGTGATCCATTCGATGTCGCCCAGCGCCGTGCTGGCGTTCACCACCAGGCGGAAACGGTCTTCGGCGAAGAAATAGACGATCAGGTCGTCGATGACCCCGCCTTTTTCGTCGAGCATGCACGCATACAGGGCCTTGCCCGGGGTCTGGAGCTTGTCGACGTTGTTAGCCAGCAGGCCGCGCAGGAAGGCGCGCGTGTTGGGGCCGGACAGGTCCACCACGCACATGTGCGAGACATCGAACATGCCGGCATCGCCGCGCACCGCGTTGTGTTCTTCGATCTGGGAGCCGTAGTTGACCGGCATGTCCCAGCCGCCGAAATCGACCATGCGGGCACCGAGCGAGCGGTGGATGGCGTTAAGGGGCGTGGCCTGGAGCGTCATGGGAAATCCTCTGGAGCGAATACGGCAGCGAAAACAAAAAAAGGGTCATCCGCCGTGGGGATCGATGGCAATGCCACCAATCCGCCGCGGCGGATGACCCCTCTGTCCTCGATACCTGAGAGATTACGATGCGGCTTGCCGCATCGCGCGCCCCTTCGGTGGACACGCTCGCCATGCGTTGGCACGGGCGGGTGTCGCTCTCCAGAGTGCGGCATGCATCGTGTGCATGTTGCATGCCGATCCGACCGGTCCGTGGTGCCTGAGAGTTTTCGGGTGATACCCCTTCGGCGGCGCAATGGCTGCGCGCTCTCCCGGTTGGATGCGCGTGAATGTACGGGACGGGTTGACCTTTGTCAACGCGGCGCCAGCGCCACCTTGCTAGGGGCCGGGGAGGGCGCGGCGGTAATTCCTGCCGCCTGCGGGTAAGGACTACCCGCTGACTACCCGCTGCCGCCCCGAGGGGGGCGCGCGCCGCGCCGGATCAGCGGCCATCCTTGGTGACGACGTTACCCACCACGCCGCCCACCGCCGCACCGCCCACCGTGCCGAGCACGCTGCCATCGGTCAACGCCGCGCCGCCCAGCGCGCCCACGCCCGCGCCGATGGCGGTGTTGCGTTGCTTGGGACTCATGTCCGCGCAGCCGCCAAAGGCCGCCAGCGTGACACCGATCAGCGTAACTTTCGCCAGGGTCCGCATTGTTTTCATGATCGCCTCCGAATGTGCCGAATTTGTCATCAGGACGGCGTCGCCGCCGGTCCCGCATGACCCTATGAGGCAATCTCCATGCCCCGGGTGCCCCCTCTGACGTCACTTTTACGAAGTGTTACCGCGATGAAACACTGGTAGCACTCGCGTCCTTGATGTCCGCCATCAGGCACCGGCGCGGGCCACCCTGCGTGTTAACATCGACGCCTTTCGCGCGCCCGCCAAGCGTGCGCCATCCGGCACCCGCCCACCCATGACCCACGGACTCAACGCCGCCCAATCCGAAGCCGTTCGCTATCTGGACGGGCCCTGCCTCGTCCTCGCGGGCGCCGGGTCCGGCAAGACGCGCGTCATCACGCAGAAGATTGCCCACCTGATCGAGGACAAGGGCTTCGAGCCGCGCCACATCGCCGCCGTCACCTTCACCAACAAGGCGGCGAAGGAGATGCAGGAGCGCATCGCCAAGCTGATGGAGGGCAAGACCACGCGCGAGGGCAAGCGGATTCCGCTCAAGCAGCTCACGGTGTGTACCTTCCACTCGCTCGGCGTACAGATCCTGCGGATGGAGGCGGAGCACGTCGGCCTGAAGCCGCAGTTCTCGATCATGGATTCGGACGACTGCTTCGGGCTGGTGCAGGAGCAGCTCGCCACCACGGACAAGAAGCTGATCCGCAGCGTGCAGGGCACGATCTCGCTGTGGAAGAACGGCATGGTCGACCCCGAGACCGCGCTGGCCCAGGCCGCCAATGCCGACGAGCACCAGGCCGCCACGGTCTACCGCAACTACGTGGCCACGCTGCACGCCTACCAGGCGGTGGATTTCGACGACCTGATCCGCCTGCCCGCCGAGCTGTTCGCGCGTGACGAGACCGTGCGCCTGAAATGGCAGAACCGGCTGCGCTACTTCCTCGTCGACGAATACCAGGACACCAACGCCTGCCAGTACGCGCTGCTCAAGCTGCTGGCCGGCGGCTCGCACCTGCGCGCGCCGGCGTTCACGGCCGTGGGCGATGACGACCAGGCCATCTACGGCTGGCGCGGCGCCACGCTGGACAACCTGCGCGGCCTGCAGACCGATTTCCCGGACCTCAAGGTCATCAAGCTCGAGCAGAACTACCGCTCCACGGTGCGCATCCTCGAGGCAGCCAACGCGGTCATCGCCAACAATCCCAAGCTGTTCGACAAGAAGCTGTGGTCGGAGCACGGCATGGGCGACCCCATCGCCATCCACCCGATGAACGACGAGGAGCACGAGGCCGAGTCGGTGGTGTTCCGCCTGTCCGCCCACAAGTTCGAGCGCCGCGCGCAGTTCCGCGACTACGCCATCCTGTATCGCGGCAACCATCAGGCGCGGCTGTTCGAGCAGATCCTGCGGCGCGAGCGGATTCCGTACGTGCTGTCCGGCGGCCAGAGCTTCTTCGACAAGGCCGAGATCAAGGATATCTGCGCCTACCTGCGGCTGATTGCCAATCCGGACGACGACCCCGCCTTTATCCGCGCCATCACCACGCCCCGGCGCGGCGTGGGCAACACCACGCTGGAGGCCCTCGGCACGTTCGCGGGGCAGGCCAAGGTGTCGCTGTTCGAGGCCGCGATGATGGGCGGCATCGAGGGCAAGCTCCAGCCGCGCCAGCTGGAGCCGCTGCGTGTGTTCTGCGAGTCGATGGTGCGCCTGGCGGACCGCGCCAAGACTGATCCGGCCACCGTGCTGCTCGACGACATGATGGCCGGCATCCACTATGAATCGTACTTGTACGATACCTTCGACGAACGCCAGGCCCAGTCGCGCTGGACCAATACGCTCGAATTCCTCGACTGGCTCAAGCGCAAGGGCACCCGCCCGGAAGCCGAAGCCGGGGAGGGCGAGGCCACCGGCTTCGACAACGCCGACGGCTTTGGCGACGAAGGCAAGAACCTGCTGGAGCTGACCCAGACCGTGGCGCTGATGAGCATGCTCGAAGGCCGCGAGGAAGACCCGGACGCGGTGCGGCTCTCCACGCTCCACGCCTCGAAGGGCCTCGAATATCCGCACGTGTTCCTGGTGGGCGTGGAAGAGGGCATCCTGCCCCACGCGCGCGAGGACGAAGACATGAGCGACGAGAAAATCGAGGAAGAGCGCCGGCTGATGTACGTGGGCATCACCCGCGCCCAGCGCAGCCTCCAGATCAGCTGGTGCAAGAAGCGCAAGCGCGCCCGGGACACCTACTCCTGCGAACCCTCGCGCTTCATCGCCGAAATGAAACTCGAAGAAGCGCCGGCCCCCGTCGACGAGACCCCGGCCATGAGCCCCAAGGACCGGCTGGCGAATCTCAAGGCGCTGCTGGGTACGCCGGGCGCGCCCGGCAAGCCCGTGGCAGGTTGAGCCGCACCCTCGCCCCAGCCCACGCATCACCGCCGATACAAGGCGGACAAGACCGCGCGCCCGGCGCTTTCTAATATGGCGACGCGTCAGACGCCTCGGCGACTGGCGCCGTGCCGCGCCTGCCCTTCGGTTAGCGGTGCGGCTGGGTACGCTTGCGTGCCTGGCTCTTCCCTGTTGAACGCTCCCGGCGCGGCAGTGCCGGGGGCGTCGTTTTATCAGGCGAAGTTATCCACAGCGTACGTATCAAGCCCGATACAAAGCCGCCACAGCGCCGATATTGCAAACTGGTACAGTTGGACGCCGGCTGTTGCGCGGGCGCCTGCCAGTTTTCGCGCATCGGCTGTCCGCACCGCCCGCCGGCGTTTCCCATCCCTCCCGTTTTGCCATGGACCTCACTCCCGCCCTGCCTACCCGCCTGCTGATCGTCGATGACGATCCCCAGATCCGCGCCATGCTGGCCGAATACCTGGCCACGTTCGGCATGGCGGCCGATGGGGCCGAAGGCGGGGCGTCGATGCGCACGGCCATGGCGCAGCACCACTATGACCTGGTGATCCTGGACCTCTCGCTGCCGGGCGAGAACGGCCTGACGCTGTGCCGCGAGATCCGCGAGCGCACCGACATCCCCGTGATCATGCTGACTGCCCGCGCCGAGCTGGCCGACCGTGTGGTCGGGCTCGAGGTGGGGGCGGACGACTACGTGACCAAGCCGTTCGAGATGCGCGAACTGGTGGCGCGCATCCACACCGTGCTGCGGCGCAGTCGGGCGGATGTGCGGCGTGCAGCACCCACCCCGGCAGGGCACGAAGTCAAGTTTGGCGCGTGGCGGCTCAACACCACGCTGCGCCAGCTGGTCGACGAGGAGGACACGGTCGTGCCGCTCTCGAACGCCGAATTCCGCCTGTTGCTGACCTTCATCGAGCACCCGAACCGCGTGCTGGACCGCGAGATGCTGATCAACCAGGCGCGCGGCCGCGACCTCGATGTGTTCGATCGCAGCATCGACCTGCTGGTCTCGCGCCTGCGCCAGAAGCTGCGCGACGACCCGCGCGACTCGGCCCTGATCCGCACGGTGCGGGGCGAGGGCTACGTCTTCACGGTCAGCGTGGATTCCTGACGCATGGCCGCGTCCTCCCCGCCGCCGAACGCCAGCGCTGCCGTCCGGATGGACACCGCCACGCGACGTCGCCCCTTCGATTCGATGTTCCTGCGGCTGTTCCTTGTCATGGCCGCGATCATGGTGGCGGTGCACGTCCTCGGCGTGACCGTCATCGAGGGCCTGTTCCCGCGCCCCGGCTCGGCCCGTTGGGAAGAGCGTATGCGCGAGGCAGCCTCGGAGGCCGCCGCCGCCGGCAAGCCGTTCCGACGCCTCGAGCCGCCGCAGCGCGGACCGCGTTTCGAGGAAGATGACGATGCGGGCGAAGGCGGCCCGTCCGGGGATCGCGGCATGTTCCGTCCCGGTGATCCGGACCGGCGGGGCGGGCCGGCTGGACCGCCCCGCCACTTCCCCCCCTGGCACGGGCTCTGGCCCCTGCATCCGGGCATGATCTTCCAGTTCATCGCCATCGTGATTTCGTCGTGGGTCGGCGCGCGGCTGCTGGCGCGGCCGGTGCAGCGGCTGGCCACCGGCGCGAACCGGCTGGCGCAGGATGTGCACGCACCGCCACTCGACGATGACACGGGGCCGGCCGAGGCGCGCGCCGCCACCAAGGCGTTGAACCTGATGCAGCAACGCATCCGCACGCAGCTGGCGCAGCAGTCGCGCTTCCTGGCGGCAGTCTCCCACGACCTGCGCACGCCGCTCACGCGCATGAGCCTGCGCATCGAGCGCATCGAGGACAACGACGTGCGCTACCGGTTGCGGCAGGATCTGGCCGAGATGAACGGGCTGATCGATGCCACGCTCTATTACCTGCGTGACCGCGACGACGGCACCGGCCCGCGCCAGCGCGTGGACGTGCAGGCGCTGCTCCAGGCCATCGTCGACGATGCCGAGGAACTCGGCCAGGACGTGCGGCTCTCCGGCACCGCCGCGCCGCTGCTGGCCTACCCGGCGGAGTTGCGCCGCGCCGTGGTCAACCTCGTCGAGAACGCGCACCGCTACGGCGGCGCCGCGCATATCGTGCTGACGGACAGCCCCGAGCGCGTGCAGATCGACGTCTGCGACAACGGCCCCGGCATTCCGCCGGCAGAGTTGCCGCGCGTGCTGGAGCCGTTCTACCGCGTGGAGTCGTCGCGCAGCCGGGCCACCGGCGGCGTGGGGATGGGGCTGTCGATTGCCGCCGATATCGTTAATCGCCATGGCGGCGAGCTGACGCTGGACAACCGCGTCGAGGGCGGCCTGCGCGTGCGCATCACGCTGCCGCGCGACTGATAGATATAGGCGCCTGGGTCAGGCGCGCTGCGGCACGCCCGACTTGCCGATCGGCGCCAGCTGCACGTACTGCGAGCCGCGCAGCCCGCGCGTGAAGTCGAGCGTGAAATCGCCCACGTCGATGCGCGATTGCAGCGCGCGGCGCAGCTCCAGCGCACCCGGCGCCCTGGCCGCGCTGGCGGCCCGCACCAGCCAGGCCGCGCCGATGTAGCCGGCCAGCGTGGCGGGCGAGGGCGGTTCGTCCAGGTATTGCTTCATCCGCGCCACGTGCTCCTTGACCACGCGCAGCGTGGATTCCTGCGGGCCGGGCGCCACCTGCGTGACCACCACGCCACCCGCGTAGTGGCCGCCGAGAATCTCGCGCGCGGCGGCCGGGCTCACCGCCGACAATCCCACCAGAAAGCCGTACCAACCTTGCGCGGCCAGCGCGCGGCCGAGGCTGCCGTAGGCGAGCGTGTCGCCAGCCACGATGACCGCGCCGGGCCGCGTTGCGGCGATGCGGCGCGCGCTGTCATCGACACTCCCGGTCAGCGTTACGGCGCGCGTAGCGAGGTCGCGCTCCATCCGTTCGAGCCACGGCGTGCCCGCCGCGAGCGTGCCGGCGGCGAAATCGGGCGACACGGCCAGCACGATGTTCTTCAGGCCATAGCTGCGCAACTGCCGCACGGCGGCGTCCAGCTCCGCCTGATAGTCGGCGCGCGTGAACCAGATGTTGTCGGCAGCCAGCGAGAGCCCGGAGAGCGGGGCGACGATCTGCACGCCGCGCCGGCTCAGTTCGGACGAGGTGGCCAGCGCGGGCAGCAGCGTGTCGCCGGGGCCGAACAGCACGTCGATATGGTCCGACTCAGCCATGCCGATGGCCTGCGACGTGGCGATGCGCGGGCTGGCATCGGCATCCCGCACCATGTGCACGATGCGTGGCCCCTGGCCCGAGGCGTTGGTCGCATCGAACAGCACCTTGGCGCCGGCCAGGTAGTCCCGCGCCAGATCCGCCTGCGGCCCCACGCGGTCGAGCAGGTGGCCGACCACCAGCGACCGGCGCTGTGCGGCGGCGGGGTTGGCGGATTGGGGCTGGGCGAAGGCGGCCGGAGCCGCGAGCATCGCGGCCAGCGTGCCGAACGACCGGAGCATGCGTCGGCGCGCCGGCACGGCGGACGACATCGTTCTGGGCGAGGCTGGGCGCATGGTCGGCGGGCGTTGGAATCGGGTGGAGGGGGGACGGCGGGCAGAGCCTATCGGCCGTTCGTGACGCTCGGATGACGCCAACGCCCCACGGCGGCGGGGCTGCGGGCGCAAGCGCGGCGTGCGCTTGATGCGCGTCAAGGTGAGCGGTGGCGCAGCGGCATAGCATCGTGACCATCTTCGCCTGCAAAAAGAGCGCGCCATGTCAGCCCCCACCCTCCCCAGCATGCCTGCCACCACGGCGTTCGACCGCCGCGCGCTGGCCGACTTCCGCAGCCTGGCCGGCCGTATCGACGGCAACGGCCCCCGCTACACTTCCTACCCCACCGCCGACCGCTTCGAGGCGGAGATGGACGACGCGCGCTACCTCGCCGCGCTCGACGCCTGCCGCGCCGACTCGCCCGCGCCGCTCTCCCTCTACCTGCACATCCCGTTCTGCGAGAACATCTGCTACTACTGCGGCTGCAACAAGATCATCACCAAGGACCACGCGCGCAGCGCGCGCTACGTCGACTACCTCGCCCGGGAAATGGCGATGGTGGCCGGCCGGCTCGGGGAGCGCCGCGCGGTCATGCAATCGCACTGGGGCGGCGGCACGCCGACCTTCCTCGATCCCGACGAAATGCGCCGCGTGATGGCGGCGCTGACGCAACACTTCCACCTGCTGCCCGATGGCGAGCACGCGATCGAGATCGATCCGCGCCGCGTGACCGATGCGCGCATGGCGCTGCTGGCGGAACTCGGTTTCAACCGGATCAGCCTTGGCGTGCAGGACTTCGACCTGAAGGTGCAGCAGGCGATCCATCGCGTGCAGTCCTACGAGGAAGCGCGCGATGTGGTGCTGGCGGCGCGGCGGCTCGGCTTCCGCTCGGTCAGCATGGACCTGATCTACGGGTTGCCGCACCAGACCACCGAACGTTTCGCGGCGACCATCGACCGCGTGCTGACGCTGCGGCCGGACCGGCTCTCGGTCTACAGCTACGCGCACCTGCCGCATGTGTTCAAGCCGCAGCGGCGTATCGACGAGGCGGCGCTGCCGCCCGCCGGCGAGAAGCTCGACATCCTGGTATCCACGATCGAGCACCTGACCGCCGCCGGCTATGTCTATATCGGCATGGATCATTTCGCGCTGCCGGACGACGACCTTGCCATCGCCCAGCAGGCCGGGCGCCTGCAACGCAACTTCCAGGGCTACGCCACGCATGCGGGGCACGATCAACTGGGCTTCGGCGTCTCGGCGATTGGCGCGGTGGCCGGCCACTACGTGCAGAACGCGCGCACCACGGACGAGTACTACGCCGCGCTGGACGAGGGCCGACTGCCGGTGGCGCGCGGCTTTGGCATGTCCGCAGACGACCACCTGCGCAAGACGATCATCGGCGCACTGATGTGCCACGGCACGCTCGACATCGCGGCGGTGGAGGCCGGGCATGGCATCGACTTCGCCCGGACCTTCGCGCCGGAACTGGCGGGGCTGGACGCGCTGGCGACGGAGGGGCTGTTGCGGCGCGATGCGTCGCGGATCGACATCACTCCGCTGGGCCGGCTGCTGGTGCGTCGCGTGGCGATGGTGTTCGACCGCTACCTGCGCCAGGACGCGGGGCGCGAAGTGCCGCTGGTGCGCTATTCGCGCGTGGTCTGAACTGCTGCCTATATATATAGGGATAGGGGCGCCGGACCGACCGGCCCCCAATCGAAACAAAAAAGCCCGCGAGGATCGTCGCGGGCTTTTTTGCGTGGACTTACAGGTGCGCTTTGCGTTACTTCGAGGCGTTGACCATGTAGTCGGCGGCGGCGATCACATCGGCATCGGCGCCGGCATAGCCACCCTTGGGCGGCATCACGCCCTTGCCCTTGAGCGCGAAGTTGTGGACGGCGTCCATGCCTTCCTTGATGCGCGGCGCCCAGGCGGCCTTGTCGCCGAGCTTCGGCGCACCGGCCACACCGGCGGCGTGGCAGGCGGCGCAAACCTGGTCGTAGACCTTCTTGCCGGTTTCGGCCGACGCAGCGGCCGGGGCGGCAGCCGCCGCAGCAACGGGTGCGGCGGCAGCGGGTGCCGGTGCGGCAGCGGCCGGGGAAGCCGCCGCGGCGGGAGCAGCCGGTGCCGCAGCCTGCGCGTCAGGTGCCGAGGCGGCAGCCTGCGCCGGTGCGGCCTGTGCGGGCGCGGGCGGTTCCGGGAACTTGGCGCCGCCGGCGTCGGCCAGGTGCACCACGGCGCGGGCCAGTTCGTAGTCGGTGTAGTCGTCCGGCGAAGTGCCGGCGCGGGCGGGCATCGCCCCCTTGCCGTTCATCACGGACTTCAGCAGGCCGTCAAAGCCCTGGCCGATCCGCGCGGTCCAGTCGCCGGGGGTGCCGTGCTTGGGCGCGCCGGCCGCACCGGTGGCGTGGCAGGCGGCGCAGACTTCCTTGTAGACCTGCTCGCCGGTCTTGAAGACGCGCGGCGCGTTCGGGTCCTTGATTTCCAGGGTGGCGACGGGTTGGATGCGATGGTTGACGGCTTCGGCCGTCTGGGTGGAGCCGGCGCCCTCGTGGGTACCGTGACCAACAAAACTGACCAACAGGACGATCACGATAATCGGCACCAGGAAGGCGGCGATCACGACAGCGATCAGTTGTTTCGGGGTCTTGATGGGAGACTCGTGGTGGTCGTTTTCTTGGTGGACGTCACTCATACAGAACTCTCGATTTTGCAGGGAAACCTAGTGCAGCGCGTTGGGGGCGGCTTGCTTTGTTGGCCCTTGTCGGGGATGGGTCTGTTTTTGCCTTTCGGCTATCTGCGTCCGGGCCATGTCTCGTGTCCCGGGTACGTCTCGTTTCGACGCAAATAGCTGGCGATTATAGACCCAAGCCGTGGCGTCCGGGGTCAAAAGCGGCGGCGGCGAGACCTGCCGGAACCCCTCCCGGCGCAACCCGCATGGACGCCGCCCGGCAAACGAGGTATCCTATGCGACTTTCCGACGCCGGCCCTCGTCCGACGTCAAACGCAGCTCACATCGCGCCCGTAGCTCAATGGATAGAGTACTGCCCTCCGAAGGCAGGGGTTGCTGGTTCGATCCCAGCCGGGCGCGCCAATAGACTGGCTTGTAGTCAGTCCACGCTAGTCAATCCCGCGCACGCGAATTTCCAACAGTTTGTGGTCCGAAGCCAGATCGACTTCCGAGCAGCGGACGCTTGCGCCCGTCTCACCGATACCCCGTGATATCCGCCGGCTTGCCCGCATCGACCACTTCGGTCATGTAGCGCCAGGCGTCGGGCTGGCTGCCGTCGAGGTCGGTGAAGCCGTACACCTGCGCCAGTTGGCCGCTGGATAGCGTCTGGCCGTTCCAGCGGGCCAGCTCGGGGGCGGCGGCGAGGGCTGCCACGGCGCGGCCGACGTAGGCCGGCGTTTCCGAGATCGCGAAATGGGGCTGCCGTGAGGTGGCGTCGCGCCAGTTGGCCTCGGTGACGCCGTAGGCGTCCAGCATGGCCTCGGCGCGCAGCCAGCCCGGCGTCAGCGCGACGGCGGTGGCGCCGTACGGCGCCAGTTCGTGCGCGAGGGCGAAGGCCATGCGCAGCACGCTGGCTTTCGCCAGATCGTAGAAGAACGAAACGCGGTAGCTGGTGGCGTTGTAGGTCGCGGTGCCATCGGTCACTTCCACCACCAGCCCGCCCGGTGATTCGATCAGCAGCGGGATCGCAAAATGGCTGGTAATCGCATGGGTATGCACGCCCAGTTCGAGCGTGCGCAGGCCAATGTCGAGCGACGATTCCCACACGGTCTTATTCCACTCCATGACCGTGGCGCCCCAGATGTCGTTGACGAGGATGTGCAGCGCGCCGTGGTCGGCGCGGATGCGGTCCACCAGCGCGCTGACCTGGGACGGCACCGTGTGATCCACCCGCACGGCGATGCCCCGGCCGCCCGCCGCCGACACCAATTCGGCAGTTTCCTCGATGGTCTCCGGTCGATCCATTTCGGAGCGCTGGGCGCGCGTGGAGCGCCCGGTCACGTAGACCGTGGCACCGGCTGCGCCCAGTTGCACGGCGATGCCGCGCCCGGCGCCACGCGTGGCACCGGCCACCAGCGCGACGCGGTCTCTGAGCGGAGAAGTCATGGGAACGATGCTAGGCAACGGGGGCGCGTGACGCAAGGTGCGCCGCCGCGCGCGAGGCGTCTCCCGCGCCGCCTCACCGCTGTAACCGATCGGTCGATTTCCGGCCTCCGGCGCACGCGGCGCGGGGCGGTGGTGGCCGGCAGGCCAGCGTGGATGCCCCCTCGGCGATTGTGGCGCGCGCCTTGCAAGGTGAAGAGGTTTCATCGCCTGCATCGCGCACACCGTGGAGGAAACCGCCATGCCAACCCTGACCCCTGCCCATCTCGACATGCTGCGCCAGGCCGTGCGCGGCAAGGTCCTGCTGCCCGCCGACCCGGGCTATGACACGGCCCGCACCGTCTGGAACGCCACTGTGGACAAGCGGCCCGCCGTCATCGTGCAATGTACGGGCACCGCCGACGTGATCCAGGCCGTCAACTTCGCGCGAGACCGCGGGCTGGTGCTGGCCGTGCGCGGCGGCGGACACAATATCGCAGGCAGTGCGATCTGCGCGGACGGGCTGGTCATCGACCTCTCCGCGCACCGCAGTGTCCAGATCGATCCCAAGGAAAAAGTGGCCTGGGTCAGCGGCGGCGCCTTGCTGGCCGATTTCGACCACGAGGCGCAGGCGCTCGGGCTGGCCACGCCGCTCGGCATCAACTCCACCACCGGCGTGGCCGGGTTGACGCTCGGCGGCGGGTTTGGCTGGCTGACGCGCCAGTACGGCATGACTGTGGATAACCTGCTCGGCTGCGAGGTGGTGACCGCCGATGGCCAGCGCCGCTGGGCCAGCGCCACCGAGGAGCCCGACCTGTTCTGGGCCTTGCGCGGTGGCGGCGGCAACTTCGGCGTGGTCACGCTGTTCCAGTTCAAGCTGCACGATGTCGGGCCGATGGTCACCACCGGGCTGCTTGTCTTCCCCGCCGCCGAAGGCAAGTCGGTGCTGCGCCAGTACCGCACCTTCGCGGAAAATGCGATGCCGGAGGAACTGAACGTCTGGGTCGTGCTGCGCAAGGCGCCGCCGCTGCCGTTCCTGCCTTCCTCCGCGCATGGCAGCGACGTGGTGATCCTGGCCGTGTTCTACAACGGCGACCCCGACAAGGCCGATGCGGCCATCGCCCCGCTGCGCCAGTTCGGCCAGACCGTGGGCGAGCATGTGGGGCCGGCGCCGTACGCGGCGTGGCAGCAGGCGTTCGACCCGCTGCTCGGCCCGGGCGCGCGCAACTACTGGAAATCGCACAATTTCTCGGGTCTGGACGATGCTGCCATCGATGCGATGACCGACTTCGCGCTGCGCCTGCCGTCGCCGCTGGCGGACATCTTCATCGGCCATGTGGGCGGAGTGGCCAACCGCGTGCCGCCCGATGCCACCGCCTACGCGCACCGCAACGCCCGCTACGTGATGAACGTACACGCGCGCTGGGAGCGCAATGACGAGGACGCCGCCTGCATCGCCTGGGCGCGCGACTTCTTCCGCGCCACCGAGCCGTACGCCACGGGCGGTGTCTACGTGAACTTCCTGACCGAGGAGGAAACCGCGCGCGTGGGCGCCGCCTACGGGCCGAACTACGACCGCCTGGCGCGCATCAAGCGCCAATACGATCCGCAGAACCTGTTCTGCACAAACCAGAACATCGCCCCGGCACCGTAAGCCGGGGTTGGACGCCCGTGGCGGACACGTTCCGCCACACATCGCCGGACCATGCGTTGCTATGATGGCGGCCATGGCCGGCGACTTCCTCATCCCTCATCACGAATACGAGATCACCGCGATCCGCGCCCAGGGCGCGGGCGGGCAGAACATCAACAAGGTGTCCAACGCGGTGCACCTGCGCTACGACGTACGCACGGCGTCGCTGGCGGCCGACCACAAGGAGCGGCTGCTGGCCCTGCACGACCACCGCATCACCCGCGATGGCGTAATCGTCATCAAGGCGCAGCAGCACCGCAGCCTGGAGATGAACCGCGAGGAAGCGGTCCGGCGCCTGCACGAGCTGGTGGAGAGCGTGGCCACGCCGCCGCGCACCCGGCGCGCCACGCGGCCCACGCTGGCGTCGCGCAAGCGGCGCATCGAGGCCAAGACCCAGCGCGGCCAGATCAAGGCGCTGCGCGGGCGCGTGGTTGACTAGGCGACCCGACGCCCCGGCGACCAGTCAACGATCCGTCACATTATTCGAACGTTTATTTCAAACGCACGGCGGGCGACTCGCCGGCGCGGGAATTGGAGGGCATGCTCGGTGTCCGCGCGTTGACTTCGCCCCCGAAACTCGGCGATTGTCTACGGCAGTCACGACCCGCTCCCACAGCCGCTCCATCCAGCCCCGCCCCCATGTCCATCGTCCAGCCCGCCGTTGCCCTCCAGCCCATTCCGCGCGACCCGGGCTGGCCCATCGTCGGCAATCTGTTCCAGATCACGCCGGGCGAGGTCGGGCAGCATCTGCTGGCGCGCAGCCGGCACCATGACGGCATCTTCGAACTGGACTTCGCGGGGCGGCGCGTGCCGTTCGTGTCGTCCGTGGCGCTGGCCAGCGAGCTGTGCGATGCCACGCGCTTCCGCAAGATCATCGGCCCGCCGCTCTCCTACCTGCGCGACATGGCCGGCGACGGCCTGTTCACCGCGCACAGCGACGAGCCGAACTGGGGCTGCGCCCACCGCATCCTGATGCCGGCGTTCAGCCAGCGGGCGATGAAGGGCTACTTCGACGTGATGCTGCGCGTGGCCAACCGCCTCGTGGACAAGTGGGACCGCCAGGGCCCGGACGCCGATATCGCCGTGGCCGACGACATGACCCGGCTCACGCTGGACACCATCGCGCTGTCCGGTTTCGGCTACGACTTCGACTCGTTTTCCAGCGAACAGCTAGACCCGTTCATCGTGGCGATGGTCGGCGCGCTGGAAGAGGCGATGAACAAGCTCACGCGGCTGCCGATCCAGGACCGCTTCATGGGCCGCGCGCACCGCCAGTGCGCCGCGGACATCGCCTACATGCGCAACCTGGTGGACGATGTGATCCGCCAGCGCCGTGCCGCGCCCACCGCCGGCATGGACCTGCTGAACCTGATGCTGGAGGCGCGCGACCCCGAGACCGACCGCCGGCTGGACGACGCGAACATCCGCAACCAGGTCATCACCTTCCTGATTGCCGGGCACGAGACCACCAGCGGCCTGCTGACCTTCGCGCTCTACGAGCTGCTGCGCAACCCCGGCGTGCTGGCGCAGGCGTACGCGGAGGTGGACGCGGTGCTGCCGGGCGACGCCGCGCCGGTCTACGCCGATCTCGCCCGGATGCCGGTGCTGGACCGCGTGCTCAAGGAGACGCTGCGGCTCTGGCCGACCGCGCCGGCGTTTGCCGTGGCGCCGTTCGACGATGTGGTGATCGGCGGGCGCTACCACCTGCGCAAGGACCGGCGCATCTCGGTGGTGCTGACCGCGCTGCACCGCGACCCACAGGTGTGGGCCCACCCGGAGCGCTTCGATATCGACCGTTTCCTGCCCGAGCACGAGGCGCGGCTGCCGGCGCACGCCTACATGCCGTTCGGGCAGGGCGAGCGCGCGTGCATCGGCCGGCAGTTTGCGCTGACCGAGGCCAAGCTGGCGCTGGCGCTGATGCTGCGCCACTTCGCCTTCCACGACCCGTACGACTACCAGTTCAAGCTCAAGGAAACGCTGACGATCAAGCCCGACAACCTCGTGCTGCGCGCGCGGCGGCGCCGGCTGCACGAGCGCATCGCGGCCCAGCCCGTGGCGGCGGAGGCCACGCCCGCCGCGCAGGCCGAGGTACGGGGCCACGGGCAGGCGCTGACCGTGCTGTGCGCGTCGAGCCTGGGCACCGCGCGCGAGCTGGCCGAGCAGATCCACGCCGGGGCGGTAGGCGCCGGCTTTGCGGCGAAGCTGCAGGATCTGGACGAGATCGTCGGCGCGCTGCCGGCGTCGGGCATCGTGGTGATCGTCGCCGCTACCTACAACGGCCGCGCGCCGGACTCGGGCCGCCGCTTCGAGGCGATGCTGGATGCGGATGCCGACGCGCACGCGGCGGCCGGCTATCGCGCCGATGGCCTCCGGCTGGCGTTGCTCGGCTGTGGCAATTCCCAATGGGCGACGTATCAGGCCTTTCCGCGCCGCGTGTTCGACTTCTTCACGGCGGCAGGCGCCGTGCCGCTGCTGGCGCGTGGCGAAGCCGATGGCAACGGCGACTTCGACCAGTCCGCCGAACGCTGGCTGGGCCAGCTCTGGCAGGCCTTGCAGGCCGATGGCGTGGACCCGGGCGGGGCGGGCAACGGCGGCATCGTCGCGGAAGTCCGCAGTCTGGCGGCGATCCGCGCCGAGACGCTGCCGGCCGGCACCCAGGGCTGCACGGTGCTGTCGAATACCGAACTCGTGAACGATCCCAGCGGCTTGTGGGACTTTTCGCTGGAGGCGCCGCGCACCTCCACGCGCGACATCCGCCTGCAACTGCCGCCCGGCGTGACCTACCAGACCGGCGATCACCTGGCCGTCTGGCCGCAGAACGACGCCACGCTGGTGGAGGCGCTGTGCGAACGGCTCGACCTCGACGCGAACGCCATGGTCACGCTCTCCGCCCCGCAGGGCACTGGGCGCGGCCTGCCGATTGGCCAGCCGCTGCCGCTGCGGCAGTTGCTGACACACTTTGTTGAATTGCAGGACGTGGTTTCCCGGCAGACGCTGCGCGGGCTGATGCGCGCCACGCGCTGCCCGTTCACCCAGCAGGCGCTGGCGCTGCTGGCCTCGGACGATGCCGAGCGCGGCTACGCGGCGCAGGTGGCGGCGCTGCGGCTGGGGCTGCTCGACGTGCTGGTGGCGCATCCGGCGCTCACGCTGTCGCTGGAGGGCCTGCTCGGCTGCGTGGTGCCGATGCGGCCGCGCTTCTATTCGATTGCGTCGTCGCCGCTGGTGTCGCCGGACGTGGCGACGCTGCTGGTCGGCACGGTCTGGGCGCCGGCGCTGTCCGGGCGCGGGCAGTTCCGCGGCGTGGCTTCGACGTGGTTGCACGGGCTGGCGCCGGGTGCGCGCGTGGCGGCGTCCATCCGCACGCCGAACCCGCCGTTCGCGCCCGAGGCAGACCCGCGCGTGCCGATGCTGCTGATCGGCCCGGGCACCGGCATCGCGCCGTTCCGGGGCTTTATCGAGGAAAGGGCGGCGCAGCGCGCGGCGGGGCAAGCCGTGGCGCCGGTGCAACTCTACTTCGGCTGCCGCCATCCCTCGCACGACTGGCTCTACCGCGACGAGATCGCTGCCTGGGCCGGGCAGGGCGTGGCCGAAATCCATGTCGCCTATTCGGTGGTGCCGGAGGCGCCGCGCTACGTGCAGGATTTGCTCTGGCAACGGCGCGAAGCCGTCTGGGCGCAGATCGACGCCGGCGCGACGGTCTACGTCTGCGGCGATGGCCGACGCATGGCGCCAGCCGTACGCCAGACGCTGATCGACATCGGCACGCAGGTAGGCGGGATGGGCGGCGCGCAGGCGTCCGACTGGTTCGCCGCGCTGGTGGCGCAGGGGCGGTACAGGCAGGACGTGTTCAACTGACGCCACGGATTGACGCGTTCGCTGGCAGAAATCGACGGATCATTGTCCGTCAGCCGCCCCGCGCCGTCCGTACGCTGGTAGCCATCCCTTTTATCCGGAGAACCCAATGGCTACCTCCGCCATGCGGCAGGCGCGCGTGCTGGCGCTGTGCCAGGCGCTTTACACCGCCGCGCTGTCCGTTGACCTGACGCTGACCGGGCTGGTTGGCTACACGCTCGCGCCGGACAAGGCGCTCGCCACCTTGCCGTTCGCGCTGATTACCGTGGCCTCGGCGCTCACCGCCATCGCCGCCGCGTTCCTGATCGAGCGTTTTGGCCGCCGGCTGGCGTTCTCGCTCGGGGGCCTGGCCTGCGCGCTGGGCGGCGTGGTCTCGGTCTGGGCGATCTATACCCATCACTTCGTGCTGTTCTGCGTCGGCACGGCGCTGGTCGGCGTGTTCCAGGCGTTTGCGCGCTTCTACCGGCTCGCCGCCGCCGATGCCGCGCCCGCGCCGGACAAGCCGCGCGCCATCTCGGCTGTGCTCACCGGCGGCGTGGTGGCCGCCGTCTGCGGGCCGGCCATCGCCGCGTGGAGCGCGGACATGATGCAGCCGCTGCCGTTCGCGGGCTCGTACGCGGTGGTCGCCGTGTTCGGCGTGCTGACCATGCTGGTGCTGGCTTTCGCCTACCGCGAACCGGCCTCGCTGGCAGCCGGCAGTGCCGCCAGCGATGGCCTGCCCGCACGCCCGCTCGGCGAAATCGTGCGCCAGCCGCTCTTCCTCGCCGCGTTCGCCAACAACGGCATCGGCAACGCGGTGATGATGTTCGTGATGACGGCCACGCCGATTGCCGCCGTGGCGTGCCAGCACACGATCACGCAGGGCGCGCAGATCATCGAATGGCACCTGGTCGGCATGTACGCGCCATCGTTCTTCTCGGGCTGGCTGCTGCAACGCTTCGGCAATCCGGCGATGCTGGCCAGCGGCATCGCGCTGTCGGCGCTTGCGGCGGTGGTGGCGCTGTGCTCGACGGCGCTGCCGGCCTTCTACCTCGCGCTGCTGTGCCTCGGCATCGGCTGGAACTTCATGTTCGTGGGCGGCACGACGCTGCTGGCGGGCAGCTACCGCACCGCCGAGCGCGCGCGCACCCAGGCGGCGGCCGAGTTTTCCGCCGCCGTGCTGACCGCGCTGGCTACGTTGGCGGCGGGGCAGGTGCTCCATCACTGGGGCTGGCAGGCCGTGAATCTGGCCGTGCTGCCGGCGCTGGCGCTTGCGCTGGTCATCACGTTGCGCTGGCAGCGGCATGCGCGGCGGGTGGGGGCGATGGCGGCGGCCTGATCGGCCGGCGTATGATCGTTGCCACTCCCTTCGCTCAAACCGCTCGATTCCCATGCCCACCGACCTCCATCTCATCGCCGCATCGCCCCGCGTGGTGGTGATCGTGGCGCCGGACCCGGCGCAGGAGCTTGATGTCACTGGGCCGACCGCCGTGTTCGGCGCAGCTAACAAGCTGTGCGGGCGCACCGAGCCGTTCTATGACGTGCGCGTGGTCAGCGTCAGCGACGACGCCATCGTGCGCACCGAAAGCGGCGTGCGGATGCTGGCCGACGCGCCGTACCACCGGATCGCCGACACCATCGGCCAGCCCATCGACACCCTGCTGATCTCGGGCGGCTCCGGCCATGCGGCGGCCTCTGACGACGCGCGGCTGATCGGCTGGATCCGCGAGCAGGCGCCCCGGGTGCGGCGGCTCGGCGCGGTCTGCACCGGCGCGTTCGTGCTCGCCCGCACGGGGCTGCTGGACGAAGCGCGCGTGACCACGCACTGGCGCCACGCGGACCGCCTGGCCACGCGCTATCCCCGGCTGACTGTCGATGCGGACCCGATCTGGATTCGCGCGGGCCGCTACTACACCTCGGCCGGCGTGACGGCGGGCATGGACCTGTCGCTGGCGCTGGTGGAGGAAGACCTGGGATACGCGGTGTCGCTGGAAGTGGCGCGGGAACTCGTCCTGTTCCTGCGTCGACCGGGCAACCAGGCGCAGTTCTCCACCTCGCTGCGCGCGCAGGCGGCGGAGAGCGTGGAGCTGCGGGCCTTGCAGGGATGGATGGCGGATCACCTCGACCGCGACCTCTCGGTGGCCGTGCTGGCCGAACGGGTGGCGATGAGCCCGCGCAACTTCGCGCGCGTGTTCGCCAGGCAGGTGGGGGAGACCCCGGCGCGCTACGTGGAGCGGCTGCGGGTGGAAGCGGTGCGGCGGATGCTGGAGGCCGGCGACCGCCGGCTGGAGAGCATCGCCCACGCCACCGGCTTCGCCAACGCGGACGTCATGCGGCAGGCCTTCCTGCGGCATGTGCAGACTACGCCGGAACGCTACCGGGCAGCCTTCCGGGCGGAGCGGGGCGCGGCGGCGTAGCCACGCGCCGGCCCCTATTCCCTCAGTCCAATTAACGGCTCGATTGCAGCGCGGCAATGCGCTGCTCGATCGGCGGATGGCTCGAGAACATCGCCAGCCACTTGCGGCCGCCCGAGATGCCCATCGCCTGCATGTTCTGCGGCAGGCCATCGGCATCCAGCCCGCCCAGGCGGCGCAGCGCCGAGACCATCGGCGTGGGGGTGCCCATCAGGCTGGCCGCGCCTGCGTCCGCACGGAATTCGCGCTGGCGCGAGAACCACGCCACGATCACGCTGGCCAGGATGCCGAAGAGCAGCTCGCAGACCACCACGGTGATCATGTAGCCGATGCCGGGGCCGCTCGACTCCTCGTCGTTGCGGCGCAGCCACGAATCCACGAAGTAGCCGACCACGCGCGCCATGAAGATCACGAAGGTGTTCACCACGCCCTGGATCAGGGTCAGGGTGACCATGTCGCCATTGGCGATGTGGGCCACTTCGTGCGCGAGCACGGCTTCCACTTCGTCGTGGGACATCGACTGGAGCAGGCCGGTGGACACCGCCACCAGCGAGCTTTTCTTCGACGCGCCCGTGGCGAAGGCATTCGGCTCGCCGTCATAGATGGCCACTTCGGGCATCGGCAGGCCGGCGCGGGTGGCGAGTTTCTCGACGGTCTGCATCAGCCACAACTCGGTGCTGGTGCTCGGATGGGTGATGACCTGGGCACCGACCGACCACTTGGCGATGGTCTTGGACATCAGCAGCGAGATGAACGAGCCGCCGAAGCCCATCAGCGCGGCGAACGCCAGCAGCATGCCGAGGTTGAGGCCGTTGGCGGTCAGATAGCGGTTCACGCCCAGCAGGCTGGCCGCGACGCTGAGGACGAGCATGACGGCGATGTTGGTCGCCAGGAACAGGAAAATGCGTTTCATGGTGTGTGGGGCAAGGATAAATACGCGGACGAGCCGCAGGCGCGCGCGGCGCTGACTGGGCGCCGCACGACAAACGGGGCGCGCCCAGCCGGCCAGTGGCGGCAGCGCGCGCAATGGGGATCAGCCGCGCGGCGGGCGCGGCAGGCGGGGAAGGTGGGGGTCCGGCAGCGTGATGCTGGCGTAGCGCGGCAAGGCGCCGCGCACAGGTGGGGCGGCCACGCGCGGCATCGGCGCGGGCAGCAGCTGTTCGGCGAAGTCGGCGCCAGGCGGCGAGGGCTCGGCGTTGTCGGCCGGCATCGGCAGGCCCGGCTCGGCTGGGGCGTCCGGAGCGGCGAAGTCGGCCTGGTCCGCCAGCACGGGGTCGGCGGCCATCACCACCGCATGCATCGACGTCTCCGCCTGGGCCACTGGCGTGCTGACGCCTGCCCAGGCCTGCAACGGCAGGAAGGCAAGCAGCACGATCATCAGCAGGAGCCGAAGCGGTTGCACAGGGCGGTGTGACGGAGGGGACGACATTGGCGTCGATTCTACCGCAGGGGGCTGGGGTCGGTGGCCCGGCAGCAACCTGACGCCAAATCGCCTACACTGCCTCGGCAACCCTGTATTCGCTACAGGGATTTCCGAACCCGGAGGACCAGACCATGCGTATCGGCGAACTGTCCCGCCACAGCGGCTGCGACGTCGAGACCATCCGCTATTACGAACGCGAGGGGCTGCTCGACGCCCCGCAGCGCGAGGACAACGGCTATCGCCGCTATGGCGACCCGCACCTCGTACAGCTCAACTTCGTGCGCCATTGCCGTTCGCTGGGCATGAGCCTGTCCGATGTGCGGCGGCTGCGTGATTTCCAGCGCAACCCGGCGATGGCGTGTGGCGATATCGACACATTGCTCGACCGCCAGATCGACCAGATCCACGCCCAGCGCGTGGCGCTGGAAGCGCTGGAAGGGCAGTTGCGTGCGCTGCGGCATACCTGCGAGAACCCGAACCCGCATCCGGCCAGCGAGTGCGGGATTCTCCAGAACCTCCAGCAGGCGGCCGAAGGAGCAGCCTGCGAATGTCATCCACGGCATTGATGTGATGCGCTCAATTGTATGAATGCATATCAATGCAACGCATAGGGTACACCCTCGGCGCGCGCCCGCGGACGGCTGTGCTAGCATGGCCGTTCGTAACCCCTGCATCTCAGATCATTCTCACGATGTCTCGTCACCGGCCTCTCGCAGCATTCGCCATGGTCCGCTTCCAGCGGCCGGCGGGTGCGTGCGCGCTGGTGGCGCCCATCGCCATGCGCAGCATCGACCGCCGGATCAACGCCCCGCTTGATCCCGCCCGGTTCCCGGCCTGACCGACCCCCAACAAGCGGGCCCGGCGCCGAACCGGGCCCGAGTCACCGCAGCATCCATCCTGCCGGCGTCGCCACATCGCGCCGGCCATTGAATTCCTGACACCCTGGCCGCCGCGCGCCTGAATCTGCGTCCGGCCGCCGCCTTGCGAGAGAGACCTTTGCCATGGCCAAGTCCACCGGCGTTTCCAGCAACGCCCCCACCCTGTACCTGACCGAGCTGGACGTGACGCGCCTGGAAGGCATCGCCAGCCGCGCCGCCACCGCCGAACTCGACGAAATGCTGGACGCGCTGCTGACGCGCGCGGCTATCGTGCCGCCGGACGCCATTCCCAAGGACGTGGTGACGATGAACTCCCGCGTGGTCTGCGCGCTGGAAGGGGAGCCCGCGCCGCGCGACTGGACGCTGGTCTATCCGGACGATGCCGACCTGGCCGCCGGCCGCCTCTCGGTGCTGTCCCCGGTGGGGCAGGCGCTGCTCGGCGCCCGCGCCGGCCAGACCGTGGACTACCGCCTGCCGGACGGCCGCCAGCAACGCGTGACCGTGCTGGAAGTGGCCTTCCAGCCCGAGGCCAGCGGCCAGTTCACGCTCTGATCCCGCGCTGACTTCGCGCTGAGCCACCGGTCATCCGCCCAGGATTGACCGGTCAACGCGGCTGGCACCCCGCCAGTCGCGCCCCGCGGCCACCGTTCATCGGCAGGTCCGGCGTTTCACGGCGTGCAACGCACCATTCGTCGCAGCGGTATTTCTCGTTGACGGCCGACCCTCTAACCTTCACTCCGTGCTCAGATGGCAACGCAGATTGTTCATCCGGGCAGCAGTTCAGCTGTCTACATAAAAAAGCAGTGAATCAGTTGAAGGAGTCCCAGATGAACGCCAAACATATCCTTGGCGGCGCCCTTGTGTTCGCCGCATTCGCAGCGTCAACCGCGGCCATGGCCGCGCCGGCCGCCACCAGCAAGGCTGGCAAGTTCGACGTCTATGCCGATGCCTTGCGCACCGGCAGGTTCGATGTCTACACGGACGGCGCGAAGACCGGCCCGTACGACACGTTCACGGATGGCGCCCGCCAGGGCCCGTTCAACCCGTACGGCGAAGGCACCCGGCAAGGCAAGTTCGACAGCTTCAGCGAAGGCAGCCGTGCGTTCAGCGGCGAAATCTCCGCCAGCCCGCTCGACAACTCGCGCAATGGCGATTTGTATGGCTACAACTATCGCGTCTGAGCGTAGCCAGTCCTGACGGACAACGCGGCCACTTAGGTGGCCGCGACAGTTTTCTCTCCCACCTGCCGGCCGACCTCCTCCTTCTCTCTCTCCGCCCGGCAGGTGATTTTTCCCTGCACAACTCAGCGCGGCCTTATAACTTCTTCGCCGCAAACGTGTCGCATTTGCGGATATCCCCCGTGGTCAGCCCCTGCCTGAGCCAGCGCACGCGTTGTTCGCTCGTGCCATGGGTGAACGCCTCCGGCACCACGTAGCCCTGCGCCTGCCGTTGCAGGCGGTCGTCGCCAATCGCGGCGGCGGCTTTCAGCCCTTCTTCCACATCGCCCGCCTCCAGCAGTGCCTGATTGGCCTTTTGCGCCGTCGCGGCCCAGACGCCGGCCAGGCAGTCGGCCTGCAATTCCATGCGGACGGACAACTGGTTTGCCTGCGCCTCGCCCATGCGGCGGCGCGCGGCGTCTACCTTGGCGGACACCCCAAGCAGGTTCTGCACATGGTGGCCAATCTCGTGGGCAATCACGTATGCCTGGGCGAAGTCCCCGCTCGCGCCGAAGCGCTTGCGCAGTTCGTCATAAAAGGCCAGGTCGATATAGACCTTCTGGTCGCCCGGGCAGTAGAACGGCCCCATCGCCGACTGCCCGGTGCCGCACGCCGTGGGCGTGGCGCCCGAGAACAGCACCAGCGTGGGCGGCGCGTAGCGGCGGTTCAGGTCGGTCTCGAAGATGTGCTCCCATGTGCGCTCGGTATTGCCGAGCACCTTGCGCGTGAACACGGTGAGCTGGTCGGTGGCCGGCGGGCGGTGCGCCTGGGACTGCGGCGCCTGCTGCGGCTGGCCCTGGATGACCGAGGCGCCCTGGAAAATCAGCGACGGATCGATCCCAAAGAAATACGAGGCCGCCAGCGCGATGACGATGGTGCCGATACCGATGGACTTGCCGCCGATGGGGAAGCCTCCGCCGCCAAATCCGCCGCCACGGCGGTCTTCCACATTCTGGCTTTCGGCTTCGTCGTCGAGACGCATGAGGGCTCCGTCATATCTTGAATGGCGGCGGCCGCGTGGGGCCGCCATATGTCGGAGCAGTATAGCAATGGCGCCCGACGGTAGATGTCAGCCATCCACCGTCAGGCACATCCCTTAGTGGCCCTCAGCGGGCCCTCAGACCGCCGCCGGCTGGCGCAGCGCGCCGCCGATGCCGAGGTCCGCGTCCAGGCTGCCCGCCACCTCGGTGCCGACTTCGGCCACGCGCAGCAGGTTGGTGGTGCCGCCCTGGCCGAACGGCATGCCCGCCGCGATGGTGATCTGGTCGCCCGGCGCCGCGTAGCCTTCCACCAGGGCCGCGCGGGTGGCGGCTTCCACCATCTCGTCCACGCTCTGCACGTCCGGGCTGACCGTCGAATGAATCCCCCAGGCCATGGCCAGCCGCCGTGCAATCTCAAGATTCGGCGTGATGCTGACGATGGGCGCGCACGGCCGCTCGCGCGCGGCGCGCAGTGCTGTGGCGCCAGACGACGTGTACGTCACCGTGGCCCGCGCGCCAATGATCTGCGTGACCTCGCGCAGCGCCGCGCAGATCGCATCCTGGCGCGTGGAAAGCGGCGCCTCGTGCTGCGCATCGATCATATTGCGGTACAGCGGGTCCTGCTCCACCTCGGTGATGATCCGGTCCATCATCGATACCGCCGGTACCGGATGCCGGCCGTTGGCCGATTCGGCGGACAGCATCACCGCGTCGGCGCCGTCGTAGATCGCGCTGGCCACGTCCGAGGCCTCGGCGCGCGTGGGCACCGGCGAGTCGATCATCGATTCCAGCATCTGCGTGGCGATGACGATGGGTTTGCCGAGCTGGCGGCAGATGCGCAGGATGCGCTTCTGCACGCCCGGCACGCGCTCGGGCGGCAGTTCCACGCCGAGGTCGCCGCGCGCCACCATCACCGCGTCGGACACGCGCACGATCTCTTCCAGCTGTTGCAGTGCCGCCGGCTTCTCGATCTTGGACAGCACGCCTGCGCGCGTGCCGATAATCTCGCGCGCCTCGGCGATGTCCGAGGGCCGCTGCACGAAGGACAGCGCGATCCAGTCCGCCCCCAGCTCCAGCGCGAAGGCCAGGTCGCGGCGGTCCTTCTCGGTCAGCGCGGGGATCGGGATCACCGCGTCCGGCACGTTCACGCCCTTGCGGTCGGACAGCGTGCCGTTGTTGGCCACACGCGTGGTGATGCTGCCGCTCGCCACGGACACGATGTTGAGCCGCACCTTGCCGTCATCGATCAGCAGCGACTGCCCGGCGCTGGCCGCGCGGAACAGCTCCGGGTGCGGCAGGTAGACGCGCGTGGCATCGCCGGGCGTGGGGTCGCTGTCGAGCACGAAGCTATCGCCGGCCTTGACCGCCACCTTGCCCACCGCGAAGGTGCCGATGCGCAGCTTCGGGCCCTGCAGGTCGGCCAGGATGGCGATGGGGCGGCCGGTCTCGGCTTCCACCTGGCGCACGGCGTCGTAGCGCGCGCGATGGTCCTCGTGCGTGCCGTGGCTGAAGTTCAGCCGGAACACGTCCGCGCCGGCATCGAACAATTGGCGGATGACCGCGATGTCCGAGCTGGCGGGTCCGAGCGTGGCAACGATCTTGGCTTTGCGCTGGCGTCTCATGATGTCTCCTTCCTGTTTCCGTGGGGCTCTTGTGCGTCTTGTGGGGCGGCGCGATCCGGCATCAGACGATCAGGATCGCGCGGAAATCGTTGACGTTGGTACGGGTGGGGCCGGTCACGACCAGATCGTCGATGCCGGCGAAGAACCCGTAGCCGTCGTTGTTGTCGAGGTGGGCGCGGGCCGACAGGCCACGGGCGCCGGCCCGCGTCAGCGTGTCCGGGCCGAGCAGGGCCCCCGCGTTGTCTTCGGAGCCGTCGATGCCGTCGGTGTCGCCGGCGATGGCGTGCACACCGGGCAGGCCGTCGAGCGCCACGGCCAGTGCCAGCAGGAATTCGGCGTTGCGGCCGCCACGCCCGTCGCCGCGCACGGTGACAGTGGTCTCGCCGCCGGACAGGATCACGCACGGCTTCTGGAACGGCTGGCCGCGCGTGGCCACCTGCCGGGCGATGGCGGCGTGCACTTCGGCCACGTCGCGCGCCTCGCCCTCGATGCAGTCCGAGAGGGTGTGCGCGGTCAGGCCCAGTTCGCGCGCCCGGGCCGCGGCGGCTTCGAGCGACTGCTGGGCGCTGGCCAGCGTGACGCTGCGGTGGCCGGCAAAGCGCGCATCGCCGGGCTTGGGCGTCTCGCCGGCGCCGCTCTCCAGGTGCCGGCGCACGTTGGCGGGCACCTCGATCTGGTATTTGGCGATGACCGCCAGCGCGTCGGCACAGGTGGTGGCGTCCGGCAGCGTGGGGCCGCTGGCGATCAGGGTCGGGTCATCGCCAGGAATATCGGAAATCAGCAGCGTCTCCACGCGCGCCGGCGCGCAGGCCAGCGCCAGCCGGCCGCCCTTGAGCGCCGAGAGATGCTTGCGCACGCAGTTCATCTCGCCGATGCTCGCGCCGCTGCGCAGCAGCGCCTTGTTGACCGCCTGCTTGTCTTCCAGCGTCAGGCCAGGGGCCGGCGCCGCCAGCAGCGCCGAGCCGCCGCCGGAAATCAAGCAGAGTACGAGGTCATCGGCGGTCAGTCCCTGCACGGCCTCGACCATGCGCTGGGCGGCGCGCTGGCCGGCGGCGTCGGGTACCGGGTGGGCGGCTTCCACCACCTCGATGCGCCGGCAGTCGGCGCCATGGCCGTAACGCGTGACCACCAGCCCCGACAGCTCGCCCTGCCAGTGCGCCTCCACGGCCTGCGCCATCGCGGCGGCGGCCTTGCCCGCGCCAATCACCACGGTGCGGCCCTTCGGCGGCGACGGCAGGTGCGGCGGCAGGCAGTGGGCGGCGCTGACGGACGCCACGGCGGTATCGAACAGGTCGCGCAGCAGCGTGCGCGCGTGGCGGGAATCGCGGAGGTCAGGGAGGCTGCCCTGTCGCTGGGGCGACAGCAGGGCGGCGGTGGCGTCGGTGGCAAGCATGTGGGGTCCGGAAGGCAAGGCAAGACCCGGGCGCAGGGCCCGGGCGGGTGAGGCTAGGTCTACGTCGCGCGCTTATTTCACGCTTATTTCACGCTTTTTGCGATCTCATGGTTCGACATGATCTCGATCGCCCGGCACAGCGCCGAGTGGTCGAGCTTGCCGAAGCCATTGGCCGCGCACGCGTTGAACAGCTCCTGCGCGGTAGCCGTGTTCGGCAGCGACACGCCCAGCGTCTTGGCCCCTTGCAGCGCCAGATTCAGATCTTTCTGATGGAGTTCGATGCGGAAGCCGGGGTCGAACGTGCGCTTGACCATCCGCTCGCCGTGCACTTCCAGAATGCGCGACGCCGCGAAGCCGCCCATCAGCGCCTGACGCACCTTGGCCGGGTCGGCGCCAGCCTTGGACGCGAACAGCAGCGCCTCGGACACCGCCTGGATGTTCAGCGCCACGATGATCTGGTTGGCCACCTTGGTGGTCTGGCCGTCCCCATTGCCGCCCACCAGCGTGATGTTCTTGCCCATCAGCTCGAACAACGGCTTGACCTGATCGAACGCCTCGGCCGGGCCGCCCACCATGATGGTCAGCGAGGCCGCCTTGGCGCCCACCTCGCCGCCGGACACCGGCGCGTCGAGGTAGGACGCGCCAAGCTTGTTGATGCGCGCGGCAAAGTCCTTGGTGGCGATCGGCGAGATCGAGCTCATGTCCACCACGATCTTGCTGTAGCTGGCTTCCTTGCCGGCCGTCTTGAGCGCCGCCGCCACGCCCTTGTCGGCGAACAGCACCGCCTCCACGTGCGGGGTGTCCGGCACCATGATGACGATGATGTCCGCGCGCTTGGCCACTTCCTCGGCGCTGGTGCACACGGTCACGCCGGCGTCCACCAGCGCCTGCGGCGCCGGATTAACGTCGTGCACGAACAGCGTGTGCCCGGCGGCGCGCAGGTGGCCCGCCATCGGCGCGCCCATGATGCCGAGGCCGATAAAGCCGACGTTTCGTTGATCTGCCATGGAATGTCTCCTCTCTAAGCTATCGAAAAATTCTTGAATGCCTGCCTGGCCCGTCCGATGGACGGCTTACTGCACGCCCATTGCGGCGCGCCAGCCCAGGCCGGCCTCGGTGGTGGTCTTCGGCTTGTACTCGCAGCCGATCCAGCCGGTGTAGCCAATCTCGTCCAGGTAGCGGAACAGGAACGGGTAGTTCAGCTCGCCCGTGCCCGGCTCGTTGCGGCCCGGGTTGTCCGCCAGCTGCACGTGGCGGATCTTCGGCAGGTTGGCCTTGAGCGTCGCGGCGATCTCGCCCTCCATGCGCTGCATGTGATAGATGTCGTACTGCACATACAGATTCGTCGCATTGACTTGACCGATCAGGTCCACCGCCTGCTGGGTGCGCGAGAGGAAGAAGCCGGGGATATCGAAGGTGTTGATCGGCTCGATCAACAGGTCGATCTGCTCCTTCGCCAGCGCGGCAGCCGCGAAGCGCAGGTTCTCCACCAGCGTCTCGTTGGCCTGCTCGCGTTTCACGTCCTGCGGCAGCTTGCCGACCAGGCAGTTCAGCTGGCGCACGCCGAGTACCTTGGCGTACTTGATCGCCTCGCCCACGCCTTCCTGGAACTCGCCCACGCGGTCCGGATGGCAGGCAATGCCGCGCTCGCCGGCCTCCCAGTTGCCGGCGGGCAGGTTGTGCAGCACGAGGTCCAGCTGGAACCGGCTCAGCCGGTCGGCAATCTGGTCCGCATGGAACGCGTACGGGAACAGGAACTCCACGCCCCGGAATCCGGCGCGGGCGGCGGCCTCGAAGCGGTCCAGGAAGGCCACTTCGTTGAACAGCATGGTCAGGTTGGCGGCAAGCTTTGGCATGTGTCTCTCTCTCCCGGTCAGGCGGTGGCCACTTCTTCGGACAGGATGGCCTCGTCGGCGTCCTCGATGTCCTCGATCGGCTCGAACTCGTTGATGTTGTCGATCTCGGTACCCATCGCGATATTGGTCACGCGCTCCAGGATCACCTCCACCACCACCGGCACCGAGAACTCGGCCATCAGGTCGCGCGCCTCGGCAAAGGCCGGCGCGATGTCCTCGGGCTTGTGCACGCGGATGGCCTTGCAGCCCAGCCCTTCCACCACCTTGACGTGGTCCACGCCATAGCCGTCCAGCTCCGGCGCGTTGACGTTGTCGAACGCCAGCTGCACGCAGTAATCCATCTCGAAGTTGCGCTGCGCCTGGCGGATCAGGCCGAGGTAGGAGTTGTTCACCACGAGGTGGATGTACGGCACCTTGAACTGCGCGGCCACGGCCAGTTCCTCGATCATGAACTGGAAGTCGTAGTCGCCCGAGATGGCCACCACGTCCGACTCCGGCGAGGCGGTCTTCACGCCGATGGCGGCGGGAATGGTCCAGCCGAGCGGGCCAGCCTGGCCGCAGTTGATCCAGTGGCGCGGCTGGTTCACCGACAGGAACTGCGCGGCGGCGATCTGCGACAGGCCGATGGTGCTGACGTAGCGCACGTCGCGCGGGAAGTACTGGTTCATCTCGCGGTACACGCGCTGCGGCTTGATAGGCACGTTGTCGAAGTCGCTCTTGCGCTGCATGGTGCGGCGGCGCTTCTGCACATCGGCCACCCAGGCCTTGCGGCACGGCAGGCGGCCGGCCATCTTCATCTCGCGCGCCACTTCCACGAACAGCTCCAGCGCGGCCTTGGCGTCCGAGACGATGCCGAGATCCGGGCCGAACACGCGGCCGATCTGCGTCGGTTCGATATCGACATGGACGAATTTCCGCCCCTTCGTATAGACATCGACGCTCCCCGTGTGGCGGTTGGCCCAGCGGTTGCCGATGCCCATCACGAAGTCGGACGCCAGCAGCGTGGCATTGCCGTAGCGGTGCGAGGTCTGCAGGCCGACCATGCCGGCCTGAAGCGGATGGTCATCGGCGAGCACGCCCCAGCCCATCAGCGTCGGCACCACCGGCACGTTGACCAGTTCGGCGAACTGCACCATCAGGTCGGCCGCATCGGCGTTGATCACGCCGCCGCCGCAGACGATCAGCGGGCGCTCGGCCGCGTTGAGCATGGCGATGGCCTTTTCGATCTGCGCGCGCGAGGCGGCCGGCTTGTATGGCTGGAGCGGCTGGTAGGTCTCCGGGTCGAATTCGATCTCGGCCACCTGCACGTCGAACGGCAGGTCGATCAGCACCGGACCCGGGCGGCCCGAGCGCATCAGGTGGAACGCCTGCTGGAACACTTGCGGCACCAGCGCCGGCTCGCGCACGGTCACGGCCCACTTGGTCACCGGCTTGGCGATCGATTCGATATCGACGGCCTGGAAATCCTCCTTGTACAGCCGGGCGCGCGGGGCCTGGCCGGTCACGCAGAGGATGGGGATCGAATCCGCCCAGGCCGAGTACAGGCCCGTGATCATGTCCGTGCCGGCGGGGCCCGAGGTGCCCACGCACAGGCCGATATTGCCCGGCTCGGCGCGCGTATAGCCTTCGGCCATGTGCGAGGCGCCTTCCACGTGGCGGGCCAGCAGGTGCTTGATCGAACCAGCCTTGCGCATGGCCGAGTAGAACGGATTGATCGCAGCGCCGGGCACGCCGAACGCGGTGGTGATGCCTTCCTTCTCCAGCACGGCGATGGCCGCGTCAACTGCTCTCATCTTCGGCATGTCTGTCTCCAGGGATCGAATTGAAATGGGTGAAATGTCCGCTGGCGTCGATCCTATGCCCGCAGCGGGGCGCGGATAAACAGAAGGGCGATCAGTTGATTCGATACCTGAGGTATGTAATGGCACCGCCGGCGCCAAATTTATGTGATGAATTCGGTACGTTGCAGTGCGCAATCCCCGTCCCCCCACGGCGTGGGGGTTGGGCTGATTTGGGGTGGTTTCCGTGCAATTCGGGCTTTCGGTAGCAGGCTGCCCCGGCCAAAATAGCGGGCTCTGTTCTCGCCATCGCCTTGCCATGTACACGCGGCTGCCGTCCACCTATGAATTGATCGAAGCGCTCCAGGCCGGACCGGCCGAGCGCGCGCCGGACAGCCGGCTCGCGGCGGTGCTCTGGGCCGGCTTCGTGCTGGCGCTGGTGCCGGCGCTGGTGGCCGGAGGTGGGCTGGTCTGGTGGCACGAGATCCTCGGCCAGGCGCCGCCGGCGTGGCTGCCGCAGGTGTTCCATGGGCTGCTGGCGGTGTGTGGCGTGTTCTATGTGGGCGCGTGGCTGGTGCGGCTGCTGGCGCGGCGCGATGCGCTGCGGCATCCGCTGCGCTGGCTGTCGCGCCGGGTGGATGTGGAGAGCGACGCGGAGGATGCGCTGGTGCGGCAGCTTGGGCGGATTCCTGCGCTCCAGTTGCGCGCGCGCCAGCGGCGCATCGTGCTGCAGGCGCGGCTCTGGGAAGGCGCCGCGCGCACCGTGGCGCTGGTGCTGGCGCTGGGCCCGGCGGCGGCCGTGCTGGCCGATGGGCTGGTCGTGGCGGCGCCCGACAAGGGGCCCGCGCTGGTGGCCGTGTACGGCGCCGTGCTGGTGGCCGGCGCGGCGTTCGCCCTGTTCGCCCAGTTGCAGTGCTGCGCGCCGCTGCGACGCCTGGCCCACGTGCTGGGCGAGGCCGCCGAGATCAACGACGCGCTGTTGCGCAGCCGCCCCAGCTGACCCGCCGGGGCTGCGAATGCCTCACAATGTGCCAGCAGGAGACAACCGGCTTGACTGGCCCATATGGACAAACTCAAACAAATCGAAGCCTTCATCGCCGTGGTGGAACACGGCAGCATGGCCGCCGCCGCGCTCACGCAGAACGTGACGCCGGTGATGATCGGCCGCCGCATCAACGCGCTCGAGGCGCGCATCGGCGTGAAGCTGCTGCACCGCTCCACACGCCGCATCGTCGTGACGGAGCAGGGCGCGGCGTTCATGGAGCAGTGCAAGAAAGCGCTGTCCGACCTGGACCGCGCCGAGATGCTGATTGCCGAAGGCAAGCACAAGGCCACCGGCCACCTGATCGTGTCCGCCCCGGCTGCGTTCGGCCGCAAGCATGTGGCGCCGCACGCGCCGGCGTTCCTGCGTGCCAATCCCGAAGTGCAGATCTCGTTCAACCTGACGGACCGCGTGGTGGATCTCGTGCGCGAGGGCTACGACGTGGGCATCCGCATCGGCGGCGCCATCGACCCGAATTTCGTGGCGATCAAGCTCGCGACGAACAAGCGCGTGGTCTGCGGCACGCCGGCCTACTTCGCCAAGCATGGGGTGCCGCACACGCTCGAGGATCTGGAGCGGCATAACTGCCTGGCCTTCAACCTGCAGGGCGGGCAGCAGCGCGGCTGGTATTTCCAGCAGAACGGCAAGACGGTGACGGTGCGCGCGCGTGGCAACCTCGATTGCAATGACGGGGAATTGCTGCACCGCTGGACTGGCGAGAGCCTGGGACTGGGCTGGCGCTCCACCTGGGAGATCCTGCCGCAGCTGGAGAGCGGCGAGTTGATTACGGTACTAGACGAATACGCGCTGCCGGACTACGACATCCTCGCGGTGTACCCGCAGCAGCGGCCGGTGCCGGCCAAGATCCGCTTCTTCATCGAACACCTGAAGACAGCGTTCGCAAAGCCCGGCTACTGGACCGGGCGCGCCGAAGCGTAAATCGGGGCCGTAAACGAAAAAGCCCGCAGCCGTTGCGGTCTGCGGGCAGCCCTTCTTGCGAAGGGCGGGGAGAGCTCATGAAGTGCGCCCCCGCAACTTCATGGCGAGAGGAATGATGCGCCTCCCGCCACGTTTTGGACTTGATCGCCGTCAAGCGCCTGGCATTCCCTGATGATGCAGCGATCAGGCCAGCAATGCCGTCACCAGATCCTTGCCGCGCGACGCGCCCGGAACTTCCTCAAAGTGCAACGCCGCCTCCACATGGGCGAGGTGATCGACCATCAGCGTGACCGCCCGCTCCGCATCGCCCGCGCGCGCGGCGTCGATGAACTCGCGGTGCTCGTCGGACGAACACGTGGCATCGCGCCGGCTCTGGTACAGCATGGTGATGACCGCGCTGCGCATCGACAACTCGCGCATGATCTCCGTCAGCACGTTGTTGCCAACCACCTCCGCGAGCACGATGTGGAAGTCGCCTAGCAGCCGGGTGCGCACCTGCGCGTCGTTGCCGCCCAGTGACTTGCGCTCGGCGGCCAGATGCTTGTCGATGCGCTTGTAGTCCGCCGCCGTGGCCTTCGCCACGAACTCGCGCGCCAGCGCGGCCTCCAGGATGCGGCGCACCGCGAAGACTTCGCGCGCCTCCTCGGCACTCGGTTTGGCGACGAAGGCGCCCTTGTCCGGCACGATCTGGATGACCTTGTCCTTGGACAACATCAGCAGCGCGGCCCGCACCTTGGTGCGGCTGACGCGATAGACGCTGGCCAGCGCCTCCTCCCGCAGCTTGGTGCCGGGAGGCAGGCGGTGCGAGACGATGGCGGCGACGATGTCGTCAGCAATCGCCTCGGCGGTCATGTCTGGATCGATGTGCTCGGGCATGGTGTCGCGCGTCTCGCCGTTGGGGGGCGACCGGCGCGGTGCGGGATTGGGAATGCGTGATTCTAGCGCCCCGCGACCGTGCCAGGCAGCGGCGCGCCCACGGGGACTTTCCCGGTGTCCGCGCCGATGCTGTCGCCCAGCGCCTCCAGCCCCGCGTCGAGATCACCCGCCGGAATGGTGCCGTTGAGCACCGCGTGGGCACGCTCCCGGTCGATATCCTTCTCCCAGGCCGCCACCACCACCGTCGCCACGCAATTGCCGATCAGGTTGCCCACGGCGCGCGCGATGCCGATGAACCAGTCCACGGACAGCACCAGCACCAGGCCGATGGCGGGAATCGCCGGATGGGCCGACAGCGTGGCCGCCAGGATCACGATGGCCGAGCCCGGAATGCCGTGCGCGCCCTTCGAGGTGACTAGCGCCACGGCCAGGATGCCGAGCAGGTCGCCCAGTGCAAGCGGCGTATTCGTGGCTTGCGCGATGAAGACTGCCGCGAGCGTCAGGTAGATCGAGAACGCATCGAGGTTGAACGAGTAGCCGGTGGGAATCACCAGCCCGACCACCGACTTGCGCACGCCCATGAACTCGAGCTTCTTCATGATCTGCGGCAGCACGCTGTCCGAGGACGCGGTGCCCAGCACCACCAGCAGTTCGGCCTTCAGATAGCGGATCAGCTTGATCACCGAGAACCCGCAGATCCGCATGATGGTGCCCAGCACCACCAGCACGAAGACCGTCACCGCGCCGTAGAACAGGATCACCAGGAAACCCAGCTGCTTGAGCGAGCCGATGCCGTACTTGCCCACCGTGAACGCCACCGCGCCCAGCACGCCCAGCGGGGCCAGCTTGATGATGAATCCCATCATCTTGAACAGCGTGTGGGAAAAGGTGTCGATCAGGCGCACCAGCGGCTTGCCCGGCTCGCCCACCAGCGACAGCGCGCAGCCGAACAGCACGGAGACCAGCAGCACCTGGAGCACGTCACCGCTGGCGAAGGCGCCCATCACCGTGTTCGGGATCAGCTTGAGCAGGAAATCGACCGTGCCGGCGCTCTTCACCTTCTCGGCGTTGTCGATATAGGCCGACATGGCCGAGATATCGAGCGTGCGCGGGTTCACGTTCATGCCCGTGCCGGGCTGGAACACGTAGGCCAGCACGATGCCCAGCGCCAGTGCGATGGTGGTGACGATCTCGAAGTAGATCACCGCCTTGATGCCGACCCGGCCCACCTTCTTCAGCTCGCCGGCGCCGCAGATGCCGGCCACCACCACGCAGAACACGATGGGGCCAATCAGCATCTTGATCAGCTTGATGAAGGCATCGCCAAGTGGCTTGAGCTTGGCGGCGAACTCGGGAAAGCAGAGCCCGAGCAGGGTGCCGAGCACCAGGGCGATCAATACCTGGCCGAATAGCGAGCGAGTAAAGCGGCTAAAACTGCGGGCATGCAGGCGAGGGGGGCGCTGCGCGGGAAGGGATTGCTGCATCGTTGTCTCCGTGCCGGGCGGGTCCGGAAATGGCCTGCCCTGATCTGGGTTTGGGAACGCCACGGCACCCCTTTGCCGGCTGCGACAGGATTGTCGAGAAACGATTGTCCGGGCGGGATTGTCGGTGCGTGCAGGCCAATATAGTGCATATCATTTTTGTATGCAATTTTTGAATTCACTGTGCTAACATGAATCGCAGAGAATAGAGCTTCGGCACCGGGCGCCCGCCCGGACTGGCGCCCCCGCCAGGACCCTCAGCGCCGGGCTACATGTAGATCGCAGGAGACCCGCTATGGCAGTGACCCCGGCAGCAACCCCGACGACCTTGGCCCCGGAGGCCGGCGCCCGCATCATGGCCTGGGCCGACGCCCTGGCCGTCCACACCGAGCAGCCCGGGCTGCTGACCCGCACCTATCTGACCGACGCCCACCACGGCGCCGCCGCGCAACTGGCCGAATGGATGCGCGAAGCCGGCATGACCGTGCGCCGCGACGCCGCCGGCAACGTCATCGGCCGCTACGAAGGCACCTCGCCGGACGCCCCCGCGCTGCTCACCGGCTCCCACTTCGACACCGTGCGCGATGCCGGCCGCTACGACGGCAACCTCGGCGTGATCCTGCCGATTGCCTGCGTGGCCGAGTGGCACCGCCAGGGCAAGCGCTTCCCGTTCGCCATCGAGGTGGTCGGCTTTGCCGAGGAAGAGGGCGTGCGCTTCAAGGCGACGCTGCTGGGCAGCCGCGCGATCGCCGGCACCTTCGACACCAGCGTGCTCGACAACATGGACGACTCCGGCAAGACCATGCGCGAGGTGATGCGCGCGGCCGGTTTCGACGCCGCCCAACTGCCCGCCGCCGCCCATGCCCGCCAGCGCGTGCTGGCTTTCGTCGAGGTGCATATCGAGCAGGGCCCAGTGCTGCTGAACGAGGGCCTGCCCGTGGGCGTGGTGACGGCCATCTCGGGCGCCACGCGCTTTATCGTCGAACTCGAAGGGCTGGCCGGTCACGCCGGCACCGTGCCGATGGACATGCGCCGCGACGCCGCAATGGCCGGCGCCGAGATCGGCCTCTATATAGAGAAGCGCTGCAGCGGCAAGCCGGGCCTGGTCGGCACCGTCGGCCAGTTCAACGTGCCCAATGGCGCGACCAACGTGGTGCCGGGCCGCGCCGTATTCTCCATCGACATCCGCGCCGGGCAGGACGCCGAGCGCGAGGCGGCCGTCAACGACGTGCTGGCCGAAGTCGAACGCATCGGCGCGCGCCGCAACGTGCGCGTGCAGGTGCGCAAGACCCACGAAGCCAAGAGCGTGCCGTGCGCACCGTGGCTGCAGTCGCAATGGGCCGCCGCCGTCGGGCGCCAGGGCGTGCCGGTGCGGCACCTGCCCTCGGGCGCCGGCCACGACGCCATGGCGATTTCCGCGATCGCCGATGTGGCGATGCTGTTCGTGCGCTGCGGCAACGGCGGCATCAGCCATCACCCCACCGAGACCATGACCCCCGAAGACGCGCAGACCGCCGCGCGGGTGTTCGCCGATTTCGTCGAGCACTTCCAGCGGCAGCAGTAAGCCCCGGCGGTACCACGCAGCGCGCCCAAGCCATCTATCGAACAAATCCGAATCCAGAGCCAGAACATGACCGCACGAGACAACATGAACCCCATCGAGACCACGCTCACGCAGACCATCGACGCCCTGCGTCCGCAGCAGGAGGCCTTCCTGGCCGAGCTGGTCAAGGTGCCGTCCGACAACCCGCCCGGCGACTGCGACGCCCACGGCAAGCGCGCCAAGGCGCTGCTCGAAGGGCTGGGCTTCCAGGTGGAAGCGCACAAGGTGCCCGAGGACAAGGTCCGCGCGGCGGGCATGATCAGCGCCACCAACCTGCTGGTGCGCAAGACCTTCGGCAAGGGCGGCCCGACCATCGCCATGAACGCCCACGGCGACGTGGTGCCCCCCGGCCTGGGCTGGACCCAGGACCCGTACGGCGGCGAGATTGCCGACAGCGAACACGGCCCGGTGATGTATGGCCGTGGCGTGGCGGTGTCCAAGTCGGACTTCGCCACCTACGCCTACGCGGTGCTGGCGCTCCAGGAAGCCGAGAAGCAGGGCGCCAAGCTCAACGGCACGGTGGAACTCCAGTTCACGTACGACGAGGAAACCGGCGGCGACATCGGCCCGAAGTTCCTGCTCGACGAAGGGCTGACCAAGCCTGACTATGCGATTTCGGCCGGCTTCTCGTACGGCATCACCTCGGCCCACAACGGCTGCCTGCACGTGGAAGTGACCGTCAAGGGCAAGCAGGGCCACGCGGCGATGCCGCACACCGGCGTGGACGCCATCGAGGCCGCCACCCACATCCTGCAGGCGATCTACGGCCTGCGCGCGGAGCTGGCCACGCGCAAGAGCAAGGTGCCGGGCATCGACACGGCCACGCTGAACGTCGGCCTGATCAAGGGCGGCATCAACACCAACGTGGTGCCGGACCTGGTCACCTTCCGCGTGGACCGCCGCATGATTCCGGAAGAGATCGGCTTTGATGCCGAAGGCGAGCTGCGCGCCGTGGTGGAGCGTGCCGCCAAGGATCGCCCGGGCATCGAGGTCAAGGTGGAACGCATCATCCTGGCCGAGCCGCTGTCCGAGCTGCCCGGCGTGGACAAGCTGATCGGCGCGCTCAAGCGCCGTGCCGAGGCCGTGTTCGGCGTGGAGATCCCGGTGCAGGGCGTGCCGCTCTACACCGACGCCCGCCACTACACCAGCCACGGCATTCCCACGGTGCTGTACGGCGCCGGTCCGCGCACGCTGATGGAAGCGCGCGGCCACAACTCGGACGAGAACCTGCGCCTGAACGACCTGAACCGCGCGACCAAGGTGGTGGCGCTGGCGCTCTCGGACCTGATGGCCTGATCCCATGGGCCTGCTCCCGATGGCCTGAGCGCCTGTAAAGAATCCTTTGTTGTGACTTGCGGCCCGCGCGACCTTCGTCTCGCGGGCTTTTTTCATGGCCCGGCTAGGCGGTCAGGCCCTCCTCGGGCGATGCCAGGCTGACCAGCCAGCGCCGCACCACCTGCTCTTCCTCCGGTGTCAGGCCGGCGCGCAAGTCTTCGTCGACCTTGGTCGCGCGCGCCTTGCAGCCGGCCAGCAGCGTGCGGCCGGCGTCCGTCAGCGCGATGGTCTGGATGCGCCCGTGCACCGGATGCGGCGTGCGGGCGATGGCGCCCACCTTCTCCAGGTTGTTCATGATCACGCTGACGGTCTGCGGCGTCAGCAGCGCCAGCCGCGCCACGTCCGCGCCCGAGATGCCCGGGTAGGCGCCCAGCATCGTCAACACGAAGAACTGCGGCACGGTCACGCCGAGGTCGTCCAGCGCGCGTTCCATGCGCAGCCGGTTGGCGGCGCTGGCCTGCCGGAGCAGGTAGGCCAGGTAGCCGCTCTCGCCGCGCTTGCCTTCGCCGGGCCCGGGAATGCGTGACGCTTCCGCCTCTGATGCCCCTACAGGTGCCGTGGTCTTCGTCATAATGTCAAAGCTCTTATATCATGTTCGAACTCTTACATCTTACCGCAACCCGACCGAGCGGGCCACCTGGACCAAGGAGCACCATATGGCGATGGATTTCCAACAATTTGCGGCGACAGCGCCCGATGTCTACGCGGCAATGGGCGGCGTGGGCCGCGCGGTGGACGCGTCCGGCCTGGACAAGGCGCTGACCGAACTCGTGAAGCTGCGGGTCTCCCAGCTCAACGGCTGCGCCTTCTGCCTGCAATTCCACCTGAACATCGCGCGCAAGCTCGACATCGACCCGCGCAAGTTCGACCTGCTGGCCGGATGGCGCGACACCGGCATCTACACCGAGCGCGAGCAGGCCGCCCTGGCCTGGGCCGAGGCGCTGGTCCGCATGACCGACCACGCCGCGCTGGACGCCGCGCAGGCGCAGGTCAAGGTGGCCTTCACGGAGCCGGAACGCGTGTTCCTGGCCACCGCCATCGCCACCATCAACGCCTGGAACCGCATTGCCGTGGGGCTGCACTTCCCGCCGCCGGCCGCCACATCCGTCACGCCGACCACGTCCACCACCCCCACCGGGAGCCGCACATGAGCACCGTCGTCCGCGAAATCGACCTGATTCAGATTCGTCGTATCGACACCGGCGGCGAAGTGGCGGCCTGCTTCCCGCTGATGCACCAGCTCCGGCCGCATCTGGCCGATGCCGATGAACTCGTGGCGCGCTGGCGGCGCCAGGCCGACGTGGGCTACCGCCTGGTCGGCCTGTGGGACGACGGCCAACTCGTGGCGCTGGCCGGGTATCGGATGCAGGAGAACCTCGTCTACGGCGATTTCCTGTACGTGGACGATCTGGTCACCGATGCCAACATACGCAGCGCCGGGTACGGCCGGATGCTGATGGACTGGCTCAAGGATGAGTCCCGCGCGCTCAAGGCCCGCCTGCTGGTGCTGGATACGCCACTCACCAACGTGCTGGGCCACCGCTTCTATTACCGCAACGGCCTGCTGGCGCAGACGCTGCGCTTCAAGTATCCATTGGACTAAAGACATGACGACATTGCTGCACCTGAACGTCAGCCCCCGGGGCGAGACGTCGCACAGCCGCCGCGCGGCCGACTGGATTCGCCAGAAGCTGGCCGCGCAACATGCGCCGCTGACCGTGCTCGAACGGGACCTTGCCGCCGACCCGCTGCCGCCCATCAGCGCCGCGTTCACGGACGCCAACATGGCCGGCGCGGCCGGGTTGCTGAAGGAAGGGGAGGTGCCGCCGGCGCTGGCGCTGTCCGAGACGCTGATCGCGGAACTCGAAGCCGCCGACATGGTGCTGCTGGCCACGCCGATGCACAACTTCACGGTGCCGGCCACGCTGAAGACCTGGATCGATCTGGTCGTGCGGCCCGAGCGCACCTTCCGCAGCACGCGGCAGGGCAAGGTCGGGCTGCTGCGCGACCGCCCCGTGCTGGCCGTGGTGGCCTGTGGCGGCCCGGTGCGCGAAGGCCCCGGCAGCCAGCAGGACTTCCTGACGCCTTACCTGAAGTACGTGCTTGGCACGATCGGCCTCACCAGCGTGGAAGTGCTGCGCATGGACAACACCGCCCGTGGCCCGGAGTACATCGCGCAGGGCCTTGAACACCTGCAGACCTGGGCCGATGCCACGCTGCCGGGGTTGGTTGTCCCGACCGAAGCCGCAGCCTGATCAGCCCGGCACCGAGGCATTGCCGACGCCCAGCGGGCGCTGCATCAGCACCGTGTCGATCCACTGGCCGTGCTTGAGCCCGACCGATTCGAGCCGGCCCACCGTACGGAAGCCCAGCCGCTCATGCACCGCCACGGACCCGGCGCCCTCGCCGCTGGCCGTAAGGGCCACCACGGCCACCATCTGGCGCCACGGCCCGGTCTCGCAACGGGCGATCAGCTCGGCCAGCAGGGCGCGGCCCAGGCCCTCGCCGGTGTGGCGATGATCGATATAGATCGAATCCTCGATGGCGAAGCGGTAGGCGCTGCGCGCGCGGTAGGACGAGGCGTAGGCGTAGCCCAGCACCTCGCCGTCGCGCTCGGCAACGATGTAGGGCAGGTGCTTCTTGAGTACCTCGGCATAGCGCTGGCGCATGTCGTCCACGGACGGGATGACTTCCTCGAACGAGGCACGCCCGTGGACGACATGATGGGCGTAGATGGCATGGATGGCCGGCACGTCGTCGGGCGTGGCATCGCGGAGGTGGAAGGGCTTGCGGGGGGCGGAGGATTCGGACACGGTGTTTCGGAGGCAGTCAGACCAGTCAGGGAAATCTTGTGCGAAGCACATTCCGTACCTTACCGCGTCGCGTGCGCAGGCGCTTGTATATAGTGCGGTGATATTTATCCGGAGAACGCCACCATGATCACGATCTACCACAACCCCCGTTGCTCGAAGTCGCGCGAGACGCTCGCGCTGGTCGAGTCGGCGGCGCAGCGTCTGGGCGAGCCGGTTGAGGTGGTGGAGTACCTGAAGCAGCCGCCCACGCTGGCCACGCTGCGCCAGCTCCATACGATGCTGGGCGTGCCGGTGCGCGAGATGCTGCGCAGCAACGAGGATGTCTACAAGGAACTCGATCTGGCCGACCCCGGCCTGACCGACGCCGAGCTGCTGGCCGCCGTGGCCGACAACCCGATCCTGCTGCAACGCCCGGTGGTGGTCCGCAACCGCCAGGCCGCCATCGGCCGCCCGCCAGAGGCCGTGTCAGCGCTGCTGGGCTGACCGCCAGCACCGCTCCGGGGCCTGAAATAGAACCGGCCTCCCGCAAGGGGAGGCCGGCCGGTCAGACAGGCGATTCGCGTCAGGCGAGTCGTCGTAATCAAACACCCAGCCAGTGCAGTGCCTCCTGACCGAAAGCGATGGCGGCGAGCACCACCAGTAGCGTCACCAGCGTGACCGTGCTGACATAGACCGTTGCCTTGGCGATTTCCGCATCCTCGCTTGGGGAATGCGTACGGGTGATGGCGGACGTGCGCGTGTGCGTGCGGTGTGGCCAGTGCAGCCTGCCGCTCAGGTCCTTGAGATGGAGATCGGGATGGAATCGCATGGCACACCTCCTCGGGCGTCGGGAGCCGCTTCAACAGCCACTTCTACTATAGGCAAATGCCACGGGAAACGCGCCGTTTACTGCGGCCGCCGGAGCGTACCCAGTTCAGCGGCTGGCGTCGGGAAGTGAGCTGTCGCTATCGGCAGAATCCTTGCTGGTAGCGGAATCTGGCGAAGTGACCGCCACCAACGCCGCCACCAGCGCCGCTTCCCGCGCGCGCAGTTCGGCCAGCATATTGCAGAACAGGGCGCCCTGTTCCAGGGCATCGTCCAGCGCGATGTGGGTGTGCGGCAAGGGGTCGTGCCAGTGGGCCGGGAAAGCCGGCTTGACCGACTTGCGGTACGGCCGGCCGGTCAGGGCGAAACCGAGCGTCTTGATGTCCAGCGCCGCCCAGCCGAAGGGCGAGCGGCCGGCGTACCGCATCATGTACCAGAACACCCAGGTGAAATCGAAACCGGCCGGAAAGGCGATGAACACCGGCTTGCCCGGCAGGCTCTCCACCCATTCCACGTAACGCGGCATCACGTCCTCGGGGCGTTCGAGGTCGCGCCGGCACGCCGCCCAGGCCTCGGGCTGGGTCTTCCACCACTGCATCTGCACCGGATGGCCGGCGGCGCCGGGCAGGGTTTCCAGGTTGGCGGAGAAGGTGCCGAGCACGGTCTTGTCGGCCAGCATCGCCGCCGAGGCGAACGAGAGCATCGAATGCGGGCCCGGGATCGGCCCGTCGGCCTCCACGTCGGTACTGACGTAGATCTCGGGGCGGGTGTCGGGTGCCTGCTTTTTCGCCATCGGGGAGGGGAAACCGGCGGCTCAGGCCGCGTCGATCAGATGATCGGCCACGTAGGGATTGTTGCGGCGTTCCTCGCCGAAGGTGGACACCGGGCCATGGCCGGGCACGAAAGTCACGTCGTCGCCCAGCGGCCACAGCCGGGTGCGGATCGAGCGGATCAGGTCGGCGTGGTTGCCGCGCGGGAAATCGGTGCGGCCGATCGAGCCGGCGAACAGCACATCGCCGACGATCGCCAGCTGGTTGGCGCGCGAGAAGAACACCACGTGGCCCGGCGTGTGGCCGGGGCAGTGGTAGACCTCGAGCGTCTCGCCGCCGAACGTCACGGTATCGCCGTTATCCAGCCAGCGGTCCGGCTCGAAGGCCTCCGCATGGCCGAAGCCGAAGCGGCGCGTCTGGTCGGGCAGTTGCTCGATCCAGAACCGCTCGTCCTGGTGCGGCCCCTCGATGGGAATGCCAAGCTGGCGCGCGAGCGCCGCCGCCCCGGCGCAATGGTCGACATGCCCGTGCGTCAGGAAGATCTTCTCCAGCGTCACGCCTTGCTCCGCCACGGCGGCCAGGATGCGGTCGAGGTCGCCGCCGGGGTCGCACACGGCGGCACGGCCGGTGGTCTCGTCGATCAGCAGCGAGCAGTTTTGCTGGAACGGGGTAACGGGAATCAGGAGGACTTTCATGGGTCGATGCGGGTGCTTTGGCGTGTGCGCCACGGCACGGTCTGGCCGAGGCGGTCATTGTAACGTCGGCCCATGGCACCCCGTCTCAAACGGGTGTCAGACCGGTTGAGAAGATTCTGAAAGTGAAGTTTGCGCCGCCCCAAACCGCCCCGGGCACATTCGGCGCAATCCCTTGTCAGGCTTTGGATTGCGGGGATTCGTGCCGATCTTCAAAGCCACTTGATTAAATTTCGTAACAAAATCAAGGATGTAGCCCACGGAGACCGATGTTAGACTGCGCCGATGTTCAATTTGCCCGTATCTCGTCCGGGGTTTGGTCTCGCACGCGCGACGCAACGCGCGACCCCCGCCAAACCGGACACTAACCGCTTGCTGCGTCACTGCGCGATCCTCGTATCGGCGCTGGTGATGGCCGCTTGCGCGACGCCGCCGGAGAGCGACTCCCAACAGACCGCCGATGCCACCGGTGCGGTGCCGACGCGCGCCGCCAAGGCGAAGCTCGACAAGTCCGGCGCCCGTCCCGACGAGCGTGGCAACTGGGATCTGTTCGGCTGGGGCAAGGATGACAACGCGCCGGCGCAGTCGTCGCTGGACGGCCTGCGTCCGGATCTGGGCACCTTCGAGCAGCGCGGCACGGCGTCCTGGTACGGCAAGGGCTTCCATGGCCGCAAGACCGCCAATGGCGAACGCTTCGACATGCGCGCGATGACTGCCGCGCACCCGTCGCTCCCGCTCGATAGCTGGGTGCTGGTGCGCAACCTGCGCAACGACAAGGTGGCGGTGGTGCGGATCAACGACCGCGGCCCGTACCACGGCGGCCGGGTACTCGACCTGTCCTATGCGGCGGCCAAGCGGCTGAATTTCGTCGAACGTGGTGCTACGCAGGTGGAAATCCGCCGGCTGTCGCGCACGGAAGTGGCGGCGCTGGGCCCGCAGCTCGAGGCGGGCGGCAACGAAGCCGGTGACGGCAGCGGTGCCGATGACCTGCCCGAGACCGCCAACGCGCTGGTCCCGGTCAAGTCCAAGGCCAGGAACAAGGCTGGGACGGTCAAGGCGACCACCAAGCGCAAGCCCCGGTAGGCACCCCGATGCGGCCTGGCGTGATCGACTCCCGCTCCACCGCCAGCCCGCTTCCCCCTCTTCCTTTCAGACTTTTCTCATTCCTCGCTGTCGCCGCCGTCACCCGCGTCACCCGCGTCACTCTCGGCGGCGCGTTGCGCCAGCGCCAGCCGGTACAGCGCATCGGTCTTCGCCCCGGTGATCGCCGCCGCCAGCTTGGCGGCGCGCTTGGCCGGCAGCTCGGCCACCAGCAGCTTCAGCACGCGCTGGGCCTCGGCATCGGGCGCATCGGCATCGGCCCCTTCGGCGCGCCCCGCGCCTTCCACCACCAGCACAAACTCCCCCTTGCCGCGCGACGCCTCGGCGGCCAGCCACGCCGGCGCCTCGGCCACGGTCAGCACCGGGGTTTCCTCGAACAGCTTGGTCAGCTCGCGGCCCACCAGCAGCCGGCGCGTGCCGGGCAGGGCGGCCGCCAGCGCCGCCAGGGTGTCGGCGATGCGGTGCGGCGCCTCGTAGACCACCCAGGCGTGGTCCAGGGCGGCCAGTTGCGCGATGGCGTCGGCGCGGGCCTTGGGTTTGCCGGGCAGGAAACCGATGAAGGTAAAGCGGCCTTCGCCGGCTTCGAGCATGTCGCCGGCCACGGACAGCGCGGTCACGGCCGCGCTCGGCCCCGGCAGCGGTACCACACGCAGGCTGGCCGCGCGCACCGCTTCCACCAGACGGGAGCCGGGGTCGGAGATGCCGGGCGTGCCCGCATCGGACACATAGGCAATGCGCTCGCCGGCAGCCAGCCGGGCGACGATCTTCACCGCGGCCTCGCGCTCGTTGTGCTCGTGCACGGCCACCAGCGGCCGTTGCAGCCCCACGCGGGACAGCAGTTGCCCGGTGTTGCGGGTGTCTTCGCAGGCGATGGCGTCCGCCAGCCCGAGCACATGCAGCGCGCGCAGCGACAGGTCGGCCACGTTGCCGATGGGCGTGGCCACCACGTACAGCGTGCCGGGCGGGTAGGTCTGGCCCGAGGCCAGCGAGGTCCAGTCACTCATGCTTGAGAACTTCCGTTGATTCGCTCATTCAAAACCACCACGACCGCGCGCGGCGCGGAGGCCGAGGATCGCGCGCTGGCCTACCTGCTCAGGCAGGGGCTGGCGCTGGTGGTGCGCAATTATCGCTGCAAAGGCGGCGAGATCGACCTCGTGATGCGCGCCGCCGATGGCACGCTGGCGTTCGTCGAGGTCAGGCAGCGCAGCGGCCGCGCCTTTGGCGGCGCGGCGGCCAGCGTCACGCCGGCCAAGCAGCGCCGCCTGCTGCGGGCGGCCGAACACTACCTCGGCACGCTGGACCACACGCCGCCGTGCCGCTTCGACGTGGTGGCGCTGGAGCCCGGGCGCCTGGCCTGGTTGCCGAACGCATTCGACCAAAATGCCGGGGGTGACGATGGCGCGTCCTGGGCTGCGTCATAATGCGCGGGATTGGGCAGAAGTCAAAGAGCCATGAGTATTGAAAGTATCGAACAGCATTTCCTGGACAGCGCCGACACCAAGCGGCAGGCCGCCACGCTGATGGCGCCGCATATCGACGCGGCGGTGGAGCGCATGGTGGCCGCGCTGACCAGTGGCAACAAGATCCTCGTCTGCGGCAATGGCGGGTCGGCCGCCGACGCCCAGCACTTCGCCGCCGAACTGATCGGCCGCTTCGAGCGCGAGCGGCCCGGGCTGGCGGCGATTGCGCTGACCACGGACAGCTCCATCCTGACCGCCATCGGCAACGACTACGATTTCACGGTGGTGTTCTCCAAGCAGGTGGAGGCGCTGGGCCAGCCCGGCGACATCCTGCTGGCGCTCTCCACCTCCGGCAATTCGGCGAATGTGATCGCGGCCATCCAGGCGGCGCGCCAGCGCGACATGAGCGTGGTGGCGCTGACCGGCAAGGGCGGCGGCAAGATCGCCACGCTGCTGGACGAGTTCGACATCCACCTGTGCGCGCCGAGCGACCGTACCCCGCGCATCCAGGAAGTGCACCTGCTGACGCTGCATTGCCTCTGCGACGGGATCGACGAGGCGCTGCTGGGCGAGGCATAGGGCACGGGGGATAGGGCATAGGGGATAGGAAGCGGGGGGTTATCCCACCTTATCCACAGGATTTGCCCAAGTTGTTCACAGGAATTGCGGCGTCATCCACAGAGTCATCCACAGCAGCGCCGCGCCGGTTTCGTCTTATTTCCGCATCATTCCGTATCCAGCCAAGGACCGCATGACTAACGTAACGACCGCAATGACCCAGAAGACCACTCCGGCGCGCGTGGCGCGCACGGCCATTACCGTGGCCGCACTGCTGGTGTCGGCCACGCAACTCGCCGGCTGCTTCCCGGTGCTGGCCGGCGCGGTCGGCACGGGCGTGGTCATGGCCACGGACCGCCGTCCCACCGGCACCCAGGCCATCGACCGTGGCCTGCAGCTCGAGATCGACAACACGCTAGACGCCAAGTACAGCGGCCAGGCCCGCGTGGACGCCGCCGTGTTCAACCGCAAGGTGCTGCTGGTGGGCGAGGCCAACAACGCCAACACCAAGCAGCAGGTGGAGCAGTACGTGAAGAGCCTGCCGAATGCGCGCGAGGTGATCAACGAACTCGAAGTGGTGTCCACGCCGGGCTTCATGACCCGCAGCAACGACGCCTACCTGACCAGCAAGGTCAAGACCTTCCTGGTGACAGCCGAGGGCGTGCCGGCCAATTCGATCAAGGTGACCACCGACAAGAGCGTGGTCTACCTGATGGGCGTGGTCACGGCGGCCGAGGGCGACCGCGCCACCGACGTGGCCCGCAACGCCAGCGGCGTGCAGAAGGTGGTCAAGGCGTTCGACTACGTGAGCGAGGCCGAGCGCGCCCGCCTGGACGCCGCCGCCAGCTCGCAGAATCCGGATGCGGGCAGCCAGTCCGTGGGCTCGCCGGCGCCGGTGCAGACCGTGCCCGGCACCGCGCCGAACGCGCCGGTGACCTCGGATGCGCCGGCCGGCACCGTCAGTACCGCGCCGGTCACGGCGCCGGTGTCCTCCCCGACGGCGCTGCCGCCGGGCCGCAACCTGCCGTAGTCTTGCGATAGTCCCGCCCAGGAACCGAACCATGCGCGCGCCCCCGCCCCTTCGCCACAAGATGTCCACCGCACGGCTGGCCTTCTGGATTGGCGGATGGGTGGCGCTGGCGGCCATCGCCACGATGGGGGCGGCGCTGGCCCAGACCGGCACGTCCGGCCCGGCCAGCGAGGCGCGCACCACCGTGGAAGCGCAGTCGGCGCGCATGCAGCAGGCTCGCAATCAGGCCGCCTCGTGCGCGGCCTGCCATGGTCCCGACGGCCGCGCGCCGGCCGATAGTCCCGTGCCGGGACTTGCCGGCCGCCCAAGTGCGGAACTCGTCGAACTGATGCTCAACTACAAGAACGGCAAGCGACCCGGCACCGTGATGCCGCAGATCGCCAAGGGGTACAGCGATACGGAGATCCTCGGCATCGCGTCCTGGTTCGCCGACCAACAATAAGAAGGCCTTCATGCGCAGACGCGCCGTATTGGGAACGTTCGGCGGCCTGATGGGCGCCGCCGCGCTGGGCATGCTGACCCCGCGCCAGGCACGCGCCGCCGCGCCGGCCCGGGTGGTGGTCATCGGCGGCGGCTTTGGCGGGGCCACCGCCGCGCGCTACCTGCGCCACTGGAGCCGGGGCGCCGTGGATGTGACGCTGGTCGAACCCGACGCGGCGTTCGTCTCCTGCCCGCTCTCGAATCTCGTGGTGGGCGGCCAGCGCGGCATGGCCGACATCACGCTCCCCTATGACGCGCTGGCGCGCCGACATGGCGTGCGTCATGTGCGCGATACGGCGCTTGCGATCGATCCCACCGCGCGCACCGTGCGGCTGGCGGGCGGCGCCACGCTGCGCTACGACCGCCTCGTGCTGTCGCCGGGCGTGGAGATGCAGTCCAGCGCAATCCCCGGCCTGGCGCAGCCCGGCGGCGACCAGATCCTGCACGCCTGGAAGGCCGGCCCACAGACCGACGCGCTGTTCCGCCAGTTGGCGGCGATGCGCGACGGCGGCACCTTCGCCATCACCATTCCGCTCGCCCCGTACCGCTGCCCGCCCGGGCCATACGAACGCGCCTGCCTTGTGGCGGACTACCTGCGCGCGCACAAGCCGCGTAGCAAAGTGCTGATTTTCGACGCCAATCCGGACATCACCTCCAAGGGCGCGCTGTTCCGCCAGATCTGGGAGACCCGCTACCGGGGCATGATCGACTATCGGCCCCAGCACGAGACCGTGGACGTGGACCCCGCCACGCGCACCCTCAAGTTCGAGGTCCAGGACGACGAGCGCGCCGACGTGGTCAACCTGATCCCGCCGCAGCGCGCCGGCGCCATCGCGGTGTCCAGCGGGCTCGCCACGGCCAATGGCCGCTGGTGCGAGGTCGATTTCCTGACCATGGCCTCGCGCGTGGCGCCCGAAATCCATGTGCTGGGCGATGCCGTGCAGATCGCGCCGCTGATGCCGAAGTCCGGCACCATGGCCAACCAGCACGGCAAGGTGGCTGCCGCCGCCATCCTCCAGCTGCTGGCCGGACAGGGGCCGGACCCGACCCCTCTGTATACGAACACCTGCTACAGCTTCACGTCCGCCGACGAGGCCATCCACATCGCCAGTGTCCATCGCTACGACCCGGTCGAGCGGACGATGGTCACGGTGCCCGGCTCCGGGGGGTTATCCACAGCCCCGAACGCACTCGAAGGGCGCTACGCGTGGGCCTGGGCGCGCAGCATCTGGTCCGACATGCTGGGCGAGGTGCTGGTAGGCTAGCGGGTTCCGGTGTGTTGCGCCTTCGTGACATGCCGCCCCCCGAACCCGACCATGCAAGCCAAAGACCGCCTTCTTGCCCTCGCCATCATCGTGGTGTGGGGCGTCAACTTCGTCGTCATCAAGGTGGGCCTCGCCGGCGTGCCGCCGATGCTGCTGGGCACGCTGCGCTTCGCCCTGGTGGCGTTCCCGGCCGTCTTCTTCATCCCGCGCCCGCGCATTCCGCTGCGCATGCTGCTGGCCTATGGCGGGTTCATCAGCCTCGGCCAGTTCGCCTTCCTGTTCTATGCGATGGCGGTGGGCATGCCGGCCGGGCTGGCCTCGCTGGTGTTGCAGTCGCAGGTGTTCTTTACCGTGGCGATTGCCGGGATGTGGCTGGGCGAGCCGGTGCGCTGGCACAACATCGCCGGCATGGCGATTGCGGCCGGCGGGCTGGCCCTGATCGGCAGCGGGGCGGCGCACGGGCCGGGCGGCATGAGCGTGGCCGGCTTCGCGCTGACGCTGTGCGCGGCGTTCTGCTGGGCCTCGGGCAATATCGTCAGCAAGAAGATCGGGCCGGTGGACCTGCTCGGGCTGGTGGTCTGGGGCGGGCTGGTGCCGATCGTGCCGTTCGCGCTGCTCTCGTACTGGTTCGAAGGGCCGGCGCGGATCACGGCGGCGCTCGGCCAGATTCCGATGATGAGTGTGCTGGCGATCTGCTACCTGTCCTTCGCGGCCACGCTGTTCGGCTACACCATGTGGGGCCGGCTGCTCACGCGCTATCCGGCCAGCAAGGTGGCGCCGCTGACGCTGCTGGTGCCGGTGGTGGGGCTGATCTCGGCCCATGCGCTGCTGGGCGAGGACCTCTCGCTGGCGCAATGGCTCGGCGCGCTGGTGGTCATGGGCGGGCTGCTGCTCAACGTGTTCGGTGGGCGGCTCGGGGCGGGGCGGCGGCTGGTACGGCGCTGACCGTGCGGGTGAGCCGCTGCCTGTGCGAGGGTTAACCCTTGATTCGACAGCGTTTTGCCGTGGTTTTGTGAATACCCTTATCACCGGCGCATCCGTAGGCCGATGGATTATTGAGGCAAAATAGCGGACTGGCCGCACCTGCCCGCAGAGGCATCGCCCCAACGGCGGCCGAGCGCGCCGCGCCGCCCGACCGATGAAGCGCGGCCATTTGCCGTCCCCACGGCTCAATCCGTTTGGAGCAACACGATATGAAGCAGTTTGTCATCGCCGCCGCACTGTTCGCGGCCGCCGCGTCGGCGCACGCCGCCGTGGACGCCGCCCGCGCGCAGGAGATTGCCAACAAGAACGCCTGCATGGGCTGCCATCAGGTAGACAAGAAGCTGGTGGGCCCGTCCTACAAGGAAGTGGCCGCCAAGTACAAGGGTGACAAGGGTGCCCTGGCCAAGTTGTCGGCCAAGGTGAAGAGCGGCGGTTCGGGCGTCTGGGGCCCGGTGCCGATGCCGGCGAATGCCAGTGTCAGCGACGCCGATATCAAGACGGTAGTGGAGTGGATCCTGGCCGGCTCGCCGGCCAAGTAAGCCCCATCTGGTATCGCGGGCCGTCCGGCAGCGCCGGCGGCCCGCGCTGTTTCCGGAAGACCCGGAAGCGGCAGGCAGCACGAATACCGGGGTCGGCAGCAAGCAAGTACGGGACAGACGATGAATCAAAAACGACGAGAAGTATTGCGGGTTTCCGCGGTGCTCTCGCTGATGGCGGCCACCGGCCTGATCAGCGAGGCGCAGGCCGCGGAGTGGAACAAGACGGCTTTCGACGGCAAGAGCGTGGCCGATGTGATCAAGGCGCTGGGCGGCAGCGGCACCGAGAAGAGCGGCGCCATCACGTTCAACGCGCCGGATATCGCCGAGAACGGCGCCGTGGTGCCCGTGGCCGTGACCAGCACGCTGCCGGACACCGAGCAGATCGCCATCCTGGTTGAGAAGAATCCGAATACGCTGGCGGCCGATTTCACCATCCCGGCCGGCACCGAGCCGTTCGTCTCCACGCGCGTGAAGATGGGCCAGACGTCCGTCGTGCATGCGGCGGTCAAGGCTGGCGGCAAGTGGTACGTGGCATCGAAGGAAATCAAGGTCACGCTGGGCGGCTGCGGCGGCTGACGCCCGCGCCCCCCATCGCACCGATTTCCCCGATTTATCCCAAGCCACCCCGAACCACCCCGAGCAGGAGAGCCAGATGGCAGACCCGATGCGCGTCCGCGCCACCGAGAACGGCGGCGTCGTAGACGTAAAGATTCTGATGAAGCACGACATGGAAACCGGCCAGCGCAAGGATGCGGCCGGCAAGACGATTCCGGCCTGGCACATCCAGACCGTGATCGCCACGTACAAGGGGCGCGAGGTGTTCAACGCCCAGTTTGGCCCCGCCGTGTCGAAGGACCCGTTCCTGAACTTCAAGTTCAAGGGCGGCGCCAAGGGTGACAAGGTCACCGTGACCTGGGTCGACAACCGGGGCGACAAGCGCACCGACGAGGCCACCATCGCCTGAACGGGCGAAGCGAGGAAGCAGCATGCGGCGAGCATTCATTCGGGCCACGGCGGCGCTGGCCGCCATCGGCCTTTCGGCCAGGGCGGCGGCACAGCAGGCCCCGGCCCCGGCAGGAACGGGCGCCAAGGCAGGCAAGGGCGGACGGGTCAAGGTGGTGTACCAGTTGTCCGAGGGCATCGACCAGGCCGTGCGCGCCATGGCCAACCTGCGCAACCACCTGAACGCGGCGCCGGACACCAAGATCGTGGTGGTGGCGTTCGGCTACGGCGTGGACTTCCTCGTGGAAGGCGCCAAGGATTCGCGCGGCAACACCTTCGAGGCCGCCGTGGGCGCGCTGGGGTCGTCGGGCGTGGAGTTCCGCGTCTGCCGTAACACGCTGACCGCGCGCCGGATTTCCGAGCAAAGCCTGCTGATGGACGCCAAGATCGTGCAGGCCGGCGTGGTGGAGATCGCCCGCCTGCAGTTCGACGAAGGCTACGCGTACCTGAAGCCCTGATCGCAGTGCCCGGCATCCGGCCAGGAGCCAAGCTGGCCGGATGCCGAAGTCCAGTGCAATAGAACAGTGATGCACCGCCCAGCCTCGATGAGGGGCTGACGCCGGCGGTGCCATCGCGAGGAGAAGCCCCCAATGCGCAATACCCGTCGCCGCCTGCGCGGCACCGTGGCGCTGACCGCCGCGGCCATCGCCGCCGCCTCGCTGGCCGGCCTGGCCTCGCTGGCGCAAGCCCAGGGCAGCACCGCCGAGGAAATCGCCAAGTATCGCCAGATGCTGGCCGAAGGCAATCCCGCCGAACTCTGGGAAGCCGCCGGCGAGGAACTGTGGAAGAAGCCGGCCGGGCCGAAGAACGCCTCGCTCGAACAGTGCGACCTGGGCAAGGGCCCGGGCGTGACCAAGGGCGCCTACGCCGAACTCCCGCGCTACTTCAAGGACGCCAACAAGGTGATGGACCTTGAGCAGCGCCTGGCCTGGTGCCGGGTGACGCTGCAGGGCCTGACCCAGGAAGAGGCGACGAAGCAGCCGTTCTCGGCATCGGGCAAGCCTTCCGACATCGAGCGGCTGGCGTCTTACCTGACCGGCGAGTCGCGCGGCGTGAAGATGAACGTGCAACTCACGCACCCCGAGGAAAAGCGCGTCTACGCGCTCGGCCAGAAGATGTTCTTCTACCGGGGCGGCGCCTATGACTTCGCCTGCGCCACCTGCCACGCCGTGGACGGCCAGCGCATCCGCCTCCAGGACCTGCCGAACCTGCTGGAGCCCAAGGGCGCCCAGGCCGCATACACCACGTGGCCGGCGTACCGCGTCTCGCAGGGCGAGGTCCGCACCATGCAGCATCGGATCTACGACTGCCTGCGCCAGCAGCGCTTCCCCGAGCCCGCCTATGGCTCCGACGTGATCACCGCCCTGTCGATGTTCCTGGCGAAAAACGCCAACGGCGGCACGTACGACGGTCCCAACATGAAGCGCTGAGGCACGGAGAGCACACGATGACGCGATACCAATCGATGGCGCTGACCGCCGTCGCTACCCTGGCCCTGGCCGCGATGGCCACGTTCAGCCTGTCGGCCCTCGCCCAGGACACTGCCAAGCCCGCCCGCGCCGCCAAATCGGGTAGCACGGCCACCACGGCCTCCACCGCCAAGGTCACCGACGCCGACGTGCGCCAGATGATCGAGGCCTCCTTCACCTCGAAGGGCCCGGCTACCGTGGAAGGCGTAATCAACCAGGACGGCGCCCAGAAGGCGTGCAGCCAGTACCCGGACCGCACGCGCGTGCCGGCCGCCGTGGCCAAGAAGGTGGAAGCGGCCGAGCTGAAGCAGGTGAAGTATCCGGCCGACAGCAACTGGATCGGCGACTGGAAGGAAGGCGAGAAAATCGCCCAGAACGGCCGTGGCATGCAGTTCACCGACCCGGTGGGCGGCGTGAACGGCGGCAACTGCTATGCCTGCCACCAGATGACCAAGGCCGAGATCTCCTTCGGCAATATCGGCCCGTCGCTATATCAGTACGGCAAGCTGCGCGGCAATTCGCCGGAGGTGGTCAAGTACACCTGGGGCAAGATCTGGGACTCCAACGCCTACAGCGCCTGCTCCAACATGCCGCGCTTTGGCCACAAGGGCATCCTGACCGAGCAACAGATCCGCGATGTGATGGCGCTGCTGCTGGACCCGGCATCGCCGGTCAACCAGTAAGGCCGGCGCGGCTCCGGGCATGAATCGACGCGAATTCCTGCAGGTGCTGGCCGTGGCCGGCGCGGGCGGCATGGCCTTGCCCGCCGGCGAGGCCCAGGCCGCGCGCGCCGCCCAGCAGTTCTACGATGTGCCGCGCCACGGTAACGTCCACCTGCTGCATTTCACCGATTGCCACGCCCAGCTGCGGCCCGTGCACTTCCGCGAGCCGAGCGTGAATCTGGGCGTGGGGCCCTGGGCGGGCAAGCCGCCGCACCTGGTGGGCGAGGCGTTCCTGCGCCAGTACGGCATCCGCCCGGGCACGCCCGCCGCGTACGCGTTCACTTCGCTCGACTTCACCGAGGCGGCGCGCCGCTACGGCAAGGTCGGCGGGTTTGCCCACCTCGCCACGCTGGTCAAGCGCCTGCGCGCCAGCCGGCCCGGCGCGCTGCTGCTGGACGGCGGCGACACCTGGCAGGGCTCGGCCACCGCGCTGTGGACCCAGGGCCAGGACATGGTCGATGCCGCGCTGCAACTCGGCGTGGATGTCATGACGCCGCACTGGGAGATGACGCTCGGCGCGGACCGCGTGAAGGAAATCGTCGGCAAGGACTTCAAGGACCGCGTGTCCTTCCTCGCGCAGAACGTGAAGACCAACGATTTCGGCGATCCGGTGTTCGATCCGTATGTGATCCGGCACATGAACGGCGTGCCGGTGGCCATCATCGGCCAGGCCTTCCCGTACACGCCCATCGCCAATCCGCGCTACCTCGTGCCCGACTGGACCTTCGGCATCCAGGAGGAAAGCCTGCAACAGGTGATTGACGATGTGCGCGGGAAGGGCGCCCAGGTGGTGGTGCTGCTGTCGCACAACGGCATGGATGTGGACCTGAAGCTGGCCTCGCGCGTACGCGGACTGGACGCAATACTAGGTGGCCACACCCACGATGGCGTGCCGGCGCCGGTGCCGGTGAAGAACCCGGGCGGGACCACGCTGGTCACCAATGCCGGCTCGAACGGCAAGTTCCTGGGGGTGCTGGATTTCGATGTGCGCAACGGCAAAGTCGTCGATTTCCGATACAAGCTGCTGCCGGTCTTCGCCGATTTCCTGCCCGCCGACCCGGACATGGATGCGCTGATCCGCAAGGTCCGCGCCCCCTACGAAGCCAAGCTTGGCGAGGTCCTGGCCGTGAACCGTGGCCTGCTGTACCGGCGCGGCAACTTCAACGGCACCTTCGACCAATTGATCCTGGACGGCCTGATGGCGGTGCAGGACGCCGAAATCGCCTTCTCCCCGGGCTTCCGCTGGGGCACCACGCTGGTGCCGGGCGAGCCGATCACCATGGAGGCGCTGATGGACCAGACCGCCATCACCTACCCGTACACGACGGTGACGGCGATGACCGGCGAGACCATCAAGACCGTGCTCGAAGACGTGGCGGACAACCTGTTCAACCCGGACCCGTACTACCAGCAGGGCGGCGACATGGTGCGCGTGGGCGGGCTGCAGTACACCATCGACCCGAACCAGCCCATGGGCCGGCGCATCAGCAACATGCGGCTGGCCGGCCGCCCGCTCGACGCCAGCAAGACCTACAAGGTAGCCGGCTGGGCCCCGGTGGCCGAGGAAGCCCGCCAGACCGGCGGCCCCCCGGTGTGGGACGTCATGGCCCAATGGCTGCGGTCAAACAAGGAAGTCAGCGCCCGGCCGCTGAACCTGCCCACCGTGCGCGGCATGGACGGCAACCCGGGCATGGTGGCCTGAGGCCCTGAGGCGCTCTCGCCGATGTGCAGTGTTGGGCGGACGCAATTGATGCCCCGCGCGGAGTTCGGTTAGAATCGTCCGTCACGGGCCGATAGCTCAGCTGGGAGAGCGCTGCGTTCGCAATGCAGAGGTCGGGAGTTCGATCCTCCTTCGGTCCACCAGGATTTGTCTTGTAAAACAACGCACTACGTCGAGAGATGTAGTGCGTTGTTTTGCTTTGGGGGCGGCGTTTTTAATGCCGCCTTGCCCCCATGCTGTCACCTTTCTATAATTGCATGCATTGAATGCAGTTTTTAAGGGGTGCCTATGCCGATACTGACCGTGAGAAATGTGCCCGATGAGGTGCATCGCGCCCTGCGCATGCGGGCTGCCGAGCATGGCCGCAGCACCGAGGCTGAGGTCCGCGAGATTCTGGAACGCGCGGTGAAATCCGAGCAGCGTGTGCGGATGGGTGACGCCCTGGCCGCGCTGGGCCAGCGCGCGGGCCTGACAAACGACGATTTCGCGGTGTTCGACACACAGCGTGACAAAGCGCCGGCGGAGCCGATGAAGTTCGAATGATCGTCCTCGATACCAACGTCGTCTCCGAGGCGATGAAGCCGGAGCCCAATCCGGCCGTGCGCGCGTGGCTGAACGCGCAGGTCGCGGAAACGCTGTACCTGTCCAGTGTCACGCTCGCCGAACTGCTGTTCGGGATCGGCGCCTTGCCGGAAGGCCGGCGCAAGCACGGTTTGTCCGAAACCCTCGACGGCTTGCTCGCGCTGTTCGGCGATCGCGTGTTGATGTTCGATACCGGTGCTGCCCGGCACTATGCCGAACTGGCCGTGAAGGCGCGGCTGGCGGGGAAGGGATTCCCCACGCCCGATGGCTATATCGGTGCGATTGCCGCCTCCCGGGGCTACATTGTCGCAACACGCGATACCGCCCCCTTCGAGGCCGCCGGGCTGACCGTCATCAATCCCTGGAACTCCACACAAATCCCGTGAACACCTTCGGCAAGGACTCACCCGATCGCACCGACCCCGTCGCCCGCGCCCAGGCCGGCCGGCGCAGTACCTTTGTCAGCGTGGCCGTCAATGTCGTGCTGACCATCGCGCAGGGCGCGATCGGCGTGGTGGCGGGCTCCCAGGCGCTGGTGGCAGATGCCATCCACTCCCTTTCCGATCTGGTTTCGGATTTCCTGGTCCTGTTCGCCGGGCATCACGGCAGCAAGGACCCGGATGACGACCATCCGTACGGCCATCAGCGCTTCGAGACGGCGGCGTCGCTGGCGTTGGGGGTGATCCTGCTGGCGGTGGGCGCTGGCATGCTGTGGTCGGCCATCGGCAAGATCCAGCATCCCGAAGCGCTGCAGCCGGTGAAGGCGGTCGCGCTATGGGTGGCGATTGGCACGCTGATCTTCAAGGAACTGCTGTTCCGCTACATGCTCCGCGTGGCGGAGCGCGTGCGCTCGAGCATGCTGGTGGCCAATGCCTGGCATGCGCGGTCCGATGCGGCGTCGTCGCTGGTGGTGGCGCTCGGCATCGGCGGGAACCTGCTGGGCTATCACATCCTGGACCCCGTGGCGGCCATCATCGTCGGGCTGATGGTGGCGCGCATGGGGCTGCAGTTCGGCTGGACGGCCCTGAGCGACCTGATGGACCGCGCCGCCGATGACGACGTGGTGGCCGCCCTGCGCGCCGCCATGCTCGACACCCCGGGGGTGCTCGGCCTGCACGACCTCAAGACGCGCAAGATGGGCGATATGGTGCTGGTCGACGTGCACCTGGAGATCCGCGCCGACCTGACCGTGGAACGCGGCCACGCCATCGCCGCCGAGGCGCGCCGCCGCGCCATGCTGCGCGACGATGTGCTCAACGTGATGACCCACGTGGACCCGGTGCCGGCCCCGGCTCCCGATTCAGCGCAGGTCGCTGCGGCGGTAGAGGCTCAGGCCGACCGCTAGAAAGGCGAGCATGCCGGCGCAGCTGCGGTTGATCCACTGCACGGCGCGCGCTGACAGCGTGCGCATGGCGTGGCGCCCGCCGTACGCGTAGATCGACATCATCAGGATGTCCATCAGCGCGGCAACGACTGCCAGGATCGTGTATTGCAGCGCCACCGGCTGGTCCGCGTGGACGAACTGCGGCACGAAGGCCGAGGTAAACAGCAGCGTCTTGGGGTTGGAGAGCGCCACGAACAGCGCGCGGAAGAACGCCGCCCGGCCGCTGGCCGAGGCCGCGCCGGAGGTGGCCACCAGTGCCTGCGTCGGCGCGCGCCACATCCCCCACGCCAGGTAGAGCAGGTAGGCAGCGCCGATCCACTTGATGACGGTGAACCACTGCTCGGACGCCAGCAGCAGCGCGCCCAGCCCGCAGCCCACCGCGCCGATCAGGAGCAGGTCGGCCAGCGCCGCGCCGGCAATGCCGCAGGCGGCCACCCGCATGCCCCGCGTGGCGCCGTTGCTCAGCGCGAGCAGCATGGTCGGGCCGGGCGTGACCATTACGGCGGCAACCGCAATCAGGTAGAGAAAGAGGGTGGTGGCATCCATCGTCGGGGCTCCTTCGGCAGCGAACCGCCAGTGTGCCCCGATCCTCGCCCCCATGCACGGACCCTGTGGACATCTTCGCCCCGCCTTGGGGACAACCACATGGATTGCCTGTGGCCTGCCTGGGGGCCGCGTGTGGGCGGTATACGGATATCTCGGGGGCGTGGCGGGCGATGAAACCGGGCGCGGGGCGGTTGTCCACGTATACGCGGTGCGCCGCCCCTAGGCTTGTCTTTTTCCCAAGCCCCTGACGGGAAAGGGAAAAACCGGGTTATCAACGGCCAGGGGCGACGTTTACCTACTACTACTATTTATGTATACGTAAACAATATCTGTATACGTATACGCACCGTTGCCGAAACAGAAAGGCGCTGTGGATGGATTGGCCTCCAGCCAGCCTTCAGGCGAGCATCAGCGTGGCACCTTGAAAGCCTTGCGGGCCTTCAGCACCTCGGCGCGGGTGGCGCAGCCCTCGTGATGATCGTTGACCAGGCCCATGGCCTGCATCAGCGCATACATCGTGGTCGGGCCAACGAACTTCCAGCCGCGCTTCTTCAGGTCCTTCGAGAGCGCCACGGACTCCGGCGACGTCGTCAGCTCGCGCAGCACCTCCGGCGTGACCTTGCGGGGCCGCGACTTCGGGTCCGGCTCGAATTTCCAGAAATAGGCAGCCAGCGAGGGTTCGGTCTTCAGCAGATCGTGCGCGCAGCGGGCGTTGTGGATGGCGGCCTCGATCTTGCCCCGATGGCGGATGATGCCGGCATCGCCCAGCAGCCGCTCCACGTCGCGCGCCGTAAACCGGGCAACTTTGTCGATCTCGAAATTGGCGAACGCCTTGCGAAAATTCTCACGTTTGCGCAGGATCGTGAGCCAGCTCAGCCCGGACTGGAAGCCTTCCAGGCACAGTTTCTCGAACAGGCGCCGGTCGTCATCGACTGGAAAGCCCCATTCGTGGTCGTGGTAGTGGCAGTAATCCTCGATCGTCCCGCACCAGCTGCAGCGTACCCGGGGCTGCGAGGCGGTCTCTGGCGATGTCATGCGTGGAAGCTCCTGATGGGATGGACGGCGCGCGCTGGCGCTTTGGCTGCGATCATGCCCGCACCAGCGGATTTGCGGAAGGCTGGATGCGGACATGCAATTGGAACCCCGCCGCCGCGCAGGCTCCCCCCCACCACCGAGTGATGCAGGTTTCACCCGGGGCAGCCGTTAGGCAAGGTCTGGTCTATTTTTCGGATTGGTCTCCATGATGTCTCACCGCTTTGCCTCCCGCTGCGTCGTGTTCGGCATGGTTGCCGTGCTCCTGGCCGGTTGCGCCGGCGCGTCCCGGCGCGCCAAGGTCGCGCCGCCGCCCGCCCCGCCCGAGCCGTTCGCGGAACTGGTGGTCACCTACCTGCCCACCAAGTACATCGTGGTGAGCACCATCGGTGGCCAGAATGTCCAGCACATGACCAATCTTGGCAGCGCCTTCGGGGCCATCGGCACGCTGGCCGCCCTGGGCGCGGCGCTGGCCGTTGACAAGGCTGCCGGCTCCGGCGCGCTGGTCGAGCGCACGCAACAGCTCGCCAGCCGGATCGAGGCCGTCCGGGAGCAGGACCCCGCTGTGCCGGACGTCAACAAGGCCCTGGCCGAGGCGGTTGCGAAGCAGATTGCCGAGGTGCAGCCGGCCCTGCGCATGGTCGTGGAGCCCGACGCGATCTTCGCCGCCCGCAAGCCCACCGCCGGCGTTGGCGTGCTGACCGTGGAGACCATGACGGCCTACGTGTCCGCCAGCATGACCGATTCCTATCGTCCCGCCTTCCAGGGCACCTACACGTTCCGCGTGGGCGAGCAGAACCGGCTGATCCGGAAGCAGGAATATGCGCTGCGCTCGGGCACCGGCTCCAGCGACGACGAATACCTGCTGTTCGACAGCCTGCTGGCCGATGCGGCCAAGGTGCCCGGCGTGATGCAGCGCCTGTCGATGGGCGACGTCAAGTCGGTGTCCAGCATGATCGCCGGCATGTACGGCCTGGCCCAGTCCACCGTGCCGAGCGTGGCCACGGCGGCCCCGGTGGCCCCCGCGAACGCTGCAGCGCCTGCCACCGCCGCCCGCTAAGCCCCGCGCATCCAAAGAAAAAGCCAACCCGAGGGTTGGCTTTTTTGACTTCCGGCGACCCTGCCGCGTACTCAGGCGAGCCGCTTGCCCGTGCGGTCGTGCATGAACACCAGCGCGACGATGCTGATCAGCGCGGCGGCAATCACGTAGTAGGCCGGCGCGAGCTTGTTTTGCGTCGATGTGATCAGCCACGTCACGATCAGCGGGGCGAAGCCGCCGAAGATCGTCACGGCGAAGTTATACGCCAGCGAGAGGCCGGTGGAGCGTACCTCGGTCGGGAACTGCTCGGCCAGCACGGCCGGGGCCGGGCCGGTGAACGCGGCCAGCAGGATGCCCAGCACGATCTGTACCTGCAGCAGCGTGGACGTGGTCGGCGAGACATTGAGCCAGTGGAACAGCGGGTAGGCGAGTGCGCCGATGGCCACCGCCACCACCGTCAGCATGCGCTTGCGGCCGACGCGGTCCGACAGCATGCCCATCAGCGGGCACAGCACCAGGATGATGGCGCCGCAGATGGCGGTGGACTGGAACGTCGCGCCCAGCGGCAGGCCCAGCTGCTGCTTGGCGTACGACGGCATGTAGAACACCAGCACGTAGGTGCAGACCGTCCAGAGGATGGTCACGCCCAGGCCGGCCAGCACTTCGCGCGGATGGTCGCGCAGCACCTGCGAGAGCGGCGAAAACTTCACATTGTTCGCGCGTCGCTCGGCCTGGCGCGCCTCGAACTCGGGCGGCTCTTCCAGATGCGAGCGGATGTACATGCCCACGGGGCCGATCAGCAGCCCGAACAGGAACGGGATGCGCCAGCCCCAGGCATCGATCTGCTCGGGGCTCAGGCCGTTGGTCACCAGCGCGCCCATCGCCGCGCCGAGCATGAAGGAGATGCCCTGGCTGGCCTGCTGCCAGCTGGCATAGGCGCCGCGCTCCTCGTCCGGTGCATGTTCGATCAGGAACGCGGTGGCGCCGCCAACTTCGCCGCCGGCCGAGAAGCCCTGGATCAGCCGTGCCACCACGATCAGCGCCGGGGCCCACAGGCCGATGCTGTCGTAGGTGGGGGCCAGGCCGATGATGGCCGTGCCGAGCGCCATCAGCAGGATGGTCAGCGTCAGCGCCGCCTTGCGGCCGACGCGGTCGGCGTAGACGCCGAGCACGATGGCGCCCACGGGCCGCATGAAGAAGCCCACGCCGAAGGTGGCCACGGTCAGCAGGAACGAGGTCAGGTCGTCGCCGGTGGGGAAGAACAGCTTGGCGATGATGACCGCGAAGAAGCTGTAGACGGTGAAATCGAACCATTCCAGGCCATTGCCGATGGTCGCGGCGAGGATCGCGCGTCGTCGGGTGGCTTTGGAGAGGTCATTGGCGGTGGCAATTGTGACGGACATTACACTCTTATATGACGGTGAAAAACAGCCGCCATATTAAGCGAATCCTTACATTTGCCGGGTTTGCGTACGCGGTTGGGAGGTGTCGGGCACCGTCGGGAGGGCGTCTTGCTGCGCCGGAGGGGCCGGGCGCTTGCGCGTGAACCACAGCCAGAGCGCGCTGGCGATCCAGCCCGTGACGAAGACGGTATCGCCAGCATGGTTGAACAGCGCGGGGGCCAGCGGCGTGCCGAAGACGGCGGCCAGTGTGTCCGCCGGCAGCCGCGCCACGATCCACAGCAGCACGGCGGGCCCGCTGCCATAGACGCCCGGCTGCCACCACAGCGCGTGGGGCAGGGCGTGAAGCGGAGCGTGGGGCTTGAACACGATGTTCGCCGGCGAGCCGGTCCGAGGCAGCTTGGGGAGGCGATCCGGGGATCGCGTGCTTTTCGCCATCATAGGCCCAATCGCCATGTGCCTGCCGTCAGGCAGCGGCCTACGCTGTCGGCCTGTGTGCGCTATCCAACGCGGCGGCGCGGCCAGCGTGACGCACACCGTTCCATGTTCAGAAAATTTGCATGAGGTATCCGCAATCCGCGTGTACCGGGGGACGCCAATGTTGCCAAACTTCATGCAGTTGGACAAAAGGATTGAAGGCCATGAGCACGCTTCCCGCCATTTACGTGTCACACGGATCGCCGATGCTGGCGATCGATCCCGGCCCCTCCGGCGCCGCATTCGATGCGCTGGGCGAACGCCTGCGCGCGCGCCAGCCCAAGGCGGTGCTGGTGATCTCGGCACACTGGATCTACAGCACGCTGGTCGTCGGCACGCGCACGCGCCAGGAGGCGTGGCACGACTTCGGCGGCTTCCCGCGCGAGTTGTACGCGCTCCGCTACGACGCGCCCGGCGCCCCGGACGTGGCCGCCCGGGTCAAGGCGCTGGTCGAAGCCGCAGGCGTGGAGGGCGTCTGCTACGTGGCCGAGGACGCCGACCGACCGCTCGACCACGGTGCCTGGATGCCGATGCGTCACTTTTTCCCGGACGCCGATATGCCCGTGCTGCAGCTTGCGCTGAACCCGTACCTGAGCCCGGCCACGCAGATCGAGATCGGCCGCGCGCTGGCGCCTTTGCGCGATGAAGGCGTGATCGTGATCGGCTCGGGCAGCTTCACGCATAACCTGCAGGAAGTATTCGGCGGTGGGCGCAAGGCCCAGCACGGTCCTGAGACCGAGCCCTATGTCGACGCCTTCCGCGATTGGATGAAAGACGCGCTGGACGAGGCGCTGGCCACCGGCGACACCAGCCGGATTGCCGGCTATCGGGACAACGCCCCGTTCGCCCGCCGCGCGCACCCGACCGACGAACACCTGCTGCCGTTCTTCGTGGCGCTGGGCGCGGCGCTCGGTCCGGCATCCAAGTCCGATGGACAGGCCCAGGTCGATCGCATCGCGGATGAAGTCACCTACGGCGTGCTCGCCATGGACACCTTCGTGTTCGAGGGCCAGGGCGCGGGCAGCGCCCCTGCGTGGCAGGCCGCCTGATCTTCCTTCGGGCTAGCGCGGCGTGAGATACCGCCGCGCGGCGCGCGCCCCGAACAGCGCGATCACCCCCATCGTCACCGCCACCACGGCCAGCCCGAAGCGCAGGTTGGCCAGGTGCGCCACCCCGCCGATCAGTACCGGCCCCAGCAGCAATCCCACATAAGCGAAGCGCGCCACGCGCGCGATGCCCTCTGCGGCGGTCACGCCGGGCAGGCGCGACGCCGCCACGAAGAAGATCGGCACCATATTGGCCGCACCCAGCCCCATCAGGCTGAAGCCGATCAACGTCGGCACCGGCCACGGCGCTGCGATGGCCAGCGCGATGCCGGCAAAGCCGAGCCAGGCGCTGCCGGTGAGCGTGCGCGCATCGCCCAGGCGCGCGCGCAGCAGGTCGCCGCCAAAGCGCCCGCAGGCCATGCCGCCCGAGAACGTGGCGTAGCCAAAGCTGATCCAGCCGAGCGGCGCATCGGCTACATCGCGCATATAGACCGCCGTCCAGTCGTACATCGCCCCTTCGCCGACCAGCCCGAGGAACGCCATCAGCCCGAGCAGCCAGAGCGCGCGGGAGGCGTGCGCGCGGTGGTGATGATCGGTCGTCGGCATGGCCGGATGATCGGCCAGCAGCCCGCCCGCGACGCCCACGGCGGTCAGCGCCGTCATGGCCGCGATCATCGCCGCATGGGCCAGTGGCGGCACGCCCAGCGTCAGCATCAGTCCGCCAAACGCCGCGCCGGCCATGCCGCCGAGGCTGAACATGCCGTGCAGGGCCGACATCACGGGCCGGGGGCGGCTGGCTTCCACCGTGGCGGCCTGCGCGTTCATGGCCACGTCGAACGCGGCGTTGGTCATGCCGAAGAGGAGCAGCATCGGCAGCAGCAGCGTGAAGGCGGGCATGGCGAGGATGCCAAGCGTGCAGAGCGCGAACGCCACGCCGCCCAGCATCGAGGCCCGCCCGCTGCCCAGCCGCGCCACCCAGCGGCCGACCGGGCCCATCGCCAGGATGGCGCCCCCGGCCACGGCGAGCATGGCGAACGAGAGCATGGCGTCGGATAGCCCGAAGCGCGCCTTGATGGTCGGGATGTGGACGCCCCAGGTGGCGAAGGTGGCGCCGTTGACGAAGAACAGCGCCATGGTGCCGCGCGTGGCGCGGGAGACATCCGTCATGCCGCGGCCCCCGGGCGCAGCAGCCCGCGCCGGTGCAGGGCGAAGCCGAACGCCAGCAGCGCGGCCACGGCCAGCGCCACCATGACCCACAGCATCAGCCAGTAGCCGCCGGCGGCGCGCCACAGCAGCGCGCCGAACCACGGCGCGGCGGCCTGCATGATCAGCACCGGCGTCATCATCAGCCCGTTCAGCGTGGCGTAGTGGTGGCGGGAGATCAGCTCGGGCATGGCCATCGCGCGCAGCATGGTGTTGACGCCGTTGGCGCAGCCATAGAGCACAGCGGCCAGCATCAGCCAGTAGCCGTGGCCGAGCGCGAAGCAGGCCAGCCCGGCGCCCATCAGGAAGTAGACCGGCATCGACAGCCGCACCGGATGGTGGATCGGCAGGCGCGCCATGACCAGCCGGCCGGCCACCTGCGCGGGGCCGATCAGTGCCGCCACGATGAGCTGCTGGCCCACCGGCATGCCCTTCTCGGTCAGCATCGGGATCAGGTGCGCGCCGAGCAGCGAGGCCACCACCGCCGTCGCCGTGAAGGCCAGCACCACGGCCCAGAACACGGGTTGGCGCAGTGTCAGCCGCGCGATGCTGGGTCCGCCGGCACCGGCCAGCGGCCCGCCGGCCTGCGCGGACGCATAGGTGGCATGCGCCGTGTAGCGCAGCCGCGCATGCAGCGGCGCGCAGACGAACAGGTTCAGCGCGGCAAAGATCACCAGCGTGCCGCGCCAGCCCAGGTGCAGCACCAGCCACTGACCGAGCGGGATAAAGATCGTGCTGGCAAAGCCGGCGAGCAGCGTCACGTGGACGATCGGCTTCTGGTAGCCATCGCCATACGCCTGGCGCAGCACCACGAAGGCGGGCTCATAGAGCGTGGACGCCATGGCCAGCCCGAGCGGTATCCACATCAGCAGGAACATCGTGGGCGAGGGCGACCAGGCCCACAGCAACAGGCCGATGGCCGCCAGCACGGAGCCGCCGCCCATCACCTTGCGCGCCGGCACGCGGTCCAGCAGCCGGCCCACGGCGAACGAGCACATCGCCCAGACCAGCAGCCCGAGCGAGAACCCGCCGGCCAGGAACGGCTTGCCGAGGCCCAGCGACTGGTGCATCGGGTCGATGAAGACCGTGAACGTGAAATAGAGCGTGCCCCAGCTGATGATCTCGGTCAGGCCGAGCGTCCAGACGATATGGCGGGGCGGGGGCGCAGCGGTGGGTACGGCGGGGGCGTCGATGGTGGTCATGGCGCGCCTGGCGCAGGGCGGGCGCGCGCCGGTGGCGATGCGATGGATGAAGCGGGAATTGTATCGGCGCGGCGCGCGAATGCCTACGTCAGCGCACTTGCTCAGCTACCGCCATCGCCGGGCAGGTTGGGCGGGCCTTTCAGTTCGACGGTGTTGCCGTCCGGGTCTTTCACATAGATCGACGGGCCGGTGCCCTCGGCGCCGTAGCGCTGCTCGACCGGCCCGCTATCGATATGATGAATACGCAGGTGGGTAAAGATCGCCTCGGCATCGAACGGATCGATACGCAGGCAGAAGTGGTCGAGGTTGTGCCCCTCAGCGCCCGGTCCCGCGCCGCCGGCCCGGCCCAGCGGGCCGTCCAGCGAGACGAGATCGATCAGGCCGTTGCCGGCGCGCAGTTGCGTCAGGCCGATGGCGGCCTGCTCGCGCTCCACGGTGCAGCCGAGCACATCGACATAGAACCGCACGAGGCGCGGCACGTTGGCGGTGCGCAGGACGAGGTGGTCGATGCCGGCGATGCGGAGCATGGGCGCGTCAGCCAGGTTCAGGCGTGCAGGCCGTCGTACTCGATGACCTTGAGGCTGGCCAGATCGACGTTATCCACACAGCGCACGTTCACGGCGGCGGTGGGATTGCCTTTCTGGTCGGTCGCTTCGGCGTAGGGGCCGCAGCCGCAGACCGGGCAGAAGCGATGCGCGATCTTCATCGTGTTGAAGCGATAGGTGGAGGCGTGCTCGTCCGGCGTCTTGAGCCGGAACTGCGCCTTGGGCACGAACCAGAGCAGATGCCCGCGCCGGCGGCAGATGGTGCAGTTGCACTGCAGCACCTGCGTGATCTCGCCGTCCGCCTCGAAGGCGACGCGGCCGCAGTGGCAGCTTCCCTGGTACGTGGTCATGGGGTCTCCTTTTTTGTGGATTTCCGCCCGCCTACTGGTCCGGAATCAGCCGCTTGCCCAGGCTGACGGCCGCATCCCGGCCATAGCCAAGCTTCGCGTAGAACGCCATCACGGCGTCGTTGCCTTCGCGCACCTGCAGATTGATCTTGGGGCAGCCGCGCTCGATCAGCAGCGCCTCGGCGCGCGCCATCAGCATACGCCCATAGCCGCGCCCCTGGCAGGCAGGCGCGACGGCGAGGTAGTAGACCCAGCCGCGATGCCCGTCGAAGCCGATCATCGCCGAGGCCACCAAGCGGCCATCCGCCTCGCCGACGAGGAACAGCTCGGGCTGCTCGGTCAGCTTGCGCGCGATGTCGCGGTGGGGATCGTTCCAGGGGCGGGTCAGGCCACAGGCTTGCCACAGGGCAACCACGGCGGATTCGTCGGCGGGGCGGAAGGGGCGGATCTGCATGCGCGTAAGACCGGTGTGGGGGAAGACAGGGTGAACCCCAGTGTACCGAAAGCGACAGTCATCGCGCCGACACACTTCGGGTTTAAATTTTCATTCGAACATCTAACATGATCGAATGAGCCTAACTCCGCGACAACGTGAAATCCTCGACTGGCTGCGCGATGCCAGCGAACTCAGCACCGACCAGCTTGCCGATCGCTTCCAGGTCAGCACGCAGACGATCCGGCGTGACATCAACGACCTGAGCGAGCAGGGCCTGGTGCGGCGGCTGCATGGCGGGCTGAGCCTGCCGGCGGGCCAGCGCAACCTCAGTTTTTTGCAGCGCAGCACGGCGCAGATCGAACGCAAGCGGCGCATTGCCCATGCGGCCATCGCGCTGGTGCCGGACAACGCCACGCTGTTCCTCGGCTACGGCACCACGGTGGCCGAGTTCGCCCGCGCGTTGCCCGCCGACCGGCCGCTGCGCGTGGTCACCAACAACCTGGACGCCGTGCACGCGCTGGCCGAGAAGCCCGCCATCGAGACCTGGGTGGCCGGCGGCCGGCTGCGTCCCGGTGACCGCGACGTGATGGGCAGCGCCACGCTCGAATTCATCCGCCGCTTTCGCGCGCACCTGTCGATCTGCGGCGCGGGCGCGGTGGATGCCGAGGGCAGCCTGTTCGAGTTCCACCCGGACGAGGCGGAGTTCACCCAGGTGCTGTTCGCCAACAGCCACGTGCGCGCGGTGCTGGCCGACAGCAGCAAGTTCCTGCGCGACGCGCCGTGCCGCGTGGCCACGCTCGCCCAGATCGACCATTTCTTCACCGACGAGGAAGCCCGCACCGTCGCCGGCGCGGACCTGCCCGCGCTGTGCGAGCGCGCGGGCGTGACGCTTCATATCTGCTGACGGATTCGCCGACCCCTACGCCGACCCCTACGCCAACAAAACAACCATGGCCTACCTGCGACTCGACAACCTGCAGCAGCGCTTCGGCGAGCACCACGTGCTCCGCGGCATCGACCTCGACGTGGCGCGCGGCGAGTTCATCGCGCTGCTCGGCGCCTCGGGCTGCGGCAAGACCACGCTGCTGCGGCTGATTGCCGGCCTGGACCGGCCGAGCGGCGGGCGGATCTGGTTCGATGGCGCGGACGTGACCGATGTGGACCCCGCCGAGCGCCACCTGAGCATGGTGTTCCAGTCGTACGCGCTGTTTCCGCACCTGAGCGTGGGCGAGAACATCGTGTTCGGCCTGCGCGCGCGCAAGCTGCCGCGCGACGAGCAGGCGGCGCGGCTCAAGCAGGCCGCCGACATGCTCGGGCTGGACAAGCTGCTCGCGCGCAAGCCGGGCGAGCTGTCGGGCGGCCAGCGGCAGCGCGTGGCGCTGGCCCGCGCCATCGTCTCGCATCATCCGGTCTGCCTGATGGACGAGCCGCTCAGCAACCTCGATGCCCAGCTGCGTGCCGAGATGCGCGCCGAACTGCGCAAGCTCCAGCGCGCGCTCGGCCTGACGGTGATCTACGTCACCCACGACCAGGTGGAAGCCATGAGCATGGCTGACCGCATCGTGCTGATGCATCAGGGCGAGATCGCCCAGGTCGGCACGCCCGAACAGCTTTACGAGCAGCCGGCCACGCCGGTCGTGGCCCGCTTTATCGGCCAGCCGCCGATGAACCTGTTGCGCGTGCCGGGGCTGGACGGGCTGGTGGGCATTCGTCCCGAACACATCGCGCTGGCGGCGACGGGCACCGCCGGCACGGATATTCACGATGGCGTCGTCGCGCGCAGCGAATATCACGGCGCCGACACGCTGATCGAGGTGCAGGTGTACGAGCAGCCCGTGCTGGTGCGCCATCCGGGCCGGCTCGCGCTGCAGACCGGCAGCCGGCTGGCGCTGGAATGGCCGGCGGCGCGCGCCCACCGGTTTGCCGCGTGAAACGCCTTCCATGCCATTCCCGATGACTTTCCCGATGTTTTGATTCGTCTTTCACCAGGAGCCTTCATGTCGTTCAAATCCCGTGGCCTGGCCCTTGCGCTGGGCGCCGTTCTCTCGATGGCCGCGCTGGGCGCGGCGGCGCAGACGCAGGCGACCACGCAGGTCACCATGTACTACCCGGTCTCGGTCGGCGGCCCGCTGACGCAGGTGGTGGACAAGCTGGTCGACCAGTTCCAGCAGGCCAACCCGGACGTCAAGGTCAACGCCATCTACGCCGGCAACTACGACGACGCCCGCACCAAGGCGCTGGCCGCCCTCAAGGCCGGCACGCCGGTGCAGACCTCGGTGCTGTTCTCGATCGACCTGTTCGAGCTGAAGGACCAGAACGTGATCCGGCCGTTCGATGACTTCGCCACCACGCCCGAGGACAAGGCGTGGCTCCAGAGCTTCTACCCGGGCCTGATGGACAACGGCCGTGCCGACGGCAAGACCTGGGGCATCCCGTTCCAGCGCTCGACCATCGTGATGTTCTACAACAAGGACGCCTTCAAGCAGGCCGGCCTGGATCCGAACAAGCCGCCGCGCACCTGGACCGAGATGCGCGAGGCCGCCGCCAAGCTGGTGAAGCAGGACGGTGGCGCCACGTCGCGCTGGGGCGTGATGATCCCGTCCACCGGCTACGCCTACTGGATGTTCGGCGCGCTGGCCAAGCAGAACGGTGCCACGCTGATGAACGCGGCCGGCTCGCACACCACCTTCGACACGCCGAAGACCGTGGAAGCGCTCCAGTACTGGACCTCGCTGGCCAAGGACGGCCTGAGCCCGAAGGGCCTGATCGAGTGGGGCACGCTGCGCCAGAACTTCGTCGAGGGCAAGACGGCGATGATGTGGCATTCCACCGGCAACCTGACCGCCGTGCTCAAGGACGCCAAGTTCGACGTGGGCGTGGCCCCGCTGCCGGGCAACCCGACGGGTGGCTCGCCCACCGGCGGCGGCAACTTCTACCTGTTCAAGAGCGGCAGCGAGGCCGAGCAGAAGGCGGCCTACCGTCTGGTGCGATTCCTGACGGCGCCGGAGCGTTCGGCCGAATGGAGCGTGGCCACCGGCTACATGGGCGTGAGCCCGGCCAGCTACGAGACGCCGACGCTCAAGAGCTACGCTGCCAAGGTGCCGCAGACGCTGGTCGCGCGTGACCAGCTCCAGGTGGCGACCGCCGAACTGTCGACGCACCAGGCGGGCCGCGTGCGCAAGGTGCTCGAGGACTCGCTCCAGTCGGCCATCACCGGCCAGCAGGAGCCGAAGGCCGCGCTGGCCGGTGCCCAGGCGCAGGCTGACCGCATCCTGAAGCCGTACCAGCGCTGACGCGGCGGGCTTATCGTGAACGACATCCGCCACGCCATGACTTCCCGATCCTTCTTCTCCAGGCCGGCTGTCCATGCGTGGCTGATGTTGCTGCCGGCGCTGGTGCTGCTGGCGGCGTTCACCTACTGGCCCATCGCGGGCAGCGTCTGGGAGAGCCTGCACACGCAGGCGCCCGGCGTCGATCCGATGTTCAGCGGCGCGGACCAGTTCGCCGCGCTGCTGGACGATCCGGTGTTCCTGCAGGCGCTGCGCAACAACTTCTGGTACGCGCTGGTCACGGTGCCGGTCTCGGTAATGCTGGCGCTGGCGATGGCGCTCTGGGTCAACGAGCGCTTCGCGGGCCGCGGCCTGCTGCGGCTGGCCTTCTTCACGCCGACCATCCTGCCGATGGTGGCCGCCGCCAATGTCTGGCTGTTCTTCTACGCGCCGGACATCGGCCTGTTCAACCAGCTGCTCGGCGCCGTCGGCATTGCTGGCCGCAACTGGCTGGGCGATGTGGAGACCGTGCTGCCCGCGCTGATGGTCATCACCATCTGGAAGGAGGCGGGCTTCTTCATGATCTTCTACCTCGCCGCGCTCCAGTCGATCTCGCCCGAACAGCGCGACGCGGCGCGCATCGAGGCGCCGTCCGCCTGGTATCGGCTGCGGCGGGTCACGCTGCCGCTGCTGGCGCCGACCACGCTGTTCGTGGTGGTCAACGCGCTGATCAACGCGTTCAAGCTGGTCGATCACCTGTTCGTGCTCACGCGCGGCGGCCCGAACAACGCCAGCACGCTGCTGCTCTACTACCTCTATGAAGTGGCGTTCAAGTTCCAGGACATCTCATACGCCTCGGCGCTGACGCTGGTGCTGCTGGCGCTGCTGGCCCTGTGCTCGGCGCTCCAGTTCTGGTTCTCCCGCAAGCGGGTCCATTACCGATGACGATCGCTCCTCCCCGGTTGTTGCTTCCCGTGGCCGGCTGGCTGGCCGGCCTGCTGTGGATCGCCCCGCTGCTGCTGATGTTCTGGGCGGCGTTCCACCCCGATGGCGATGCGCTGCGCCTGTCCTTCGATACCCGCTGGGGCTTCGGCAACTTCCCCGCCGCGTGGCGCGTGGCGCCGTTCGCGCGCTACCTCGTCAACACCTTCTGCATCGTCACGCTGCTGCTGGTACTCCAGCTCCTGGTGTGCACGCTGGCCGGCTATGCGCTGGCGCGGCTGCGCTTCCCGGGCCGGGGGCTGGTGTTCGCCATCGTCATGCTCCAGCTGATGGTGATGCCGGAGGTGCTGATTACCGAGAACTACGTCAGCGTGGCGCGCCTCGGGCAGGTGGATCACTACCTCGGCGTGGCGCTGCCCTACATTGGCAGCGCGTTCGGCATCTTCCTGCTGCGCCAGACCTTCATGATGGTGCCGCAGGAGCTGGAGGACGCGGCGCGCATCGAGGGCCTGGGCCGGCTGGCGATCCTGCTCAAGGTGTACGTGCCGCTGGCCCGGCCCACCTACCTGGCCTATGCGCTGGTGTCCATCAGCTATCACTGGAACAACTTCCTGTGGCCGCTGGTGATTACCAACACCGAGGCGAGCCGCCCGGTGACCGTGGGCATGGCGCTGTTCGCGGCGCCCGAGACCGGTGTGGACTGGGGCGTGCTGTCCGCCGGCACGCTGCTGTCGATTGGCCCGCTGCTGGTCGCCTTCCTGCTGTTCCAGCGCCAGTTCATGCAGTCGTTCATGAACGCCGGCATCAAGTAGCCCGGCAAAACTGGCCCCGCGCGAGGCGGGGCCGGGGCGCGATCAGTGGTTGCGCCAGCGCTGCACCATCACCTGCTGGACCTTGCCCTTGAAGAAGTAGCGGCGGTCGGTGGCGCCCTGCGGGTCGGCGCCGATCACGATCGGGCTGGTGTTCAGGCCGACGCCGCCCGTCACCGAGACCGACGGGGTGCGCTCCACGTTGTTGACCCAGAGCCGCACCGCGCCGTCGCCGTCATAGGCGCCGACGATGAAGTACGAATCCGTGCCATTGAGCGAGGACAGCGGCACGGTAGCGTACTGGTAGCCGCCGTTGACGTAGACGCCGAAGCGCAGCAGCGTGCCCGCCTGCTCCAGCGCGAAGCCGCCCGCGTCGCTCTTGGCCAGGATCGCGGCGGTGGCGCCCGAGGTCAGGTCGTCGAAATTGACCACCGCGCTGACCAGGAAGCCGCCGTTGGTGTCGTTGTCGGCCTGCCAGGTCGTCACCGACTGCGCACCGGCAAACACCATGCTGCCGCCCACGCGGTCCTCATCGGACGTGACCGACAGCACTTCCAGCGTCGGCGTGGTGCCGCTCTGGGCCACCGTGGAGGTCGCCAGGCCCGTGCGCCTGTATGTCAGCGGGTAGGCGGTCTGCGTCAGCGTGTTCATGTGCAACAGCGAGGTGGCTTCGGTGATCAGCGCCCGGGCCGAGGTGGCCAGCGGCGTGGCGCCCCGGTCGTAGTCCGAGGTGATGAAGTCCACATCCTCGCGCAGCGCCGACAGGTACAGCTCGCCGAGGCTGGCCGGCGTGGTGTAGACGCCCACGCCGAGGCCGAGCAGCTTGGCCTGATCGATCGCGCCGAACAGGCTGGCCATCCGGTATTCGAGTTCCACGCCCTGGAAGCCCAGGCTCTTGGCCGTGCGCATGCGGTTGCGGATATCGCTCTCGATCAGTGCATGAAAGCGCACATGGTCGCGAATGCTGGCGAATTCGGATTGGGCCAGCAGCGCCTTGGCGCGCACCAGATGCTGGTGGCGATTGTTGCCGTCCATGAAGGCGCGCAGCATGACCGGCCGGCCCGCTGTGGCATAGCCCCAGTCGCGGATCGCGCGCAGCACGCCGAGCATCAGGGTGTCGCTGGCGGCAGCCGTCGAGTAGCCCTCCTTGATTTCGAGGAACAGCATGCGGTCGCTCTGTTGCAGCGTGGTATTGGCCAGGGCGCTGGCGAAGGTGCCCACGGCGGACTCGGAGTCGCTGTGCTCGACATAGACCTGGCCATCGGCGTGCAGGGTCAGGTCGAACTCCACGAGGTCGAGCCCCCGGTTCAGCGCCATCGACACCTGGGTGGTCGTGGCAGCGTTGGTGGTGCCGTAGCAGTTGTGGCAGGACAGCGCGACCGTGTTGCCGAGTGGCGAGACCGGCAGGCTGCGGGACACGCCGGTCCAGTAGCCCGCGAATGCCGGGGAGCACACCGCAATCAGTAACAGCCCGGAACATGCGCGAATGAAACGTCGAAACACCAGCGTAGTGGACGACATGCGAACCTCGCTTTGAAGGTGAAATGGCGATGGAATTGGCGATGGAACTGCGAAAAGTGCCGCCTGATGCACGACTGGGTGGCGGCAATGCGGATTGTTCCGGCTGACCATGTCAGCGCCGTGACGCTGTTGCTGTGGCGATACGCAAGTCGCCAAAATTCACTTGAACATTGATAGACGAAAAAAAGGGCAGGTGCCAGCGATTGCCGACACCTGCCCCTGCTTACCTCAGCGCGCTCAGGCGGCTTGCTGCCCCGCCTCCGGATGCTTGAACTGCGCCAGCAACTTGGCCCACCGGCCGCGCACCGCGTTGAGATTGTTCTCCTTCACGTGCCCGAAGCCGCGGATGTCGTCCGGCAGGTTCGCCAGCGCAATCGCGGTGTCATGGTTCGCGGCGGACAAGCCTTGCGTCAGCGTGTCCAGCAGCGCCCGGTACTCGCCGATCAGCGCGCGCTCGGTACGCCGTTCCTCGGTCTTGCCGAAGATATCGAGCGCGCCGCCGCGCAGGCCCTTCAGCCTGGCGAGCAGGCGGAACAGTGTCATGGTGGACGGACCGAAGCGGCGCTTGACCAGATGCCCCTTCTCATCGCGCTTGGCCATCAGCGGCGGCGCGAGCCAGAAGTTGAGCTGGTAGTCGCGGCCGGGTTCGCCTTCGAACTGGGCGCGCAGCTTGTCGAGGAACACCGGGTCCGTGTAGAGCCGCGCTACCTCGTACTCGTCCTTGTAGGCCATCAGCTTGGCCAGGTTGCGCGCAGCGGCCTCGGTCAGCGGCAGCGGCTTGCCGGCGCCCACCAAGGCGGTTTCGGCCGCGCGCACGCGTTGCACGGCGTCGCGGTACCGGGCCGCGTAGGCGGCGTCCTGGTACTGGGTCAGCAGGTCCACGCGGCTTGCAATCAGCTTCTCCAGCAGCGCGCCGGACGACGTCGGCAGCTTCACCACGTCCGCGCCTTCCATGGCCGGCTTGAGCTTGCCGGTCAGCGCCAGCACTTGCGCCGGGTCGTGCGCCATATGGCGGCCCCAGTCGAACGCAGCCTTGTTCTTGTCCACCGACACGCCGTTCAGCTCGATGGCGCGCTCCAGCGCCTGCAGCGTCAGCGGAATCCAGCCCTTCTGCCAGGCAAAGCCGAGCACCAGCGGGTTGGTGTAGATGGCGTCGCCGATCAGCGCCACGGCCAGCGCGCTGGCGTTGATGAACTCGCACTGCTCGCCCACGGCGGTACGGATGTCCTGCTCTGCCGACAGCCCCGGGAACTGCCACTTCGGATTCTTGATGAAGTCGGCGGTCGGCGTCTGCGCGGTGTTGACCACCGCGCGGGTGCGGCCCGCCTGCGTCTTCGAGATCACTTCGTCGTTGGCGGAGACGATGGCATCGCAGCCGATGACCAGATCCGCCTCGCCCATGGCGATGCGCGTGGCATGGAGGTCATCGGGCTTCGCGGCAATCTGCACGTGGGAGAGGACCGCGCCACCCTTCTGCGCCAGCCCGGCCATGTCCAGCACCGTCACGCCCTTGTTTTCCAGGTGCGCGGCCATGCCGAGCAGGCCGCCAATCGTCACCACGCCTGTGCCGCCCACGCCCGTGACCAGCACGCCGAACGGATGATCGAGCCCCGGCAGGGTCGGCTCCGGCAGCGCCGGCAGGTTCTCCATCGACATGCCCTGCGCCTTGGGCTTGCGCACCTGGGCGCCTTCGGCCGTCACGAAGGACGGGCAGAAGCCGTTCAGGCACGAGAAGTCCTTGTTGCACGACGACTGGTTGATCTGGCGCTTGGTGCCCAGCTCGGTCTCGAGCGGCTCCACCGACAGGCAGTTCGACTTGACCGAGCAGTCGCCGCAGCCTTCGCACACCGCGTCGTTGATGAAGGCGCGGCGGGCCGGATCGGGGAAGGTGCCGCGCTTCCTGCGCCGGCGCTTTTCGGTGGCGCAGGTCTGGTCGTAGATCAGGATGGTGCAGCCCGGCACCTCGCGGAGTTCACGCTGGATGCGATCCAGCTGGTCCCGATGGTAGACGTTCAGCCCTTCCGGCAGCTTGATCGCGCCGTTGTACTTCTCGGGCTGGTCCGTGACGATGACGATCTGCTTCGCGCCCTCGGCGGCCACCTGCCAGGCGATGTCGCGCACCGAGAGCTGGCCGTCCACGGGCTGGCCGCCGGTCATCGCCACGGCGTCGTTGTAGAGGATCTTGTAGGTGATGTTGACCCCCGCCGCGATCGACGCGCGGATGGCCAGCAGCCCCGAGTGGAAGTAGGTGCCGTCGCCCAGGTTGGCGAACACGTGCTTGTCCCCCGCGAACGGCGCCTGGCCGATCCAGGCCACGCCTTCGCCGCCCATCTGGCTGAAGGTGCTGGTGCTGCGGTCCATCCACACGGTCATGTAGTGGCAGCCGATGCCGGCCAGCGCGCGCGAACCCTCGGGCACGTTGGTTGACGTATTGTGCGGACAACCGGAGCAGAACCATGGCTTGCGCTCGGCGGTCACGCGCGGCGTGGCCAGCGCGCGCTCCTTGGCCTCGATCACCGCCAGCCGGGCGGCGATGCGGGCGCGCACATCGGACGGCAGATCGAACTTCTCCAGCCGCGTGGCGATGGCCTTGGCGATGATCGCCGGGGACAGCTCGTAGTGGGCCGGCAGCAGCCAGTTGTTCTGCGGGATCGACCATTCGCCGCCCGCGTTGTCTCGCTCGTCGAACTTGCCGTACACCTTGGGGCGCACGTCGTCGCGCCAGTTGTACAGCTCCTCCTTGAGCGCGTATTCCATGATCTGGCGCTTTTCCTCGACCACGAGGATCTCCTGCAGCCCCTCGGCGAACTTGCGCGCGCCGTGCGCTTCCAGCGGCCACACGCAGCCCACCTTGTAGAGGCGGATGCCCAGCCGCGCGCAGGTCTCGTTATCGAGGCCGAGGTCGGACAGCGCCTGGCGGGTGTCGAGGTAGGCCTTGCCGGCGGTCATGATGCCGAAACGCGCGTGCGGCGAGTCGATCTCGATCCGGTCGAGCTTGTTGGCGCGCACATAGGCCAGGCCGGCGTACCACTTGTAGTCAAGCAGGCGCGCTTCCTGATCCAGCGGCGGGTCGGGCCAGCGGATGTTCAGGCCGCCCTGCGGCAGGATGAAGTCGTCGGGCAGCACGATCTCCACGCGGTGGGGGTCCAGTTCGACCGAGGCCGACGATTCCACCACGTCGGTCACGCACTTCATGGCCACCCAGAGGCCGGAGTAGCGGCTCATCGCCCAGCCGTGCAGGCCGTAGTCGAGGTATTCCTGGACGTTGGACGGGTAGAGCACGGGCAGGCCGCAGGCCTTGAAGATGTGCTCGGACTGGTGCGCCAGCGTGGAGGACTTGGCCGAATGGTCGTCGCCGGCTAGCACCAGCACGCCGCCGTGCTGGCTGGAGCCGGCGGAGTTGGCGTGCTTGAAGACGTCGCCGGTGCGGTCCACGCCCGGGCCCTTGCCGTACCACATGCCGAAGACGCCATCGAACTTGGCATCCGGATACATGTTGACCTGCTGGGAGCCCCACACCGAGGTGGCGGCGAGATCTTCGTTCAGGCCAGCCTGGAAGACGACGTTGTGCGCTGCAAGATGCTTCTTGGCTTTCCAGAGCGACTGGTCGAGTGCGCCGAGCGGCGACCCGCGATAGCCGGAGATGAAACCGGCAGTGTTCAGACCCGCGGCGCGATCCCGTTCCTGCTGCAGCATCGGCAGCCGTACCAACGCCTGCGTGCCGCTGATATAGATGCGGCCACGTTCCAGCGTGTACTTGTCTTCGAGGGAAACGTTCTCTAGCGCGCGACGAATGGCGTCGCTGACCGGCGGGGTCAGGGGGGCATTCATAAGTGCTCCTCTATGGGCATGCTGTCGGGATCACCGACACATCAGTTGTGGGCAACCTTCCGGGGCCTCTTGTGGAGGCGTGGGAAGGCCGTGTCTCTGCGCGGCATGGTAGCACCCGCGTAGCGCGCGCGGTACCTTGCTATGCAGCATAAACCGGGCCAGCTACCCCCGTGATTTCCCGTAGGGGCGGGCCTCCAGCGTGTACACTGCGTTGCATCCAGGCGGCCGCGGCTGCCCGCTCCGGGCGGCGCCGGCTGCACCGCAACCCCCCTATCGACACATGACAAATTCCCCTCGCCAGGGCGCGACCCTGGCTGTGCTGATCGACGCCGACAACGCGGCGCCCGCCATCGTGGAAGGCCTGCTGGCCGAAGTGGCCAAGTACGGCGTGGCCGCCGTGAAGCGCATCTACGGCGACTGGACCAAGCCCAACCTGGCCGGATGGAAGGAGCGACTGCTGTCGCACTCGATCCAGCCGATCCAGCAGTTCCGCTACACCGTGGGCAAGAACGCCACGGACAGCGCGATGATCATCGACGCAATGGACCTGCTCTACACGGGCCGCTTCGACGGGTTCTGCATCGTCTCCAGTGACAGCGACTTCACGCGGCTGGCCTCGCGGATCCGCGAGCAGGGGCTGATCGTCTACGGCTTTGGCGAGCGCAAGACCCCCAAGCCGTTCGTGACGGCGTGCGACAAGTTCATCTATTCCGATGTGCTGCGCGCGGACACCGATACCGACGTGGAAGCCGAGGGCGCCGTGGCCCCGGCGCGCCGCCGCAACAGCCAGGAACTGCGCCAGGACTCGCGGCTGGTGCGCCTGCTGCAAAGCGCGGCGCAGGCGGTGTCCGACGAAGACGGCTGGTCCACGCTGGGCGGCATGGGCAACCACATCGCCAAGCAGGCGCCGGAATTCGACTCGCGCAATTATGGGTACGGCAAGCTGTCCGAACTCGTGGCGTCGACCAACCTGTTCGAGGTGGAGACGCGCAACGGCGGGAACAACAAGACCATCTGGGTGCGGCTGAAGAAGCGCGCCAGGGGGGAGGGCGGCCAGCCGGGGCAGCAGTCTGGCCAGCAGTCCGGTCAGTCCGGTCAGTCCGGTCAGTCCGGTCAGTCCGGCCAGCAGCAACGCCCGCAGCAAAACCAGCCGCAAAACCAGTCGAACCAGCAGGAGCGTCGTCCGTCGCCGCCGCCGCTGCCGGCCACCACGGTGGCCCAGGCTGTGCCGCCGGTGGAAACGCCCGCGCCGGTGGTCGAGATCGACGCCATCCCCGAGCCGGCCCCGATCTTCTCGGCGGCGTCCGAAGATGAGCCGGCCGGCTCCGCCTCGACCCTGATCCCGGAAGCCGTGGAACCCCCGGCCTCGTCACGCGGCAAGCGCGCCAAGCGTCCGGAAGTCGCCCTGAGCGACACCCCGTGGCCAATCGACCAGTCGGTCTTCGCCGCCCCGGGCACGACGGTGCTGTCCGCCCAGGTTGTCGAGGAACCCACCGAGCCCGCCCCGGCCCCCGCCGAGGAAGCCCCGAAGCCCGCCGACAAGAAAGCTCCCGCAAAGAAAGCCGCCCCGCGCAAGCGCGCGCCGGCCAAGAAGGCGGTGAAGAAGGCAGCGGAGTAAGGTAGTGAGGGGAGGGCGGCCGGCTTAACGAAGCCGGGCCGCTCGCCCACGCCGGTCCAGCATCCACCTGCGCGCCAGCCAGGTTCCGATCACCACCGCCACGAATGACAAGGCGAGGTGGACCAGGAGTTCCAGATCGTCGCCAGCTTCGCCGTCCCAGAATCCCGGGACATGGGTGAATATCCAGAACCAGAACGACTCCGGGAATGGGAAGATGGCCGCAAGCCAACGCAGCCAAACGAAGGTTAGCGCGAGCGTGGCAAAAACCGTCCACACGGCCAACAATAGCCACCGAGCCAAGGTCTTCATCTGACGATCACCCTGCCATACGCCTTGAGCGTCGTCCCCGGCACGGGGTGTTGTCGCTGGGCTTTGAGGAGCGAGCGTAGGTGGTGGTAGCCCATGTGGCTCTCGACGGTAATGCACCCTTTGCTGATGCCTTGGCCGCCCTTCGGATGGAGGCGGAATTCGCCGCGCCGTATGGCGTTGCAGAAGGCTTCGTCATCTATCTTGCCGTCAACAGCATAGAGAGCGAACCATTCGTTCTTGTTCCGAAGCGAATCTCTGATCGACCCGAGCATGCCTCCGGATTGCCGATCAACGACGTAGTAGGTTCCGCGGGGAATCGGACCTGTACTTGCATAGCAGGAAAATTCGGGTCGATTCTTATGGTGATCCAGGCCAGAAAACGCTGGAAAAGCCAGAGCGCCGCAGCGCAGCGCACTCATTGCTTTGCCATTCAGTTCAAAGGTGCATTCGAGCATGTTCGTTCTCCATCGAAGTCTCTCAACCGTGAGAGCACGAAGGAGGCTACGCCTCAGACTTTGGCGCGAACATCGTACGAGTTCGAAACTCAGCGCATCAGAGGGCTGCGCGCTTGAGCAGGCGGGCGCGGGGAGCTAACCGCCAGCCGTGGCTATGCCTTCGGGGTGCTTCCCTCTCCCCGTGGGAGAGGGACCGAGGGAGAGGGCAGGCGCATCAACGAAGTCCGGCCATGCGCCGGCGCCGGGCCAGCACCCATCTGCGGGTCAGCCAGGTTCCGATGACCACCACCCCGAACGACAGCCCGAGGTGGATCAGCATGACGAGGTCGTGGGACGATTCACAGTCCCCGAACTCAGGGAACTGGGTGAACATCCAGACCCAGAAAGCTTCCGGAAATGGGATGAGGAACGAGACCCAGTGGAACCACACGTAGGTCAGGCCGAGCGTCCCCACGATGGTCCACAGGCCGAGCAGCAGGTAGCGGATAAGCGTAGTCATTTCACCTCGCAGGCAGTAGAGCCCACGAGGCTAGCGACTCCGTATCGCCGCGACCATCGTACGAGTTCGAAACTCAGCGCACCAGCTGATTGATCTCGATAATCGGCATCAGCACCGCCAGCACGATCAGCAGCACCACCACGCCCATCGTCAGAATCAGCAGCGGTTCCAGCAGGCTGGTCAGGAACAGCGTGCGGCGTTCCAGTTCCTGGCTTTCGCCGATGGCGGCGCGTTCCAGCATGATCGGCAGGTTGCCGGTGGCTTCGCCGGAGCGGATCAGGTGGACCAGCACCGGCGGGAACTGGTTCTGGGCGGCCAGCGCGCGGGCCAGCGAGGCGCCTTCGCGCACGCGGGTGGTGGCGTCGTCCACGTTGGTTTTCAGCGCGAGGTTGGTCAGCGTTTCGCCGGCGGCCTGCAGGCTGCGCAGGATCGGCACGCCGGCCGAGACCAGGATGGCCAGCGTGCTGGCGAAGCGCGCCGTGTTGTAGCCCCGGATCAGCTTGCCCACCAGCGGGGCGGTCAGCAGCCAGCGGTGCCAGGCCAGGCGGACGTCCGGCTGGCGCAGCACGCTGCGGATGGCCAGCGTAGCCACCGCGATCACGCCCAGCGCCGCCCACCACCAGTTCCGCACGAAATCGGACAGCGCCAGCATGACGATGGTCAGCGTCGGCAGTTTCTGCTTCGTATTGGCGAACACGCTCACCACCTGCGGCACCACGTACGACAACAGGAAGATCACGATGGCGAACGCCACCACGGTGACGATGGCCGGGTAGGTGAAGGCCAGCCGGATCTTCGAGGTGAGCTGGTTGCGCGTCTCGATATAGGTGGCCAGCCGTTCCAGCACCACGCCGAGGTGGCCGGAATGTTCGCCGGCCGAGACCAGGGCGCGGTAGATATCGGGAAAGTCCTTCGGATGCTGGGCCAGCGCCACGGAGAGCGAGCTGCCGCCCATCACCTCGGCGCGGATGCCGGCCAGCAGTTCGTGCACGTACTGGCGTTCGGCCTGATCGGCCAGCGCGCCCAGCGCCTCGTCCAGCGGCAGGCCGGAGACGATCAGGCTGGCGAGCTGGCGCGTGAACAGCGCCTGCTCCTGCGTGGAGAGCCGGCGCACCAATACGCTGCTGCCGGTGCGTGGCGCCAGCCCGGCGCCGGCCAGCGGATCGACGGTAATCGGCGTCAGGCCGCGCGCGCGCAGTTGCGTGCGCGCCTGCTTGGGGCTGTCGGCCTCGATGACGCCGCGGTCGGCGCGGCCGGCGGCGTCGGCCGCTTCGTAGCGATAGGCGGGCATGCGGTGCGGCTCCCGGCTATTCGCGCGTCACGCGCAGCACTTCTTCGAGCGACGTGGCGCCGCTGTCGATCCAGCGCTGGGCGTCCGCGCGCATGGTGTGCATGCCCTTGGCCAGCCCCACCTGCTTGATCTCGGATTCCGGCTGCTGGCGGTGGATCATGGTCTGGATGTCGGCATCCACGGTCAGCAGTTCATAGACGCCCATCCGGCCCTGATAGCCTGAATGGCCGCACTTGTCGCAGCCCACGGCGTGCCACACGCGCTGGAGCGGCTTGCCCTGCGCGTGCAGGATCTCGGCCTCGGCGGGTGTCACTTCGATCACTTCCTCGCGCTTGCAGTGCGGGCACAGCCGGCGTACCAACCGCTGCGCCAGCACGCCGAGCAGCGATGACGACAGCAGGAATGGCTCGATCCCCATGTCGACCAGACGCGTCACGGCCGAGGCCGAATCGTTGGTGTGCAGCGTGGCCAGCACCAGGTGGCCGGTCAGCGAGGCCTGCACGGCGATCTGCGCCGTCTCCAGGTCGCGGATTTCGCCGATCATCACCACGTCCGGGTCCTGCCGCAGGATCGCGCGCAGGGCCTTGCCGAAGGTCATGTCGATGCGCGGATTCACCTGGGTCTGGCCGATGCCGTCCAGGTCGTACTCGATCGGGTCTTCCACCGTCATGATGTTGGTGGTGCGCGCATCGAGCCGCGACAGCGCCGCGTACAGCGTGGTGGTCTTGCCAGAGCCGGTCGGCCCGGTCACCAGCACGATGCCGTGCGGCTGGCGCACGAGATGGTCGAAGCCGACCAGCGTATTGGGCGCCATGCCAAGCTTGGCAAGGTCCAGCCGGCCGGCTTCCTTGTCGAGCAGACGCAGCACCGCGCGCTCGCCGTGGCCCGTGGGCAGCGTGGAGACGCGCACGTCCACCGGCCGGCCGCCCACGCGCAGCGTGATGCGGCCGTCCTGCGGCAGGCGTTTCTCGGCGATGTCGAGCTGCGCCATGATCTTGATGCGCGAGATCAGCGCGCCGTGCAGGGCCTTCTTGGGCCGCACCACGTCGCGCAGCGTGCCATCCACCCGGAAACGCACCACGGACGACGACTCGAACGGCTCGATATGGATGTCCGAGGCCTGCTCCCGCGCCGCCTGGGTCAGCAGGGCGTTGATCATGCGGATGATCGGCGCGTCGTCCTCGGACTCGAGCAGGTCTTCCACGGCGGGGATGTCCTGCATCAGGCGCGACAGGTCGACTTCGCCCTCCACCTCGCCCACCACCTGGGCGGCGCTGCCGTCCTGGCGGTTGTAGGCATCGGAGATTGCCGCGATCAGCGCGTCCGGCTCCAGCACGCGCAGTTGCAGCGCGCCGTGCACGCGGGCCACCTCGGCCAGCGCCTGCGGCGCCGTGGCGCGGCTGACCCAGACCTCCACGCCATCGGGGCGCTGGTGGGCGATCAGCAGCGGCGCTTCGCGCGAGAACGAGTACGAGACCAGCCGCGCCGCCATCGGCGAGGGCGGCTCGAGTGGTGCCGGTACAGGTGCCGGTGCCGACGGTGCCGGCGGTGCCGGCGGGGCGGTGTTGTCGAGGGTTTCGGTGGCCATGGTTCGCCTTTAACCGGCGTGTGGCGTATCGGTGGCTTGCGGGCCCTTGGAGATCGGGCGCGGCGCTGCCTGCGGGGCCGGCGACGGCGCGGCAGGCACGGTCGGGTCCAGCGGCAGCGGGCTCTGCACCGGCCCGTTGTAGCGCGGATCGACGAACGGCGCGCCCGGCGCGTCCGCCGGCGGCAGCACCGGGGTGTCCTTGTCGTGTACGAACATGTTAGGCGAGACAAAGCCCTGCTGCTGGCCGCGGATGTACTCGTAGCGGTCTTGCGTCAGGCGGTCCGTGGCCTGCGCCGTGCGCATGATGTACGGGCGCAGGAACACCAGCAGGTTGGTCTTCTTGCGGTTCTTGTTCTCGTAGCGGAACAGGGCGCCGAGGTAGGGAATGTCGCCCAGCAGCGGCACCTTCTGCACGCCGTCGCCGTAGCTGTCCTCGATCAGGCCGCCCAGCACGATGATCTGGCCGTCATCCACCAGCACGTTGGTCTCGATCGAGCGCACGTTGGTGGTCGGGCCCTGCGTGGCGTTGACCGTGTTGGCCACCACCGACGAGGACTCCTGGTAGATCTGCATCTTGACCAGCCCGCCGTCCGTGATCTGCGGGCGCACGCGCAGTGTGATGCCGACGTCCTTGCGGTCGAAGGTCTGGAACGGCGTGACGGAGGCCGAGCTGCCGGTCTGGGCGTAGGAGCCGGTCGTGATCGGGATGTTCTGGCCGATCAGGATCTTGGCTTCCTCGTTCTCCAGCGTGATCAGGTTCGGCGTGGAGAGCAGGTTCACGCTGTCGTTGCTGCCCAGCGCGCGCAGCAGCGCGCCCAGGCCGATGGCCTTGTTGACCACGCCCAGGTTCAGGCCGCCAATATCCGGCACCAGCTGCGTGGCGGCCGCGATGCCCGCCGTGCTGTCGTTGTTGATGGCCGCGATGGCGCCGGTCAGGTTGATGATGTTCTTGCCGCCCGAGCCGAAGTTGGTGCCGGCGAAGCCGATGGCGTTGCCGCCCGAGTTGATCAGGCCCTGCCACTGGATGCCCAGTTCGCTGGCCTGCGTGGCGCTCACTTCCACGATCATCGACTCGATATAGACCTGCGCGCGGCGCGCGTCGAGGTCTTCGATCACGGCGCGCAGGTTGCGGTAGACCGGCTCGCTGGCGGTGATGATCAGCGCGTTGGTGGTGGGGTCGGCCTGGATCGTGCCGCCGGTGGTCGGCTGCTGGTTGACCGCGAACGACGACGAGAACGCGTTCGACCCGCCGCCGCCGAAGCCCGAGCCCGACGAGCCCGAGCGGCCATAGCCGCCGCTGCTGGACGACCCGCCGCCGTACTGGCCGCTTTGCGTGGACGCCTGGTTCTGGAACGTGCCGGACGTGGCGGTGTTCGCGCCCGCGCCGGCCGTCCCGCCCGGCTGCGTGGAGCTGGCGAAGCTGGTGTCGGCGGCGACGATGGCGCGCAGCGTGGCGGCCAGCTTCACCGCATCGGCGTTCTTGAGCGGCACCACCCAGATGTTGCCGGGGCGGGCGTAGGGCTGGTCGAGCTTCTCGATCAGCTGGCGCGCCTGCTGCACGCGCGCGCGGCTGGAGGCGCGGATCATCAGCGAATTGGTACGCGGCTCGGCCACCACCGAGGTGCGCAGGCTGGCATCGCCACCCGGCGCGGCGCCGCCACCGGCGCCGCCGGAGGCCGACGGATCGAGCAGCCGTTGCAGGATCACGGCGGCGTCGCTGGCGATGGCGTTCTTCAGCGGAATCAGTTCGACTTCGCCCGACGCCGGCGCGTCCACGGCGGCGATGATGCGGGCCAGCCGGCGCAGGTTGTCGGCGTAGTCGGTAATGACCAGCGTGTTGTTGGCCGGGTAGGCGGTGATGGTGTTGTTCGGCGCGATCATCGGGCGCAGCACCGGCACGAGGTTGTTGGCGGACTCGTAGTTGAGCCGGAACACCTGTGTGACGACCTGGTCACCCCGGCTCGAGCCGGCGCCGATCACGGTGGGCGATCCCTGCAGCTTGGCGTCCGCCTCGGGCACCACCTTGGTGAAGCCGTTGCTCTCCACCATCGCATAGCCCTGCATGCGCAGCACCGAGCCGAGCGTCTCCAGTGCCTGCGCGCGCGACACCGGCTGCTCCGTCACCAGATTCACCGTGCCCTTCACGCGCGGATCGATGACGAAGTTCTTGCCCGTGGCCTGGCCCACGGCCTTGACCACCGAGTCGAGGTCGGCGTTGACGAAGTTCAGCACCACCTGGTCGCGGTTCTGCGTGCGCGGCGTGATGTCGTTGGGCTGCGGCGGCTGGCCCTGGGCCCACAGCGGGGCCGGGGCCAGCAGGGACAGGCCGCACAGCAGCGCGGTGGCGCGGGCGCAGGCGGTACGGAGAATGCGGTGGTGTGCGTGCGTTGTCATCATGGTTCGAAGCGTGCTGCGCTCGGGGTCAAGGGCTAGTGGTGGCTCAGAAGCGCAGCCGTGTCACGTTGTTCTCATGTCTACCCAGCAGGCTCAACAGCCCTGCCAGTTGCGTGGCGGCGTCGGGGTCGGTACGGGCCGTGCCCTCGAAGCGCGCCTGCCGGCCCAGGGTACCGCTGCCCTCCAGGTACAGCGGTCCGGCCGTGGTCTTCAGTTGCAGCGTGCCGTCCGCGCCGGCCAGGTCCACTTCGGCACGATAGCTGCCCAGCGGACGCAGCCGGCTCACGGCGGAAGACACCTGGTCGAACTGCAACGTCAGGTGTCCGAAGGTCTGGCTGCCGGCCTTCTGGTCGCCGAATCGGCCGCGCAGCGCGGACCAGTCGATCCGCATCTGGCCGTCCGGCCGCAGCGTGTTGAACGGGGCGCCGATACCTTCCAGCAGTGCGGCCGGCAGGCGGATGGCGCCGGCCTGCGCGGTCCAGCCGGTGGGCGTCACAGCCAGCGTCACCGGGGCCGCCATGGCCTCGCTGTGCGCCAGCGCCACGCGCAGCGTGCCGGTCAGCAGCGGCCAGCCCGCCACGTTCCATTCGAGCCGGCCCGGCAGGACCGTCGCGGTCTGGCTGCCCGTGCCGGCGGACAGCGCCAGCGTGGCGCTGCCGTGCCAGATCGTGCCGGCCGCATCGGCCAGCAGTACCCGGCGCTGCGTGCGGCTGGCCACGCTTTCGGCCAGCCACGCGGCGGGCGCGCAGGCCGCCACCGTCACGGCTACCGTGGCCACGCCCAGCAGGGCCCAGCGCACGCGCTTCCAGCCATGCGCCACGGGCGCGCGCCGGCGCGTCAGACGCAGCGATTCCAGCCGGACCATCAGTTGCGGCCGCCCGAGCCGGGGCCTTGGAGTGTGGCGGTCACGTTGACCAGCGCCGTGGCGCCCACGTAGGCGATGCGGGCATCGACCACCTTGAGCCGCTGCTGCGCGCGTACGTCCTGGAGCCAGCCGGCTACCGCGCCGAACGGCACTTTGTCGAGTTGGAGCTGCACGGCATTGTCGCCGGTCGGCGCCAGCCGGGTCGGTTTCAGGCCGTGCTGGCCCATGCTGTCCTGCAGCGCCTGGGTCAGCGCATCGCCGCGCAGCGTGGGCGCCGGGCTGGCGGCCAGGCCGCGTGCCTCGTGCGCCAGCGTTTCCATCTCGGCGAGGTCCGCGCGCATCTGCGGCAGGTTGCGGTTCAGGCGGGCACGGCCATCGGCGGCCGGTTCCCACAGCAGCAGGTAGCCGAAGACGAGCACCAGCAACACGGCGCCGCCGCCAAGGATGGCCTGCTCGCGCGGGTTGCGGGCGTTCCAGAAGGCATCGAAGCGTTCGCGCCAGCGTTCCGGCACGCGCGGCTTCAGGCGCGCGAAGCGGGCGGACAGGGCGGAAACGGTGCTGGGCCGGGTGGAAGGGCGCGAAATCTTCATGATGCAGCCTTCACGATCCAGCGCGTGGCGCCCTGCGGGGGCGAGCTGCCGCCGCGTGCGGCGTCCGGCGGATTCTTGTCTTCTTCCATCTGCAGGCCGGTCTGGCGCACCGCGTTGCGCAGCGCGCCGGTGTTGGTGCCGGGTTTCAGCGTCACATAGAGCGTGCCCGCACGGTACTCGAGCGCCAGCAGCGCATCAGGCGGCAACTGCTGGGCGCCGCGCGCGAAGCCATCGGCCAGCGGCAGGAAATCGCCCGGCACGCTGCGCCCGCTCGCCGTGCGCAGCTGTTCCACCTGGCGGCGCATCAGCAGCGGCGGCTCGGCGATCTGCGGCACATTGGGGAAGGCGGTGTGGAGCAGGTCCGCCTGCGCGGCCTCGACCCGCTTCGCCTCGTTGCGCAGCAGCAGCCACTGGATATTCGTGCCGATGATCTGCACCAGCAGCAGGCCGACGGCCAGCGCCACGGGCAGGCGCCACGCGCGCAGGTTCCAGCGATCCATGCGGCCCTGCGCGAACTCGAACTGGGCGAGGTCGAGCTGGGGATTCTGCAGGCATTCTTCGGCGCCGGTCAGCCAGATGCGCCAGGTTTCGGAAATCCGCGAGGCGCGGGTAACCGTGGGCTGCGCGCGGAGCGCCGGCACCGGGGCGTGGGCGCGCGCCGTGGCATCGCCATGCCATTGGCCGGCCGGGGCGAGCGCCTGCCAGGCCGCCAGCGCGGCATCGCCCAGCAACAGGCCGAAGCCTTCGTACTGGCCGGTGCGGGCGGTGAGCTGCCACATGCGCGTTGCTTCCGTCGTGGCGGTGGCCGTGACGTCGAGCAGCGAGGCGGATTGCGAAAGTGCCGTAGCAGCCGCTTCCACGATCAACGTGGCCGGTTGGACCGGGACGACAGGCTTCGATACCGGGACGGCCGGAGCCGGCTGGGCAGCGCCGGCGCCAGCTAACACCGGCTCGGGCGCCTCGGCGTCGGCGGGCACTGCCTCGACCGGTTCCGGCAGCGGCAGGCAAAGCTGCGCAGCCACTACGTGGCGGCGGCGGTGCTTGTGTTCGGCGAAATTGTCGAGCGCGGCGCGCAGCCAGGCGCGGTCCGTCACCATCAGCAGGCGGCGGCGCGCGCCACGGGCGGTGGCCGCTGGGTCCAGCGCCGGCCCGAGCGCGATATGGCACGGGGCGGCGTCCGTCGCCAGCATGTCCTCGACCAGGTTCGGCAGGGCCAGCCGCAGCCGCGCGGGGGGCAGCGGGGGCACCATCGCCGTGGTCAGCAGCACGTCGCTGGCGGCCACGATCAGCACCAGGCGGTCCGCCGCCGGCATGTCGGCGGCCAAGGCGTGGCCTTCGCGCAACAGTTCGGGGGCGTGCGGCAGGCCCGGACGGCGGCTCTTGTCCGCCACCGGCGTGCGGACCAAGGCAAACGCCATGGCGCCAAACTGCCACGGTTGCGGCTGGTCGTGCGGCCGTTGCGGCAGGCGGACGTAGAGGGTGGTGCTCAAGGGTTACCTAAATGGAATCGCTCGGTCTGGATGGGCGGCGCGGCAGGCCGCCCGGGTTCGGCGCAACAGCGTACCTTGCCTGTGTGACTAAAGCACGTCAATACAGTCCTGTCTGAATCTGGGGCCGACATTCGTCCGACATTCGTCCCACATCTATGGAGCATGCCGCACCCGGGGTGCCTGCGCGGCTCAGGGCGCCTCGGGGAGGCGGTCGGTGTCGCGTACCCAGAGTACACGGGTGGTGTTGCCGCTCCCGAGCGTGGGGGCGCGCTGCACCAACGACACCTGCAGCCGCCGCGCGCGCTCGTGCCGCACCAGACCATACACCAGGAAATAGTGGGTGCTTACCTCAAGGGCTCCGGCGGCGGTGGTGTCGGCCTGCGGCGCCACGGCGCGCAGCCGCTTGACGATGTCGCTGGCATCGAGGAAATAGGCGCTGTCGCGCTGGCGCACCAGCTCGCGGGCGCGATCCAGTGGGAGCTTGTCGATGGCGGCGGCCAGCACCTCGGGCTCGGCCGTGTTGGCGTTGATCTTGGTCGCTTCGGGCAGGAACACGATGAACGGCTCCAGCGTGGCCACCATCGCCGGGTTGTAGCCGGGAATGGCAAGCAGGTCGGCGGCGGTGTCGGGCGGGCGCGGCACGGGCTGGCCGTCGGGCGACGCCCCGCGCGCCGCGCGTACCAGATACTGCGCGGTGGGCTCCGCCAGCGACGGGTTCATGCCGAGCGTTTGAAGCAGGCGGCGGTAGACCAGCAGCGAGGGCAGGTCGATCTCCACCACGCGCCCGGTGCCCGAGGCGTTCCAGATATAGAGGTTGTTGAGGTTGAAGCGCGCCTGCGCATCGACGATGCGGCCGGACAGGAACGAGGTCTCCCCGGCCTGGTCCGTGCGCAGCCCGGCGCCGAGAAAGTCGGACAGCCGCGTCTCCGCCACCGGTACCGACCACGGCTCGCCGAGATAGTCGACCCGGGAGCGGCGCTGGTCGTCGCGCAGGATCAGCCGCGCCCAGTCCACGGCCGCGCGCTCGATCCACGCGGCCTGCGCGGTCAGGCGCTGGTTCTCGATCGACCGGATCTGTACCTGCTGGCGCCACAGCATGCCGGAGACGATGACCACGGCCAGCGTCACCATCAGCAGGGCCGTGACCACGGCGGCGCCGCGCTGGTGGGTACGGTGGCGAGGGAGGGCAGGGCGCGCGTTCATAGGCCGGTCATGCAGACTTTCTGGAACCGGCGTGGCGCGTCGCCATCGCCCATCTTTGCCAGCACGGTCAACTCCAGCGCGCGCAGCGTGGCGTTGCCGTTGATATTGGCGGCACTGGCGTCTGCGTCACTGGCGCCGGCAGCCGTGGCGGCGGTTGCGGCCTGTGCCGCCGCGCTGTCGATGGCGCTCTGCTGCATCAGCGCGGCCCGTACCCGGCCGTTCTCGGCCTGCCAGCCGGCTGGCTCCACCCAGACGCGCGCGGCCAGCTCGGCCGTATCGGGCAGCAGCGGCCGCACCTGGGCGCCGCCGGGCGCGCCCTGGCGCAGGTTCACCATCGCGCCCTGCACCGCGTTGCGGGAGAGCGCGGGGCGGCTGGCCATGCGGACCAGCGTGTTGTTATCCACACGGTAGACCACCACCTGCCAGGCGGTGGGCTGGCCTTCGTCGCGGCGGTCGCGCACCAGCATCAGCTGGTTGGCGCCGAGTTCCACGGGGCTGGCCTGGAGTTGGGTGGGGTTGGCCAGGTGCTCGCAATCGGACTGGAACTGGCCGTAGAGCACCTTCAGGGCGTCGAGGCGCGCGTCGTGGTCGGTCAGGCGTTCGCGGCTGCGCGTCAGGGAATCCAGCGCGCGCCAGCCAATCACGGCCATCACGGCCATCAGCGTGATGGCGACGAGCATCTCCAGCAGCGTGAAGCCACCTCGGCCATTCCGGCCATGGCTGCGGGGGGAGGGCCGCTCAGAGGACGCCGCGCGTTTCATTGGGAACCAGGGTGACGAGCCAGGCCAGCCTGACCGATTTGTCGGTGGCCGACGGGTACACGGCAATTTCCACGCGCCGGAACGACGGATTGGGGGTGCCCGAGACCGATTCCTCGCACCAGAGCGGCGTGCCGCCCTGCGGGCAGTCGTAGCCGCGCGTGCCGGCCTCGGGCCAGGTCTTGGAGAGGCGCAGTGTGGCGAAATGGTTCTCGGCGCTGAACTCGGCCAGCATGCGCGATTGCAGCGCGGCGCTCGACTCGGTCATCGATCCCATCGCCCGCATGGCGGCCGTGAGCGCCACGGCGAGGATGGTCAGCGCCACCAGCACCTCGATCAGCGTGAAGCCGGACCGGTGTTGCGGACGGAGGGTCGATCGGGGGAGCGTGCGGCGGCTCATTGCGGCACCGTGGCCTGGTAGCGGCCGCTGCCGTCGCCGGTGATGTCCACGCGGATGTCGCCGCGCGTGAGGACCAGCCGCTGCGGCTCGTCCACCAGTTCGCGGCCGAATACCAGCCGCTGCGGGCCAGTGCCCACGCGCCGGCCGCCTTCGACGATCATCACGCTGTCCAGCCCCAGCCGCCAGCGGCCGGGCGCGAAGACATCGGCGCGCATCGGCACCCAGCCCTGCGGGGTGGATTCCAGGAAGCGCCAGCCGCCGGCATCGCCCTCCCAGGCCAGCGGGCGGGCGCCCAGCTGGGCGTCTTCCTGGGCCAGTTCGAACAGCCGGGCGATGCGCTGGCCGTCATCGAGCACGCGGCCCCGCTCGTTGGGCGAGGCGTTGACGGCCACCAGGGAGATGACGATGCCGGCGATCACCATGACCACCAGCAATTCGAGCAGCGTGAAGCCGGCGGGCCGGCGGCGCTGCGGGCAAGGGCGGCGCGGTAGCAAGGCGGGCGTCGCCGGGACCATGTGGATGAAGGAGCGGGAGGCGGGAGGACTTATTCCCAGTTGCCGATATCGGCGTCGTTGGCGCTGCCGCCGGCCTGGCCGTCGGCGCCGAAGCTGAATACGTCGATCTCGCCGCGCACGCCGGGGTTCAGGTACTGGTAGGCATGGCCCCAGGGGTCTTTCGGCAGCCTTTCGAGGTAGCCGCCGCCCTTCCAGTTGTTCGGCACCGGCTCGGTGGTCGGCTTGCTGACCAGCGCCTGCACGCCTTGCTCGGTGGTCGGGTAGCGGCCGTTGTCGAGGCGGTACAGCTTGAGCGCCTGCATGATCGACGAGATATCCTGGCGCGCGGCCACGATACGGGCTTCGTCCGGGCGGCTCATGATCTTGGGTACCACCAGCGCTGCCAGCACCCCCAGGATGACGATCACCACCATGATCTCGATCAGGGTGAAGCCGCGGGCACGGCGCTGGCCATGCGGGCGGGCGGTGGCGGGCGTGCGGGCGGAGGAGAAGTTGGCGAATCTGCGCATCGTGTGTCTGGCCTTATCGGGATGGACATTCCGCGCCTGGCGGGCAGGCACGGCCGGGTATGGCCAGAAAGTATAACCCCCGCGGCGTGACTGTTTCGTGTGGGGTGTGGCGTACCCGGCAACCGCGCATTTATAACTTGCATCTTCAATGCATCTTATCTAGTATTTCATCCACGATGCAACTGACCCGTTTCTCCGACTATGCGCTGCGCCTGCTGATGTATGTATCGCGGGCGGATGGCAGCCGGCCGATCACGATTGCCGAGGTCGGCCAGCAATTCGACATCTCGCACAACCACCTCGTGAAGGTGGCTGCGCGGCTGTCGAAGCTCGGCTGGATCACGGCCACGCGCGGCCGCCATGGTGGCCTGCAGCTTGGGCCGGGTGCGGAACGGCTGTCGGTGGGCACGATCCTGCGCGAGCTGGAAGGGCACAAGTCGGTGGTCGACTGCGCCGATCCGCCGTGCGCGCTCAAGGGCAACTGCCGGCTGAAGCTGGCGCTGGACGAGGCCGAGGAGGCCTTCTACCGCGCGCTGGACGGCGTCACCCTGGGCGATGTCATCGGCAGCCGTACCGCCGAGTCGATCATCACCCTGCATCGTAATTTCCTGAGCCGGCGAGCAGCCTGACGGTTCCGGGACCACAGATCCCGGACCCTCGAGCCATGCGCCGGCTTTATTGTGCGATAAAACATGCATCCAACATGCATGATAATTCGGAGTTTTCCAGATGCTGTCGGCAGCTTCCCGCCCCTATATCGATGCCAGCGTTCCCGTGCTGCGTGAGCACGGCCTTGCCATCACGACGCACTTCTATCGCGAAATGTTCGCCGCGCGGCCGGAACTGACCCGGCTGTTCAACATGGGCAACCAGGCCAATGGCGCGCAGCAGCAGTCGCTCGCCTCGGCCGTGTTCGCCTACGCCGCCAATGTGGACCGCGCCGACGTGCTCGCGCCCGTGGTGGAGCGCATTGTCCACAAGCACGTGGCCGTGGGTTTGACCTCCGCGCACTACCCGATCGTCGGCAAGCATCTGCTCGAAGCGATTTCCGCCGTGCTGGGCGACGCCGCCACGCCGCCGCTGATGGCCGCCTGGGACGAAGCCTACTGGCTGCTGGCCGGCGAACTGATTGCCGCCGAGGCACGCCTCTACGACCGCCACAACGTGAAGGCGGGCGAGCTGCAGGCCGTGCGCGTGGTACGCCGCGAGAACGAGGGCGATGCCGTGGTGGCGCTGACCCTGGCCGCTGAGGATGGCACGCCGCTGCGCGACTTCGCGCCGGGCCAGTACATCAGCGTGGAAGCCAATTTTCCCGATGGCGGCCGTCAGCTGCGCCAGTATTCGCTTTCCGCCGAACGTGGCCTGCCGACGTGGCGCATCTCGGTCAAGCGCGAGGCCGGCAATGCCGAGACCCCGGCCGGCGCCGTCTCCAACTGGCTGCATGACACCGCCCATGTCGGCACGACGCTGAACGTGAGCACGCCGTGGGGCGACTTCGCGCCCGCGCTGGCCGGTACCAAGCCGATGGTGCTGATGTCGGCCGGCATCGGCATCACGCCGATGATTGCCGTGCTGCGCACGCTGGCGCTGGAGAACCCGAACCGCCCGGTGCTGTTCGCCCATGCGGCGCGCCATGGCCGTCACCACGCCCACCGCAAGGACCTGGCCTGGGCGCGTGAGCGCATGCCCAACCTGCGTACCCATATCAGCTACGAGACGCCCCAGGCGGGCGACGTGGCCGGGCACGACTACGATCACGTCGGCACGCTGCCGATCCACGCGCTGCTGACGGCCGAGGAAACCTCCGCGTTCCAGGACGGCCAGTTCTATATGTGCGGCCCGATCGGCTTCATGCAGGCCCAGCGCCTGGCGCTGATCTCGGCAGGGATTCCGGTGGGCCATATCCATCGCGAAGTGTTCGGTCCCGACCTGCTCGACGACCTGCTCTGACCGGCTGGCGGACCGCCGATTGACAGTCGACTGACAGCCGACACATGCGTCTGGTACGCTAGGCGATCTTCTTTGATCGTCGGCGTGCCGGCGTACTGTCTCGTGGCCACCCTTTCCCGGTCTCCGCTTCGCTTCGACCTCTCCGCTCCCTGGCTGCCCCGCGTCGCGGGGCTGCTGCTATTTGTGGCACTGTGCGCGCTGGTGACGCACTGGGTGCTCGCGTTCAGCGCGATGCGCACGATCCCGGTGCCCAAGAGCGCGCGCGTGGCGCAGACGGAGGCGGTGGAGACAGGCGCCGTGGCCACGCTGTTCGGCGGCAGCGCCCAGGCGGGCGTGCGTGACGTGCAGCTGATCGGCGTGGTGGCGGACCTCGACGGCGTGGGTCCGGCCGCCGCCATCCTCTCGCTCGACGGCGGGCCGGCCAAGTCCGTGCGCGCCGGGACGTCGCTGTCGCCGCAGATCAAGCTGACCGAGATCCACGGCCGCAACATCGTGATCGAACGCAACGGCGTGCGGCAGGAAATCGCGCTGCCGCTCCAGACCGGCGTGAGCGCCGGCAGCCGTGGCCCCGCGCCGGCGGCACCGCCATCGGGCGCCGCCGCGCCGCTCTCCACGCCGTTGCAACCGCCGGGCAACCTCGCACCGCCGCCTTCCGTAACGGCTGGTGCGATGGCGCAACCGGCCCAGCAGCCCCAGCAGCCTTATCAGCCTTATCAGCCACCACCGCAGCAGACCATGCAGCCGCAGCCCCAGGTGGCGCCGCCGCAGATGCCTCCAGGCATGCCTGACGCCCCCGGGGGCGGCTGACGCAACCGTTTCAAACGGTTGCGCAATATTGGGCTGTCTTTCGCATGTTTACGCGAGTCGTCCATTCTGTGAGGCCCGTAACATCGTATTAAAAGTGCCAACTTTGCGAGATCGTCTGCGTTCTAATCCGTACATGCCCAACATGACGAAAAGGAGCACAGACATGCAACGGACTCACAAGACCCACATCCTGAAGAAGTTCGCGGCCGCTTCGGCCATGGTCGTGGTGGCGGGCGCCGCTTTCGCCCAGGCCACCACCCCGGCCCCGGCACCGACCACCCCCCCGGCGGCGCAAGGCCCCCAAGGCGGCCCGCGCGGCGACATGGCAGGTCGCCACGGCGGCCCCGGCCACCACCATGGCGGCATGTGGCTGAAGTCGGTGGATACCGACGGCGACGGCGCCATCTCGAAGGCCGAGGCCGACGCGATGTTCGCCAAGATCGATACCAACAAGGACGGCAAGCTCGACAAGTCGGAACTGGCGGCCTACCGCAAGACCGCCATGGAAGAGCATCGCGCCAAGATGAAGGCCGAGTTCGAAGCCAAATTCAAGGCAGCGGACAAGAACAACGACGGCGCGCTGACCCGTGACGAGTTCAAGGCCGCGTTCCCGCGCATGGCCAACCGCTTCGATGCGATCGATGCCAACCGCGACGGCAAGGTGACCACCGCCGAAGTGGAGTCGAGCATGAAGAAGATGCGCGACGAACACATGAAGCGCCACGGCGGCCCCGGCCGCGGCCCAGGCGCCTCGGCCCCGGCGGTGCCGTCGAGCAGCGGCGGCTAAGTCTTCGCCACCCCGCTGGAAAGCGCGACCTTCGGGTCGCGCTTTTTTTTGTCTGGGTACCCCGGAAAGTGCCGAAGTTGGCACCATCCTTGCCTCTCCGGGGCGCACCGCCGGCGCACGTCGAGGGCGGTTCAGGCGGATATCTCATCAAATAAATTGCGTACTTGTGCCTGACTTGCTAAATTTGCGCAAAAAAATTGCCGACAAATATACTGCGGAGCAACAAAACGTGAGCAAGGTGGAGCTGGACAAGATCGACCGCAAGATTCTGGAGGTCCTGCAGACCAACGGGAGGCTGACCAACCTGGAAGTGGCCGAGCGCGTGAACCTGTCGCCGAGCCCATGCCTGCGCCGGATCCGCCGGCTCGAGGAAATCGGGGTGATCCGCCAGTACGCGGCGCTGCTCGAGCCCTACAAGATCGGGCTGGGGCTGCTCGCCTATATCAATGTGCGGCTGGAGAAGCAGGGCGGTACGCCCAAGGGCAAGGCGCCGCTGGACCAGTTCCGCGCGGCCATCCAGAACTGGCCCGAGGTGGCCGCCTGCCACGCCATGACCGGCGAGATGGACCTGCTGCTCAAGGTCTATGTGCAGGACATGGAGCACTTCGCCCGCTTCATGCAGGAGCAATTGCTGGCGCATCCGTCGGTGATCGATGTGCGGTCCAGCTTCGCGCTGGAGTCGATCAAGGACACCACGGCGCTGCCGGTGGCCGGGGGCTGATCGGGGGAAGTCGGCCTGGTAAGTGGTTCGTTAAACGCAATCGGCGCACCACCAGGGTGCGCCGATTCGGTCATGCCGTTGCGGGCGAGCCGTCAGACCACGCGCTTCTGCGGCAGCAGCGAGCGCCAGAAGCGCAGGCCGAAGCGCCGTGCGTCGCGCAGGTTGCGGCGGACCATGTAGTCGAGGTCGGCCACCTGTTCGTCGAGCGCCTCGGTCAGGCGGCTCACGGTGTCGGCGGGCGGCAGTTCCAGATAGGCATCGGCCTCGCCATAGGCATATTGCACCTTCATGCCGGCCTTCTTGGCAATGTGCATCATCGCGGCATTGCGCGACAGGCAGTGCATATAGAGCGTGCGGACATTGGTATTGCGGCCATGCATTGCGGCGCGTTCGAACAGCGCGCTGCCGATACCCCGGCCGCGCGCGCTCTGCGAGACCGACACGCCGAACTCGGCCACGCGGCCCTGGGCGTTGTCGCGCAGGTTGGCAAAGTGCCCCACGCCAATCAGCACGAGGTCTTCGTCATAGACGCCGAATACGGTGTCGTGGTCGAAGTCGATGCTGTCCACGTAGGCTTCGATCACGTGGTCGCCAACGGACTGGCCAAAACGGAGCAGGCGATCTTCCTCGCCCAGGGCGAGAAAATGCTTGAGCAGGCGCGAGCGGTGATGCGCGGCCAACTCCCGCACCAGGACGGTGGAGCGTTGTCCGGCCCGGCTGGCGGCACTGGCCTCGGCGGCACGGCGAAGATCTTCATCGGTTACGGCACCGACGGCCTTGCTCAGTTCGAGCGGGTTCACTTTGGTTTCCTCTTGCGACAATCAGTATGAAAATAGCACCCACGCCATGAATGCCCAGTCACTTTCAGCGATACTCGGGGCAAACACTAGGTTGCTGCAATGCGAAAAGTATTGTAGTGGATTTGTCAGGGTCGCGTAAGCTTTCGGGCGCAACAGTCGCCGCAGGAAATTGCATCAGACTGTGACAGCTCAGAAAATCCCGTAAAATCAAGCGGTTGCCGGAGAGACTACAACGTCATATGGGTGACGGCTGTGGATTTGCTGCAACGCCGCACACTTCCAGCGGTCTGTGGCTATCAGACGCTAACTCGGAATCTTCGCCTTGCCACCCTCCATGCACGAGCCCCCCATCGTTGTGATCTATGCGCATCCCGCGCCCCGCCGTTCCCGCGTCAACCGTCCACTCGCCGAGGCGCTGGCCGCCTTGCCGCACGTGGCCGTGCGCGAGCTTTACCGGCTTTATGTGGATTACGACATCGACGTCGTGGCCGAGCAGCGGCTGCTTTCCACCACCGAGACGGTGGTCCTGCAATTCCCGGTGCGCTGGTACAGCGTGCCTGCGCTGCTGAAGCTCTGGATCGACGAAGTCCTCGAATCCGGCTGGGCCTACGGGCCGGGCGGCACCGCGCTGCGCGGCAAGTCGATGCTGGTGGTGGTCAGCACCGGCGGCCACGCCGACGCTTACGGGCCGGACGGCTCCCACGGCCATCCGATTGCCGATTTCCTGCTGCCGCTGGAGCAGACCGCCTTGCTGTGCGGCATGACCTGGCTGCCGCCGGTGGTGCTGCACGATGCCGGCAATGCCGATCCGGAGGCCATTGCCCAGCATGTCGAACACGTGGCCCGGCACCTGACGCCGCCCCTGCCGGTACCGCCCGAGGTGTCCTCGGCCGATGAAGTGCCGTCCGAGGAGCCGGAGGACGCGCCATGAACCAGCATGACTTCCTGATCGCGCTGCTGGTGTTCCTGGTGGCGGCCGTGGTGGCCGTGCCGCTGGCGCGGCGGCTGGGCCTGGGCGCGGTGCTCGGCTACCTGATTGCGGGCGCCGCCATCGGCCCGTTTGCGCTGCGGCTGGTCACCAATGTCGAGTCGATCCTGCATTTCTCGGAATTCGGCGTCGTGATGATGATGTTCGTCATCGGCCTGGAGTTGGAGCCGCGCAAGCTCAAGAACCTCAAGAAATCAATTTTCGGCTACGGATCGACCCAGCTTGCGGCCTGCGCGCTGGTGCTGGGCGTCCTGGCCGCGCTATTGGGGGCGCCATGGCAGGTGGCGCTGGTGGCGGGGCTTGGCCTGGCGCTGTCTTCCACCGCCATCGCGTTCGCCACGCTGGCCGAGCGGAACCTGATGAGCACCCCGGCCGGCGCGGCCAGCTTCGGCATTCTGCTATTCCAGGATATCGCCGCGATCCCGATGATCGCCTTGCTGCCGCTGCTGGCCGCCGACGCCGTTGGCGCGGTGCCGCACGGCCCCCCCGCGTGGCAGACCGCCGGCAAGGCGGTGGCCGTGATGGCGCTGCTGGTGGTGGTGGGCCGCTACCTGGTGCGCCCGGTGCTGCGCTTTATCGCCCGCACGGACATGCGCGAGATGTTCACCGCGTTTGCGCTGCTGCTGGTGGTGGGCATCGCGCTGATGATGGACGCGGTGGGCGTTTCCATGGCGCTCGGCACCTTCGTGGCCGGCGTGCTGCTGGCGGATTCGGAGTACCGCCATGCGCTCGAGGCCGATATCGAGCCGTTCAAGGGCCTGCTGCTCGGCCTGTTCTTCATGGCCGTGGGCATGTCGATCGACTTCGGCGTGCTCGCGCAGGCGCCAGGGCAGGTGCTGGGCCTCGTGGCGGGCTTCGTGGTGGTCAAGACGCTGATCCTGGCGCTGCTGGCGCGCCGCTTCGGCATCGCGCGTGGCCAGTGGCTGCTGTTCGGGCTGCTGATCTCGCAAGGCGGCGAGTTCGCCTTCGTGGTATTCGGCGTGGCCGCCCATGCGGGCCTGCTGCCGCCGCATATGGAGGCGCTGCTGGTGTTGGTGGTGGCCTTGTCGATGGTGGCGACGCCCTTGCTGCTGCTGGTTTTCGACCGCCTGATCGCGCCGCGCCTGCATGCGCTGTCGCGCCGCAAGGATGACGCGATCCCGCCGCAGCACAACCCGGTGCTGATTGCCGGCTTCGGGCGCTTTGGCCAGATCGTCGGCCGCCTGCTGTACTCGCAGGGCATTACGGCGACGATTCTCGACCACGACCCGGACCAGATCGAGTTCCTCAAAGGCTTCGGCTTCAAGGTGTTCTATGGCGATGCCACCCGCGTGGACCTGCTCGAGGCGGCGGGCGCCGGCACGGCCAAGATCCTCGTGGTGGCCATCGAGGGTATGGAAGACAGCCTGGCGCTGATCGACCGCGTGCGGGCGCGCTTTCCGCACCTGAAGATCTACGCGCGGGCGCGCCACGTCTCGCACGTGTACCAGCTCAAGGACCGTGGCGTGGAGATCTTCGAGCGCGAGATGTTCGAGGGTTCGCTGATGATGGGGCGCCGCGTGCTGGAAGGGCTGGGAATCGATCCGGCCGATGCGCGCAGCGTGGCATTGCGCTTCCGGCGTCACAATATCCAGGCGATCGACCGCTTCTATCCGCACTACCGCGACCAGACCAAGCTGGTGTCGCTGGCGCGGCAGGCGCGCGACGAACTCGAGGAAATGTTCCGCCAGGACCGCGAGCAGCGGCAGAAGCAGGAAGACGCGGAGTGGTCCTGATTCAGGGCTGGGCCGGCGCGCTGCGCGCCAGCCCGCTGGCCAGCCCGGTTGCCAACCCAGTTGCCAACCCATTGTCGAGCAGGTCCACGACCATCTCGGCGAACTGGGCGTAAGACAGCTTGCCGCCCGGCTTGAGCCAGGTGAAGGTCCAGTTGATCATGCCGAACACGGTCATCGCCAGCGCGGTCTGGTTGTCGCGCGTGACGCGCGCCGGGTAGGCCAGCCGCAGCTTGCGGGAGAAGGCGGCCACCACGTCGCGCTCGCGCTTCAGGATCAGGTCGCGCTGCTCTTCGGCCAGGAACTTGACGTCGTTGATCAGCGCGATGTGTCGGGTTTGAGACGTTTCGTACTCGGCGAGGAAGGCGCGCAGCAGATCGCCGAAACTCTCGGCGTCCGTACGGCCCTGGCGCTCGCTTTCGGCCTCCACCTCGGTGACGATCAGCATCAGCCGGCGCGTGTAGCGGTCCAGCAGGTCGAACAGGATCGCTTCCTTGCTCTCGTAGTAGTGATAGAGCCGCGCCTTGGACGTGCCGCAGGCCGCTGCCAGGTCGGCCATCGAGGTGCTCGGGTAGCTGCTCGCCGCGAAGGCGGCGGCGGCCAGGTCCAGGATCTGCTCGCGCTGTGCCTCGAAATCGGGCGCCTTGGTTCTTGCCATGGGCCGCTTATTCCGCGCTCGCGTTGAGTTGGTTGCGGCGCAGTTCGCAGGTCTGGAGCGAATCGGCGTTGCCGCGCAGTACGAGCTGGCCCGTGCCGATCAGCTCCCGGCAGCGCCAGAACACGAACCAGTCGCTGGCCAGCAGGCCCTCGATGGCGCCCATGACGCTGGCCACCACCTCGGCGGCCGGCTTCCAGTCCTCGGGGGCGCGCTCCAGGATCACGTCGTCGACGTTATGGTAGGCGGCCGGCACGAGCGTGTTGCCCTTCCAGAGCCGCACGTCGGCGTTCTCCTTCACGTTCTGCTGCCATTCGTAGCCCAGCCGGCCCAGCCGCAGCACCGAGACCGGGGCGATGGTCGAGAACCGCCGCGCCAGCCGTGCGGCCGGGTACATGCCGATGGCGGCGAGGTTGCCCTGGGCGGGCACCTCCAGTTCGCGCAGGTCCATCGACACTTCATTGATCCGCTGGGGCGCCTGGTACAGGTGGAAGACCACCCGGCGCAGCATCAGCTGGTCGGAGGCGCTCTGGCCGTGCCAGATGGCGACCTCCATGTCGGCGCGGCGCAGCGACTGGAGCTGGTCCAGCGCCTGGCGCATCTCGGCCGCGAAGTCGATATCGGTATGGGGCGCCACCCGCTGCCAGAAGCCGGAGCGGATCAGGCCGGTGCTGTCCACGTCCGCGATGGGGCCGACGGCCAGGTCGTCGCGCAGGACGACCACCGGGTCGGGACGGGCCGCCTGGGCCAGGGCCTGGCGCAGCGTGTTGCCCGCAACATCGCCGTTGACGACATGGATATATTGCATGACCGTGATTGTATAGGGTGCGACGTGTCCCGGAGGAATCCCGGCCGCCATCGGCCCCGCCGTCGGCGGACGGCCCTGTGGCGGACGATGCGACGCATGGAGCGTGTCCCGCCATTGTAATCACGGCAACAGTCGTGCCACCAGCAACAACTAGCGTTCGTCGTAGCTGACCACCACCCGGGGCGTGAGCGCGCGCGCCTGGCAGGTGAGCACGAACCCCTTTTCCATCTCCCACGGCTCCAGCGTGTAGTTCTTCTCCATTTCGACCTGGCCCTCGAGCACCTTGGCGCGGCAGGTGCAGCAGACCCCGCCCTTGCAGGCGTAGGGCAGGTCCAGCCCGGCCGCCAGCGCGGTGTCCAGCACATTGGCGTCTTCCAGCGGCAGGCGCATCTTGTGCTGCTTGCCGTCCAGCACGACCACGAGTTCGGCCGTGCCGGCGTGGCTGGCGTGGTGTTCCGTCGACGTTTTGCGCGGCGCGGACGCCAGCGGCACCCCAAAGCGTTCAGCGTGGATCTGGTGGGGGTCCAGCCCCGCCGCCTTCAGTGCTGCCTCCACTTCGTCGATCATGGAGGCCGGGCCGCAGACAAAGGCGGCGTCGATATCGTCGACGGGAATCAGCGTTTCCAGGAAGGCGGCCACGCGGGCGCGGTCGAGCCGGCCGTGCAGCAGGTCCACCTCCTGTGGCTGGCGGGACAGCACGTGATAGAGCGTGAAACGGGACAGATACTGGTTTTTCAGATCCTCCAGCGCCTCGGAGAAGATGATGCTGTCCACGCTGCGGTTGCCGTAGACCAGCGTGAAGCGGCTGCGCGGCTCGCGCGCCAGCGTGGTGCGGATCAGCGACAGCACCGGCGTGATGCCGCTGCCGGCGGCAAAGGCCACGTAGTGGCGCGCCGCGGCGGCGTCCAGCGGCACGTGGAAGCGGCCATCGGGGGTCATTACCTCGAAAACCTGCCCGGGCGCCACGGTGTCGTGCAGCCAGGTGGAGAACAGGCCGTCGTCCACCAGCTTCACGGCCACGCGCAGCTCGCCGCGCTCGTCGTAGTCCTGCACCCCGCAACAGATCGAATAGGAGCGACGCACGTCCTTGCCATCGACGGCAGCCCTCAGCGTGAGGAACTGGCCCTGCGTGAAGCGGTAGGCGTCGCGCAGCGGCTCGGGCACCTCGAAGGCGATCGACACCGTGTCGGACGTTTCCGGGCGTACCTGCGCCACGCGCAGCGGGTGGAACTGTGGGGTCATCGCGTGTCTGCCTCTGGCTTTCTGGGCTTAGTAGGGCTTGAAGTAGTCGAACGGCTCGCGGCAGTCCAGGCAACGGTGGAGCGCCTTGCACGCCGTGGAGGCGAAGCGCGACAGCTCCTCGGTATGCGTGCTGCCGCAATGGGGGCAGGCGATGACCTGGGTTGCGCGCGGTACAAAGCGCAGCGGCCGGACCGCGGCGCCCGCGCCCATCTCGCTGTCTTGCGATCCGCAACGCCCCGGCGGGGCGATGCCGTACGCGCGCAGGCTGGCGCGGCCGGCCTCGGTGATCCAGTCGGTGGTCCAGGCCGGTGCCAGCACCGTGCGCACGCGCCACGGCGCCAGTCCGGCGGCTTCGAGCGCGCGGCCTACGTCTTCCTCGATCTGTGACATGGCCGGGCAGCCGGAGTAGGTCGGCGTGATGATCGCCTCGACCGTCGCGCCGTCGTCGGACAGCCGTATGTCTCGCAAAATGCCGAGATCGCGGATCGACACGACCGGGATTTCGGGGTCTGGCACGGCCTCCAGCGCGGCCCAGGCGGCGGCGAGCCGGTCGTCGGCCGAGCGCGGGCCAGCCGGGGCGGCGGCAGGGAAGGCCGGCGCGAAGGGGGAGGGGATCGTCGACGCAATCCGCATGACCGGACCCCCGCCTACCACTGCGCGCCGGGGTGGGCGCGCGCCAGCCCCTGCATTTCGGCCAGCAGGTAGCTCATGTGTTCCGAATGGACGCCGAGCTTGCCCGTGGAGACAAACGCCGAGGGCGCCGGCAGGCGCAGCGTGGCGTCCTCCAGGGTGGCGTGGACGATGGCCTCCCAGTCGTCGCGCAGGCTCGCCGTCGGCACGGCCACGCCCTGGTCAGCGGCGGCCTGCTCGACCGGATCGGGCGCGAAGCATTCGTTCATATAGGGCAGCAGGTGGTCCAGCGCGCGCTGCATGCGGACGTGGGACGCATCGGTGCCATCGCCCAGCCGCACCACCCATCCCGCCGCATGCTGCAGGTGGTAGCGCGCCTCCTTGGCCGATTTGGCGGCGATGGCGGCCAGCCCCGCGTCCTGGCTGGTCTCCAGCGCGGGCCAGAGTGCGGCCATCAGCGCCCCGTATAGGAAATTTCGCATGATGGTGACCGCGTAGTCGCGCTCGGTCCGGGCGGTGCCGGCCAGCGGGCCGGTGTGCGGCAGTTCCAGCAGGGTCCAGTTGCGGAATTCGCGTTCCTCCCGCCAGTACGCGTACTCGTCCTCCTGGCGCGCGCGGCCGGTCAGCCGGCCCTCGAGTTCGCCGGCATGGGTGTACAGCAGCCGCGCCTGGCCGATCAGGTCCAGGCTGATATTGGCCAGCGCGATGTCTTCTTCCAGCGCCGGGCCATGGCCGCACCATTCGGCGTTGCGCTGGCCCAGGATCAGCGCGTTGTCGGCCAGCCGCAGCACGTACTGCAACGGCGCGGTGCGGGCGAGGTCTGCGGTGCGGTCGAGGGAGCGGTCGTCGGCGATGGGGGTCTGCATCATGGGGCCGGCCTTACATATGGTTGACTTCGTCGGGGAGCTGGTAGAACGTCGGGTGCCGGTAGATCTTGTCGGCGGCCGGGTCGAACAACTCGGCCTTCTCCGCCGGCGCGCTGGCCGTGATGGCGGACGAGGGCACCACCCAGATCGACACGCCTTCCTGCCGGCGCGTGTAGACATCGCGGGCCATGTGCAGCGCCTGCTCGGCGTCCGCGGCGTGCAGGCTGCCGCAATGCTTGTGCTCCAGCCCTTGCTTGCTGCGGACAAACACCTCCCACAGCGGCCATTCCTTCTTGTTCGGGTGCATCTCGGGTGTCGATTGCGCCATTTCTGTCTCCTTGGGCCGCGTTCAGGCGGCTTCGCGCTGGGGTCGTTCCGCGCGGCGGCGGGCGTGGGCCAGCGCGGCCTCGCGCACCCAGGCCCCGTCTTCGTGCGCCTTCACGCGCGTGGCCAGGCGCTCCTTGTTGCAGGGGCCGTCGCCGTTGATCACACGCCAGAATTCGTCCCAGTCGAGCGGGCTGTAGTCGTGGTGGCCGCGCTCGGCATTCCACTTCAGGCCGGGGTCGGGCAGCGTCACGCCCAGCACCTTGGCCTGCTCGACGGTCGCATCGACAAACTTCTGGCGCAGGTCGTCATTCGAGATGCGCTTGATGCCCCAGGCCATGGTCTGGCTGCTGTTGGTGGAGGCGGCGTCCGGCGGGCCGAACATCATCAGCACCGGGAACCACCAGCGGTTCACTGCGTCCTGGACCATCTCGCGCTGGGCGTCGGTGCCGCGCATCATGGCCAGCAGGGCGTCGAAGCCCTGGCGCTGGTGGAACGACTCCTCCTTGCAGATGCGGATCATCGCGCGCGCGTACGGGCCGTACGAGCAGCGGCACAACGGAATCTGGTTCATGATCGCCGCGCCATCCACCAGCCAGCCGATCACGCCGACGTCCGCCCAGGTCAGCGTCGGGTAGTTGAAGATCGACGAATACTTGGCGCGGCCGGTGTGCAGGGCATCGACCAGATCGTCGCGCGAGGCATTGAGTGTTTCGGCTGCGCTATATAGATAGAGGCCGTGGCCGCCTTCGTCCTGCACCTTGGCCAGCAGGATGGCCTTGCGCTTGAGCGACGGCGCGCGGCTGATCCAGTTGCCTTCCGGCAGCATGCCGACGATCTCCGAGTGCGCGTGCTGCGAGATCTGGCGCACCAGCGTCTTGCGGTAGGCGTCGGGCATCCAGTCCATCGGCTCGATCTTGCCGTCTTCCGCCATGCGCGCGTCGAACGCGGCCTGGCGCGTGGCGAGGCCGGCGTCCTGCGGCCCGCCATGCGACGCGGCTGCGCTGGGCTGGCCGGGCAGGTCGAGACTCTGCGTGTACATAACGTCTCCTTCTGGTGGGTGGCCGCGCGGGGGGTGTTCTTGTCGAGGGCTGGACGGCGGCGGCGGGTCTGCTCACTATATATATAAACCGACCGGTCGGTCAATTTAATGGCGTATGGACGGGGCCACGTGATGGGTGATCCGCCTATCCCATTGTCGTTTGCCAGTTACCTCCAGAGCTTTGCCATGAACTTCAGAGCCTGAACTCTTTAGGATCAGGTACTTACATGGAACGGCGTAACTTCCCTCGTGTCCGAGCACACCACGTCACAATTCCGTGTTGTTCAGCGAAATTGTTAGACAGAGACATCCGGGTTCGTGTGGTGGGGGGGTTCCAATTGGCGGCATCAGCAAATTCATCAATGTGACGTTGATGGCTCCTGCCAAAGAGTGGCGCGGCGAACGGCGTGGACGGGCAGTTCTCGACCCAAAGCGGACATCAGGGTGGGCCAGCGACCGATATCCACTAGACGCCAGGCATGACCGGAGAATGCCCTCAGCGCCTTGCCTTCAGCGCCTCATGTATTTGCTGGACAACGTGTGCTTCGATCTCCCCCTCATTTGAACCCGGCGAGAAAACGGCGCAGCACGCCGTTGCTTCACCAACGGAGCCACGATAAACCGCCACAACACTTCCGGGCCCACGTCCAGTATGTCCAGCCAGGGTCAAGCCGCCTTCGATAGAGCCTCGCATAAGACCAAGAGCATATCCTGGCGAAATCCAGGGACGCCCGGCAATCGGGCCACCTAGTACCCGTGTCGCCTGCATATCCTGGCGCAATTTGCCAGGAAGAAGCTCTCCGGCGAGCAGACGATCCAGAAGAAGAGCGGCTTGCGAAATGGGGCCGATCAGCAATCCGTGGTAGACCCAGGCGGGGTCGTAGTTCAACGAACTGGGGAGGCAATCTCGGTGTAGATCTGCGCGCTCCGTTGCGAAACGAGCCGTCGAGATATCGAGGGGATCCAATACCTGCCGCCTGACGGCTTCTTGAAGCGGCAGGTCTGCCGCACGTTCGATAAGCTTCGCTACGAGCATGTAGCCAACATTCGAGTAGCGCCAACCGGCTCCGGGGCTGTATCGAAGCTGGTGACCATCGAGACGGCGCATCATCTCGTCCGGCGACCATGCCGCTTCATGGTTCGCAACGGCGGCGTGGTACTCGGGAAGCTCGCCATAGTCTGCGAGTCCAGCCTCGTGCCGCAGGAGTTGGCGCAAGGTGAATGCGTTTTCAGGAAGTGCGGCATCTAGGTCGAGCAACCTGTCACGCACCAGTGTCAGAGCTGTCGCGGCCAATACTGTTTTAGTAAAACTCCACCATGGCACGGCGGGTTCCGATTGCTCAAGCGAAGTTGGTGATTGGCCGTTGGAGATGACGGAAATGAGCATTGGGCACTCAAGCGGTAGTGGATGGTATTAAACCGTGGAGCAGGCAAGATACTCCATTAACCGGCAGCGCTGTTCTCAAGGGCTACACAAACGTTCCGCCATGGGTTGGGGAAGGTCCGCTTCTGGCCGAACTCTGCCTTTAGCCCTCCCTTCGTCTCATTCAAGGTCAAGTGTTGGGGCTGCAATGCCGACATAGCTGGATGGCACAGCTGTGCCAGTATGTGTCACGCACCAGTCCCCACGATGAGTCAACCCAAGCAAGCCCGCCTCGTTGCAGTCATACCGGTCAATCAAAACTGGCACGCAACGCCCCTGGGCGAGCGCGGCAAGCGCGTGAAGGGCGTGATCGGTTTCCATGTTTTGACTAAATTCCGAGCATGGAATTTGTGGAGGCGGAAAATGTGTGACGCCGGCAGCCCCTACTTAATCAGACGAAGTGTGCCGGGAGAGGCGTAGTTTTTGCGCGCCAACGTGCAGTTGCCAGCCTCCACGGTTCGCCGGGCGTGGATCACCGAGAGAGAAGTGCATACATTAAGGTAATCACCCAGGCGCACAGTTGACTCTATTGTGTGCCGATCGTTCTATAGTTGAGGTGGAGCGTTGACGTGTTAGGAGAACTCCGAAAACCACGCTTCTATCGTGTTCTGGCGCAGTATCGGCCAACCTCTATTGACAGCAGTGGTGATCGATCCTTCGCGCCAGCAACTTTCTGACGAGGAGGACATCATGTTCAAGCATCTTCTTCTGGCGGTTGACGGCTCGGCCCTCGCGGAGTCTGCATTCGACAAGGCGATTGGACTTGCCAGCGAGATGGATGCTCGGGTGACTGCAGTTCGCGTCTGCCCGGACTACCACGTGCTTGCCTACCATACGGAAATGCTGACCGATACCCGAGAGCAGTACAAGGAAGCGGCTCAGCAGGATGCCACAAGGTATTTGACCGAGCTAACCGGCAAGGCGGCCAGCCTCGGTGTTAGCTGTCAACCGCTCTACACGGTGAGCGACCACCCCTACGAAGCGATAATCAAGGCTGCTGAAGACAAGCAGTGTGACCTGATCGTCATGGCATCTCATGGCCGCCGCGGCTTGCAGGGTGTTCTGATCGGAAGCGAGACGCAGAAAGTTCTCACACACAGCAAGATCCCCGTGCTTGTGTACCGATAACCTTACCAAGTAGCAGATTCCATCAAGGCTGCCCTCCTCTTTTCGGAGTGCAGTCTTTTGTTTCATCGATGAATCCACAACCCATTTCCGCTTGTCAGTTACGTTGAAACGGATGACCGTTGTTCGCTCGATTCCCGACAAACACGCACATCAGACCATAGAGCATGCGGCGCCGTTTGGTATGCGGCGTTAGCTACAAATCCGGCCAATGATGGACGGTGAGAAGTAAGCCTCACTTTGGCTTAACCATGCGGCTTGGCGGGCGATGCCCCCGATGGCGGGCCCCTGGAAGTGCACCACCCCATAGACGTCCATGGCACAGAAGCCCTGTCGCAGGAGTTCGGGCAGCACCGTGGCCGGATGAATGCCGGGCATCGGCGTGCTCAGGCGCATCTCGGCCACCATTTCGGAGACGGGGTGCCCAGCCAATGCGGACGAGCAAAGGCCATCGAGGAGATTTTTGCCGGCAGGCATAAACAGGGCGCGGCTGCCGTTGCGGAACAGGATGATGTGCATGCCGGAGTCGGATCTGGCGGCGTCTAGACCACAGAGAGCTGGCAACAGCGAGCAGGCAGCAGGATGCCCGCAGCGGAAGGCGACGCAGCCCGCCGCTCCCTACAGCCGGCCCTTCCGTCGCTGGCGCTCCTGCTCAAAAAAAATGGGACAACGCAGGCGCGCGATCAACCCCCTAACGGGCGTTGCAAGTGGCGTTGAATGGTCCCCCAGTCGTGAAGGGTTCCGGCATTCCATCCCGGCGACCGCACCGGACGTCGGGCGCTCCGGCACCGGTGCGCCGTGGATCTGCAACGCCACGTTTTAGTGCATCGCCTGATGCACGGCGGCCGCGATGGCCGCCCGGCGAGACGGCCAGACGACGGGGTGGTGACCTTCGCGCACCACATGCCAGCGCCCGTCTGCGGCCGGCATGACGTGGATCTCCGGGGTGCTAGCCACGCTCGCCAGGACTGACGACCGGACCTTGCGCCGGACTTCCCGGTAGCCTCGGACACTGCCGCGCTGCGTACCCGTGACGGCTTCGAGGCAGGACGGCCGCCGATGATCCGGCGCAGCGCACGTGAGCCGGATTCTCAAACTCTTGGGCGCACGGTTTTCCTACAGTCGTGGTGCCCCACATGCTCTTCATTGACGAGATCAAACGCGCGCGTGGCCAAGATCTTCGGCGAGCTCATCTCGCTGCACAAACCTAGCAAGAGTGAGAGGCAGTTGCCGACCCTTAGAGGAAACGGCCCACCGGCTCCGCAGTTATCAATTTCGATATTGGTGCTAGTGCTAGACGTATGGGTTAAATGGTCTCACCGCCTTTTTCAGCATCGCTATGTTGATTGCGTGGCTGGCTCGCTTCCAAATGGTTTCGCACGGCCGCAATGTGATAACCGGCCGCGTTTACGGCGTTCTCCAGATCGCGCTCGGTGCAGCCAAACTCGCGACACCAGTACTGAACTTCAAGAGGATCCGTAAGGTTGATGCGGCCTGGGTCCAACGGCCTAAATTGGCTAGTGCTATCCATCATGCTTTCCTCTTGTCCGTGTCTTGGCATGACATATGCCGTTGCAAAATATAAGCGGCCTTGGCTGGATGGCGGTGCTTAGTTCCAAGATAGTGGCGGGTCTGATCGTCATCAAGGAGAGCCACGGACTGCCCAAGTGCTTCCTCATGCGTATCCGTGGTCTTCAGGTCTCCTGCATGCATAGTCATTGTTCGACCAATCCGACCCGCATCCATCTAATGTTAGCAACTAATGCACGAATGCCTGAACAATACCTGCCTGCGCACAGCATGTAACGACGACGAATGGCGCAACCGTCGAGGGTAGAGCACGGCGCCCTTTTTGCCGCCCGCTGATCGCATTTCCCGAGCACAAGGTCTGAAGTTCAATGCACTTCGGCCGGTCGAACGCAATTGGTGTCGGGCCGTTACTGGCCGGACTCGGCCGCCGGGCTAGCTGGGACGGGGCTCGCCGGCGCCAGCGGCGACTTCCGACCCCAAGCGGACAATTGCAGACCGGAGTTCGGCGTCTGCTTTGGTGAAAGCTCCGGCCCTTGCGGCTAGTCAGTTCCAAAGAATATCAACAGTTCGTCCCAGGATATTCAAGTTGCGCGGGGACATGTTGATTCTAAGGCGCAAGAAAAAGGATATGAACTCTACAGTGGAAACGTTGACCCAAATTTTTCGAACGGGGATTGGTTGACTGGAGTCCTCGATAAGCGCTCTCACTTCGTCTTCGTTATTAGCCTCTACAACCAGCGCGAAGATTAACGGTTCTGTAGGGCTAACTGAATCTACACCGATTTGGATGCCAACAACGATCTGATTTTCTGAAATGAGATTTTGATCCCTCAGAAATGAGCGAATTTCACTGAAATCCATATCGTCCGCTGCAACCTGGCCGATCCAACCTTCATACGTTGGTGGAGTTTGAAAGACTTCCATCGTGTCTCTCTCGGTAAGATCATCCGTCATGGGATAATATTTCCCCCAACCCATATAGTCGTTCCGCATTTGAGAGGCTTCATCCACGTCTTCTGTCTCAAAGACCTTGAGGAGTACGGGTGCCTTAAATTGCGGGTTCAGGTTGACAAATTTCCCCTCCTCACACAATTCAATCGATTCTGAGCTACCATCTTCACCAAAGGTCTCCCAAAGTTCAAACTTGCTTGGCATATCTTTCATCCCGTACGTTGAAAACGCATACCGTCGAGTCGAGGTCATCATGACACCCTACGTCGGGCCGCTTGTGATAGCGAGGCGCGAATGGCACCGCCTCCCCGAATTCGCGAGCGATTGTGGAGCTGTGCTGGCTTTACCGAACTGTGCGGCAGTTTTCGCGCTCTTCCCCGGTGTCAGGGGTGCACTGCTATGAGTCATAACACAAACAAAACGGTTCGGGAACGTTGTCGCGGCATCTTTGGAAATCCTGCCCCACCTGATCGTGTATGGGAGGGGGAGTTTGACCACAACGATGCCGCTCTGCAGGAGCTTGGCAGGAGGGACTGGCGGTACATCGAGGCCGGCAGCCTCGACAGCTATTACATTCTCAACCTTGAATATGTTGAGCCGTTGCAGCCAGAGTTGTTTCGCTACCTATTTCCGATGTGTCTGGCGGAGTGGCATAGATTATTGATGAGCAATAACGAGTTCGTCAATTCCGACAACTGGTACCGGGCGTTACGGAGGCCTTGCCTTTTTGAAACCATGATGACACCAGACCAGGGAAATGGTGTAAGGGCGTTTCTGGTGGAAGGCATGCTCGAGAAGCTCAATCAGGAACGTGGCTTTGAATATGGAGTATCGAGAGCGCCTGCTTATGTCTGGATGAGAGCGCTTAACGAACTTGGCGGAAGCGTTCGGCTGATGGAGCAACTATGGAGTCGCTGGTGGTCTGTTGATAGCCCGGGAAAGGCAGTCTCAAGCCTAATGTACTTGTCAGGCTTGATCTACGCGAAGGGCGAGAATCCAATATTCGGAAAGTGGACGCCTGAACGTGGTGGCGGTGGCCCCTATTTGTCCGAGATGGTTCTTGAAGGCTGGCTGCCAGAGAATCTGGAGGTCTTACGTCGCTATCTCACGCCAGAGCGAGTCTTGACGAGCGTTGAACTCTCTGCCCAAAGATTGCGCGATGAGCCGGAGGCCTCGTTGGCAGCGCGTATTGCGGTGGACGCTCGGACGCGACGCGACATCATTACGATCCAAATTGACGATCTGATTGAGGAGCTTGCGAGCCGATATCAGTCTTAAGATAGCCATTCGCCGCGATCTCTCGAGACGATCTGCCTGCGTTGGCCACCGGCAAGTGCGTGTGTCGCTTCAACGACTTCTCTCTTGCAGCGATCCGTCGATCGAGCGGAGAATCCGGGTTCGATGTCGCTTAAGCCTGGCGAACGTTGGGATGCGGCACACGATTCCTGCTAGCTGCCAGGCGGACAACAGCAGCTTTCGCGGCAATACCTTGTCTCCAGCGACAAGGGTGCGAATGGCAAATAGTTGCTCGGTGTACCGAGAGCATATTGGCATGGCCGCTACTGAACATCTCAGCCGCTCAGATCATACTATCTGACATAATTTGCCTTCGCCTGTTTGCTCCGCCAACGAATGCGCACAATGATGACGCCGAGCCTCAGTGACATTTCCGACGCGTGGTTTGCCTTTCACCGCGCTCATGATGAGAGTGGGGACTATGCACACCGAACCAACGCTGGCGAGGAGTTCTTTTGGGTAATCGAATACCTGGGGGACGTTGCGAGGCATGAGCCTCAGGCATGTTGGGACGCAATCTCGTTTATCTGGGCCCGTACCGACGAGAATGACATGGCGAGGCTGGCAAGCTTGGCTGCTGGACCGCTAGAGGATTTGCTGGCGTCTCATGGCGAAATTATCCTGCCATGGATTGAGCAAATGTGCCTTACGAAACCGCGGTTCAAAATCTTACTCCGAGGGGTCTGGCAGAACGCTATCGCAGCCAATGTCTGGGATAGAATCAACCAACTCAGTAGCCCCACAGATCACGCATAGCCAGCGCGATGCGTGCCGCCATACCAGAGCATTCACAGTATTCCGCGAGTTTGTAGGGGATGTCCAAGCCGGTCTCGGCTCCCGGTCATCGCTGGCGGGGATGCATTCGAAATGTCAGATTGCTATCGCAAGAGGCCAAGATGGGGAAAATAAGCCTTGAGAGGAAAATCAAAGGGCATCGCATCGTTGTCACGCTTCATCAGTCGGAACTACGGGCAATCACGCGTGTAGTTCCGCCTGCCCCCGAGCCGGAGCAACAGGAAGCCATGGACATCCGGCCTCTGATTGCCGGTGGCGTGACAAGGGCAGAAGCGTTGGAGCACGTTATGGACCTGGTCACGGCATGGATCAAAGGTCGTGACGTCAAAGAAACGTGATACGAGATTTATGGTGTCCAGATCAAGCGGTCAATCTCCGATTGCACCTGAGAAGTTAAAGGCAGTTATTCGCGCTGCATTTGCGGTCTTTCCAATTCCTGCGGATCATAGGAGGAATGATGGTATTGCAAACTACGAGGTGGACGATGATGTACTGAAATTCCATGGGCGCATGTGGACGGAGATCTCACTTGACCACTGGATTCGCAGCATAAGTCCATCTGCCATCCGTCGCGCTACGAATAGTGATTTCTTCAAATACTATTTACCTTCGCTCCTAGTCGGGGTTATACAGTACAGGGACTATTCATACTTGGCACTGGAAGCTCTACTTCCTGATAATCCCAAGTACGAGCCTCGTTCTGACTGGAAGGAGTGCCGAATGAACTTTTCCGCAGAACAGGCCGAGGCGGTTGTTTCATTCCTTGAATTGATAAAGGAAAGCAGTACCCCCGACAGCGCTGAATGGCATGCTGCGGACGCTGGGCTAGGCGGTTTGTGGGATTAGTTGCCTGCCTAAAGGAGATTTTTCGATTACTCAGCCAATTCATCGGAATGCGCAGATCGTGCTCAGGCCGAGACGCTTAAATCGGCGAGTGTAGCCTTCGTCAACGTCGCTTCGAGATTGCACAACAGATGCTCGCGAATCCATAGGCAATGGCCGAGACTGGCCGAATCCGGAAGTCCGCCGGCCACCAGGCGTCACTGCAGGGCCGGACTTCCGTAGCCGACACGTTGCCGTCCTTCACGTTAGTACACTAGGAACGGCTGTTCCCTAGCGCATAACGGCCCCCAAGCCTACTTCGCTACTGCTACTAGCGTGCTCTGCCTTGAAGTGACGTTTTTCATGTGGCGGAGAACGCGACGGCAACGGAACGCCAGAAGATGACGGTCTGACTTCGCGTGTATCGAATCGCCAGTAAGCAGACCCCACAGGCGGTGAGGCTCGCAAGATCTAAAGATCTGGGGAAAATTCAGAGTCCGACGCAAGCCAATTCAGGCCATGTAATGTTGTAGTGTCTAGGTCAAACGGCAATACTCGCAAGCGCAACTCGGGAGTGAAATAGAACGGCTTGAGCGCCGCCTCGAACTGCCGCGTGCGTGGATAGATCAAAGTCAATTCGCCAGCGCCACCGAGATACTTTTGGCCGTAGGCATAGAGTTGATAGAAATCGGCCTGTTTGAGCCCATAGTTGTTGGTACGGTCCGCACCATCAATCAGTTTCCACTTGGCGTCGAGGATCCTGGCAGCGTCTGGGCCCTCGATCAAAAAATCCGGTTCGAGCTTGAAGATGCCAGTGCTGTCATGGTTGCAAAGCCAGTGCCGCGATCCTTGCTCCGTCAGTCGGTAGCGCACAGGCAAACGCATACGCAACGCGTGGCCTACGTAACGTTCGAAAAGCTTCTCCATGGGGAACAGCAGACTGATCCCTTGCGTCTCACCGGCTAGCGCCAGCGGTACCTGGTCGCCCAACACGATCTGACACCAGGGCCTGGCCTGGACATAATGCGCCATCAGGCGGTCCGTGCGCCACGCCCGGAAATCCGCAGACGCGTTTCGACTGGCGGGGACCTCGTGAAGGAGGTGCAGCAGTTCATTGGCAAGGCGCCAGTTGTCGGCATCCCGGGTGCTTTTGCTCACACGTAGCAACCCGGACTTGAGTAGCCGGTTTTCGGCACGGTCTGGCGAAAACACGTCATGCCGGATGTTCAGCAGATCGGCGCGAGCAGGCGACGCGCGCATTTGTTTTGCGACATTCAGTTGGCCGCGCAAATAGCGCTGTTCTTCTTCGATACGAAGATAGTCGTGTCTCACGCCTCGCTTGATCACATGCTCGAGCGCCTGTAGAAACCGTCGCATCACCCACTCGGTGATGGGGTGATCAAAGCATTGAAGGGCAGCCTCATCGCCTTCGCGCGGCGTAATTTCCATTGCCACTTCAAGCATGCGGCGCAGTAACGCTCGGGCTGGCTCGACAGTCTGGGCGTCGGCGCGGCTTACATGCTTGGGCAGGACCTCGAGACGCAGGCCGCCAGGCGATTCAAGCACTCCGACATAATTGTCCAGACGTAACCACCGCCGGCTTTCGACATGCAGGACTTGTGCGCCAGTTTGCCCGCGCATACGCGCCGAAATCTCGCATAGCCATTCGAAGTCGGCGCTCGTAACTTGGGCCTGATCTAGCGACGTGGGCACTTCGCCCGTCGTTAAACGAGCGAATTCGCGGACAGTAAGCGTGCGCGCGCTCATGCTTCGGTCGACAGGATGCCCGCATAGCTTTCAACGATGTCGAAGGCTTTTGTGTTCACTTCCCAACGTTTTTCGCGCAGCATGCCGACCTGCTCCGCACCAAAAAGTTGTGCCAGTGGCGCGCCACGCTGTCGTATGAAGCGCAATTCATCTGCCTTGCGATGATCGTTCAACACCCAGATGATTCGCTCCCAGTCCTCGAAGAAATATTCCTGGAGCAGCGGGAATACCTGATGCCTGAAGATTCGAGCCAGCGTCTCCAGTGTGTTGCCCCCTTCGGCTGTCAGCGGCATGAAGTACGCGTGGCCCAGCATGTGGTCGCGATCAAGTAATAGCTCAATGCGCTCATTCATCACCGCAAGCATTCGGCCGATGTTGATGCCAGCAACGTGTACGCTATCGAGAAAATCTGGCCGAGGCGCCATTTCCCTGAAGGTGAAACGTCGGCGCAAAGCGATATCCAGGCCCGTTAGGGAACGGTCAGCCGTGTTCATCGTACCGAGCAGATGGACATTGTCCGGCACAGTGAATGGCGTCTGCGAGTACGGCAACGTAACCGTCAACGCTTCTGGATTGCCGGCTCGCTTGCTGGGCTCGATGAGCGTAATCAGTTCACCAAAGATGCGCGAAACATTTCCCCGATTGATCTCGTCAATGATCAACACATAAGGCGTCGCGTCGGCTCCCGTCGGTGGAGGCGCCGGTGCCAGCAAGGCGTCAAGTTTCGTCATGTCGATTGAGCCGTCGCGCAGTTCATAAAGCGTCATCTGGCTGAAGCGATTGTTCATCAATTCGCCGAAGGCCAGGGACGGCTCATAGGACCGTAGCCAACGTACAGCACGGCTCTGCCTGTAATCGTCGCCTTCCTCGCGTTCGATATGTCGGTAGGGTCCTGTGATCTCGCCAAGTGCCCGGAACTTCAGATTCCCGTCCGTCACGACTATCAGGTCGCCGGTCTTCATTACGTTTATGAAGGTGTTGACCGCCGTTGCGGCGTAGTCGTTGACATCGGGTTGATGCCCGTGTTCGCGCATCCGTGCAGAGACGTCCGCTCGTGAAGCGCAGCCAGTGTAGTCGAGCGCGTAACCGTAGCCCAGCAGCGCCATCCCTTGCCTGATGCAGTCATCGTAGACGTATGCGTCGTCGCCTTCAGCTGCACCTAAAGACATCTTCCAGATGCGGCGTCCGGAGAGTTTAATGGGCGGCTCGGTCTCGACGGATGTGTTGGTTGCGGCGGACCCCCGTGCACGATCGCACAGCGCCTTGAACACCCCGTCAACGACTTGATAGCTGATTTGTCCATTGCTGTGGCTGACCGCACGTATTCCCTCCACGAAGTCCTCGTAGCTGAAGCTTTGGTGGAAGGTGACGAAGCGCACGCGCCCGGCCTGAGCCAGCTCGTCGAATCTTGTCTTCAATGCAGAACGCCGATTCAGCCTGTCGGCCGCAGCGTTGCCGACAGGCTCCGGATACTGCGCCAGCAACTCGGGATCCAGGACGCGCAATGTCTCGTCAATGGTGGCATACGTCTTGCCGGTTCCCGGGGGGCCGTACAGAATGGTGTTCATTAGGCGGGCATCTGGAGGTATGCCGCGCGGTGTCCGCTCGATTGGATCGGACTCGTCTGGGTCGACGTCAGGAGACGCTGAAGCGCCGTAGTCCGACGGCCGGTAGCCTTGCCCTATCAAGTCGCTCGCATAGGGAGCGACGCGCGGCGCCCACTCGTCGAGCCAGCCATTCATGGCGGTCGAGTCAGGATGCGTCACGGGCGACATCGCCGGGCGGTCTGCCGAACCCTTGCAGAGCCATTTGGCAAGCTCACAAGCAGGTCGCCCCGCCCTCAGCCGAATTCGAAAACTGACGCGCCATGCTGAGTGGCCGAGCTTGCGTCGCCCGAATCGCAAGTCGGTGTACTTGTAGTTTGGCCCACCTGTCGTCCACTGGTCGGCATCGGGATAACGTTCGCGTAAGCACTCAATCACCTGCCAGGTCCATTCACGATCCGCATCAGACTTGAATGAGGCGAAGAGGTCCTCACCGTCCTTGTTCAGGTAGTTTTTGAGCAATTCCAGTCTCCGGGCAGCTATGGTCGTAATCACGACGCAAATCATACCGCGTGGCTCGGCGATCACGTCGCATCTGCTTTATGACGGCCCGGTTCGGTGGGGGCGGTTGCTTGGAGAACGACGCAAGATTCGCGGGTCGTGCATACCCTTAGCCAGATGACCTGTAAGGTGTCATCCTCCAACGAAGGGTCGCTATCAGTGGTGTCGCCGACGATCAAATGCACGCGCGATGGGATGGACGAGCGTCTCTTGATGGCCGAACGCGGAAGTTCCGCGGTCGCCAGGCCCGCCGCAGCTACGGATCCTCGGTTCCGACCCTTAGCCGTCGTCGATATCTCTAGAAAGTGGACGCTCCGACGTCGCCTTCGCGACCATTGGACTCATGTGGGCTACGACTCGATGAAGCAACGATACCCGCAAGCGTCGCGCACACGGCCTCGATGTTGTCAGGGCGCAGGTTTGTCGCACTGAGTAGTAAGCCGCCTTGCGCGTGATTGCGGCGAAGGTACCATGCGGAGAGTGCCGAAGGTGCGAGGCCGCGTGCGCGGGCAATGCCGACAACCACGCGGTCGTCGGCGGTTTGTGGCAGCGGTGCGATCACACCCAGACCCGCCATCAGCGTGCCCGGCAGAAACTCGCTGACATGCGCCAGCGTCAGGCGGCGCCGTTCGCCATAGAGTGCCTTCATCTGGCGTAAATGCCGCAGGTAGTGCCCATCCCGCAGAAACTCCGTCACCGCCAATTGGGTGGTCCGGTTCGGCGCCGGGGCCAACACGGCGCAGACCTCCACCAGACGCTCCGCCACTGCGCGCGGGGCAACGACGAAACCGAGGCCCAGCGCCGGGCTGATCGTTTTGCTGAACGCGCCGATATGAACGACACGCTCGGCGCCCTCGCCGGCGGCAAGCGCCGGTGCGGCCCGGCCGTCGAGCTGTAGTTCTCCGAGATAGTCGTCTTCGATGATCCAGCCCCCCCTTGTCGCCGCCCATTCGAGCAGCGCGCGCCTGCGTGCCGGCGACATCGTGACGCCCAGCGGTGCATGCTGGCCGGGCGTGACCAGCGCCAGCAAAGCGTCTGGCGCGCTGGCGACGCCGGCTTCGACGCGCAGCCCCTCGGCATCAATGGGTACGGGTACGACCTCGGCTCCGGTCACTTCCAGTGCTCGCCTTCCGAGCGGATACCCTGGCTCCTCGAGCCACGCCTTGCGGCCGTGCGCGCGCAGGGCGGTCAGTGCCAGCATCAGACCCTGCCGGTATCCACTGGTAACGATGATTTGATCCGGATGACATTGCATCTGCCTGCTTACGGCCAGGTGGCTCGCGATCTGGGCTCGCAGGGCAGGCTCGCCGCGCGGATCAGCATAGGCCGTGTAAGCGAAGGCATCGGCGCGTACGGCACGCGTCCGCATGCGGGCCCAGAGCTTGGCGGGAAACGCGTCGTGGGCAGGTACGCCCATTTGGAACGGAAGCGGGACGCTCGAGAACGGGCGGGTGAAATCCGCCAGAGGCCCATCGAGTGCGGCTTCGCCGCCGGCTCGCCCGACAGGTAGCCGCGCGCATACGTGTGTGCCCGCGGAGCCCGCGCCGAACACCAGATTCTCGGCGATCAGACGGTCGTAGGCGACACGGATGGTGCCGCGGGCGACGCCAAGCTGCGCAGCGAGGTCCCGGCCGGAAGGAAGACGCTGTCCAGGTAGGAGCCGACCCTCGACGATCGCCTGTCGCAGGCTCGCATGGATCTGGTCGCCGATCGGCACGGCGGTGGCGCGGTCCACCAGAACGGACAGCACGGCGGGCGAATTCGGGTGATTCATTTTGGGCCAGTCGTTTCTCCACTTTTTGGGCCTGTATCTTCAATGCCTGGCGGAGTAACTTTGCGTTATGACATGAATCGCGGCCCAAGTCGATAGGCGGCTCGGGCGCGCGGACCGCGACGCTAGACCCCATCACCAACAGAAAAGGACCGAGATGACCCGCTTGAATTGGCAAGAGATAGCGCCTGACGGCGCGAAGGCGCTTTTTGGTATCCACCACTATGTCACGAAGAAGACGGATCTCCCCGAGGAGCTTGTCCACCTCGTGTTCCTCCGCGTCTCCCAGATCAACGGATGCGCGCATTGCATTGACATGCATAGCCGCGATCTCAGAAAGACCATGTCGGTCGACAAGATCACGCTGGTTCCGGTGTGGGATGAAGTACCGCACCTATTCGCCGAGCAAGAGCGGGCCGCGTTGGCCTGGGCGGAGGAAGTGACGCGCGTCAGTGAGACGCATGCCTCAGACGAAGCCTATGCGGCCGCATCGGCAGCATTTTCGCCCAAGGACCTCGTTGATCTCACTATTACGATTGCCGCCATGAACGCATTCAATCGTCTCGGCGCCCCGTTTCGGCTTCCAGTTGCGGCAGCGGCGTAATGCGGGAACGCAGACCGCCCTCATGCATTCAGTCGGGTAGCCCACACAGTTGAACACTGATCCTTCAACACTCCTTTATCGACCGAGGGGTGCTCGAAGGGCATTCAGCCATTTTCCGTTTCCGGTATCAGCCGATCCTCCGAATAGAGCCAGATCTTCGGAGAAAAATCGGGCTAATTGAGCGGGAATCTGGTGCAAGTAAGTGGTTTGGAAGCTGCAGAGTCGCGCTAATGGAAATCAAGCCAGCAAGGAATCAAGTCTCGACTGCTGCCTGTGCCAAAGCAGCCATTCGTTCAGCGATGGGCAATGACGGTTACTGGCCGCACTGCGACATTGCCACTGCACGGGGCGCAGGGGAGCAAGGCACGAGCGGCCAGGCGGCCGGTCGCTTCTCGTTTGCGGTAGAAGCGGGGCTCTAGCACCACATGCCAATTGTTGTCAGCAGCAAGAGCAAGGCAGGTTAAAAAGAGCTCACGCGGTGCCGTATTTATGGAATGTCTGCGGCAGCAGTTCGAGCCGCGGACGGCGTTATCAAATCGGTCATGGACCTGAAATGCTCCGGGTCGCATTTGCGAATCAGGGCGAGGACTTCCTGAAGGATTGCCGGTGTTTCCGACAATAAGGACAGGTCGTGATCTGGCTCCGCCACTTGATCGAAGTGGGAATAGGTGTGAAGGAACCGAAGAATGCGTGTTTTCTTGGCCGTATCGTACTGAACAGCTTCCAGCTTCTGGAATAGCTCACCCGGCTTATCTGGCACGCGAAACGCCAGAAACGATTCCAATAGTCGCCGGGCAATATTTGGAATGGCGTAGTAGGTCTCAATGCCTTGAGCGACGGGCTTGTGCGCCTCTTCGTGGAGCCTTTTGAATAGGTAGTGATACTCCGATTCGTACTGATGCAGAAAGGGGTCGAGAGCTCGTAACGAAGCCCCGCGTTGTCCATTCGTGAATTCTGTCATCAGCATGTAAAAGCGGGCTGGTTGTAAGTTCGCGTCCTTTTTTCTTTGGCCTGGCAGGTTGTAGTACCAATTCCTCACCTGTCGGAAGAACGCAAAGTTGTGTGTCAGTACAAATAGCTGCCCTGCGTCTGCTGTCCGTTGCTTCATGAAGCCAAAGGCGCTGAATAGCGAGTTGGCATCCAAACTTGATACGGGGTCATCAATGACAACGATGCCAGTCTTCAGGTCAAAGTCTGTTCCCTGAAGGGATTTCAAGAAGTACAAAAACGCAATCGCCGTACGTTCGCCATCGCTTAAATGCATGGCAGGTTGCCCGCCACGCATGATTCGATAGCCATTCTGCTCGACCTCGAACCGAAGTTCATCGCGTCCCAGATAAGACGCCACCTCCTGATTGAGTTCCTCCGCAGGGCGACGGTGTTGCCGAACTTGAACTTCAAGTTCCTCAATCTCCTTCCGGAGCTTTGTGGCTTCATCCCGCGCAGTAGCCGCTTTATCTTTTGCATCTGTCACTGCTTGTGACCTTTTGGTCCATTCAGGCAGTGCCTTGAGTATTTCGTTTTTGGCCAGCCCTGCGCGTGCATCCTTAACGGATGCATCAAAAGTGTCGGTGCGGTCGTTGTGTTGATCGATGATTGATCTTAGTTTGTCGAACGCCGTTTGACCCATAGCCGCACTCAGTGCAACTAATCCGGTCATCGCGACTTGAAAGAAGGCCTCGATTCGACTGGCCGGCTCATCCGAGGCACTATGGCCTGTGATGAACGCGCGCAACTCGAAGTCCTTGAATGGTTCGCTCCTCTTTGCCTCAAGCGCACGCAGTAAGACCTCCAAGGACATCTGAACGGTGGTCGCCTGCTGTCTTAAAGCCTTCAGAGTCTTTTCATACTCTGTGCGCAGATCGCTATACAGAGCTTCTTTGGGCGGAACGCGGAGCGCCTGCTCGAACCCCCGTGCTGAGCGAATGTCGGCAACAAGTGCGTCGATGTTCGACTGAAACTTGTTGAATTCGTCGTTGAAGTGCGCTTCAAGTTGTCGGATCCGCCGCTCTGGCAATGGTTGATCACAGAACTTGCAGTTACTAGACGCAACTTCACCAGCGCCAGCGTGCAATGAGAGACCGGCGTGAACCCACCCGGCGACAGCAGGATTCTCGGCCAATTCGGCGATAACTGAAGAAACGACGGAGTGACCTAACAAGGCCTGGGTACGAGCCGTCAAGCCAGCGAAGTCCGGAAAGCTAACGGAAGGCTCTGAGGCCTTAGACAATGCCTTCCCATCCTTCGTCGCTAGGTGTTGCTGGCGCAACTCATCCGACAACAGAGCAGGCGCCGGCGTGATGGCTGCCAACCGCTGCACATCGGCTTTGAAATTGGCGGCGTTGTAGTTGTTGTATGGGCCGCCGCCCGCTACGGTCAGTAAGTTCTTGACCCCTTTAGCCTCTTCGGCACAGAAGTTGTCAAACGCGCTGGTTGCATCAGATTTCTTGCGATCCCAGCGAGACTCGCTTTGGACTTTGATTTCGAGCTGCTTTTTTTTGTCTTCAATCTTTTGCTGCTTCTGAACGCTGTCTTCCCCCAGGAAGAACACTGGGGGGAACTGCTGGTTTGCCAGTTCAAAGATGTTGCGATCAATCGCATCACGGTTGAATACACGCAGTGTCGGCAAGGCTGCCGTGCCGAAATCCGTTCCCGCTACTCGTGTCTGGTCTACAAGGATCTCAATCTGTCCATCTGTCAACGCTTGCCGTCGCTGAATATGTCGAAAGAGGTTCGATAGCGAAGTTTTCCCTGAGCCGTTCCACCCGTAAACGACGTTAAATCGAGCAAAGTCAGGAAGGTCGGTGGGCCAACTGAAATTTCGAAAGATTCGGTAGTTGTTGGCCTTCTGAATCCTACTGATCTTCATGCACCCTCCGTTCCTCGGCATGGCCGTGCACTTCGATGTCCATCTCGACTGTCGGCCAAAGTAGTTGTGAAATACGCAGACGCCTGAGTTTCAAGGGGCCACGACACACGGATAGCACGATCGCCTGGCCTGGAAGCAGGTAGTTACCACGTCTAACTTGAAAACGCGCACTTCCCAGGCAGGGCGGGCACATACCATAGGCGGATTATGGCCCCCTGTCGACGGGCATTCTACCCGGCGACAGGGTGAGGCCCGTGGCATTCGGATCGTGCGCGACAGCGCAGCTTACCCGTCAGCGAGACAGCGTTGTTTTGACACACTGGTGATGAAGGCAAACACGAAACGCGAATGCACGAGCTCGCTGCTCTACTATGCCTGTTCAGCCAAGTGAAGATCCAAAATCTCAGTCAACGACTGAATCATGGTCCCGCCGGACGGCGAATTGGGCGGACGAACCAAGTGCCTCGCCTGGAGACCTGCATTGAGCGCGCCGACGTAGTCCGCTTTATAGGTGTCTCCAACCATCAGCGTGGCTGCTGCGGGCACGCCGATTCTTGAAGTCACCCACTCAAAGATTTCTGCTTGTGGCTTGAGGTACCCAATCTCGAACGACCATGCATACGCGTCAAGTTGGAAAGGAAGTAGCTCAAGGAGCGGGAGTGCGTAGGGCGCTGCTAGGTTCGAAGCGATGGCCAGTTTGATACCACGCCGCTTCAGCTCCGTGAGCGTCGGAATCGTGTCATCAAATAACCGGATGCTCGCAAGCTCAATCTGCAGCCGCTGTTCGAGCTCTGCTATATCAATCCCGCTAGAGTCCAAATGCTCCGCGGCCTGGCGGATACCAAGAGGGCGCGTCATTAGCGCAGTGCGGGCATCGACTTGCCTACTGCTCGCGCGAGCAAGCTCAGCGAACGGATGGTGCGGATCACCGATCTCGCACAGGGTATCGAACGCGTCAAACACTACGGCAAAAATCGGAGTCACTTGAGCAACTGACATTGCGCTTGCACCTTGCACGAGAAATCTTCTCTCTGGGCCTTCCTCCACGGCCAGCATGGTAAACATCATACAGAACGATCAGTCACTCGGTGCTCAGTTGCGGCAACGGGACTGAGCAGGTCTTCGAGCTTGACTCCCCCCTTCCGTGTTACCGGCTTGGATCGCCGCAAGCCGACCGAAGCACACAAAGATGCTTCAGCGGAAGATCGGCTGAAAATCTACCAGGCAGCATGCGCAGAACGGGTCGGGCGTGAGATTGAGTTGATCTTCCCAGCGACCATCAGGTCTGACACGCTTGAGTTGCTTTCAACCGTCGCGAGACTATCCCGTTGGGAAATCCGGGCCCTTTGCCAGTTGGCCAAGACATTCGAGAACCGTCCTGTTGAGGAGGCCCTATAGGAAAGAAAACGGCGAGAACACCGTAGAAGCATTCCCGCCGCTTGGCCAGTGGGACACTGACCGGATAGCACCTTCAGTATTGTCTCCCCGGCTAAGCATGTCAAGCCGCCTCGTCCGGCAAGGCGGCACGTATGCCTTTGTCTTGACCATTGAGTCAAGACAAAGGCAGGGAGACGTCATGCCTTCACAAACGCAGCGAGGGCTCGCCCTCGGCCCAGCAGTCCTGTCGCCGCCGACCCAGCCGGCGAGGTTGATACGTCGATCCAGACCAACACGGATCACGGGCGAGTTTCGCCTTCCGGCACTCTGTCCGTATCCAATGGAGTGGGAATCCAAGTTGGAGAGAAACATTCTCCTCACCTTGTTCCTTTGTCACGACGTACACGCCCTGTACACCCAGCCGTACCGATTGCCAGTATTCAAAGTTCAAGGCCATCGTACCTATACACCGGATGTCTACGTCGTATCGGCTTCAACGCAGTGCTTGCTGGAAATCAAGCCCTACGACATCCTGCAACGAAAGGCCGACGAGTACCTGCAGATCGCACGTTCACTTCACGCTCAGGCACTGCGATTGGAGTTTGCCACCGAAGCTGAAATCGGCAGCGATGACAAACGACGAAATGTGGCACTACTTCAGCGATACCTCGGCCACGAGGTCGCAGCCGATAGAACAATCGAACTCATCCAGGCCACGCCGATTGACGGATGCACCGTGGAGGATCTGATGTGTGCATCAGGCGCGGAAGCGTACGAGATCCTCTGCCTCATCGCACATCGAAGGCTCTTCCTGGAAATGGATGTCCCGTACAGCAGATCTTCCGTCCTTGTTTCGCAGCCGCGCCCCGGCTTTGGGATCACGTATGAAGCAACTTTCGCTGCAAGCCGGTGCAATGCTGCTCTGGAGGAGGCACTTCTGGGAAGTGGACCGGCTGGTAAATGGCCACCTCCGCCTCAGGCGTCTGTACGACCGGTCGATATGGTTCGGTCCGGCTTCGACTTTGTTGGAGGATTCCCTGACAAAACCGCTCGTCGTCAATCGAGAGGTGCCGGCGGAGATCGGCAGGCTCAACGCCGGCGCATTGATGCGATTGGCTCACGACATGCACTGGAGGATGTGCGATGAGTATGCTTCCAATCCTGGGGAAAGGACTTCTTGTCCGTATTAATGGAGACGATGTCTACCAATTTCTATCGTGCGCCGGTGACGATGTTCATTTTGAGAGCATCGCTAGCGGGAGAATCTACACGACTACCGTGCAGAAGTTCTTTGAGGCATATGCGAGCGGTGAAGTGGATATCGTTCCAGCATTCGTTAGTGAATCGGAGATTCGGTACGAGACGAAGTCTGACACCAAATCGTTTCCGGCTCCATTGAGCGATCTCCCTGAGCGCTGGCAAAGAGATCTTCAGCGGAAGTTGGCATATGTGCGGGCGTCCGTGCGGCATGGCGCTACGCGAGGTCAGCTCCGAATGTTGGAGCACGTGATCTACCTCACTGCAAAGGACATTGGAGACCGAAGACCGCCGGGCGCATCGACCGTGAGTTATTGGATGAAGCAATACCAAGAGGCCGACAACGAACCCGCGGTGCTGGCGTCAAAATCTGCCTGGCCGCGAAAGCGGCCACCGCGGAGTGCAGCAGCGCTCGAAATGGCCGATCAGGCACTGCGGGAGATCTATCTTAGGCGGGAGGGAGGATCCGTCAGAGGGTCGTACCGAACCTATCGACTTCTCACTGCCAACGAAAATAAGGAACGCGCTGCCCTGCATATGCCGATCCATCCAGTGATGTCGGAGAGGACGTTTTACAGGCACACCAGCAATTTGAACGCATACGACGTCGCGGTTGCTAGGCGCGGATACAACGCTGCACGGGCCGAGTTTCATATGGTCAGAGGAAAGATGGAGGCCGATCGCCTCATGGATTACGCTGAGATTGATCACTCAGAGATCAATCTATTTGTTATTGATGACCGCGCGATGCTGCCTCTGGGGCGACCGAAGATTACGGCAATCAAAGAGAGAAAGAGCTCCATCGGGCTTGGCTTCTACGTCAGTTTCGCCCCTTCAGGCCTCGAGTGCATATCAGGTGCACTTGCACACTCCCTCCTTGACCATAAGAAGGCCTACGAAATATGGCCCGAGCTGGAGAATCCTTGGCCTTCGCATGGTCGTGCGCGGACCTATGTCATGGATCGCGGTGCCGATTTCGCCAGTGACCGTTGTGCGACGATGCTTAACGATCTAAACGCTTATCCGGAGTGGTGCGAGCGGCGGACTCCATGGCACAAGCCATCCATTGAGCGCTTCTTTGCCACGATGGAGCAGTCACTGTTTGAGGCGATGCCAGGCCGGACGTTCGGTTCCATTCAGCGGAGAGGGGACTACGATCCGTACAAGCACGCGGCGATTCGGTTCAGTACCTTTGTCTTCTTGTTGCACAAATGGGTGGTCGATGAACACAACGCGACACCCAATTCACGGACCGGCCTTTCACCCTTGGAGGCGTGGACCGAGCTCGAGAGAGACATACCTCCGCGGTTTCCGATTGATCCAGCCGAGATCCGAATCAAGCTTGGCCTCCCGTTTGACGGGACGTTAAGCAACGAGGGTATCCGCAGGGACAGACTCTGCTTCGGGAGTCGAGAGCTCAACGCAATGTTTAAGCGATACGGAAGCAGGAGCGTGCAGTGTCGAATGTCGTTCAATGACATTGGTTCGGTCTACGTGCTACATCCGGACGAAAGACGGTACATACAAGTCCCGTGCACAGACCAGCAGTATGCATCTGGACTCACCGTCTACCAGCATAAGCTCATTCGACAGTTGGCAAAGGAGAAGGCGGGGAGCGACGCTGGTCGTCCCAAGGTATTGCGCAAGTTTAAGGAAGTATTGCAGTACGAAATCCGAGAAGCGCTCGCAGTCAAAGAAACCAAGACAAAAGTGAGATTGGCGAGGGCTGCAAACATAACATCTATGCGAACGTTGGACGCGGAGCACAACTCGATCGCGCCGTTGCCGCATGGGCAGCTTTCTACCCCGGTGTCTAACATGTTGCTGCCGGAGGCAGTTTTGCCTGAGCTGGACTGGGAGATATGACGACGCCGGCGAGGAGCTACAACCCGCCATCAGCGGCCCGCCAGGTGTTCGTCGATGAAGGGATTCCAGAGCTCGATTGGAAGCTATGACGTAGTTCGAAAACTACCAAAGGTTAGCCGCATGATGAAGGAACTCGGTTCGGGACTATTGGATCTTCGATTGAACAATAACACTCGCAAGATTTCAACGGCGCGCGAAAGGGAGTTGGCGCTGAACGGTAGTGCGTCGGACCGTGAGGAGTTCGTATTTAAGGTAGTCGTGCGCACACCGCAGGTAAAAATGATTGATGAGTGCGTGACACTCCTTGTCGACGCGGCGGGACGTGTGCCGTTCCCTGGTGGATTTTGTGTGACAGGAGAAGGTGGGACTGGCAAGAGCGCCTTGTTGGAATACATCAAGCGCCGATTTCCGGAGGAAGATTCGTACTTCGTGTCAAAGCGAACCGTTGTTGAGATCAAGCTGCCGGAGCGTCCGACGCCCAGAGGCATTGCGCAAATGATTATGAGGGCGCTTGGCAATGATCTTTGGATGCCAAGTCTTGATCAGCTAGATGCAAGGTCAACCATCGTGCGAGCGCTTGCAGCCTGCGAGACACGGCTGTTGCTCATAGACGAGGCGCATCATCTGACGCTCACGTCTGGTCCTCGCAAGAACGAGGCAAGATTGATGGGGGTGGCGGGAGATTTCCTGAAGATTCTCCATGACGTCACGCGCATACCAATGGGCTTCTTCGCCCTCCCCGTACTGGATGCCGCATTCGATCGCGACTCGCAGCTTCGTAGTCGCTTTCCCGGTAGATTGCACCTATACGAGTACAAGTTGGATGCCACGTGGCGACAGCTTCTTGTCGCGTTGGACAAGGCATTGCCCCTGCCAGAAACGAGTGATCTTGCTCAGCCGCACACCGCATCAATGCTGCACAGGATTACGTCAGGTAACCTCAGGGAGCTTAAGCGAGTTTTGGGAAGGGCAGTCTACGTGACAACCTTGGAGGGCGGGTCTCGGATCAGCAACAAGACATTGCAGCGTCTCGCCAAACTCGTAAACATGGAGAGCAACGATGAGAGTGTTGATCCGTGTGAAGCCAATTGAGGAAGAGTGGATTTATGGCTACGTCAGTCGAGTCGCCACGGAGAATGGGATAGACGAGCGGGTTTTGTTGGCCGCTACCGGCATCAACCATCGTCCCATGCAAGCAGACGTTGGACGATTGTCCGAGCATTTCAGAATCCTGCCCGATGAGGCGACCCAACTCAGCGGCTTATGGAAGGTTGATTACTTGGGACGCTACTTTTGTCATGTTGGCCGCTTGATGCTTCCCGAGCATCTACTGGTGTCTCGGCAACGCTTCCCCAAGTGCATGAGATGTATGCAGGAAGACGGATATCAAAAGGGGATCTGGGCATGCCAACTTTTTACCTGCTGCCCTAAGCATCGAATTCGACTCTACTGTGCATGTCCCGCTTGCGGGCGTCCAGTCGATACGGATCCATGCGCACGGGTGGTGCATTGCATATGTGGCACAGACTTGCTTTCGTCAAAGGAGGCCAGTGCCGGCGAGGTCGCGTTGGCGTCGATCCTCGACGGAGGAAGGCTCCGGGATGTGCCGGAAAATTTGGCAGTTGGACTCAGGTTATTGGCAAACGAACCTGTGGAGAGGATGCTCCGTACGCTGTACTTCTTGGGGGACATCTTTTACCCGCAATTTGGGCGGATGAGCCTTCAGGGTGCGCGGCGTTTGTCCAGAGGCTTTATTACGGGGGAAATCCTTTCTCTTCTCTCCGATTGGCCGAGAGGCTTCATCCAAGAGATCGAAGTGGCGGTCGTTCGAGCTAGTAAACCAGACGCAACATCTGACGCTATACGAATAAGGCGGATGATGCGCCGGTGTTTTGCAGAGTTCCTGCCCGATTGCAGCCCGTTTGTCCGCTCTGCATTTGAGGTGGCATTTAGGGAGAACAGTGCGAGAACATCGAGGAAAAGCCCCTCCCTTCAAATTCAAGAGTGCTTGGACTTCTGAGGCATGTGCTTAAAGGGCCCTATTGACTTCGCTTCTCTCGTCGGGCCTTGAGCCATTGCTCTAGATTTTCCCCTTCGATGACGGTAACTTTCAGAGGCGGACCTTCGATTGTTGTCACTTTAGTGAGCCGGAAAGATCCCTTTGCTCCGGCGGTGCCAGCCGGTTCTAAACCTGCTGCTCGCGTGCGTGCAACGGCCTCACGAACTCCTTCGCATGCCGCGCGGTGGAATTTTTCGCTGAGAATGTATTTGGCAAGGAGACTGGTGGCCATAGCGAGTACTCTTGAGGGTATTCATACAGAGTACCCGAGCGCTGGCCACATCGCCAGCACAACATCGAGTTGAGTGGCACCAGCTATGCCCTACTATCGCAGGGTTAATTTGTTGCTAGAAAGCGCCGTATTACCGTTCTTACCTGAAGTTCGCGTTATAGCTAAACCTTCTGTTGAGGACACATGCACCCGGCACTCGTAAAATCGTTCGGCGGACTTTCTCTGAAAACTTACATCCGCCACTTTCTTTTTTCCCTCATCTTCCCCGCCATCTTTCTCTTTGCATGGAGTCATAGCAGCAGCCCAATGCCGCTTCTGATGGCGATGTTTATGGCGATTAGCTCGTTGCTATACCCATACTCGAGGTTCGTCTACGAAAGCGTCATCGGATATGTCCTTGGCGAGAATGTATTCTTTGTGAACGCCATCTTGATGCTCATCACCAAGTACATGACCATGGCGATTTGTTGGGGATTCGCCATCTTCATTGCACCCGTTGGTCTACTCTATTTTTATTTCACGGCCCACAAGCGAGCGTCTCGGTAAGGCACCAGCATCCAGCCCAAACCAGTCGCACGGGCCTGTCGCCCAGTCGTGACGGAGATTCGTTTTGCACATGCAAGTGCCGCAACACACTGTCTTTTGAGGCACAAGGAGATTGCACAAACTGCTCCTGCAATCTCTGGTGTGTCGCGTCGGCTGGTTGATGCAGCCTCGAAGCGGGAGGGCCAATCCAGCGACGTCAAAGGCTGAGCATTCCGGTATCGTAGATTGTGGCAGACACTCCGCCCACATGGCCTGGTGCGCACCAGAGCAGTAGAATTGGACAAGGCACCTCTCGCCGGCTGGGCTGTGCCGCGGCTGGACCGACGGTGCGCGATGTCGCTGACAGGCAGAATCCCCAAGGATTCATGATCCAGTACCTCTGCGTCGGCCCGACGGTTTGCTGTTTGGCATCCGCGCCCATCCTTTTTGTTAGTGCCTTGGTCTAGCTCTAGTCCAAACGGATAGCGATAGGCATGACGCTTCCCCCGTTTCAAATCTTCAACGTGTTAGCAACTATTGTCAGGTGTCCCCTCGCTTGCACGGACCAATGCTGAGGGCAAGACACTGGAACCCGCTTTGGGTCGGAAAGCGATGGCCGCACAAATGCTACTGGCGGCCGAGATTGGCGAAAAGACACCTTAGGCCTCTGGAGTCTTCATCGCTCGATATCGCCTGGGCCCATCGCAAAAAGCGTCACGAAGGTGAGCGCCCCCTCCTGTTCCTCATAGGAATACGCATCTATTGATGACAACCTTGCGCTCGTCCTGGGTGATCAACATAGGCGCCCGAGACGGGGCAGGTATCTCACTGTAGCTGGATCATCAGTCTCATCAGTCGATTCAGAACAGAGGTCTGTACCGCTGGATCGGCAAGGTTTAAGTACTCGTTCATAAGCTCACGGATTGCCGCATCATCGATGATTGCGGGCTCCCAGCCGAACTGGCGAAGTTGCCGGTTCAAGATACAGGCACCAATGGTGAAATGTCCTTTCGCAGATTTATCACAGTAGTACTTGCCGAAGCGCTCGATGTGATCATCCCATCGATCAAAATGCGGATGGACGATGCGGAATGCCGCCGATGAGCGCGGATACTGCCGCCTCCTGCTACCGTTTTGCACGGTATCAGGCTCATCATTGTGCACCTCCTGATCGCGTTTGATCGTGTTGCAGTCCGCGCAAACGACGCATAAGTTCTTCGGCTCGAACATGAAGCCAAGATACTTTGACTTCGGAGCGATGTGCTCCACATGACAATTCTGTGGACTTTGCAGCGAGACGGGATTGCGGCAGTATGCACACAACCCCCGCTGTTCATTTCGATAGTGGGCTCTGATGGCAGAGCGAACAGTCTCGAGCTCATCAACAGACCAAGAATGATGAGAATAATCGACGAAGCTCTGAATTTGCTCAATCGACTGCCGTTCCGCCTCGCCGAAAACCATTGCGTTAGCGATCTCGGCGGTCATATGTCTCCTTCATTTCCGAAATCGCCGCAATCAAGTCACGAAGTGGATCATCGAGGCGCAAGTTGTCGTGTATGCCCTCTAGCATCGTGATGTCATGCAAATCTGATGCTTGGAATCGCTTGTTGCTCGCCACACGGGAGAACAAGTTCAGCGCGGTTCTGTTGAGGTATTCGTTGTTGTGACCCGGAGCACCGAACACATTGGCCAATTGAAAATCGATGGATCGATGCGAGAGCGACTCAGTCCCTATCACCTGGCCATCGGCCATGTCCATTACGAAGCAGTTTGCCTGCGGCAGCTCGGCAACAACCTGAGGTGAGTGCGTGGCGACGAGGAACTGGCAATCTTTCCGACTAGCAAAAGTTTCGAGTAGAAGATGAACGTAGCGCTCTTGCCACGCAGGATGGAGGCAGACTTCCGGTTCATCAATGCAGATCAGCGAGCCGTCCTCAATTTCGCTCGCGATGCCAAGCAGTCCCATGATGACCGACTGCTCGCCCGAACTCGCTTCAGTTAGCCTAAAGACGCCCCCGTGCTCATCAGCCTTGCGAAGCGCAACGTCGCGCAGGCGCGCCAACCCAGTCTGCACGAGCATCATCAATTCATGGACGCTAACGCTCTCGCAGTGCACGCCGCGGCGGTCCATGAGCACTTCCACTCTGGGCTTGCGTGCGCTTGCCTTCCACCTCTGCAATATGCCGAGGGCTTCCCGAACTGAATTAGGGTCGGCGTCTCTGAGCTGGCGGTTGGCGTTCATTCCATCGAACGATAGGGACGGGGAAAGGTTCTGCAGGGTATGCGCGAGATCCGTCGATGAGACAAGCTCGTTGTACACTCGCGTCGAAAGGCCAACAGACAAGGTGCAAAGCATCGACCCGTCGTAGCCGAGATAACTTAACACCTCGTGAATGCTCCGCGCCCGTTCCCGCGAGCTCGACATGGAACGAATTAGTGCCCCAATAATGCGCGATATATATGCCGTGCTGAGATGTTGGCTGGGCAACCCCCGCAGCCCAAGATAGCTGTAGTAGGGCGAAGTTGCGCTGCGTCGAATGAGGGGAAATTTGTCGAAAGGGCTGGTTGAGACGCAGATCACCTTTTGGGGCAGCGCATCGCATTCGACTTCGCGACGGGTGCTATGAAAGCCAATGCTGCGCTCTTCCCTGTCAAAGAGATCTGGATGCACCCGATCCTTAAGAATCTCCGCCACTACGCCCTGCAGCAGGCGACTCTTTCCAGTACCGTTTTTTCCGACAATTACTGTAAAAGTGTTTGCGCCTGGAAATGCTGCAAACCATGGAGGGACGATTTCATAGCGCTGCCCCCTGGTGTAATAACCACGAATCATCTTGTCTTTTATAGAGTTTTTGATCAATTGAACTGCGCAATCGCTACGGGGGAAATGATCCCACGACATGATCTGCTTGTCTGCCCAACGAACCGGCGGGTTGCGAAAGCTAGCACAGCAGTCCAAGGGTAGCGGCTTCGAGGCATATCGACGGAACGGGGACGGAGCATTCCCTCCGTGCATCAAGCGACAGAGGACATCATCTAGGTGAATGTCTCTTCGTACTTCGACAGCGGCCCTTGCAGGCGCCGAGACCGCGATGACGGTAACGGGTCATTCTGAGCCCCTTACCCCCATCCCGTAAATCGGCGATGAGCTTTTTTGCGCAGTTATGATTTGATTCAACCATATGCATCGGCCACTCCACGACGGTGCTCGTCTGGCATCCCCGCGGTTTGTTCATCGCACCATGCTTCGAGGGCGTCGAACTCTCCCACACTGTAGACTTTTGTGCCATATCGCGTTTCAAGCGCCACAGTAGGCTGTCTGACGATATCGGCCATCGGACCGTCGACGGTAATGGCGATGCAGTAGGGGCCGTATGGCTTGAGGCTCGCCAATGGGTCAATCACTTCATCGTCGCCATAGCTCCCGCTGCGCATACCCGCGGCGAGCGCTTCCAGGCCAGCACATTGCAAGGCGGGGAGTCCGTCTGTAAGTGGGGCCGTCAACCTCAGCGGGACCGGCAAACCATTTGCGGGCTCGTCCCAAGCCAACCAGCCAGCCGGCACGCCCAACGTGGCGGACATTTCCCTCAGGGATGCGCCCTGATAGAGGCTCGCTGCAAAGCGAATGCAAGTCGCTCCCCAAAAAACTCGAAGTGTGGCAGTTCGGTGCTGTCTGCGGGTGCCATAAGGGGGGCTTTGCTAAACCGCTTCAATTTTGCTGCCTTGCGTTTAGTCTTGCAACGACCGCCTGAATGTGGCATTCCCCTACTTGTAATTCAGATAGGCGTATCCATGTGCGCCCAGCGAGGGATTGGGGGCGAACTTTCCGTCGTGTTTTTCGAAACCGACTACATAGGGAACCACCATGACGGCACTCGCAGACGACACGCATTACCTTTACCAGATCCGGAGCCGCCAGTGCTCCAGCGGCCTGGGTTTCGACGGGTACCACGGCATTACGGACAACGTTAAGAGGCGCAAGTCCGAGCATTTTGACGATCTCAAGCGCGGCAAGCACAAGAGCGAGAAGATCCAGGCCGCCCATGACGTCGGTCCCAGTGATCTCGAGTTCTGGATCCACACATCTGGGACGCGAGAGGAAATGGAAGCCCGCGAGCGCCTTCTTGTTTCTCAACCGAACATGCACTGGAACAAGCAGGTTGGCGGCGGCCCGCGGCGCGGGATGACAGCGGAGGCGGCCATGGAGTGCCTTCGGCCGAAGGATAAGCCGGCGCCGGCCGCCAGCATGCCGCCGATCGGCGCTGCTGCCGCGCCTGCTCTCCCCGTTTCGGGCGCCGCCGCCGTGCTGCTCGCGACGGCAGGTAGCGGTGTCCTGGCGTCCTACACGCTAAACAAGACGGTGTTTGCTGAAGATCCCGGAGTCTCGGACGACGAGCGGGACGCGCGTTCAGCCGGACGCGCGGGCACTCGCCTCGGCGCCGGTGTCGGAGTGGCTGGCATGCTCGCTGCAGTTGGCCTCGCCGGCGAGGTAGGCTTGTCCGGAGCCGCCGTCGTTTCTGGCGTGTCGGCAATCGGTGGCGCGGTCGGTGGCGGTGCCATAGTGGGCGCGTCGATTGTCATTGCTGCTCCGGCTGTGGCAGCGCTCGCCATTGGTACTGGCGTCTACTGGCTGAGGAAGCGAAGGTGGGGCAGGAAGTAGCGCTAGCTAGCGTATCTGATTGAAAGGGCGGCCAATGAGATTCCGGCACTGTTTCAATGCTCGGTCCTGATGCCAGCACACAGATGCGTCGCAAGGGCTGTACTGCCGTTCCTCGGACCGCACCACAGCTTGTTTACCCCGAAAATCAGCAAAGCCTTGGGATCAAGAGATCTCGGGACTTTGCCCGGTGAGAGGTGCATTGTCGAAGCGCTACTTTGCTGACGGTACTCGAAAAGTGGACAGAGCCTGCCGTGCGTGTCTGGCGACGTCGCGTTTCAAGCATTGGGGTTGTAGTCGGATGACGCCCAGATCAAGAGATCGAGCTCTGCGAGATTTTTTGCCGGATAGTCGGGATTGGCTCGCAATGCCATACGCAACTTCTTTGCAAGGTCGATATACCTTGCGCCCTCGCTGGATCCGCGCGACGCGGTGAAGCGGTTCTTTACAAGGAATCGGTGAACAGGGTCATTCAGCACCGGATATTCGTTGGGGAAGCGCAGGCACAGCATTTCCGATAGGAACGCCTTGCGTGCCGAATTTCCTCGGGAGTCGAGACGATCTAGTTCAGCCCTTACCACGTCATCCCGATCGCGCTTGTTGGCGTCAAGAATGGAGACGAATGACGCAGCGAGTTCCTGGAAATTGGCGTGTTTGCCTTTCCGTTCCCATCCTTTGCCTTGCAGCCGGTTCCCTTTCTCCATGCTCCAATGCTGCGGCAGTTCCTCGAAGAACTGCAAACTGGAAATACTTCCGCTGGCTGCACGCCGAAAGAGTCGCATGAGTCCGTTGCGTTGCTTGGTGTAGGCCGCGAGTTGCTTCCTCCGAACGCGGAGTCGATCCGCAGTCTTTGAAGGTCGGGGCAGCTTGAACGTGATGACGGGCGATTTCTCCTGGTTCGCGGGTACGCGCTTGCCGGAGGATCCTGCAGGATTGCGTACGGCCTCTACATACTGATCCAGCCAGTCCTCGGAAACGGGAACCGAACGTTCCTCGATCCACTCAATCCACGTCTTAGCTTCCTCGAAGGCCTTTTCCGAAATCGGAACCAGAACATTGGCTTCGACGTTACCCTCAAAGGCGGCCCTGCTCAGATTGGACGACCCAACTAGCATGAAGGCCTGTCCCTTGGCAGTGCGCCAGATAACGGCCTTCGGGTGGAAGCCAGTAATATTGTCGGCCACTAGGAAGTTTGCCTTGCGTGAAGCCGGGAGCCATTTCAGGACATCGATGCAGGCGTTCTTGCGGGTGATGCCAAAGTCCTTTCCGATGATAAAGCGGAACCGCTTACAGGCTGGTGTCAGCTTGATTGCTCCATCCCACTCCGTCAAATAAGCCGACACAACATAGAGTTCCACGGCATCCTTGAATGCCGTCAGATAGTGCTTACCGAGCACGCTGCGCGATTGGCTCGCGTGCAGAATGATTTCCATGTTTTTTTTAGGTGGTTGTGAAGTGCAATCGTGATCCCTCAGGCCGTCGAGTGCATGATACATAACGTTGCTGCCTGCCTCGCGTAAGTAGCTCGAATGATTTTGGGAGAGCCTCAGAGGAGAGTCTGTAGCTGGAGGCGAAACTGGCATTTGAGTGTTGGCGCCAAGCGCAGCCGAGCGACCGTTGATGGGCCCGGAAAAGTCATGGGCGTTCCCTATGGACTCTGGACTGGTTTGGCAAAATGCCCGAAAACTCTGGGATGAGGTGGCAAACTTGGACGGCCCCTATTGTGGCGAGAGCCTTGTAACCATCTGATTTGCAGGAGTCTTCCCTCCGAAGTCTCGTGGCAAACGACACCCATTTTCAGAATTGGCTCATCACGTGGGTTTGGCGCCACGTGTAGTATCGGATGTAGCGGTCGCGGCACGGCTGCGGCGCTTCTCTCTTCTTACCGGAGGACAAGGCAATGACTAGCACGGCTTACAACAGGATCGTGGTGGCGGTGGACGGCAGCAGCACGTCCGACCTGGCCCTGCGCGAGGCCCTACGCGTGGCCGGCGGCGGTGCGACGATCCTGGCGCTCTATGTGGTGGACAACGGTGTGATGCTGTTCGACGCGGGCTACTACGACCCCACGCAGATCGAGCGCGCCTTCGCAGACAGCGGCAAACGCGCGCTGGAGGCGGCCGGCAAGGTGCTGGCCGATGCCGGCGCGACGTTCGAGACCAAGCTGGTGACGGAGCCCGCCGTGGCCGGCGACATCGCCGGGTCGATCAATGAAGCCGCGCGCGAGTGGGGCGGGGACTTGCTGGTCATCGGCACCCATGGCCGGCGCGGCGTGCGGCGTATCGTGCTCGGCAGCGTGGCCGAGGCGGTGATCCGTCAGGCGACGATGCCGGTGCTGCTGGTACGCGGGCAGGCGGCCGAAGGGTAACCGCTCAGTCGTAATCGCTCAGTCCGCGAAGCGGAAATGCCCGCTGCGCAGGACAATCTCGCGCGCCTTGGTCAGCTCGAACATGGTTTCCGCCAGATGCTCGATGCGCTGGCGGTGACTCGTGAACGCGGCGCGCAGGTCGTCCTCGCGCGGCGACTGGGCGCCGCAATGGTTCTCGAGCGCCTCGGCCGTGACGGAATACTGCGATGAATTGCCATTGACCGTGGCGGGGCACGATAGCGTCAGACTGGCGGCGCAGTAAGACGGAACGCTGGTCGGGAAGGAGATTTGAGCCATGGCGCACCTCGGACTTGTCGGGAACGGGGAAACGGCGGGTATCCAATCATTCTAGGATAGTTGCCGGTGTCTGCCTGATCGCCTGCCCGAACCCCAAAACGCCGGGCTATCTCATCCCGCCTTGACCCCGCGCAAGCGCGGGCGCGTCGCCAGCGCCTGTTCCGCCACCAGGGTGCGCAGCCGGGCCACCGTGTGATGCGCGGCATCGATATGGTTGTCCGCGTAGCCGGCCTGTTCGGCCAGAAAGCGGTCGAAGGGCGGATCGGTGGGTGTCAGCGGTGCCAGGCGGGCCGGCGCCACCGCGTCCGTCACGCCGGTGTGACCCGGCCGGACGGCCACCTCGGCCAACCGCGCCTCCAGGTCGCCCAGCAGCGCCTGCACGGCCGGCACGGGCCGTGTGTAGATCTCCCCCGATTCGGTGCCGGCGCGCAGCAGCCCCGCCAGCGCGGCCATGCGCCGTGCCGTGGCGTGCAGGGCGCGATGGGTGGCCGCCAGAGCCGGGTCCAGCTCGGCAGCACATTGGGAGAGCGTGTCCTCGGCCCGGGTGGAAGCACGGCCTGCGGCCACGCGCAGCGCCTCGAGCCGAGCCGGCGCTGCGGACAGCGCGCGCGCCGCGCTGATCGATGCACGGAGGTAGACGGCGTTGACCGCGAGCGCATCCAGGCTGTGGCGGAAAGCGCGCGACAGCTCCGCGCGCGGCGCCAACACCACATAGCTGGCCAGCGCGATCAGGCAGCCGATGGCCGTATCGGCACCGCGCAGCGCCGCCACGTGGCTGCTGCTGGCGGCGGGCTCGCCCAGCCACGAGAACAGGATGACCGCCGGCGTCAGGCAGAACGCGAAGGCTCCGGCATTGCCGGCCAGTCGCGTGGCATAGGCGGCGGCAAGGAACGCGGCGCTGATGCCGAGCGCCAGCGCCGGCGTGGGATGCATCAGGCTGATGCCGCAGGCTAGCAGCGCACCGCCCAGCGAACCGGCAAAGCGCAGAAATGAGATCTGCCGCGTGGTTTGCAGGCGCGGGCTCAGCACCATGATCACAGTGACGGCGACCCAGTAGCTGTGATGGACCTGCCAGATCTGCGACGGCAACAGGCTCAGTCCGCCCGCCAGCGCCAGCCGGACCGCGTGGCGCGACACCCGGGCATCGCGCGCGGCGAGGTCGGCCAGCGTATGGGCCAGACGGTCGAGCATGGCCGTGACGCCGGTATTCGGCCAGACGAAGCGCTCGCGCCAGCGGTCGAAAGCGGGGTGCTGGGCCAGCGCGGCCAGGGCGGACTGGTAGGGGGGCGGCGCGGACGCATTGGGGCGCTGCGCCACGAGGCTGCGCAGGTCGCGGGTCAGCATCGCGCTGAGAGCCGGCAGGTCCGGGGCATGGCGGGCGAGGGCCTGGCGAACCTGCTCCTGCGTATCGGCAAGGCAGCGCGCGGCATAGGCCAGCGGCAGGCCGTGGGTGTCGCCGGCGCGCTCGCGCAGTTCGCCAGCAACGATCAACAGGGCGAAGATCGCGTCGGCTACCGCCACGGCGTAGGCGTAGTGGAGCAGGCCCAGCGGGTCACGCAGGCCGCGCCGGGCGGTCACGGCGGCGCGCGCGGCCTCGATGCGAAGGCGGATTTCCTGCTTGTGCGGCGTGCTGTCGTGCGCGGGCGAGGTTGTCGCCAGAAAATCGGCAAAGCGCAGCAGGGCGTCGTAGACGGCAACCACCTCGGTACGTGGCCGGGTGTCACGCTGGGAGGGAATCAACAGCAGGCAAGTCAGGCAGGCAAAGACGCCGCCCAGCAGGTAGTCGACACTGCTAGTCCACGCGTAGGTGCCGATCGGCAAGCCTTCGGCCGGCTGCAGGCAGGCGGCAATCAGCACGACATAGAGCAGCTTGAAGCACAAAGCGGCTGCGGGGCCGCGCAACTCGACCAAACCGGCCGCCAGCCCTGCGGCGAGCACCACGAGCAGCGCCAGCAGCGGCGACCCGGAAAGGCTCGCGCCCAGGCCGCTGGCCAGCGCGCCGCCAATGCCCACCGTGCCCAGCGCGCGCATGCGGGCTGCCGCCGTGCCTTGGCGGTCGGCCAGGCAGGTCCAGATCGACGCCGTCGCGGACCAGAGATAACCGTGTTCGCCGGTCAGCCAGCCAGTGCCCGCCAGCGCGAGGAAAGACAACGCGTAGACGATGCCTCGCCGCAGGTAAGCGGCATCGGGCCAGTAGCGGAGAAGGCGCGCAGCGGTAGGCATCGCAGGCAAATAAAGGAGAGCGGCGGGGATCAGGGTTATTGCTGATGCCACTCTACGATGCCGATTGGTGCGTCGCAACAAAGCTGTGGGTTTTCTGCGATTTGCGCGGCAACTGTGCGCGTTTGCACCACGGTGGGGAAATGTGACGCTGACCGGTGCAGATGTCAGATTCATGACGTAGACCGATCAAAAACTACCTATCGATCTGAGGATTCCGCGGATTTTAGGCAAAAAAAACCCGCGCAGGTGATGCGCGGGTTGGAATCCACCGAGGTGGTGGAGGAGACAGACTTCACTATACACAAGTTGTTGCGACGCACCAAGTCCTGCGCTCGAGAATGACTTCAAAAGCGCACAATCACGTTGCATTTGGACAACAGTCTTATCGAAAGAGGTAGGCGATCCACACGGCGGCGGTCATGCCGACGATGTCGGCGAACAGCGCGCAGCCCAACGCGTGACGGGTATTGCGCACATTGACGCTGCCGAAATAGACGGCCATCACATAGAAGGTGGTCTCGGTCGATCCCTGGATGATTGCCGCGAGGCGCCCCTGGAAGGAGTCGACGCCGTAGGTGCTCATCACATCGACCATCAACCCGCGTGCGCCGGCGCCGGACAGGATCTTCATCAGGCCAACCGGCAGGGCGGGCACGAAGTCGGTATCGAGTCCCAGCCATGCGAATCCGGCCGACAGACCTTGCATGAGCACATCCATGCACCCCGAGGCGCGGAACAGCCCAATCGCCACGAGGATTGCCACTAGATAAGGAATGATCTGAACCGCGACGCCGAAGCCTTCCTTCGCGCCATCGATAAAGGCGTCGTAGACATTGACCCGCCGCACCGCGCCGCAAACCAGGAACAGGGTGATCAGTGACAAGATGAAGGCGCTGCCGACGAGCGCCGCCAACTGGCTGACCTGGTCCGGCGGCGCGTGCCGCAGCCAGACGAACAGGCCGCCGACAGCGGCCGCTGCGATCGCGAACGCGGCCAGCACAGCGGGTTTGAGCAGGTTCAGCCGCTGCACCCAGGCCACGGCCAGCAGGCCGGCCAGGCAGGAAACGCCGGTGGCGAGCAGCGTCGGCAGGAAGATATCGGCCGCATTGAAGCCGGTGAGCCCCTGCTTGACCGCCATCGCCTGCCGGATGGCGATGACGGACGTGGGAATCAGCGTCAGCCCGGCCGTGTTCAGGACGATGAACATGATCTGGGCGTTGCTGGCAGTGTCGGCCTTGGGGTTCAGCGCCTGGAGCTCGCGCATCGCGTTGAGCCCGAGCGGCGTGGCGGCGTTGTCCAGGCCAAGCAGGTTGGCCGACACATTCATCATCATCGCGCCCTGTGCCGGATGGCCCTGCGGCACGCCCGGGAAGAAATGACGCAGTAGTGGGTTCATCGCCCGGGCGAAGAGATCGACGACGCCGGCCCGCTCGCCAATCCGCATGATGCCAATCCAGAGGCACATGACGCCGGCCAGCCCAAGAGAAATCTCAAAAGCGGTGCGCGCGTTGTCGAACAGGCTGGCGAGCATGGCGGGGAAGACCGCGGTGTCGCCGTGGGCTAGCCGCACGCAGGCGGCCAGGAAGGAAATCAGAAAGAATCCAAGCCAGACGAGGTTCAGTGCCATCGACGTATGAGAGGCCAGTGAGAAGCTTCGCCTCGCCTTCTTACTAATAAGGAGGCGGCGAAGCTTCGCATCATAGCGTGCGGATTACGCCAGGTCGGCGCCCCGCTTGGCCAGCAGGTCGCGCAGGATGGCGCGATGACAGTGAGATTCGTCTTCGCAATAGCAACCGAGCGAGAAGTTTGTCTGATGAGACAAGGCCGCAAGCAGATCGAGCGTGCGGCTGGCATCGGGCTCGGCCATCTCGGCGCGGTACTTTTTTTCGAAGACGCGCCACGCCTTGTCGTCCGTGGCCGTCTGGGCCAGCGCGACGAGGTCTGTGGACGGCGCAAGTGCCGGATACCAGACATCGTAATAGTTCCGGCTGGCAAACTTGGCCTTGGGCACGCCCCGCGGCGGCCGCCGGACGGTGCCCATGCGCAGCCCTTCGTCCTCGACGCGCGGTGATCCCAATCTCACGATGCGGATGGTCATGGCTTCCTTATATTTGTGCCCTAAACAGCATCTGCGATGAACTTTAGAATTATTTTGCGAAATCGCTTGCCAGCCCGCCATCAGTCGCCTACTATTCGTCCCCTCGCAACACAAACCGCGCTGCAAACGCAGCAGCGACAAGGGTTGCGGGGTTGATGGGTGGTCGGGCTGAGCAGTTTTGCAGCGCTGACTGCAGCGAAAAAAACTTCGCTGACCTGTTGACGAA
>Ga0255338_1000346_pt1 | contig 166119 bp, 161 predicted proteins | sample MeOH1_35cm_T4_19_FD_203715 | JGI IMG/M metagenome (GOLD analysis project Ga0255338, IMG submission 203715) | Sandy soil microbial communities from University of British Columbia, Vancouver, Canada - MeOH1_35cm_T4_195 | ecosystem: Engineered > Artificial ecosystem > Sand microcosm >...
CGTATCAATTAACTTTGAGCTGCATTTAAAAGAATCTGAATGGCGTTGGAAAAAACAACCTGATGAACTTGCTAGGGAACTATGGCAACTCATCAGATATTATTAATCTCTGCTAGTCTAGAGCCTTCTTAATTAACAATCTATTCCAGCTTGCTTGATTGAAGCTTTATAGACTTGAAAGTGCCCCGGATTACCAGCCTTTCTGGTAAATGTCGATCAGGCTTGTCGCATTATTAAAGAGTTTAGTGATGCTATGCCGATCAAATCTCAGATCATCCAGACCAAATGACTGGTCAGGCAAGATATCTTTCGAATCAAAGTTAAACTGGATCAGTGGCGTCACGTGCTCAGCATTCAAGTAAAGCTTTCCTGTTTCGTCGGTATTGGAGACCGGATCATGAACATCGGCAATCACATAAACCATCTCCTGGAGTTGTTCGCGGGTTAGGGTGAGTGGATAGCTATCAAAAAAATCATCTGGAACCGGTGAAGAATTAAAAGCAAATGTTTCCAGACCCAGCACAGAGCCTGCAGCCTGCGCCAATCCACCCCCTAATGAGTGCCCTGTTACGATGACTTTACGGCCCGGATATCGATTGATGACATCCTGGGCATAGTTAAACGCATGCTTGAATTGATCATTTACAAAGCCAAATGTCAGCGCAGTATCGGCCGCCACATCAAGCAGATAGGCTTTTGTCTCACTGAACGAACAAGGAAAATTACAGGTTTCAGTGCCACGAAATGCCAGCACCAGATCTCCATTATTCTGATTGGTATAAACAGCCGCCTGCATGCCGGAGCTTTTGCTGATGGATTCAGCCAGCGTCCAGATATCGACAGTCACATTATCAAAATCATATACCGCATCAGCAAGCCGGGCGTAACGAATCGAACGCCCCAGCAAATCGACAGCACGCCGTTCTGCAGGATACAACATGCCATAAGGTTTCCAGGTTACATTGGCAACATAATCGGGATTGCTGTATACCGCGATTTTATCCAGTTCAAACAGTGAGATCACTGAGTCAGAGTCAGAGTCGGAATCATTATCCGTATCTTTCACCCACATCAGGCTGACAACATACCGTTCTGTGCCAAACAATCTGGGAATATCGACTTTCGGTAATGTCAGCACTCCAGTGTCTGTTGAGAAACTTGGGCTGCTGGTTTCGGATGAATCATCGAGCGCTGCGCTCAGAAGCTTGAATTGACCCGGGTTATCCAATCCCAACCACTGCAGAGATGCTTTGAATAGCTGTGTGTTACCTTGATCCGTTACGATTACTTTTTGCAGACAGACCAAACCATTCGCTTCAAGAAAGGTAGCCGGTGCCGTCAAATTCATGCAATCCTCAGGCAATGCCCGCACTGCTGGTGCAGTCGCCATCAGAATTACGAAACTTATTAAACTGGCACAGTGTTGATAGTTATTTTTCATGAATCATTGAATTGCTGGTTAATTGATCGAAACGGAAAGATGGATCATAACCTGTTTCCCCTCGATCAACCATGCCCGGTTAATTAACGATAATTTCCATAATCATCGTAAGGCATTCAGCACTTCAATTACGTGCAACTTGGCGACTGTAATAACCGATTCAATGATTTCGGGTGATAAACCGAGGTGATTCCATGTCTCGAAGGCATGGACCGGTTTTGTTTCTTCGAAATTAACCAGTTGATTGGTGCAGGGCTGAATACAATTGGCGATATTGACCGCTGCGCAAAGAATACACGCATCCTCTTTATATTCTCCGCCCTGTAAAGGATTAAACTGAAATTCAACCATTCTCCAGATATTTGGTGGTAATTTCCATTGTTTCAGCAGTTCGGCACCTAATTCGCCATGGGTAAAGCCAAAAATTTTTTGTTCGGCATTGATAACATTCTCTTCACCTTTACTCATATAACTCAATACTTCTGCAGATTCTTCCGGGTACTGACTAAAAAGTATTAATTTTCCAACACCATGCAACAGGCCGGCGATAAAGAAACGTTCTCTACTTCCCACGTTAACCGCCAGCAGGCGCGCAACAACACCGCATGTAACACTGTGATACCAGAATCTATCCATATCCACCAGATCAGCCGGAATACCTTTAAACGTAGAAGTCACAGCAGTCGCAATAACCAGATTACGCAACTCTCTATGTCCGATTAAAGAAATCGCCTGTATCACAGTATCAACTTTCCCGGAAAATCCAAAATAAGGACTGTTTGCAAACTTCAGTAACTTTGCTGTCAATGCAGGGTCATTTAAAATAGCCCGTTCTAATTCAGTATTGGTTGCTTCACCCGAACTAATTAAGTCGTTGATACGAACCACAGCATCCGGCAAGGAAAAAATTGAACTGACGTTAGTCACTATCGTACGTAGATCCATTTGAACCTCAGTTAAGAAAATAAAATTTAGTGCTGATCCCGATTTTTACCAGCATACTAAAATTTCTTCTTGAGGAATTCTGTATACTGAACCACATTAATAAATCATCACTGCTTCGGGCTTTATAATCGCCAGTACTTCAAATATCTGCAAACCTGTTTCTCCCATGATTGTCTGGGTGATTTCAGGATTCAGATCAAGTTGATTCCAGGCTTCAATCTTATACATTGGTTTAATTTCATCAAGATTAACAGCCTTGATCGCACAAGGCTCTATGCAATTTGCAATGTTTGCTGCCACATGAAGAATACAGGTATCTTCTTTATACGAACTATCATTAAAGGGGTCCAGTTGAAACGCTATCATTTTCCAGATATTGTCGGGTAGCTGCCATTGCTTGAGCAGCTCAGCACCTAACTCGGCGTAGGTAAAGCCAAAAATTTCCTGTTCTGCTTCGGTAACGACTTCATCGCTTTGATTCTCAAGCCTTAGTATTCTTTCAGATTCCCGAGGAAATTGACTAAAAAAAATCAGTTTACCAATTCCGTGTAACAAGCCTGCTATAAAAAAACGCTCCTGTTCCTTTCTATTCAGATGTGCGGCGATTAATCGCGTAATCACACCACATGTCACACTGTGATACCAGAATGCTTCCATATTCACCAGTTTTGGTGATATGCCTTTAAAAGTGGAAGCAACTGAGGTTGCAATGGCCAGATTGCGTAATTCCTTTTGCCCGATCAGTACAATTGCCCGTGAAACTGTTTCTATCTTTTGGGAAAAACCAAAGTAAGCGCTGTTAGCAATCTTTAATATCTTCGCTGTTAAAGCGGGATCGTGCAGAATAATCTCTTCCAGCTCAGCATTAGTCGCATCTCCTGCATTAATAAGCTCATTGATACGAAGCGCCACTTCTGGTAAAGAATAAAGCGAATTTGCATTCGCTGCTATAACTCTGGCATCCATTTAAACCTCGGCTAAAACCAAATATTGGGATCTTTTTATCAACGGCATTATCAACATTAAATTTAATTTATTCCTCATTTCGTTTAGCAGAATCCATACCGATTTCCTTTCTGTTACTTTTTTTTGAATCCCGCTATACTCATCAGCATGATGAATCAATGCCTGCACAACCATTCTGATTCGACACATGCGCATTTACTGCATCGACTATATGCCGTGCAGCAGCAATTTCTGTATATCTCACCGGAGTCCATGCAGCAGGTTGCCGCCGAGTTCAACTTACCGGTCAGTCAGGTAGCTTCTGTCGTTGAATTCTATTCTTTTTTCTACACGCAACCCTGCGGCCGTTTCCACATTCTGTTCAGTCATTGCACCAGTTGCGGCTATCTGATCGATGATCAGAATCTGCTGTTGATACTATGCCAGCAGTTGCAGGTTAACCTTGGTAAAACACGCGATGACGGCTTGGTCAGCATCGATGAAACATCCTGTATCGGCATGTGCGATCAGGGTGCTTCCCTGCTCATTAATGGCGTACCGATCACTCGGCTGGATACGGACAGAATTGCACAGATTGCACGCCTGATTGCTGCTGAAACAGTACTCACACAGTGGCCAGCCGAGTGGTTTGAAATCGCAGACGCAGTACACAAGCGCAGCTTGCTGCTGGCAGAACATTTTCTGCCGGGCAGTGCCCTGCAGAAAGCTCTGATCCATAGCGCGGATGAAACACTGGCCACGGTCATGCAGTCCGGTTTATGTGGTCGGGGCGGTGCCGGATTTAATACCGGCAGGAAATGGCAACTCTGTCGGGAAACACCTGGCAATGCGCATTATGTTGTCTGCAATGCCGATGAAGGTGAACCCGGTACTTTCAAGGATCGTTTCTTATTACGCAGCCAGACTGATGCAATGTTTGAAGGCATGACTTTATGCGCTTTCGTCATCGGTGCGGAAAAAGGGTTTATTTATCTGCGGGGTGAATATCGTTATCTGCTGCCCCATTTACATTTCGTTCTCAATCAGCGTCGCCAGCAGAGGTTATTGGGTCAACATATTCTCGGACATGCCGCCTTTAATTTTGATATTGAAATTGTAGTAGGCGCGGGTGCTTATATCTGCGGTGAAGAATCCGCATTGATCGAGTCATTGGAAGGTAAACCGGGTATCCCGCGCATTCGCCCCCCCTTTCCCGTCACGCAGGGCTATCTGGGTCAACCCACTGTCATCAATAATGTGGAAACATGGATTGCCGCTGCACACATTGTGTTGCAGGGCAGCACCTGGTTTCAATTGACAGGAACCGAGAAATCCGCTGGCAGCAAAATCCTGAGCATCAGCGGCGATTGCCGGTTACCCGGAATTTACGAGTATCCCTTTGGTATCAGTATTCAACAAATTCTGGACGATTGCCGCGCACAGAATGCGCAAGCCGTGCAGATAGGTGGTCCCTCCGGTACTTTGATTGGAAAAGCGGATTTTAACCGTAGAATTTGCTTTGAAGATCTATCCACTGCCGGTTCATTCTTGATCTTTGGGCAACAACGCAATCTGCTGACAATCAACCGTAATTTTGCCCGCTTTTTTGCACATGAAAACTGTGGTTTTTGCACCCCTTGTCGCGTGGGCACGCAACTGCTTAAAAACAATCTGGATAAAATTGCCGATGGCCGGGGCACATCGCGGGATATCGAAGAACTCAAACAGATCAGCCATTTGATTCGGCACCATTCCCATTGTGGTCTGGGACATACGGCAGCGAATCATATTCTGGATAGCTTGCAACACTTCCCACAAACCTTTGAAGCCAATCTGAAGCAACACTTCACCGCGTCATTCGATCTGGATCAGGCACTTGAGAATGCCCGCAAAATGATGCATCGTAACGATGCCTCAGCGCATCTGGATTAGATCACTATGCCAGCAAATCAAAACATGATCAGTATCGACGGACATAGAATCCCTTTTACAAAGGGACAAACCATTATGGATGCTGCGCTGGCTGCAAAAATCTATATTCCGCATCTGTGCCACCACCCCGGCCTCACGCCCAGCGGCAATTGCCGTTTGTGTGTGGTGGAAACCGACAATCGCAGTGTTGCTGCATGCATTACACCAGCCGTTACCGGTCAGGAGATCCGCAATAACACACCGGTATTGAACGAGGCGCGCAAATCCATCACGCAGATGTTGTTCGTCGAAGGCAACCATATTTGCCCGTCATGCGAAAAAACCGGCAATTGCAAACTCCAGGCGATGGGCTATTATTTGGGCATGCTGGATGAACATTTTCCGCAGTTTTATCTACATCGTGAGCTGGATGCATCGCATGCTGATATTCTGCTGGATCGCGGACGTTGTGTTTTGTGTGATTTGTGTGTCCGCGCCAGCCGCGAAGTGGATAAAAAAAATGTATTTGCCATTGCTGGGCGTGGTACCGAAGCACACCTGATTGTTAATTCATCGACGGGAGAATTGGTGGACAGCAACATCGAACCCAGCGATCTGGCGGCAAACATTTGTCCGGTGGGAGCCATCCTGATCAAGGAACAAGGCTATCAGGTACCGATTGGTCAACGTGTCTATGATCAGCACACTATCCGTGAAATTGGCTTGCAGGAAAGTAGTGTGAAGAAAAATGATGACTAAGCCCAGAATCAAAATTGCCACCACGTCATTAGCCGGTTGTTTTGGTTGCCACATGTCTTTTCTCGACATGGATGAACGTCTGGTCAGTTTGCTCGAACGGGTTGAGTTTAACTGCTCACCCTTCACCGATATCAAACAGTGCGGGCCCTGTGATATCGGTTTGATTGAGGGCGGCGTATGCAATGCGGAAAACGTGCAGGTGTTACGCACATTCCGCGCCAACTGCAAAACGCTCATCGCTGTGGGTGCTTGCGCGATCAATGGTGGCGTGCCCGCGATGCGTAATTATTTTGACTTGCAGGATTGCCTGCAGGAAGTGTATCTGACCGGAACCGGTGTCACGAATCCGCAAATTCCCAACGATATTGAGTTGCCATTGCTGCTGGATAAGGTTTATCCAGTAAGCGAGGTAGTGCACATCGATTACTTTCTCCCCGGCTGTCCGCCTTCCGCAGATGAATTCCTGCAAATACTGGAACCGCTATTAACCGGACAAAAATCAGTGTTTTCCAAATCCCATTTGCATTACGACTAAACCAAAAAATATGGAACCCGATCATCCATCACTACCTGTCACTCGACGTATCGCCATCGACCCAATTACCCGGGTCGAAGGACATGGCAAGATCACACTGCTGCTGGATGCGGACAATCATATCCAGGAAGCACGGCTGCATATTGTTGAATTTCGTGGTTTTGAAAAGTTTATCCAGGGTCGCCCCTACTGGGAAGTGCCGTTCTTTGTGCAACGGCTGTGCGGTATTTGCCCAGTCAGCCACCAATTAGCAGCAGCAAAAGCCGTGGATCAAATTGCGGGTGTGCGGCAACTCACGCCAACGGCAACCAAACTGCGTCGTTTACTGCATTTTGGTCAGACCCTGCAATCGCACGCCTTACATTTTTTCCATCTCTCTTCTCCCGATTTCCTGTTTGGCTTTGGCAGTGATCCAGCGCAACGCAATATCGCCGGTGTTCTGGAGAAATATCCCGAGATCGCGCTGAAAGGTGTCAAACTGCGTAAATATGGCCAGCAAATCATTCAGGCGATTACCGGCAAACGCATCCACGGCACGGGCACTGTGCCGGGCGGCATGAACAAACCGCTGAGCATCGCCGAACGTGACGTCTTGCTGGCCGATATCACCGATATCCTGCAATGGAGTCAGGAAGCGCTCACCTTGAACGAACAGATCCACATCATGCACCCGGAGCACCATGACTTCGCCACCTTGCCCAGCAACTATCTCAGCATGACCGGAGCAAATGGAGAACTTGAGTTTTATCACGGCGGTTTGCGTGCACGTTATGCCGATGGCACCGGTATTTTTGACCAGTTTGATTACGGCGATTATCAGCAGATTTTAAGGGAAGAGGTACGCCCGTGGAGTTACATGAAATTTCCCTATTTATCTGCATTGGGTATTGAACAAGGCTGGTATCGTGTAGGTCCGCTCGCTCGTGTCAATAATTGTGACACGATTTCAACCCCGCTGGCAGAAGCGGCGCGTCAGCGCTTTAAGACATTCGGTCAGGGTAAATTCGTACACGATACCCTTGCGTATCACTGGGCGCGCATGATTGAAGCATTGCATTGCGCGGAATCTATTCATGCACTATTGCATGATCCAGAAATTGTCGGTACAGAATTAATGGTTAAGAAAGGGGAACGGCAATCGCAAGGAATCGGTGTAATTGAAGCACCTCGCGGCACCTTGTTTCATGATTATCAGGTGAATGAAGAAGGATTGGTGACGAAAGCGAATCTGATTGTCTCAACCACCAGCAACAATCAGGCAATGAATGAATCCGTGCGTTCGGTAGCCAATCAATATCTGGATGGCCAGAAAATTACCGAAGCGTTACTGAATCATCTCGAAGTCGCCGTGCGCGCGTATGATCCCTGTCTTTCCTGTGCAACGCATGCCTTGGGAAAAATGCCCTTGCAGATCACATTACTGGCGACTGATGGAACAGTCGTGGATCAATTAACCAAAGGGTCGGATGGCAAGATCCATCGATAAAAATCCAAATATTCATTTGCGCATCCACCACCATAATAGCAGCGACAATACAATCGAGACCAGAAAACCCGTCATCACTGGGAAATAGAAACTAAAATTTTCACGTTCGATATAAATATCACCCGGTAAGCGGCCCCATGGTAATTTCGATAGCAAAGGCCACGCTAATCCGAATAACAGGAGTATCACACCCAATGTAATAAGCAACTGTTGCATATCTCTTTATAATACAGACATAGCGTTAAATTCATTTACTCTCTGAATCATTACCCAATTCAGAGAAAAACCTTCACTTACCAGTGCGTAAAAATCCATCGCCTGTTCCCACCTCCCAATAATCCTGGCATAAATTAAAAAAGAGCTTTTAACTTTTTTAGCAACTTTTCAAGTTGCATGCCATTTTACCATCTTGTTTGCATTGACCCATTATTCTCTTAGGTGTTAAAGTTGTGCCCATGTGGTGGCTAGGGTTTTTATTAGTGTCTCATGTTTATATCTTTTTCATAATCTTTAGGGGGAGGGCTGAAACAATGAAATATAAATCAGTGCGCAGGAACCGGATCGTGTTTGCCGTAGCAGGGGGGGCGCTGCTTGTTGGCATGCATACTGCCGATACTCACGCAAACAAGTTAACAACGTTCTTTCAGAACAGCGGAATCAAGGCAGGGGGCTGGGTTCATGGCGGCGCTACTTTAAATCCAAGCCAGACGGATGGTTTTAATGGCCCGGTCACTTTTGCCGATCAGGCCAATCGATTCCAGCTGAACCAGTTCAATATATTTCTGCAGCGCGCTGTCAAAACAGAAGGAAAAGGATGGGATGTTGGTTTTCGCGCTGATTTTATGTTTGGTACGGATGCTATTTTTACCCAGGCTTATGGTAACCCGGCATTCGATGTTAATAGTGGCGCTCCCCTAAAAAACAGAGGCGATTGGGATCTGGATGTCTGTTGTAATTCGAGTCGAACCTATGGTATTGCGTTCCCACAAGCCTTTGTCGAAGTCTACGCACCTATTGCTAACGGCCTGAACGTCAAAGTTGGCCATTTCTATACTCCGATTGGTTATGAATCAGTTCCAGCACCCAGCAACTTCTTCTACACCCATGCCTACACCATGCAGTATGGTGAGCCTTTCACACATACCGGTATATTGAATAATTACACCATCAACAAGAATTGGTCAGCGATGGGCGGTGCTCTCACGGGCAGTGGCACCGGTGGTTGGGATGGTAATTTCAATAGACAGATGGGTAACTGGGGTGGTATCGGTGGTGTAACATGGACCAGTGATGACAAAAAAACTTCATTCAATGCGAGTGGAACCGGCAGTTCAACATCAACGCGGAGCAATAACTTCTGGGGCATGTATAGTCTTGTGTTTAAACACATGATTACCGATAAAACACATTTTATTCTGCAGCATGATCACGGCTTTGCTGACGGCGTACTGTTAAATAATCTCAAGCATAGCAATGTCGTCAAGGATGCGCAGTGGTTTGGTGTCAACATGCATATGTACTACGATATCACACCCGATCTCTCAGTGGGGTTCCGTGCCGAATGGTTCCGTGATAAAGACGGTTTCCGCGTCTGGTCTCCTGGACGAGTTTCTGCTGCAACCAACTATCTGGGAAGCAGCTATGCGCTGGGTGGCTCAACGCAACTGGCAGCCAGCACACCGGCTGATTATTACGCAGCCACTGTGGGTGTAAACTGGAAAGCAGCCAGAACATTGAATCTTGACTGGAAAGGATTACGCGCGCTGAATATCCGCCCGAATATCCGGTATGACAGTGCGGATGCCCTGCACACTGCAGCTTATCGGCCATTTGGTGGTCACAAGGATCAAGTCCTGTTCTCACTGGACGCAATTATTCCTTTCTAATTTAATTAATTGCAACCAATAAATCTTCATAGCAGATGAACCTCCATAGCCATGTGCCTTCGGGTACATGGCTTATTTTTTACAGGGATTCGTCAGAAACCTTCACAGTAAATCTTACTTCCTGTACTGTCTTAATGCCTGCAACAAATCGCTCATGTCAGCCGCAATTGCGGATTCCCATTGCATGATCTGCTGACTCTGCGGGTGGGTCAGTGATAATTTCTGTGCATGCAAGGCCTGCCTGGGAAAATCAGCGAGCAATTGCCCGATTTCAACCTTTATTTTTCTGGGTTTCCCACCATAAACCGGATCACCAACCAGCGGATAGCCAGTTGAATTCATGTGAACACGTATTTGATGGGTACGGCCGGTCTCAAGCCGGCAGCACAACAGCGTACACCCCTCAAACAATTCAATTGCCTGGTAATGAGTTCGCGCAGGTTTGCCATCCTGTGCAATTGCCATTTTTGTCCGTTGTGTCGAATGACGCCCGATGGGTGCATCCACATACCCGCTTTGCAACACCTCCCCCAGAACAATCGCCAGGTATTCGCGTTTAACAGTGTGTTGCTGCAATTGACGCACCAGGCTGGTTTGCGCTTCGATTGTTTTTGCAACAACGAGCAGTCCACTGGTATTTTTATCCAGACGATGCACGATACCCGCACGCGGTATATTTTCCAGTTGCGGGGCGTAATGCAACAGCGCATTTAATAACGTACCTTCCCAGTTACCGTTTCCCGGATGCACGACCAATCCTGCCGGCTTATTGATTACAATGAGCACATCATCTTCATACCGGACATCCAATGCAATATCCTGTGCGATATAAGCGGATTCTGCTGGAATATTTTGTGGCACCACCTGAATATGTTCATTTCCCCACACTTTCTGCTTCACGGTGGCCACATGGCCGTCAAGCCTTACCTGCTCCGCTGTGATCCATGCCTGCAGGCGGCTGCGAGACCAATGCGGCAGTAGCCTTGCCAGTGCCTGATCAAGGCGCAGGCCGGCACACTCGACAGGAATGATCAGATCAACGGTATCATTCGTTTCGTCGCATACTTGTAACGATGTCTTTACGCTATAATTGCCGGATACATCCTTGTTTTTCACGGAATTCGTCATGTTGCGTAGTTTAACTTTAATTCTGTTTTTCTGGTTATCTGCATGTGGTTTGTTTCCTGACCGTAAAGATGATAATAAAGACTGGTCTGCCAGCAAATTCTATTCTGAGGCAAAAGAGAAAATGAATTCAGGTAGTTATGCCGCCGCTATCAAGCTGTTTGAAACCTTGGAAGCACGGTACCCTTATGGCCGGTATGCGCAACAGGCACAACTGGAAACAGCCTATGCGCACTACAAGGAACAGGAACAGGCCTCCGCGATTGCTGCAGCCGACCGGTTTATCAAATTGCATCCCAATCATACCAATGTTGATTATGCGTACTACATCAAGGGGCTGGCAAATTTTAATGATAACTGGGGAATGCTGGGTTTCCTGATGCACGGCATCCTGAAACAGGACATGAGCGAGCGTGATTCAAAGGCTTCCCGCGAATCATTTGAGAATTTCAAGGAACTCGTGACACGCTTCCCGGACAGTAAATATGCGCCGGATTCAAGACAGCGCATGGCCTATCTGATTAATGTCGTTGCCATGAGCGAGATCCATGCAGCGCGTTATTACATGAAACGCAAAGCCTATGTGGCCGCAGCCAATCGTGCGCAATTTGCTATCAAGGAATACCCCAGGACGCCATCGACAGAGGAAGCCTTATACATTTTGGTAAAAGCATATGAAGCACTTGAAATGTATGATCTACGGGATGATGCCGAGCGGGTTCTAAGGATGAATTTTCCGAACAGCCTTTTCCTTCAGGAGCTGCCGGAAGTCGGCAAGGAACCGTGGTGGAAGATATGGTAGCCTGCAAATCACCGCTGCCTGGATGGCTATGCGCTGTCATGACACGCTGCATTAACTGTCCTGCAAATAAATAGCCAGCACATCACACCTGGCATGATCCAGAATACTCATTGCGGTTGAAGAACCCATCAGCATGGCAATCCCATGTCGCCCATGTGAGCCAGCCACGATCAAGTCAACTTGTTCACGGATTGCAATTTGCACAATTTCCTGCTGAGGCTGCCCCCAGACTAACCAGCGACGTGCCAACTCAATATCAAATTGCGCACTGATCTGCTTTAATTTATTTTTTTCAGCTTCAAGCAATTCATCGAAGGAATCGGTATCCAGTGCAATCACTGTGCCATAAGGCGTATCAGGCATGGGAATATTATCCAGAACATGAATAATATTCAAATGGGCATCAAACTGATCAGCAAGATGCTTCGCCCGTTGTGCAACATAACTGCCATGCTCAGAGAAATCAACGGCCAATAAAATATTCTGATAATTCCGCATAATTTTTCCAGTGTGCTAATCAGCCATAAAACCAGTCAATCGCAAATAGCGCTCGCCGCTATTGAGCTACCGCCAAGTCAGAGATTACAGACTGCACCACTGCAATGAATGATATCTTCGCGGAGACAACTATGCCGATTATACAACGACAGTAAATTTCAGTCGTTCTTTTCCTGACCCATTTACTTTAATGCGGTATCAACATTTACGGGACTATCAGATTGAGCATCTGATACAGCAGCTTCGTCAGAAGGAAACTGGACTTGTGGAAAAATGACTGTAAAAGCCGTACCGACGGAGGGCTCACTATTCACTTTGATTTGCAGCTTATTATTTCTGGCTGCAATCTTAACAATAGATAAACCAATACCGCTGGAAGCCTTATTGTGTCGTGCGGCTCTGGGAGAGTAGAAATATTCATTAAATATATTTGGCAGATCGTTGCTTTCTATGCCAATACCATGATCGGCAATAGTAATACTCGCGCTATGATTGAGCCGATCTAATTCTGACGTGATCTCAACAGTTGACCCATTATGAGAATAAGTAATCGCATTTGAAATAATATTTTCCAGCAGGATTTCCAGTTGATCAGGAATACCCTGATAGATAAAGTTACTGATCGACACATTCAGCGAGACTTGCTTGGAGTTAGCAACAGGTGTCAACTTATCGATACACTTTTGCAGTGTTTTCTCGAGATCGATCGATTCTGCACCTGCTGTGTTAAGACAGGTTGTTTTTAAGCGTTCCAGCCGAAGCAGATCCAGAATAAGACTCGACATATTCTGTGCACGCCCATCGATTTTCTCAAGTGAATCTTTTATCTCCACAGAGGATTCCCCCAAATACCCTCCCCGGATCAGATTGATCTGACTCCGAATAGCATCCAGAGGCGATTTGAGTTGATGTGTAATCAGCAATGCGTACTGATCCTTTTCTACCTGCGCTTGATTGATCTGTCTGTGGGCATCCATAAGATGGTGCTCGTGGGCACGAACCACCAGAGAAAGTCTTGAGACGACATACCAGACTATAAAAAACAACATATCCAGCGCAACCATCCACAACAACACACTATTCCCACGGGCATTCTCAGCGGATAACGTATCGATGAGAATTGATGGCGGTACCGGAACCAGCGTAAAGTTCTCAATAAACAACACCAGACTGTCCATGACACAAACCAGTATCGTTACATACAGACTTTCCCGCGTAGAAAAAAAGATACAGGCAAGTGCAATATGCAGTACATAGAAAAAGGAAACAGGGGTAGTCGTACTCCCGATATAATGCACGACAACAGACAGACAGATTAAATCGACAATAATCTGCACCCATAGATTGATCGAAGGTGAGTTATATTGACTTTGTGGACAATAATCCAGCGCATAAATACAGGCAACATTTGTTAAGCTCAACACCACCGTGATTGCGATGGGCCAGTTCTGCTGCTCAACAATGCCTAACTCGATCAGCGTATCTGAGGCCAATAAAACCAGAATCTGAAAAACCACCAACGCGGCAATCAGTGCCCAGCGGAAAATGATAAACCAGCGGATATTGCTAATTAAAACATCATCACTAAGTTTAAGTCCGTCTCCTTTTAGCCCAAGTAACGCGATCTGATTGTTAGAGTCATCCCATGAAAACCTGGTTATTGCCATAATGTTGTTTAATACACGCGCACGGTTAACGCACTCTCAGACGTTCATTAATCGTTGCCAGCAAACTAACTGGTTCAACAGGTTTCTCCATAATACAGACCCACTCATGCGACCCATCCTCAAAATAGGGTCTGATCATATCACCCAGAGAAGTCAGGAAAATTGTCTGTATCTTTGGGAAACGTTTATGAATGTGTGCATAAGTAGTCAATCCGGAGTCCATTGATTCAACCATCACATCGAGGATAGCCAGATCAGGCGGGTCGGTTTCATCCTGCAACGAGTTAATAAAATCCTGCATCGAGAGATAACTGTCAACCTCATAGCCATCCTTACACAGGATACGCTCAACAGCTTCTCGAATATCCGAATCATCATCGACATGTGCAATTCTTGGTGCCATATTAAAACTCCTTTCAATATTTATAAATCCCGTAATATTAAATATTTACTAAATAAATCGTGCTAACTTACTGAGATAATTATTCATTGGATCATATCCCAGTTTCTGTGAAAAATATGTGAAGTATCAGTACCGATAACGGCATCAAGCATTATTAATTCAGATGGATATCAGACGATACCTGCAAATGAACACCATGGCAGCTATCAAGCGGAACTATTCAGCCGGAATTTATGACAATTCTGGCTGAATCTCATTGCGGGAAAAGTGTGCTTTTATGAGGGTGCAAAGGCGAAGTACTCAATCAGATAAAGCCCTCCAACACTACTGAATGGCATGAGCAGGGACAAGACAATCGGATGATGCGACAGCGGTTGGAATAGCCCATCTTTGAGATCCTTTATTTCGGTAATCAGGTATTTTACTTTGTCGGTTTTCTTTCCTTTTCTATACCAGATTTCTTTTGTCAGCAACCCGGCATGATTGTTCTCCAGTACGGTAAGGATGGAACGCCTGGCATCCTGTGTTGCGTTCCTTAACCTGGCTGCACTGCCGACGGTAATCAACGCAGTAAAAATAAAAACAAATAACAACAATGGAGTAATTTGCCAGTTATCAAAATAATAGCTACGGGACAGAATGATAAGAAACAGGATAATAAACGGGTAATAGATGAATGTATTGATCGCATTCGCCTGCTGATAAATAAAGTCCATCAGGATTTTATTTTTAACAATATCTTTTGATAAGTCGTACTTCTCATACACGATCATAGTCTTTTCTGACCAGACAACATCACATGCTGCCATTTTCTTTATGAAGTGACTACTCAAATGCGAGATATCAGCAATTACAAAAGTCAGGAGAAGATACAGGAAAATAGCAAAAAATAGAATGATTTCATTAACGTAAAAACTGGATATGCCGCGGAAAGGCGTCTTGGGCATATCGAGAAAACCTACCTGAGAAAATGCTGCGAAGCTGATCATGTAAAAAAAAGCATCAGCAATACTCTTTTTGAACAGCAATCGCCTCCTCTTAGCTCTTGATAATGCGACCAAAGCAACGCAAAATATGCTGGATTCTTGGAGGAATCTTTTTTCCATCGATCGATCAGTAATTGAGACAATAAATTTTCTATTGTTTTCGTGCCTTCTTTTAACTTTGTTTCCTCCTGGGATATAGTTGATAGATATTGATCATTAATTCTTTTATTATTCTCAGCCAACTGTTTCTTAACTCTGTACAGAAAGTAGCCAGCCAGCAGAATTGCCATGAGCCTTATTCCATTGGCCGGCCAGATACTGGTGCCATTGGTAAATGACAGAGGCTCTGATGAGTAGCCATCCAGAACTGAAACAGTATAATAAAAAACCATCAGGTAAATAATGCTAAGAAACACAGCAAATATACCCGGTTTTAAAATACCGGAGCCAGATAAAGCAGGAAAAGCATCAGTATGACAATCGCAAATATCAAGAGTATAAGTTCTTTAAGTGTAATTTCATTGATCGGAGCAATTTCCGGCTCAGGATGAATACCTCTTCCTGCAGTATGGCTTATATCAATAGCACCATTATTACCAATCTCAAACAATCGTGACTCGATATTCAGATTTCTAATGGATTGATTCAAATTGGCATCCGAACACTGGCCCTCGCCATGAGGACAGTACAAAGCCAGTAATGTGGTTAGATATAAAGCTGTTTGATACCCATCACGAAAAGGTGTTGTAGCTCCTGCAGCCTATCATGTAGCTGCAGGCCAAATGGCGAGGCAACGATCAAATTGCGCGCCCATTTTATTTCAATCGGGTGAAATAGCCGCGCATCAAGATCGGTAGTAAAAAAACAGAATCTCCGGGAATTTACTACGCAATGCCTGCAATATCAGAAGCTTATCGTATGTATCGCTGCCTGTAATGCCAATAGCCCTGATACCCCCTTCTCTGGCACTCAATCTATCCAGATGCTTTATCTGCTCAGCGAGACCAAGCAGGTAGTCGAGCTGGCTGGTTCCAACCGGACGTTCCAATTGTTCCTTTATTTCCTTATTACTCGGTTTATTCGTCTGGGATTCCTTAGGTTTTGCACTATCCTGACGGGATGTGTGTTCGGTCGTTATGCCATCCAATCCACGCAGATAATTAAAAGTATGCACCCAGTCAGTTCTCTTGTTGTCCGGTGTTTCATTAAATTCATTAATTTTCCTTAATATGGATTCAGTCAGCATCTGAGAATAAAAAGTATCCAGTTCACCAATCAATACAATATGATGTGGCTGATCAGACTTCTTCAGCATGAATCCTGACAGGTCTCGGCATTTCTTTTTGATAGACAATTCATTGGATTCAATTCGATAGGGTGTTACTCCACGCAGTGCCAGCTCGCAAAACAAGCTATTGATCAATGTATCCTGAGTGCTGATTGTTCTGACTATTTTGTTTTGTGCCCACTGATTGGAATGTGGTGGTTTCGAATCATTGCTTCCCTCCTGCTCGGATAACTGATCAGCATCAGCCGTCGCAAAAGCTGAAAATATATTACTGCTCTCAAGATAACCAGAAACTGAATCAGAGGATGTACCTTTCTTCAACTGACCCGCTTCCCTATACATTTTCTTCAACGTATCCGAATCCGGTGGACCGATCACATTGAAGGCAATATCGATCACCTCATGGATATCATTCGTATGATCTCTTTTTTCCAGATCAAATCGCCCCGTATCATTTTTCAAACGATCCAGCAATCCCAGGATATTCTGGCTCCGTGCAAACGCATCATTATTCAACCAGAGCACAAGGACAGTATTTTTTGGATCGGAAAAAGGCAAGTTAAGTTTCTGCATTCCATTGGTTCCAGCCATCCCAAAACTCGGCTTTAACCGTGATTGATCGGAAAGATCAAACCATTCATAGGGAACAAAACTTGGCAAAGCACAGGTATCGCTTTTCTTACTTTGTTTATCAGGTTGCGCCCCTCGTCTACAGGCATCTTCAAAATCGACATATCCGATATGTTCCGGATCTACTGGGTTATAGCCAGCAGCATCCAGCCCGGATATCAGTGCATAACGATTGCGCAACCGCCATTCTTGACTTTCATAATAAGGCCCACCCGGCACCATGACAGCAAGCACATGAAGTGATTTTTTCTCGATACGTGTTACCTTGTAGATCTGACACCTCAGTTCTTCTATTGAATGAGCCATTACTTCATGAAATTCATCTATTTTACAAATGCGTTGTATGGATCTCTCTTCAATTTGATAGGCAATACCAAGCGATTTATCTTCTATCGGTTTAGCAACATTACTTTTACTATCAGAATCATATTGCTTGCGATGCTGTTCCACCGCCCGGAATGGATCCTGCCATAATCGCGAACGAACATCTTCAGTGACCGCCCGCTCGGTGTTGACCATGGAAGGTCGTGATGGCTTGAAAACCGTATCTTGAGCGGCAAAAAACCCTAATAAAAGAACGATGATTGCAATTCCGGATGATGGCAAAGGGGATTTATCGTCAGATTTGCTTTGTTCGCTCATGGTATGCCACCGGAAAAGTTATCTTGTGAATAAATCATGGAAATACAGCCTCATGCGCATCCTAGTACGAAGCAGGGATTATTTCTGTGCGATAACTCACAAGGTGAGTGTTACAACAGATAAAATTACTTAAAGGCAGCGGTGTTTTGCCAGATAAAGCGGTGTCCAGGCGTGCGGAATTTTATGCACAAAATGATAGCGCGCAACATGGTAGCTGGGATCAAACCCGTAAAAATTAAGCTGCATACGACGGAGTTCTCCATTGCGGTAGGTCTGCAAGGATTTTTGCTGTTCATCCCTGTTCCGTTGCTGAATCTTTTTCTGTAACAGGGCGAAGTAATCGGGGCTATTTGCCAGTGCTTCAGCAAGCTCCTCCATTTTTTTCCTGAAATCCACCAGATTCAATGCGAAACAATCATCAATCAATCCGCTGTCACGCGCTTCCTGAGCGCCGATGGGCAGGCGATTCCGGGTCAATGAAATAACGCTGGATTCACCGACCCGCCGGGGCAGCAGATATGTCCAGTATTCCGAGCCGTACAGGTTACCCATGCTTTTATAATGCGGATTCAGAACAACGCTGTCACGGGCAAAAATATAATCGGCGGCCAGCGATAAAAATACCCCCCCGGCACCGGCATTGCCTTGCAATGCCGCCATCGTGATCTGCCGGTCTGTGGTAATGATGGCGAGCACCAGATCATTCATGGCATTGATGTTGTGCCAGGATTCATCAGCAGGACTGGCCACCTGCTCAATGTGATTGAGGTGAATGCCATTGGACCAGAAATCGGACCCGCCCATGAGCACGATCACGCGAATATCACTGCGAGTGGCTTGCAGATAGGCTTGCCGCAAACGTTCACACTGCATGGCATCCATTGCACCATTATAAAAAGCAAAGTGCAGGTATCCAACATAATTCCTTTGCTCAAACCAGATATCGCGATACGTTTCGCCTTGATCCAGTGAAAAGGAGTCGTGAGGTATTTCTGGAACATCGGTAAGGTGGTCGCGCAATGCCAATGCTGCGGATAACTTGAAGGTGGCTTCAGTGGTACTTTTATGCTTCAAATGACCAATCCATATCGCGCCATCGATTGTGGCACGGCAAATAACGCCATTCCGCCTGGCAATGATGGTGCCCGGCCGCCCCCCTTGCAGCGTGTCTTCAGGATGCGCATCAAACAGGTAATACGGTTCATCATAAAGCGTATCCAGCACGCCCGGAAAACCATCAGCAGCATGGATCTTTTTCAGAATAGTGCGCGATTCATCGCGCTGCCAGTCAATGCGCCGATCCGCTTGTTGAATCGGTGCATGCAATCGACCTCGCACAGCCGGTTGCGAGTAATCCAGTGGCTGCGGTTTAAACTCTCCAGACTGGAAACGTGCTACTGCCATCAAAACAGCGGTGGTCGCCGCGTCGACGACTTCATGACGATATACACTGCTTTTTTTGGCCAGCTGCAGTGGAAAAACTTCTGATGCCCATATATCACCACCATCCATTTCCGCATTGGCCTGCAACACGGTCACGCCCCATTCGCACCGTTCATGCATGATCGCCCAATCCAGCGCAGATGGGCCACGGTCGCCAACAATACCCGGGTGTACAACAAAGCAAGTGTGGTGGCGCCAGATGGATTCCGGAATAGCGCGTTTCAGAAAGGGTGCAATAATCAGTGCGGGTTGAAACAACGCAACAGCCTGGCTGGTTATAGCATCATTGATATCAAACTCGATTGAGATGTCGTGGCCGCATCGCGTCAGCTCGATAAACAGGCGTTGCGTCAGACTATTGAACCCATGCGTGAGAAACAGTATTTTCACGGCGACTTGACTAGCAAATACGTGGAAGTTGTTCGCCGCTGAGCCAATCGACCACACGCTTGCCGCCAAATCGGGTTTCCATCTGCACGAAACAGTGAGAGTCCTCAATGACTTCGCCAATAATAGCCGCCTGATTCCCTAGTGGGTGTAAGCGCATCGCAGTCAATAACTGGTCGGCATCATCCGGGGCGCACAGGGCAATCAACTTACCCTCATTCGCCACATATAAAGGATCCAGCCCCAGGAATTCACAGGCCGCACTGACTTGCTGACGGACCGGCAATTTCTTTTCATACAGCATCATGCCGACGGCAGATTGATGTGCGATCTCATTGAGTGCCGTAGCAACACCGCCACGCGTGGGATCGCGCAACACGTGAATATCCGGGACAGCCGCAATCATCGTTGCCACCAGATCATGCAGTGATGCCGAATCAGATTCAATATGGGTATGAAAAGACAGATTATCGCGCAACGACATCACTGCGATGCCATGGTCACCCATAGTACCGGACAGCAGTATCTTGTCGCCGGGTTTCGCATTCTCACCGGAGATATGAATGCCTTCCGGCACCATGCCGATGCCGGTCGTGGTTATAAACACGCCATCACCACTACCGCGCTCGACCACTTTGGTATCACCGGTAATGATCGGCACACCCGCCGCCTGTGCCGCTTGCGCCATGGCATCGACTATGCGTTTTAGATCTGCAAGCGGGAAACCTTCTTCCAGAATAAAGCTTGCTGCCAGATAATGCGGTCTGGCGCCTGACATCACCACATCATTGATGGTGCCATGTACGGATAAACTGCCAATATTGCCGCCTGGAAAAAACAGGGGCGTGATCACATGACTGTCCGTCGCGATCACCATGCGCCCGCTGGTGCATGAAAAACATGCCTGATCATTTCGCTGGCGCAAGAAATCATTATCAAATGCCGCCAGAAAAAGTTGATCAATCAATTGCGTCATGGCACGCCCGCCACTGCCATGATTCATTTCAATATGACCATTCTTCAGATCAAGGGGGCGGGTATAACCCCGCTTAACTTTACCGCTGTGCATCAACTCACCTTGGTGGCGGGATATGCATCACGGAAACGCCCATAGCTGTAGTAGGCTGCACAAGCGCCTTCCGAAGACACCATACAGGAGCCGATGGGATTTTCAGGCGTACATACCGTACCAAATATCTTGCAATCCTGTGGTTGCTTCACACCCCGTAAAATAGCACCACACTCACAGGCTTTGTTGTCTGCTATCGATGTCATGGGTATCTGAAAGCGCTGTTCCGCATCAAAATCAGCATAGCATGATTTGATTTTCAGTGCACTGTAGGGAACCAGGCCAAGGCCGCGCCATTCAAACGTACGGCGCAGCTCAAACACCTCGGCAACCAATAACTGCGCCTTGATATTACCTTCCGGCAGAACCGCACGTGTAAATTCATTTTCGACTTCTGCACGACCTTCATTCAGCTGCCGTATTAGCATTAAAATGGCCTGCATCACATCCAGCGGTTCAAAGCCGGCAATGACAACAGGTTTCTGGAATTCTTCAGCGAAATATTCATAGGGTCGGCTGCCAATCACCGTTGATACATGGGCAGGACCGATAAAACCATCCAATGACATCAGCCCCAACTGGCGTACTTCAGGCGACTGCAGAATGTGAGAAATGGCTGAAGGGGTCAGGACATGATTGCAGAATACACTGAAGTTGGTTAATCCCAATGCATGCGCTTGCTTGATAGCAACTGCCGTGGGTGGTGTTGTTGTTTCAAAACCGATCGCCAGGAAAACCACCGGGCGTTCTGGATTTCTTTGCGCAATACTCACTGCATCCGCACAGGAATAAACGATACGCACATCCGCACCTTGCGCCTTTATTTTCTGCAAGCTCGTGCCATTGGCAGTCGGAATGCGCAGCATATCCCCATAACTGCACAAAATCAGATGAGGTATCTGTGCCAGTTGAATTGCATATTCGATCCGGCCAACCGGCAAGACACACACCGGACAACCGGGGCCATGGATCATCCGTACATTGTCAGGCAGCAGATCGACAATCCCATACCGCGAAATCGCATGCGTATGACCGCCACAAAATTCCATGAGATGATAGCTGCGGCGTTGATTCACCTCCACCGCAATGTTCGCGGCAATTTTCTGCGCCAGATCTCCATCTCTGAACTCATCAATATATTTCATACGCTATTACGATTGAGATTCATCATTTTCATTGCCTTTATCGTCATTCATGGCAGACATCTCAGAGAACAGCGCCAAGGTACGTTCTGCTTCAACTTGATCCAGCTTCTGCAACGCGTAGCCAACATGCACAATCACATAATCCCCCGGAACAATATTTTCGACCAGTGCCAGCGAAATTTCCTTACGCACCCCACCCAGATTAACGATCGCATGATCTTCTGTAGTCAACTGTTCAACCTGAGCGGGAATAGCAAGGCACATGGCAAGCTTTTTGAGGGTTTTAAACAAATAAATTATGACATAATTAAACGATCTTCATTCTCTATCACTTAAAACGTGCCATTACACTATCCCTGTTCCTTCACCTACCGATTAATTCTATTGATCGGACTGATATTAAGCAGTCCATTCATCCATGCCAATGACGATATCTGGATTGATGTTGATACGACTTCCCACACATTGTCCGTTATTCAAGGCAATGATACAAAAGCAATCTTCAGGAATATCGCCATAGGGCGCTTTGGCACGACCTGGTTTAAACGGACGAAGGATGACAAAACGCCATTGGGTAGTTTCAGGGTTGGCTGGATCAATGAACAGAGCCGGTATTATCGTTTTTTTGGATTGAATTATCCTAATCGCGAAATAGCACAACGGGCTTTTGAAGAAAATCTCATTTCGGAAGAAACTTTACTATCGATTCTGGAAGCAACAAATATGGGAAAAACACCGCCCCAGAATACTCCTTTAGGCGGACACATTGGCATACACGGCATTGGCAGAGGTGATTACAAAGTCCATCAGGAATATCACTGGACAAATGGTTGCGTCGCTTTAACCAACGAGCAGATTGATGAACTTGGCAAGTGGATCAAACCCGGAACTTTGGTCAACATCCGCTAATCCAGTACCGATACTTACCAGACAATCCGGCTTGAATACAAAAAGTGTTGTTTTATTGCACATTTAAATCAGAATTTATTAAACAATCTTTGAATTATTTGTAAATTTGTGACAGCGTCCATTTATTTTGCAATAAAAATCAGATAAGATCCCAACGTGTTACTGATACAAGATGCGAAAAGTGTCGGTAGCTAGTTTAGTAGTGGATGTTTATGCGCAATGAATAGAATAAACAGGAGATCGGAATGAAAGAAAATATCAAGCATCCAGTTCGTATGTTAACACTGGCAGCATTAGCAAGTGCTTTTGTTGGATTATCTGGCTGTGCAACAACAGGTCAGGTTGAAGAGCTGCAAACAAAAATCAATGCTGTTGCTGCTGATGCTGCTGCTGCCAAGTCAGCCGCTGATGCTGCGAACGCTAAAGCTGACAGCGCAATGCGTGTTGCAGAAGAAGCAAACAAACGCTCAATTGACACAGAAACAAAAATTGATCGTATGTTCAAGAAAGCCATGCATAAATAATAGTTAATCTAACTATTAGCAGACAATAAAAACCCCTCAACTCGCGAGGGGTTTTTTATTTCCTGTTGTTATGGTGATTCAGTGCGCGAAATCAGAACAGGTATCCCTGTCTTTTCCAGAATCGCCTGTTTCAGGATACGATGATCAATCTGTATATCTGCTGCAATATTCCTGTTTTTATTATGCGATTCCCGCGTCAGAAAATCACTGATCGTTGTCATGACGATTTGCCCGTAATCCGCATATTTCTCTTCCTCTTCCTCCAGCGGCGGATGAAGTTCCACATACAGCGAATCAACCATCCAACCCACCTTGATTGGTTGATTGATAATATGCACTTGCGTTCCTATCGGAATTTTATCGAACAACGCTTCGATATCTTCAGGATACATACGGACACACCCTGCTGAAACACGCATACCGACACCAAATGGCTTCGCCGTCCCATGAATCAGGTAACTGCCCTTGGTAATATTCAACCGCATCGCATGGCGGCCCAATGGATTATCCGGGCCGGGTGGCACCACATCAGGCAGCGGAGGATCGCCATTAGCAAGCCGGTCATTACGGATTGACTGTGGCGGCGTCCATGAAGGATCTTTCTTTTTCTCAACTATTTTAGATACGCCCAATGGCGTTAACCAGTCCATTCTGCCGATACCAACAGGATAGGTAATGATCCGCGGTTTTTCACCTTTGACATGCTCAGGAAAATAATAGAGCCTCATCTCGGCTAAATTCAGAACGATGTCTTTTCGCTCAACAGGCGGAATAATATACCGGCTGGGCAATATGACTTCAGCACCATCAGCCGGCAACCACCGGTCCACCTGTGGATTGGCAAGTAGAATCTCAATCTGGCCGATATCATACCGGCGCGCGATATCCAGCAGCGTTTCCTCACGACTTGCCTTGGTTGTCCGTATCTGACCAAACAGATCAATATCGGGCGGCGGCAAAACCCATGATTCGGCATGCGTCAAAGAAACAGCCATCATGTTCACTAGAAAGAAAACAAATAAAGAAATTCTACGCATAAGATATATCTTGCAAAGTAAGCAAACAATTATGAGAGTCGGAATAATAACTGAAAATTCCGTATTGAAAGCTGGAAAAACAAGGATAAATAGGGGATTTTAACGAGAATACAACAAAAGTTTATGGAATATAAAGCTATCTATCGACGCATCTCAAGAATTAACAGCGTGAAAGTGCATGCCTTGACACGCTGCCCGCATCATTTTATGCCAGACATTCCTTCAGTGAATTGTCGGTCCCGCTTCCCGGAAAACCGCATCGATCGCCAGCGCATCCAGACGATATTCCCGGTTACAGATATCATCATTAATAACGACTTCGCCAAACTCTTTCAAAATTGAATCCACTTCTTCACGACCAAGTGAGCGCAGCATGGCGTAGATCTTTGCCGGATCCTCATGGCAGCCGTAATGGACGGTTTGCGGGTCAAAAATACGGATGGTTTCTTCATGGAAAAGACGAGTTAGTATTTCCTCAGCCGTCAAATTCAATAAAGTTTGATCACTGACCGTGGCAGCCAGTGCTTCGGCACGCGCCCAACCATCTGGATCCTGTCGATCGGCAGCGGGCAGTTTCTGTAGCAGCAAACCAAAGACGGCATGGTCTGTTGTAATCAGGAAAAGACGCGAAGAAAGTTGTTCGGATTGCTTGAAATAATGCTCAAACACTTCAGCGATGCTATTACCGTCAATGGGCACGATGCTCTGATAAGACTCACGCATGGACGGCATGTCCAGCGTAATCAGCAATTGACCATGACCAAGCAGATCAGACACGGGCTGCGGTTCGATATCTCGTACACATTTCGCCATACCCCGTATATGCAGATTTTCATTGCAGTCAATGACCAGCATGGAAACCGGGCCACTGCCATTCAGTTGCACAGTCAGGCGACCGATTTGCTTGAGGTTATCGCCCAGAAATAGCGTAATCGCACTCATTTCTCCCAGCAATTGGGTCACGGGTTGCGGATAAGCACGATCAGCTGTCATTTGTTGCCAGATGGAATCAAGATGCACCACAGCGCCTCGTATGTCCAGATTCTCCAGAAGAAAGCGTTGTACATAGTTGCTCATTTAGAAATTCCCGATCAATTCATTAATTCCTATTATAAACGATTGTGATGCAGGGCTACCCATGCCTGCCCCAAAGCAATGGCACTGTCATCGGGTTGTATCTGGCGTGCGCTGTATAGTTGCAAGGATTGTACGGACAGCCGTTTGATCAGTCCATGCCGTAACACATCATTGTGGAAGCATCCACCGCCCAGCGCCAAGTGAATGATAGTGTACTGGTTGACCGCTTTTTCCACCCATGCAGCTAACCCCTCGATTAAAGTGGCATGAAACAGTGCAGCCGCATAGGAAACATCACATTCTGCATCATGGCAGTCTATTAATGCCGACAACAAGGGCAGGAAATCCAGATCATTTGTTGCAGTGATTCGATAGCCATCAACCAGCGCAGCAACAGGCCCATGCTGTTCAGCCAGGCGTTGTAACTGTATGGCTGCCTGCGCTTCATGGGATTGAATCGAATTGACCGCCAGCAAACCAGCCGCAGCATCGAACAACCGCCCCATGCTGGAGGTCTGTGGACAATTAAGATTCCTGGCAAGCATGTTTGCCACAGTTTCAGCAGCAGGTTGATCGGCAAAACGGATCGGGATTTCATCACTGCGATTTAATTTCACCAATGCAGCGGCAGCCATACGCCAGGGTTCCTGTGCAGCGCGGTCCCCTCCTGGCAAAGCCAGGGTGGCAAGATGCCCAAGACGATGACACTGTTCACCATCCATCCGCAACAATTCACCTCCCCAGGGCGTACCATCTGTTCCTAATCCAATACCATCCAATGCCAGCCCCAACACCGGTTGAGTCAGTTGATGCTCGGCACAGACGGCTGCAATATGCGCGTGATGATGCTGCACACCCAGAACCGGAATACGGCGCTGCATTGCATAGGCTTGGGCAAACTGCGTACTGTAAAAATCCGGATGCAGATCGTGCGTGACGATTTCAGGTTGAATCGAAAAATCCTGACACAATCGATGCACGGTTTCATCCAGTCGATGTCGGCTGTCTGCCGTGGCCAGATCACCGATGAGCGGGGAAACATACGCCCTGTTTTCCTGCGTCAAACACAGTGTATTTTTCAACCAGGCGCCACACGCCAGCACGGCAGGCCCACTGATTGCCAATGGGATAAGCGTGTGATCTGATTTAGCCAAGCGCCGGATCTGCTGATTTCAGAGACTGCCTTGCAGCCGCAGCACAGCGACACCCCATTTCAATCCAATCAATCCATGCCGACATGCCAGCACCTTGCGTCGCTGAAATCTGAATCACCGGTAATGCAGGATTAATTCGGTGCGCATAACCAATGGTCAAGTCAACATCAAAAGTCAGATGTGGCAGTAAGTCGCATTTATTGAGCAACATCATATCCGCTGCCCGGAACATATCGGGGTATTTAAGCGGCTTGTCTTCCCCTTCGGTGACGGACAGGATAACCACCTTATGTGCCTCGCCCAGATCAAAACCGGATGGGCAAACCAGATTGCCGACATTTTCAATGCATAGCAGACTGTTGTCCTGTAGCGGCAATTGTTGCATGGCGCGTCCCACCATGTGCGCATCCAGATGACATCCTTTGCCGGTATTGATCTGCACGGCCGGCACTCCGGTGGCACGGATACGTGCCGCATCGTGATCGGTTTGCTGGTCGCCTTCAATCACGGCAATGGATAGTTTTCCACTCAACATCCGTATGGTTTCTACCAGCAAGGTTGTCTTGCCGGAACCGGGACTGGAAACCAGATTCAGGGCGAAAATGCCATGCTCGGCAAGGTAATGGCGGTTTTCATCGGCATACCGGTTATTCTTCGCCAGAATATCCTGTTCGATTCTGACTATTCTTTCCTGACTTATCCCGGGTGCATGCGTGCCTGCAATGCCGGTTCCGAAATGGATGGTTTCTGTCGCATGATCCCTATCAACCGATTCCAGGCTGTGGTTGTGCGCCTGTGACTGCGTGAGCGGACGATAGCTCAGCGACCCATCCGAACGACGACGATGCGTCCGGATTGATTGACCATTGAGCCGCGTTTGACCAACACCACATCCACACGTTGTACACATAGCCAGCCTCTTTTATTCCACTTCAAGCTCTTTAACTCTCATCTCTGCACCTTGAATCATTTGCAATACAATGTTGCCACAATCAGGACAGGCTTCGTAATACGATGCGACCGAAACTGTTTGATGGCACCGCATACACAAAGCCTGTCCTGCAATGTCGATGATTTCCAACCTAGCCTGCCGGGCGATACTGTCCTGCGCTACCACATCAAAACAGAAACGCAGCGATTCTTTCTCTACACAGGCCAGTTGTCCGATTTCCAGCCATACTGTTTTGACATGGGTGAATTGTTGCTCCCGCGCAGCATCATCAATCAGTTGTACGATGTTCTCAGCCAGCGACATTTCATGCATGATTCACCATATCCGTCAGTGAATCAGTAAAAACCCACCGTAGCAGGCTATCATGATACCGCCAAAGCGCGGCCAACTGGTACTCTCAAAATGTCGCGCCGTGAGGGCGAGACCAATGCCGGATAAATGCAGCAGCAGGGTAGCCAGCATGAATCCCGCCACGTACGAGACAATCGAAATATCGTGCGGCATTTCACTGCCGTGCGCATAGCCATGACTGAGTGCAAACAATCCAACCAGTACAATACTGACAGTGAGTGGCAAATGTTTGCGACAGGCAATCAGCATACCGAGCACCACCAGTGACAGCAGAATGCCATATTCAGCAAAAACCAGTGGAAGCGTAACGATTCCCAGCAGGCCACCCAACCCCATAATCGCCACAAAAAACAGTGGAATCAGCCAGACAACACGACTGGATTGTGCAGCCCACAAACCTACCGCAATCATCGCCAGTACATGATCCAATCCGCTCAATGGATGAATGAATCCGTGCAACCAGCCAGTATGCAGATCAACACCAGTATGGGCAAAGACCAGTGATGGCATTACCAGAACAATAACGAGCAGAACGAGTCTTGACAATGAGTCCGGTTTTTTCATATGCATTGCAAATGCCAGTGTTGTATCTGTTTGATCGCCGCTTCCAGATTCATGATAGCCTGCGTACTTAATACATCGCCCAGTTCAAAATGATAGCCGCGAATGCGCAGCAGAAAAGCCGGTGGTGCACGGCGTGCATATACCTGCTGATAAACAAACAATAGTGCAGCCGGCGTTAATACGTGACTGGTATAACTGCTGTCCTTCTCAGCACTCACGACTGAAAATTCAAACGGCTCCCGGCATGACATATCGGCATCCGCAAACAGGATCCGATCATACTCCACCAAATCGGTCGCATGCTCAATCTGTAATTGCATATCAACGAGACTGGTAACATTTGCCAGTTTTAACTGACCGACCCGTTCAGTCACCAGAGAACCCAATGCATCATCCCCACGTCCGGGATTACCATAACCGAATAATAATATTTTTGGTATCACGATTGCTCATTATTTCTGATTATCGGATTGCTCTATCGGGGAACATACGACTGACAAAAGCTGATACCCTGACTAATTCCAGAAAATCACACCCAAAAAATCCATATCACCCGATGGTGATTATTGCAATATTCTTCTTGATATGCCTTTTAATTCGTGCCCATAATTACCATCTAGTTGATACTTGGATCCATAAAGATGAAATCATAAGTTATCCTGAGTATTAATGAAGATGTTTTTTCAACTCATTATATTGGAGTAATAATATGAAACTATGGTCTAGTTTGTCAGTTCTACTTGTTCTTGGCTTGTTGACTTCCTGTGCGCATATGAATCCGCATCCAATGGACATGACACAGGCAGTGCAAAATGCCAAAACCCCTGCTGACCATGAAGCACTCGCCAAACATTATGACGATACCGCCAGGGAAATGCAGTCAAAAGTGCAAGAACATAAGAAAATGCTTGGCAAATATGAAGATAATGCCTCGCATTATGGCAGACAGGCTCTGGATTTACAGGCACATTGCCGGAATCTGATTCAATCCTACGAACAAGCCGTAAAAGCCAATATGGATATGGCCGGCTCTCATCGTAAAATGGCTCTGGAGATCAAGTGATTCTGATCAGTGCGTGGATTTCTTATTATATGAGCCATACCGCATAAGATATTAATTCAAAATATTATTTTACGTTTTTTGTTTGATATTTCCACTCGCAATCTCATTTCAGTTTATTAATCCCATGGATAAAATATCGATGGGATTAATGGATCCTTCCGACAACCTGATTCTCAGCAGCCATGCTTTCCTGCGAAATCCATTCAACACGACCCACCATCGGCAATTTAATTGCCAGCGGATCTGGATCGATGCCAAATGTCAATCCCAGAAAATTTAGCTCCATACCCTCGACCGCACTGACCAGCACACCCAGCAATCCAAAAACGGAAAACTGAAAACCATTACCGCTGGGAGGCAATGAGATGAACCGATACCCCATGTAATCCTTACCGATTGCCGTCGGCGGGAGATCAAGCATCAGTTCCGGCACCGCGCGTGAAACCCACGCCGTAAAGGTATTGGAATTGGGGCCTGGCCAAATGGTATATTGTTTTGCATAAGGGTACTCGCGCGCTGCTTGATCAATACGCGCAATCAGCTTATCAACCCCCTCGCCCCGTTTCTCAGCCAGAATGACCGGCGCATTGCCATACCAGCGTCTATCCGGCACGCCATCATAGATAACCAATACCGGTAATCTGCTTCGCTGACGCCAGCCGATAACTTCATACACAGTATAAGTCTTCGCTTGAGTGGGTTTCACCGCAATCCAGGTATGAATACCCAGGTAACCTCGCCAGCTGAAAGCGCGCGCACCATATACCTGTATGATCGCTTCTGGTGAAATCGTCGGATCAGGTGCCAGTCCAACCGATTCACGACTGGCAGTTCGCCAGTCCTGTGCGTGCACTGCATCCGTGCCGATGGTCAGAAATACTGAGTTGAGAAGTGCAAGCATGAAGAAATACGATTGATAATGCACTGGCTATCCATTTCCCAGTTGATAAAATGAATAGTATAACTTTGAAAGACACTGTGCTGCATCAAAGTTTACGCGGGTGTCCGTCTTTCAGTCACAGCGTTCAGCAATACCATTAATTTGCTGAGTTATTATTACCCTTGTCAGCCAGCGCGACCTGTGCATGCCTGCGAACAATACTAGGTTTGTAGGGGTGAGTTGATTTCTTGTAACGCTTCTGGATTTTCTGTACATAGCTGATTGTTTCAGGATAAGGCGGAATACCCTGATATTTCTCAACGGCTCCCTCCCCGGCATTGTACGCTGCGGCTACCAGTACCACATCTCCTTTAAAGAAAGCCAGCAGCCAGCGCAGATAAGCCATTCCGCCCCTGATGTTCTCTTCAGCATCAAAGCTGTTCTTGACCTGAAAGCGCTTTGCCGTTGCAGGGATCAACTGCATCAGGCCTTGTGCATTTTTATGTGACACAGCATTCACATTGAATGCTGACTCAACTGAAATGATCGCCATCACCAGCGCAGGGTCTATATTGTATTCCGGCGCCAGTTCATTGACTAACCTATAAACAGGGCTGTTGGAAAGATCGGTTTCCTCCAGGCCACCATCAGCGACTGACTGCATACAGTCTGGAAACATCGACACGATGGAAACATCAAGGTATGGCATCATTTTTCCTGCGTAGGTATGCCCCTGATTAGCCGCCATGGTAAACAACTGCGCCGCGATATTGTCATCCTTTGATACGCCGCGACCATTCGCATACATCCATCCAAGCGCATACTGTGCATCGGCATGGCCCAGTCGTGCTGCCTCACAATAGAGATCCATTGCCTTTTTCCAGTCCCGAGGCATGCCTTCCGCAAACTCATACCTCACTGCCAATGCATAGAGTGCTTCGGGATCATCAGGCTCAATCGAACCGGTTTCCTGTGTTGATGTCACGTTACCTGCGGCAATATAACCCCACAACACCAACCCACAAATCAATACTAAAAATTTGAGAAAATATTTCATAAGCGTACTTAGTTTCAGATAAATGTAGTGTGCAAATCTGCACGACAATCGCTGTGCCGACCCTGTTCTATCAGGACAAAAGGGACTTACCAACGACTTCCTTATCAATTCTGTGCGTTCACTTTAAACACCAAGTAATACCTCGGTATTACGCTGTTATATAGACTATATAAGCAGGAATCATGCCATTATAATAAGCAAATAATTATCAATAAGTTATGCGATACACCCCATTAATGGATGGCAATAGTGTAAAAAATTTCGACAAACCTCGAGGGGGTAATCATGGTCAGTGCATTTTGTCGCCAATGAAGCTTCCGGCATACCATGTTTCCCATTCAGTACACTCAGCCGGGCTTCTCTCGGATACAATAAAAAATCAGCGTTGAATCAGGAAAAAACCAGGAGACAAAAGATAATGCAAACAACAACTCTCAAGATTGGCGGCATGACCTGCATGGGATGTGTGGCCAGTGTCAAAACGGTTCTCGGGAAACTTACAGGCGTTCATCAGGTGGCGGTTTCTCTGGAACAGGCGACCGCAACCATTCAACATGATTCAACAAAAGTCAGTATTGATCAACTCAAGGCAGCAATTATTGATGCGGGATTTGAAGTAGTTGGTCATGTCTAGTGCCCGGCCATGAACAGCACAGGTGTTGATAACCAGGATAAATGCCTTATACGTCGAGTTTCTTCTTCAGGATGTCATTAACCTGTGCAGGGTTGGCTTTTCCTTTGGTAGCTTTCATCACCTGACCAACCAGCGAGTTGAATGCTTTCTGCTTGCCGCTCCGGTAATCCGCCACCTGTTGCGCATTGGCTGTCAGCACTTCATCAATCAGTCTTTCAATTTCCCCGTCATCCGACAGCTGCTTCAGGCCTTTTGCCTCAATGATGGCATCAACCTGCTGATCGAGTTCGCCATGCCACATACTTTCAAACACAGTCTTGGCAGCTTTGCCCGAAATAGTCCCATTACCAATACGCATTAACAGTGCAGCCAGCTGCACAGGGCTGATTGGACATGCCGTGATTTCAATGCCTTCCTTATTTAATTGACCATTGATCTCACCCATGACCCAGTTGGCACACAGTTTGGCCTGCGCCGGCAACTTCCCGACTGTTTCTTCAAAGTAATCAGACAGTTCCCGGCTGCTCGTTAATACACCTGCATCATAGGCAGACAAACCAAACGCCGTCATATAGCGACTGCGTCGTGCTTCCGGTAATTCAGGCAATGTATCTTTTAATTGATTGATCCATTCCCCTGAAATCTCTAATGGTAATAGGTCTGGGTCAGGAAAATAGCGGTAATCATTGGCATCTTCCTTACTGCGCATAGTCCGTGTTTCATTTTTATTGGCGTCGTAAAGACGGGTCTCCTGCCGGATGCTGCCCCCATCTTCCAGAATCTCAATTTGTCGCCCGGCTTCAAAATCAATCGATTTTTCAAGAAAACGAAATGAATTCAGGTTCTTGATCTCACACCGGGTTCCCAAAACCTTTGAACCCTGGGGTCGCACCGAAACATTCGCATCGCAGCGGAATGAACCTTCCTGCATATTCCCGTCACAAATACCGATCCAGCGCACCAGCGAGTGCAGCGTTTTAGCATAAGCCACCGCTTCGGCGCTGCTCCGTAAATCCGGTTCCGAAACAATTTCCAGCAATGGTGTGCCGGCTCGATTCAGATCAATGCCGCTCATGCCATGAAAATCCTCATGCAGCGACTTGCCCGCATCTTCCTCCAGATGCGCACGTGTCAGGCGAATTGATTTTATCGTGTCACCGACTTGAATCTGGATAATGCCGCCCGCCACAACCGGCAGCTCATACTGACTAATTTGATAGCCCTTGGGCAAATCAGGATAGAAATAATTCTTGCGTGCAAAAATGGACGGGGAATTAATTTTTGCGCCGACCGACAAGCCAAACTTAATCGCCCGCTCAACCGCGCCTCGATTCAACACCGGCAGAACACCCGGCAGCGCCAGATCGACAACACATGCCTGTGTATTAGGCTCCGCACCATACGCTGTTGAAGCGCCCGAAAAAATCTTTGATTGAGTCGACAGCTGAGTATGCACCTCAAGCCCGATAACAATTTCCCATTGCATGATTAATTTTCCAGCTAAATTAGTTTTTCAGGTATGCAAGAATCAAACCGGTGACCGCAAATGCCAGTCCGTTACTTTCTGATATTGATGCGCCACATTCAACATCTGCGCTTCCATAAAGTAATTGCCAATAACATGCAGCCCGACAGGTCTGTTCTTATCACCGAAGCCTATCGGAATTGACATGCCCGGCAATCCGGAGAGACTGGCGGCACAGGTATAGATATCCGACAGGTACATTTGAATCGGATCATTACTCTTTTCACCGAGATTAAAAGCAACTGTCGGTGAAGTCGGCCCCATTATAATGTCGCATTGTTTATAGGCTTCAATAAAATCCTGCGCAATCAGGCGACGCAGCTTCTGCGCTTTAATATAATAAGCATCATAATAGCCATGGGACAACACATAGGTTCCGATCAATATGCGCCGCCTTACTTCCGCACCGAACCCTTCAGCCCGGCTCTTGCGATACATATCCCCCAGATCACGATATGATTTTGCACGATACCCATAGCGAACGCCATCAAACCGGGATAGATTGCTGGACGCTTCAGCCGGTGCCAGAACATAGTAAACGGGGATCGACAGTTGTGAATTCGGTAATGAAACTTCAACCGTGCGGGCGCCGAGTTTTCGATATTCTTCCAGAGCAGCTTCTACTGCGCATTCAACATCCTTACTCATGCCTTTGGCGAAATACTCTGCAGGCAGGCCGATACGCAAACCAGCAAGCGGCTTATCCAGATCCCGCGCGTACTCTTCCCTCTCACGCTGTAAACTGGTTGAATCGCGCGCATCAAACCCGATCATGACATTCAGCAACAGTGCCAGATCCTCCGCAGATTTGGCCATCGGGCCGCCCTGGTCAAGGCTTGATGCAAATGCAATCATGCCATAACGGGATACCAATCCATAGGTTGGCTTAATTCCGGAAATACCGCATAACGCGGCAGGTTGACGGATGGATCCGCCGGTATCCGTACCGGTCGCAGCCGGTGCCAGTCTAGCTGCAACAGCACAGGCCGAGCCCCCCGAACTACCACCAGCCACCGCTGAAACATCCCATGGATTTCTCACAGGTCCATAAAATGAAGTCTCATTACTCGACCCCATGGCGAATTCATCCATGTTGGTCTTGCCGACATTAACTGCGCCAACCTGATTAAATCGTTCAATGACTCCGGCATCATAGGGTGAAATAAAGTTTGACAACATTTTTGACCCACAGGTTGTCAACCATCCCTTGGCACAGAAAATATCCTTCTGGGCAATGGGTATACCGGTCAACGGACTGGCTTGCCCCGAGGCAATCATTTCGTCGGCAATTTTCGCCTGTGCCAGGCTGGCTTCTTCATTCACTGTAATAAAAGCGTTGTACCCGGGATTCATCGTATTGATGCGTTTGAGAAACTCCGAGGTCAATTCAGTACTTGAAATTTTTTTTTCTGCAAGCTGGACGGAAAGCTGTTTAAGACTCGCGTTAAACATGGTATTTACTAAAAGTGGACTGTAAGATGATGAGTGATTCCGGGATTTCTGCGTATTTTCAGCTCGTTCTAATTATATAACTGTGGCAATTTAACCAAACTCTCTGTAATACATTACTCGATGACTTTTGGTACCAGATAGAGCCCTGCTTCAACCTGTGGCGCTATTGCCTGACATAATTCGCGCTGATCCGTTTCGGTGACCACATCCTCACGCAGGCGCTGCATCACATTCTGGGCATGGGACATCGGCTCGACTGCCGAGGTGTCGACTGCCTGCATCGTTTCAATCAGATTAAAAATATCCGACAACTGCTTTAGTGTTGCTTTTGCCTCCACTTCACTGACTTCAATGTAAGCAAGATCAGCAATTTGTTGTACGTCTTTAACAGACAATGTCATTTTAAATTGTTAACCTTATATTTAAAGAAGTATTAGGGTATCATGACCAGTTCAGTTGGCGTATTATTTTTTGATGGTTTTATTTATTATTCATTCTCCTCATAATTATTAATAACGGATTCTGCCACTATGTTTAATTTTATGAACAACAACGTCTTAGGAAACTACTTCTCAACTGATATGGCTATTGATCTGGGCACAGCAAATACGCTGATTTACGTTCATGGTCAGGGCATTGTACTTGATGAACCGTCTGTTGTAGCTATCCGCGAAGAAAGTGGCACTAATGGAAAAAAAATGATTCAGCAGGTCGGTCTGGCTGCCAAACAGATGCTGGGCAGAACACCCGGCAATATCACTGCGATTCGTCCTATGAAAGATGGTGTTATTGCAGATTTCACCGTCACTGAGCAAATGCTCAAAATGTTCATAAAGAAAGTGAATCCACCCCGCCTGTTTTCAGCCAATCCACGCATCGTCATCTGCGTGCCTTATGGCTCCACTCAAGTTGAACGCCGCGCCATCCGCGAAGCCGCCTATGGTGCTGGTGCACGTAAAGTAGAATTGATTGAAGAACCCATGGCAGCTGCTCTGGGTGCCGATCTTCCAGTTGAATCGCCGACTGGCTCCATGGTCGTCGATATCGGTGGCGGCACCACAGAAGTTGGCATCATTTCATTAGGCGGCATTGTTTATTCAAACTCGGTGCGTGTGGGTGGTGATAAGTTTGATGAAGCGATCATCAACTATATCCGCCGCAACTATGGCATGTTAATTGGAGAAGTTACCGCTGAATTCATCAAGAAAGAAATCGGTTCAGCTTTCCCGGGATCAGAAGTACGTGAAATAGAAGTGAAAGGCCGCAATCTGGCAGAAGGCATTCCACGCAGTTTTACAATTTCCAGCAATGAGATTCTGGAAGCCCTGACGGAACCTTTAAACAGTATTGTGAGTGCCGTTAAATCTGCACTGGAGCATACCCCCCCAGAGCTTGGTGCTGATATTGCCGACAAAGGCCTGGTCATGACGGGTGGCGGTGCATTATTACGCGATGTCGATCGCCTCCTCATGGAAGAAACCGGTTTATCCGTCATTGTTGCAGATGATCCACTTTCCTGCGTCGTCCGAGGTGCAGGAATAGCGTTAGAAAACATGGATCGATCCATCGGCATTTTTGCCAGTGACTAGATCGATCTTAGCAAGCAGGTCACTATTCTTTTTCCTTATTGAATAAAAAACCAGAATCTTAAGCACTGGATGTAATGAAGACAGCTCCGCAGTTTTTCAGACATGGGCCAGGTCCGTTTGTACGCTTGTTTTTTTTCGTACTTCTGTCATGCATAGTCATGGCAGAAGACTTGCGTTTCAAGTACTTCCCTGGCCTGCGCCAGACCGTTGCTGTTGTCATTTATCCATTGCAGAGGCTTGCCTACATTCCGTTTGATGCGTACGACCAAATAACCGAGTTCATCGCCAATTTTCACTTAATCGATGAAAATGCCCACCTGAAACAGCAATACCTTGTTGATCGCGAGCAACTTCTAAAGTTTCACGCATTGGAGGCTGAAAACAAGCAGCTTCGTAAATTACTGAGCGCCGTAGAACAGATCGAAACAAAAACAGATGCCAAGGCAGTCATGGCAGAGATTTTATACACCCCGCGCGATCCTTTCAGTCATAAGATTACTTTAAACAGGGGTAGTCAACACGGCATACAACTGGGTCAGGTTGTCATCGACAACCGGGGAATTGTTGGGCAGATTACACAACTTTACCTCTGGACATCTGATGTGACACTCATTACGGACAAAGATCATTCCGTTCCCGTGCAGATTGTACGCAACAGCCTGCGTTCTATTACGTCAGGCACAGGCAAGAATAATGAACTGGAGTTGCGTTTCTTATCGGTCAATACCGATATCCAGCTTAAGGACTTGCTAGTAACATCAGGTATTGGCGGTGTCTATCCGCCCGGCATACCCGTCGCGATTGTCTCCAAGATTGACCGGAATCCGGCTGATACCTTTGCGCGTATCGCCAGTGTGCCAGTTGCTGGCGTGGACCGTAACCGACAGGTATTGATATTATCATTAATGCAATCTGCATCAGATAATCAGGTAGAGGCATCGACAATTGGATCCAAGAATAAATAATGACAAAAAATGTAAGCACGGGTCACTACTTTGACCAGGATGCGCTTGTACCTGCCAGAAACTGGTACGTGCTTCTGACACTGTTCCTGGCGCTTACGCTTAATTTCATGCCTCTGGAAGGTCTGGCGCTGATAATACGGCCTGATTTTGTTGCGATCACAATCATCTACTGGAGCATAAATCAGCTTCACAAGATGGGGATGAGTCTGGCCTTCTGCATGGGCCTGCTGATGGATGTTGGTAGCGCGAGCATACTTGGAGAACATGCATTGGCTTACTGTATAATCGTCTACCTTGCATTAATTTTTCGCCGGCGTTTATGTATGTTTAACTTATTTCAGCAAGCACCCCAAATAAGTTTAATACTATTTATTATGCAGATAACACTTGTGATAACCGCCGTGTCGACTGGCTCAAGTTTCCCAGGATGGCACTATTTCCTCTCCTCATTCACCAGTGGCCTATTATGGGTGCCGATCTCTTTTCTATATAACCTGCCTTTAGAATCAAAACCTGATCCTAATGCGCTATGAGAAACAATATTGAGCTGAGAAATCATGCACTTGAGTTACGAAAATTTCATGTCCGTCTGGTTATCAGCGCAGGATTGGTGTTACTCCTGTTCCTGATACTGTTTGCACGTTTCTTCTATTTGCAGGTTTCACAGCAAACCCATTACCACACGCTGGCGGAAGCCAATCGGATTACCATTGCACCACTGGTTCCCAATCGCGGCCTGATATTTGATCGCAATGGCGAGGTACTGGCTCAGAATCACTCAACTTACACACTGGAAATCACGCCCAGTAAGATTCCCAACATCGCAGAGACCTTGAATGAATTGTCCACGCTCATCACCATCACTTCGAGAGATCGTAAGCAATTCAAGAAACTGATGAGTGAGAGTAAACGATTCAAGAGTCTGCCGATACGTAATAAATTAACGGACGAGGAAGTTGCCCAGTTTGCTGCCAACCGCTATCGTTTCCCAGGTGTTGATATCAAGGCACAAGTGCTCCGCCAGTACCCTCATGGAGAAATTCTGTCTCACGTCATCGGCTATATCAGCCGGATTAATGATAAGGATCTTGAAGATCTTGAGAAAAATAATGAACTGGATAATTATCGCGGCTCCAATCATATTGGTAAAATAGGCATTGAGCAAAGCTATGAACGAGAATTGCACGGCATCGTTGGTTTTGAAGAGGTTGAAACAGATGCGGCTGGCCGTTCAGTTCGGGTACTGTCGCGAACACCATCTATCCCCGGAAACGACCTGATACTGTCACTGGATCTCGGTCTGCAGCAGGCAGCCTATGCGGCATTCGGTGAACGGCGCGGCGCATTAGTCGCCATGGACCCCAATAATGGAGAAATTCTCGCATTTGTCAGTAAGCCAGGATTTGATACAAACCTTTTCGTAGGCGGTATTGATTCAGAGAACTGGAACTTACTCAACAAGTCCATTGACAGACCGCTTAACAATCGTGCATTACGCGGCGTCTACCCTCCCGGATCCACGTTCAAGCCCTTCATGGCGCTGGCAGCGCTTGAATTAGGAAAACGTACGCCCAGCTACGCAATCAGTGATGCAGGCTACTTTACCCTGCCAGGCGCGTCACGCCAGTATCGGGACTGGAAAGCAGGGGGGCATGGCCGGGTTGACCTACACAAATCATTGGTTGTTTCATGCGATACCTATTATTACAGCCTTGCCAATGACCTCGGAATCAATGCCATCCATAGCTATATCGGACAATTCGGGTTAGGAAAAAAAACTGGTATTGATATTGATGGTGAAGTAGATGGATTATTGCCTTCACCAGAGTGGAAGATGCGCCGATATAAGCAAAAATGGTACGCCGGCGACACGATATCTGTTGGAATTGGACAAGGTTATAACCTCACCACACCGCTTCAACTCACATTCGCTACTGCTATCATTGCGAATAAGGGCAAAGCCTTCCAACCCCGTTTGGTCAGTAAAGTCATCAATCATCAGACTGATACGGTTGATGAGGTATCCGGAAAACTGCTCTACACAGTGAACCATAAAAAAGAGAATATGGAATTGGTAAAAAATGCAATGGTTGATGTAACCCGTCCGGGTGGAACTGCCGCAAGTGCCGGCAGGGGTGTCGCATACAGTTTTGCCGGAAAAACCGGTACCTCGCAGGTGATCGGTATCAAACAAGGTGAAAAATACAGAGCGGATCTCATCAATGAGCGTCACCGCGATCATGCGATGTTTATCGCCTTCGCGCCTGCAGAAGACCCAAAAATTGTATTAGCGGTATTGGTTGAAAATAGCGGTACCGGCGGCTCGACAGCAGCGCCTATTGCCAGACAGGTTTTTGATTATTTTTTACTTAAGAAGCCGCTTGACGCAACGATTGCCAAAGCACCGGAAATTCCGGAAGAAGAACATCACCATTCGCATGACCACCTCTAGGCACCAGGGAAACAATCATAACTCATGGACAGCTAGCTAACGATGCCCATCATTGATTCTCGAAAACTGTGGCACCTTCTTACCCGCTATATTGATAGTTTTCTGCTGATCGGTATCCTGACATTGATGATCGTCGGTCTGATTGCGTTATATAGTGCTTCAGGAGCTGATATCAACAAAGTCACCCGGCAGATCCTCAATATATTCGTTGCGCTGACCATCATGTGGCTGGTCGCCAATATCCCGCTGCAACAGATTATGCGGCTTGCACTCCCGATCTATCTGCTGGGATTTGCCTTGCTGATTGGCGTTGCACTGTTTGGCGAAATCAATAATGGGGCTCGACGCTGGTTAAATATTGGCGTGACACGAATCCAGCCATCTGAATTAATGAAAATAGCTGTTCCCCTCATGATGGCCTGGTATTTTGATAAACATGAAATCACCTTGCGTGTGCGGGATTATATCGGAGCAACATTGCTGCTGGTATTGCCCGTTCTGTTAATCCTGCGCCAGCCTGATCTGGGTACTGCGTTATTGATTGCAGCCAGCGGTTTCTATGTTCTGTTCCTGGCTGGCCTTTCCTGGCGCATTATCGCCGGATCATTGGCGGCAGTCGCAGGTTGCATGCCAATATTCTGGTCGCTCATGCATGACTATCAACGCCGACGTATTCTGACACTCATTGATCCGACACAAGATCCGCTGGGTGCTGGTTATCATACGATCCAGTCATCCATTGCAATCGGCTCAGGCGGCATGGTCGGCAAAGGCTGGCAAAACGGTACCCAGACCCAGCTGGATTTTTTGCCGGAACAAAGCACTGACTTTATTTTTGCTGTCTTCTCCGAAGAATTTGGTCTCATCGGCAATATGCTGCTCTTATTACTATATTCGATTGTTATTGGACGCTGCATGGTCATTACCGCCAATGCATCAACACAGTTTACACGACTCATTGCCGGTTCAATCACGCTCACATTCTGCACCTATATTTTTGTGAATATGGGAATGGTCAGTGGAATCCTGCCGATTGTGGGTGTACCGTTACCCCTGATCAGTTACGGCGGTACATCAATGGTGACAATGTTACTTGGTTTTGGTATTTTAATGAGCATACAAACCCATCCTAAGCTGGTGAAAACATGACAGATAATCACTCCACCTTCCAGAATCCATATCGATACCCCTCACCGTCGGATCCAATATCAATGACCGGAATTCTCATTATTCTAGTTATTCTTTTACTGGCTGGCTGCAGCAGCACCCCGTCATACAATAATTCTTCTGGAAAAGGCAACGCTGCCGCAAAAAATGAGAATTCAGTGCCCACATCCACGGCAGGCTATCGTCCACGCAAAGGCGGGGGCTATTATCTCGATGATGGCCCAGGCGACAATCCACCCGCCAATCTGGATTCGATCCCGGATGCCATTCCTAAATTTGAGCCACTGCGTCCGGCTAATATGCGCCCCTATGTTGCATTTGGAAAATCCTACAATCCCATGACTGCACTGGGACCTCACAAGGAATATGGCACTGCCTCGTGGTATGGTCGCCGATATCATGGCAATCAAACTGCTCTGGGAGAACCCTATGACATGTATGCCATGACAGCAGCACACCCCACCTTGCCACTGCCGAGCTATGCACGGATAACCAATACCCTGAATGGAAAATCCGTCATTGTTCGTATCAATGATCGAGGGCCTTTTCTATCGGATAGAGTCATTGATCTCTCCTACACGGCCGCTCACAAACTGGACATTCTGGCCGGTGGCAGCGGCCCTGTTAAAGTAGAAAGCATATTGCCACCCGGCACTGCGTCATTCAGGAACTCCGAACCCAAACCAATCCTACCAAAATTAAATGTATCTGCTATCAACAAAAACACAGGTGTTGTTTATTTACAACTTGGTGCATTTGGCGCTGCAAACAACGCCCATACCTTTCTTTCACATATTCAGAAAAATTTGCCATGGCTCAGCAATGCAATCGGTATTACCGAAAAGAATGGCCTCTATAAAATCCACGCAGGCCCCTACCCGAATCAAATTCTTGCACAACAGGCCGCAGATTCCATCACCCAGAAATTAGCCATTAAACCGATGGTATTGATTGATTGACGATGATTTAGACCCACGCCGCCACATATATAAAAACTCTTCATCTTTATTTTCTTAAGACAAAAAAATCCCTGCTACTTGCATAGCAGGGATTAAAGGGCCTCGTCATAAATCATTCATCACAATACAACATACCAAAAGTAAAACATCTTCGTCAGTAAGTACCACTACTTTTTACATTTTGGCTTCGGTATCCGAAGGGATTGATTGCGATTACCTGATTACAAATATAATACTTACTGAGTTCCTTTGAAGATTAAAACAGAGAGATAAATTACCTTTATTTCTTAAAAATCGCTGTGACTTTTCTCACACACCTTTAAAAGATGCGAAAATAGCGCATATTAGTAATCCGGTAAGATATCGAATTTAATCCAAACCACTGTTTGGGTTAAAGCAATCGATTCCCTTCTGATTGACAGACACGACACAGCAGAATGATCCATGACAAAATTAGAGCAACAAGCTACTGAATCAGCAACCAAATCCGACACACCAACCGAACCACTCAAGACAATCAAACTGGATAATTGCAGCGTAACCATACTGGGCACCGCGCATGTCTCAAAAGCCAGCGCTGATAAAGTTCAGGAATTAATCGCAACCGGTGCCTATGACGCAGTTGCTGTGGAATTATGTCCGAGCCGATATAAAGCGATCATGAATCCTGATGCACTGGCTAAAATGGACCTATATCAGGTCATCAAGAGCGGACAGGCCAGCATGGTAGCAGCCAGTCTTGCATTGGGCGCTTTCCAGCAGCGTATGGCAGAACAGTTTGATATCGAACCGGGTGCTGAAATGCGCATTGCGATCAAGGATGCGCAAGCCGCCAATTTGCCGGTTGTATTGATTGATCGGGAAATCGGCACAACGCTCAAGCGGATTTATCACAACATCCCCTGGTGGAAGCGCTTTGATCTGTTTGCCAGTCTGATCACCAGCGTCATCAGCAAGGAAAAGCTCAGCGTTAATGACGTTGAAAAATTAAAAGAAGGGGATGTTCTCGAAAGTACTTTTTCTCAATTCTCGGAGAATGAGCAGGATCTGTTTAAACCGTTGATCAGCGAACGTGATGAATATATGTCCGCCCGCCTCATAAAAGAGTGCAAGGAAAATAATTACCAGCACATTCTGGCTGTTATAGGCGCCGGTCATTTGAGCGGTATGGCTCACCAGCTGGAATCAAAAAGGATCACTGATCCGGATGAAAAAATTACTCAACTGGATACCATCCCGGAATCCTCCCAGTGGATGAAACTGATACCCTGGCTAATCGTTGTCTTAATTCTGGTCGGCTTTGCCATTGGCTTCATGCATGGCCCTGAAATAGGCACCGCGATGATAATCGACTGGATACTGATTAATGGCGGACTTTCCGCACTAGGCACGGCCATCGCCTTTGCGCATCCGCTGACCATTGTATCGGCGTTTCTGGCGGCTCCCCTGACTTCGTTAAACCCGACCATCGGCGCTGGCATGGTGGTAGCCGCTGTGGAAGCTTATTTGCGCAAACCCAAAGTCGGTGATTTCAATCGACTCAGAACCGATACCACGACTTTGAAAGGCTGGTGGAGCAATCAGGTGACACGCATTCTACTGATTTTTATTCTGTCTACCTTAGGCTCCGCTATTGGTACTTATGTTGCCGGGTTTCGGATATTTGAACGGCTGAGTACCGGCTAGGGTATGTTTGGTTTTTTCGAACGCCTGGCCAACCCGTTTCCGCCAGAGCATCCTGTCGAACCACCCAAAGGTTTATATCAGTTCTGTCGCCACTACACTCGCGGGATAGAGTTCTATCTTATTTTATTGGTTATCCTGACCACATGTCTGGCCATCAGTGAAGCGATGCTGTACGGCGTTCTGGGAAAAATGGTCGACTGGCTGGCAGAGAAAGATTCGCAACACTTTCTGGAAAATGAGTGGCCATCCCTGCTTGTCATATCCATTTTCATCCTGATATTTATTCCTGTTCTGGTACTGTTTCACTCATTGGTCATCCACCAGACCCTCATGGGCAATTTCCCCATGCGGGTCCGCTGGCTATCCCACCGTTACCTGCTCAATCAGAGTTACACATTCTTTCAGCATGAATTCAGTGGCCGTATTGCCACCAAAGTCATGCAGACAGCGCTTGCCGTGCGTGAAACCGTGATGAAGTTACTGGACGTCATACTGTTTGTCACCGTATATCTCATCACAACCCTGCTTCTGGTAGCCAACGCAGATCCGCGCTTGTGTCTGCCCCTGTTTGCCTGGCTGGTAGCCTACATCGGAATTCTCACGCATTTTGTACCGCAATTAAAACATATCTCAACATTGCAGGCGGATGCCCGTTCCCTGATGACAGGCCGCATCGTTGATAGTTATACGAATATCCTGACCCTCAAACTTTTCTCACAGAGCCAGCGCGAAGCCGCGTATGCCAAGGCGGGCATGGAAGAGTTCATGTCAACCGTGCATCCGCAAATGCGCCTGGCAACCTGGCTCAATGTATGCGTGTGGATTATAAATATGCTGCTGGTTTTTTTCACCGGTGCATTGGGTATCCACCTATGGCTGGAAAACGCTATTGGCCCCGGTGCAATTGCCATTGTGATGAGCCTGGCGATACGCCTGACCGGTATGTCGCACTGGGTTATGTGGGAAGTCAACACGCTGTTTGAAAACATTGGTACGGTCCAGGATGGCATTAATACGTTGTCCAATCCGCAGCATGTTACGGATGTGGCAAATGCCGGAGAACTGAAAGTCACGCAAGGGGCCATTCAGTTTAATCAAGTCAGTTTTTCATATCACCCGGCTTATCAGGCAGCCCATGAGCAGAAGCATATTCCTATTTTCAGCGACCTTAATCTGTACATTGCGGCCGGTGAGAAAGTCGGTATTGTGGGTCGCTCGGGTGCTGGCAAATCAACCTTTGTGAATTTGCTACTTCGCTTTTACGACGTACAGCAAGGCAATATCACCATTGACGGGCAGAATATCCGCACAGTCAGTCAGGACAGTCTACGCGCCAATATTGCCATGGTGACACAGGATACCTCGCTGCTGCATCGTTCCGTGCGGGACAATATCCTGTTTGGCAAGCCTGATGCCACAGAAGCACAAATGATTGCGGCTGCCAGACAAGCCCAGGCCCATGAATTCATCCAGACTCTCCGGGATATCAAAGGGCGCGCCGGCTACGACGCGCATGTGGGTGAACGGGGTGTTACCTTATCGGGCGGTCAGCGGCAACGGATCGCCATCGCCCGCGTTCTATTAAAGAATGCACCGATTCTGGTGCTGGATGAAGCAACTGCCGCATTGGATTCGGAAGTGGAAGCCAGTATCCAGCAGAGCCTGTATCAACTCATGGAAAGCAAAACCGTTATCGCCATTGCACACCGCCTGTCCACCATCGCCGCCATGGATAGACTTATTGTCTTTGATAAAGGCCATATTGTGGAACAGGGCAGTCATGCCAAACTGATCGCCAACAACCAGCTTTATGCGCAGCTATGGAATCATCAGTCGGGTGGATTTCTGGGTCTGCTGCAGAATGAATCCTGAGCCGTGCATGACTTCAGCTATTAATCGTCATCAACACTATCCAGTCCATTAAGCAGGATTTATTTAGCTACACCCAGAACAACCTTCCGTACTTTCAGATCCTCCAGAATCTGAATACCGCCATTCCGCACCACGTCTGGCTGGGGATGATTGAGTTCGGCAATTATTTGTTCCAGTAACTCACCCCCTGTCCTGCTACGATTATCGATCATCAGCTGAAGCAGGCGTGCAGTGACTGGATTTGTCTCAATAAAGCGTACTTCATCAGCATCATCACGAAACACTATGAGATGCGTCAATTTGCCGTCTGGTTTTTGTGGCTGGAACGCGGGACTGATTCTGTGCACAGGGAAGTGATAACTGAGCAGCCAGGCCAGTGGAGAAACAACAGGCACTCCGGTCAGTAAATCTCCCTGCCGGTTGATTTCTCCGCTATCAATTTTCTCATCCAGCATGGAAAGCGCCAATTCCACCCATTCATAATGAGCCAATTCAAGCATGAAAACAGGATCGTCAGGATCCGGTATACGCTCCTGCTCCAGATACTTCAGAAATTCACGCGGCATCTCCGGAAACAGCGGCGTACGGGACAGATGATTGGCAAAATAATCCCGGATCATGGCATGCCACCGGTCATCCGGCAGGATTCTACGCAGTATGGGATAGGTGTTGGCGATGAAATCCTCGACATTGTTATAGAACAATTCGCGGTAGATTTTCATCCGCCGTTCTTCCACATCGACAGGACCTGGATTCTTTTCCGGATTACGGATATTCGCTGCAAATGCATATTGCTGGCGCACAAAACCAGGACGATCAGCCGTGTTGTATGTTTTCATTACCTTGTACCGTCCATTTCGACTGTACGGCACGAATCGTATTAACTTCCCCTATCAATTCGACCAGCGACGGAATGTTAAAGTCGCGCTCCAGCAAGGTTGGAATCACTCCGAAATGCTGATAGGCCCTGTCAAGCAATTGCCAGACCGGATCAATGACATCAGAACCGTGCGTGTCAATAAGCAGATCTTCTGCTTCCTTAAAATGCCCGGCGACATGAATATAACGGATTCGCTCAGCCGGCAACTGCGCAAGAAATGCATCGGCACCGTAGCCATGGTTAATGCTGTTGACATAAATATTATTAACATCCAGCAGAAGATCGCAATCCGCCTCAGCCAATACCGCATTGAGAAAGTCGATCTCCGTCATTTCCTGACCCGGTGCCGCATAGTAAGACACATTCTCCATCGCGATGCGTCGTGACAGTATATCCTGCGCCTGTCTGATTCGGTCAGCCACATAATGCACTGCCTCTTCCGTAAAGGGTATGGGCAGCAGGTCATACAGATGCCCATCATCACTGCAATAGCTCAGATGCTCACTGTAATAACGGACGTCATGTTCCAGCAGGAATCGTTTCACGCGCTGCAGGAAAGCCGTATCCAGCGGAGAAGGACCACCGATTGACAGGGATAACCCATGACAGATGAATGGATAGCGTTCGGTTAATTCACGAAACTTCTTACCATAATATCCACCGACATTTAACCAGTTCTCCGGTGCGACCTCCCAGAAATCCGTCGGACTGACCGGTTGTTCCGAGAGTGGCCGCACCAGTGACCGCCGCAACCCTAATCCGGCACCTTGCACCGGATAATGCTGATTGCGCGGAATCATGAAAAATGTATATTACTTTTTGCTACCGTACTTGCCTTCACCACATTTCCCCTCTTTTTCAGACTTCTTGCTGCCACAGCTTCCGTCCATATTCTTTTTCATTTCATTCTTGCCACCGCATTTGCCTTCGCCACACTTGCCCTCTTTTTCGGATTTCTTGCCGGCCTGCGCGTCTGCCTTGTCGGATCTATGTTCACTGCCGACCTTACTCGCATCGGCCATCTGCATGTAACCACCTGATAATTCATTCAGGGCGAATGGATTGCCATTCACAGTGGTTTCCGCCATCAGGCTGCTGGCTGCCAGACTCGTTACAAATGCTGTTCCAACTGCCAGTGACATGGGTTTCAGTGATTTTTTTGCCATTTTTTTATTTATCTCCATCATATAAGTTGAATTGACCCGCCTGATTCTAAATGATCAGCACGCTAAATAAAACCGAAGTTTCTGTTTCCGGATTGATCATCCGGGATTTTCATACTATTCAGTTCCGAAAGAAATATAACCACATGATCTATAACATAGTTCACGATTAACCGTTTTTTCTTCTCATATAAGGGATCGCATCCCATGCGTCCACTTTCCTTTTTTTGCTTGTCTCTCTCTGATAAACTCGGTTTATTGATAATTATAATAATGCCTGCAAGTCGAGGAGCTTTAAATGTTTAACAGATCCAACCAATTCATTTTTTATATCAATGCTGTAATAGCAATCTTTGGAATTTTAATAGCCCTGTTAACCGATTTCGTTGTGATTGGGTTAATATTCTCTACCTGTGCGCTGTTGTTGATCTATGAGCAGATCAAACAGAATAAGTTCGTATTCACTATTTCCGATTTGAAAAAGATACTGACCATCCATGACACCGGCGGAAATAAAGCCACGCAGACCCAGATACAAATAACAACAGCCTGTCATGCCGATAACCCGGAATACTGGTTCAGGAATATCCGTGCGATAGGATCCGTCAGCAACTTCAGAATCAATGGCAGCGATCCCGCAGAACAGAAGCTGGAGAACGGTAATTATCAGGTATGCATGAAACTTCCACCCGAATTGAAGGCAATCGATGGATTTGACACCACGTTATCGTGTGATTATGACGATGCATTCACTAAAACAGAAGGCCTGTTGACACATGTTGTGGCAGACGATACCCGACAATTAAGCCTGACTGTTGAATTGCCGAAGGGACGCCCGATTTCATCCGCCCGGTTTTACTGCATTCATGATGGCAAGGAAGAGGCGCTATTACCACCGACAGTGACCGGACAAACAAGAATTGAAGCAAATATTGCCAATCCTATCCTCGGTGCTGAATACTGCCTGCAGTGGAACTGGCCGGAAGATGGCGTTATGCAGAAAATCAGTCGTCTTTTCTAAAATAGATGATCTTCCCGCACCCGGTTAATAGGCTGTTGAAAAACGCATTCGAGGCAACCGATGCAAGGCAAAAACAGGTGAAAAAGCGCAGTTTATGCATAATAAATGAGCATTTTGAGTTTGTTTTTAACACCGCAGCGGCAACGCAGATAGTTTTTCAACGGCCTGTTAAAACGTTCACTATTCTGACTGCTTATGCATTCTACTGAATTCCATTGAACCTACTCAAAACCCTCGCTGCCATCAGCAGCATGACCTTTATATCACGCATTCTCGGATTCTTGCGCGATGTGATGATTGCGCGGATTTTTGGCGCCGGAATGGAAACAGATGCATTCTTCGTTGCTTTCCGCATTCCCAACCTGCTGCGCCGCCTGTTTGCAGAAGGCGCATTTTCCCAGGCATTTGTTCCGATACTGGCCGAATACAAAAATACCCGCACGCCTGAAGAAACGCGTAATTTGATTGATCATATCACCAAGCTTCTCAGCGTCACGCTGTTTATCGTAACAGTGATAGGCATATTAACCTCACCTTTCATCATTTATGCGAGCGCACCCGGCTTTTCTGCCAATCCGGAGAAATTCACGCTGACCGTCGAGCTGCTGCAAATCACATTCCCGTATATTCTTTTTATCTCGCTGGTCGCTCTGTCGGGCGGCATACTCAATACCTACGGGAAGTTCAATGTACCGGCCATTACACCGGCATTATTAAACCTGTCCTTTATCGGTTGCGCCGTATGGCTTACCCCGCTCATGGATCCTCCCATACTGGCACTGGCCTGGGCCGTTTTCATTGGCGGGGCATTGCAGCTTGCTTTCCAGATCCCGTTTCTCCTGCGACTTAAATTATTACCGCGCATCCGCTGGAAGAATTCAGATACCGGTGCCTGGCGCGTGATCAAATTGATGGGACCCGCGGTTTTTGGTGTATCCGTCGGTCAGATCAGCATGCTCATCAATACCATCTTTGCTTCACTACTGATTACCGGCAGCGTCTCCTGGCTTTATTATGCGGACCGTTTGATGGAATTCCCGGCAGGTCTGCTAGGTGTCGCTTTAGGCACAATCCTACTTCCATCCCTGTCCCGGCATTACAACAGCCACAGTACCGAAGAATACTCCCGGTTGTTAGACTGGGGCCTGCGCATGACGGTCATGCTGACATTACCGGCCGCATTGGCATTGGCACTGCTGGCAACACCCCTGATCACGACGCTGTTCTACCATGGCGCATTTACCGATCATGATGTCTGGATGACGCGTGAAGCGCTGATTGCCTACAGTGTAGGATTATTGGGATTGATTCTGGTGAAAGTTCTGGCACCCGGTTTCTATGCACGGCAAAATATTAAAACGCCGGTAAAGATTGCTGTCATCACACTGATTGCAACCCAACTGATGAATCTCGCTTTCGTCATTCCTCTTCAGCATGCCGGACTTGCACTGGCTATTGGATTGGGCGCCTGTCTTAATGCCGGGTTGCTGTATTACAAATTACGCAGCCATAACATCTATCAACCCCAATCCGGATGGCGTATTTTCTTCCTGAAAATACTGACTGCCGTGACGATCATGGGGATTGTTTTATGGTTTATAACAGGCAGCGATGCTTCCTGGTTGGTTGACTCGGCAATGACACGCGCCGGTCGATTGACCTGGATAATCGTAGCCGGCGCATCCAGCTATTTCGCCGCTTTATGGCTGCTGGGATTCCGTATAAAAGACTTTACCAAACAACAAACAATATAGGGCAGCTCGCGCCCACGCATTCCAGGCGAATAAGCCATGATCATTTCATTGCCAATAACTTTATTACTTTCCAAAAATAAGTAAGATCCTTTTTGTACTCTACTGATATAGTGCTTGAAATTGGTCCTTTATTCGTTTAACGTCCAACCTAACTGCCAATCAATAGGCTGAATGGGCATCCACCAGTCAGAAAGGGTCAAGCAATATGTTCAATCTAGGTTCCATGCTCAATTTAGGCTCCACCGAGCCGGTCGTAGGCAGGGCATATACCATAGTAGAATGCCCTGCCAGAGAGATTTTTCAGTATCTCGGAGAAGGTCTATTCCAGAATTATCCCAAATGGTCACCGGAAGTTAAAGAGCTTGAGCAAATCACTCCCGGCCCGGTAAGGTTAGGAACTGAAGGGCGGCAGGTACGTGTCGACCAAGGACGCCGGACAGAATCCAAGTTTAAAATCTCCGCTTATGAACCCGGCGTACGCTTAACGCTCATCGGAGTGTCTGATCCTTTTCGCTGTACATATGAATTACAGGCTATCAATCCTGAAGAATCAACCAAACTGACATTTTCTTTTGAGCTACTTGAGATTTTAGCCATCATGCGGCCGTTCGAAGGATTGGTTCGCGTTGCCATCAAAGAGGGTGCTGAACGAACGGTTCAAAATATCAAACGCTTGGTCGAGGTAGAAAGATCTGCAAAAACTTCTGCCAATCAAAAATCACGCTAAATCACGTGGTATAGCAGCCTAAGTATTTAACAATCAATAATGAACACTTGTGATGGGTGTTTTGTAAACCAGATAAAGTTAAAGGAGGACTGATGGCACAAGATGCTTTTTCCAATACTCAAGCACCACGAGTCGATGATCGTCCGGTATGGGACGTAGTCTTTGCGGTTTATGGCTATCCAGCGTTACTGCTGGCGCATCGGCTGAAAGTTTTTGCTTTGCTGGCGGATGGCCCGCGCACACTGATCGATATTTGCAATTCGTTAAATATCAAGCAACGCCCAGCAGAAGCAATCCTGACCGTAGCTACTGCCTTGGGTTTCTTGTCATTGCAAGAAGAGCATTATTCTCTGACCGCGGTCGCAGAAGAATATTTACTGGAAAGAAGTCCTAATTACTTCGGTTTTTTTTGGGATCTGATGATCGATAATTATCAGGTATCTTCCTTTACAAGCCTGGAAAAAGCAATTCTCACAGACTCTCCACAGGCTTATGGAGGAGGTGATATTTTTAAAACTCATGAAGAGCAGATCGAATTGCTGCACCGCTTCACTTGTGGAATGCATAGTATGAGCATGGCTTCAGCGCTTGTGTGGCCAGGAGTATTTGATTTCTCCCGGTACCGGGTGATGCTTGATATCGGCGGCAGCTCAGGTGCGCATTCAATTGGTGCAACATTAAAATTGCCGAACTTGCAGGCGATCGTGCTGGATTTTCCTCAGGTGTGCGAGGTGGCACAAGGATACATTGTTGAGTATGGTTTGCAGGATCGTGTTAAAACCTATGATGCGAATATCTGGTGCGATCATTGGCCATCGGCTGATCTGCATTTTTTCTCAAATATGTACCACGACTGGCCACCAGAAAAATGTCATTTTCTGACCGCGAAAAGTTTCAGGTACTTGGAGTGCGGCGGGCGTATCGTGATCCACGAAATGCTCTGCAATGATGAAAAAACAGGTCCGTTTGCACCAGCTGCATTTGGAATGATGATGATGGGCTGGACCGAAGGGAAGCAATACTCCGGTCTGGAATTATCAACGATGTTGAAGGAAATAGGCTTTGAGGAAATTCAAATCCAGAAAGCCTCCGGCTATTATAGTATCGTAACTGGGCGAAAACCCTAGTTTTTGTTTATTCCACCATGAAGAGCGAGTTAAGGTTTGGTTCTCGGCTTTAATCTCTACGAAAGTCGCATTCATTCAGTGTAAATTTCGATCAGGCTTCTTACTTTGCAGATACTAATTGATAGTATCTGCCATGCTATCAACCTGTGAAGCAATAGCCATAGCAAGACTCTTGAGTGTATCAAGATTTGCAAGCCCATCGAGGAATCGTTGCGGGATACCGGAAAAACCTGTCTGGGCACCGACAAGCGCACCAGTGAGAATGGCACGCGCCTGATTCTGCCCTCCACCATTCACAGCATGAAGCACAGCGGATTCAAAATCATCCTGGAAACGAGCAGCAAGATAATAGGCGGCAGGGAGCTGGTGATAAATGGCACAGGGCATGCCGTACACAATCGACACCTTCCACGCCGGTTCTATGCGGATATCTGCATCTGCCGCAGCTTCAGCCATGTAGGATGGCGTAAGCAAGGCATCCGGCGATGCAAATCGTCCGACACGGGGTGGATCTGGATCGCCTGGGTGCGGTGGTTGCAAATCAGCAAAGGTGACTGCATGAAAGGGTAGCTTCCCGGTTTTTACCAATCCCATGAGTTTTCCCGACAGCGTCTTATCAAGAGCATGTCCTTGCACCAACATACCCAACACTGCCGCATAAGCAACGGTCATCGAGATTACGGTATCATCAATCTGGGTTAAGCGAGTATTACTCGCGACTGCGGTAGCAAGTTCAGTAGGCTGAAACGCGTAGCGAACGGCTAAAGCCAGTGTGCGTTCAATTGCTTCGGTATCATCCGCATGACTACCCGTTTGTCCCCATGGCAATTTCTGCTCTACACGCCGCCGCCATGCTTCCCGAATTGACTGGCTGGTGTAACCGCCTGGTCCGTTCATTGGTGTGCCATCTAGAAACGGAAAGAGTTCTTGATCCATCCGGCGGCAAAAATCCGCTTCATTATATCCGCCATGTTCAACGAGGGATTGGAGCGTGAGAGTGAGAATGATACCTGCTTGAGAGAGTTGGCCGGCCTTGCGTCCGCTATGATATCGGCCAGGTTTGGGATCGGTGTAGGTAGTAATCCATTCCCCGTAATCGCGACGCAGTTCAGCGAGATCATAATACCAGTGAGGGCCGAGAGCCAGCGCATCACCGATAAAAGCTCCCATGATGGCACCGGCAGCTCGTTCTTGTATAGTCGTGTTATTGACGATGCTTCTTGTCGTGCTCAATCAATGCATACGCCGAATGATTATGAATAGACTCGAAATTTTCCGACTCTACGACGTAAGCATCAATCCGCACATCCTGATTCAGAACATCAGCCACATCCCTGACGATATCTTCCACAAACTTAGGGTTGTCATAGGCTTTTTCAGTCACATATTTTTCATCAGGGCGTTTCAGAAGACCGTATAGTTCACAGGATGCGTTATCTTCCGCGATTTTGATGACATCCTCAATCCACACAAAGCTGTTGGTACGGACTGAAATAGTCACATGCGAACGTTGATTGTGCGCGCCGTAATCGGAAATTTTCTTGGAGCATGGACATAAACTTGTGACAGGCACAACGACCTTCATTGTAAAAAGATATTCATTATTCTTGATCTCGCCAATGAATGTCACTTCGTAGTCCAGCAGGCTTCTTACCTTGGAAATCGGCGCTGATTTATTGATGAAATAGGGAAAAGTCATTTCAATATGGCCTGAATCCGTTTCCAGCTTCTGGATCATCTGCCGCAGAATGGTCTCAAATGACTCAACTGAAATCTCCCGTTCATGGCTATTCAGTATTTCCACAAAACGGGACATGTGCGTCCCCTTGAAATTATGAGGTAAATTCACATACATATTGAAAACTGCCACGGTATGCTGCATCCCATCATCCTTGTCTGCCACCACAACCGGATGACGGATAGCTTTAATCCCGACCCTGTCAATCGCTATGCGCCGCGTATCGGGTGAACTCTGCACATCTGCAATCTGCAATTCTTTTTGTTTACTCATTTCTTTCATCCCCCTACCCAGACAGGAACATCGGATATTAATTAGTAGAATCAAATCTGTTTTGGTTCAAAATTACAGCTAACTCTGCTAATAAAAATACGACAGCTAATTAGCTGGCTATGATAGCCTGAATCGATTTAACAATACCCGCCTTATCCAGACCGCAATCCGCTAGCATCTGCGCAGGATCGCCCTGATCAATAAAAGTATCCGGTAACCCCAGCAGCAATACCTTGACGGTGATTTTCTGATGACTCAGTGATTCCATCACAGCACTGCCAGCGCCGCCCATAATGGTATTTTCTTCAACAGTCACCAATAAATCGTGGCTCTTTGCCAGTGATGCCACCAGTTCATCATCCAGCGGCTTAATAAACCGCATATTGGCAACCGTCGCGTCCAATTCTTCCGCTGCCGCCAGACAAGGCGCCAGCATGCTGCCGAAGGCGAGCAGGGCAATTTTCTTTCCCTGATGACGGATTTCACCCCGGCCAACCGGCAATGTGGACATTTCCTTTTTTGGCTTTTCCCCTGTCCCAATGCCTCGGGGATAGCGTACCGCAGTAGGTGTATCCAGTTTAAATGCGGTATAGAGCATCTGCCGACATTCATTCTCATCCGATGGCGCCATGACAGTCATATTGGGAATACAGCGTAGGTAGGTCAGATCAAAGCTGCCCGCATGCGTGGGGCCATCGGCCCCCACCAGTCCGGCACGATCAATGGCAAATACAACCGGCAAATTCTGGATCGCCACATCATGGATCAACTGATCGTACGCACGCTGCAGGAACGTTGAATAAATAGCCACCACAGGCTTCAAGCCGTCACAAGCCGCACCGGCTGCAAATGTCACGGCATGCTGCTCCGCTATCCCCACATCAAAATAACGGTCTGGAAATTCTTCAGAAAAACGAACCAGCCCGGATCCTTCGCGCATTGCGGGCGTAATTCCAATCAACCGACTGTCTTTAGCTGCCATGTCGCATAACCAGTCGCCAAATATCTGGGTATAGGCCGGTTTGCTGGCTGGTTTGACGACAATACCTTCTTTCGGATTAAACTTGCCGACACCGTGATACAAAACCGGATCATCTTCAGCAACCTTATAGCCCGCACCTTTCCGCGTGACGACATGCAAAAACTGGGGACCGTCCAGAAGCTTGATATTATTAAGTGTTGTGATCAGCACATCCAGATCATGGCCATCAATCGGGCCGATATAATTAAAACCAAATTCTTCAAACAATGTTCCCGGCGTGACCATGCCTTTCATGTGTTCTTCAGCACGTTTAGCCAGCTCCAGCATCGGCGGCACCACGCCCAGCACTTTCTCGCCGGCACGGCGGGCGGTTGCATAGAATCGTCCCGACATCAGCTTGGCCAGATAATTGTTGAGCGCACCCACAGGACGTGATATCGACATGTCGTTGTCATTCAGAATGACCAGCAGGTTGGCATCCATCACACCAGCATTATTCAGTGCTTCAAATGCCATCCCCGCACTCATGGCGCCATCTCCGATGATCGCAACGGCACGGCGGCCTGTTTTTTCCAATCGGGCAGCCACGGCCATGCCCAGTGCAGCGCTGATGGACGTACTGGAATGCGCGGTACCGAATGCATCATATTCACTTTCATCACGGCGCGGAAATCCGGCAACGCCGCCTTTCATGCGCAGCCTGCTCATTCCTTCGCGCCTGCCGGTCAGTATCTTGTGCGCATAAGTCTGGTGACCAACGTCCCACACTAACTGATCATGCGGCGTATTAAACACGTAATGCAAGGCAATGGTTAATTCGACTGTTCCCAGATTGGATGACAGGTGTCCGCCAGTTTTCGCAACCGATTCAATAAGGAAGCTACGCAATTCCTTGGCAAATTGGGGTAATTTTTTTGGATCCAGTTCACGTAACTGGGATGGCGAGTTTATGGTATCAAGCAGTGGATACATTCAGAACCTGAAAATAAAATTAGATGGGAAATAATAACTAGAATTTACGTTTAATTATGAAATCAGTGACCTGACGCAACCGTAACGCCGCATCGCCAAAACCACTTAATGCCTGATAGGCATCATGCTGCAATTTGTCAGCCAATTCACGTGCTTCACTGATTCCGAGAATGCTGACATAGGTGGGTTTGTTATTCTCTGCATCCTTGCCCGCAGTTTTCCCCAGTGTTGCGGTCGTTGCTTCCGCGTCCAGCAGATCATCAATGACCTGGAAAGCAAGTCCCACACATTTCGCAAAGTGATCCAACTGACCCAATTGCGCATCATCCAGCCGGTTACGGCAGCGTGCACCCAGCATCACTGCAGCACGAATCAGCGCACCCGTTTTGTGAATATGCATAAACTCCAGTTCCGGCAAACTCAATGTCTTGCCGACACTATCCAGATCAAATGCCTGTCCACCGGCCATGCCTCGAGAGCCAGATGCCAGCGCCAGTTGCGCAATCATTGCCAGTTGAGTCTCCGCCGTATCTGCCAGACGATTCTCCGCCATCAGCTCAAATGCCAGTGTCTGCAGACTATCCCCGGTCAATAATGCCGTTGCCTCGTCAAATTCTATATGGCAGGTCGGTTTGCCCCGCCGCAATATATCATCATCCATGCACGGCAAATCGTCATGCACCAGCGAATAGGCATGGATCAACTCCACGGTCGATGCAACAATTGTCACCCGCTCCACATCGGCGGAACTCAATTCACCGGCAGCAAAAGCCAGTAATGGTCGTACGCGCTTTCCCCCGCCCAGAACAGAATAGCGCATTGCCTTATGCAATCGTTCCGGGACACAGTTAGTCGCTGGCAATCGAGATTGCAGGTAAGCTTCAATGCGTGCCTGACAATGACTTGTCCAGTTTTGAAAATCAGCGCTCATCAATATCGGACTTTGTAAAATTCTTCAGCATATCCGCCTCCAATATGCGAACCTGTTGCTGCGCACTGTGTAATTTACCCTGACAGTATTGCAGCAACTCCGCTCCGCGCTTATATGCTGAAAGAGACGCTTCCAATGACATCTGCCCCGCTTCCATTGCCGCCACAATTTTTTCCAGTTCGGCCGACGCTGCTTCAAAACTCTCCGGCTGTGCAAGCACCGTATTTTTGGAAGGTTTGACCATAAAATTAAGAATAGATAATAAGCGTTTCTATAAAAAAACAGACAAAAATAACGCAATTAGCCGTGTCAGGTCAATTCAATTTTAGTATTGTTCGATTACTTTCTGCTGATATGTGTTATAAAATCCGCATGGATCGCCGATTACACGAAATTATCGCTTCTTTTCAGCGAAAGAAAATCCCCTGGATCCTGTCAGTCATTTCAATCGACCTGATTAAATCGGCGCTGAGCTGGTATGACATTGTTGGTGTTGTTTCAGGAATCCGTGGCGGACACCGGAGAAACCATATTGATACGCCGGCTCTACTGTGGCAAGATACAAGGCTTAATTTACGGTACGTTCAGCAATCACAATCAACCAGCTAATCGTCCGGTCTACAAAAAAACAGAAGAAATTATAAGCAGCGCACACTGATACGAGTGTTCCTTTATATACGGTATCCTGACACAACGCAGGGATAGTTCTCAAATAACAGTTTTTTAAAATCGAGGTAACCTCTTGGACGAAAATCTTAATCAAATCGCCGGGTATTTTGAAACCGTTCCGTTATGGCCTTTTATCCTGTTTGGGGCGGTTGGTCTTGTTGCCGTGTTTGTCGAGATTCTCAATCGCAAGCGACGCGCCATGGCCATTGAGAACTTTCGCTACACCATTGAAACCGAACTCGCAAGCATGTATCCCAAGCACATCAGATGGCCCAAGAATGTTAATGCCTACCTCACTTCCCGCTTGCCGGAAATGCAGCAGAACTTTGAAGTGTTGCGGGTATTTATCCCGCAGGATCGCTTGCTCAGTTACAACACGGACTGGAATAACTTTTGTGATTTCTGTCGCAGTATTACCGATGAAAAATGTGCCGCTGCAGAACAATACGCACCCCAGGACAGTTCCTCCGCCCAGCATCCATCACCCGCCACTAATGAACCTGACCCCAGAGAAGTTTTTCACACGCTGATCGTAAATCTATTAAAACATACCAATCTGTAACAGGCGCATCTTATCGCGATTGCGGATTTTGTTGTAATCAAGCAACGACTGATGGATCGACTTAAAGGTACGCAATTCACTGCCAGTATCTGCATGCAGCGTACCTTAACTGTTCGGTGTCCAGTCAGTCACGCACTACTCGCCGGTCAGAATATCAGTTCGTTTTCAAACCCACCCTCTGTTTGTTGTGCATTCCCCTGAAATTATCGGGATCAAATATTAATAGATCATTTCATAATCGCTATAATGTGTTATCCAATGCGCCCCTTTAATCTGTCATGAGCAAACAAGCCACGTCACTCGCCCCCGTAACGGTGCGTCCGGTAATGTCCTATCGCGACATGAGCAAATTTATTGAAGTTCCGTGGCGTATCTATGCCAATGATCCCATGTGGGTACCCCCTTTACGCCTGGAGCGACGCTTCCATTTTTCCCGATTCAATCCTTTCTTTAAACATGGCGAGTGGCAAGCCTGGGTCGCTTACCAGAATGACCAGCCGGTTGGAAGAATCAGCGCGCAGATTGATTCCCTGCACCGTGCGCGGTATGGTGAAAACACCGGTCATTTCGGTTTGCTGGAGTGCATCGACAGTTCCGACGTATTTGCGGCGCTCATGCTGCACGCTGAGGCATGGCTGGCCTCGCGGCAAACCTATCATGTAAGCGGACCGTTTAATCTATCCATCAATCAGGAATGCGGCATTTTGGTTGACGGGTTTGATTCGCCGCCTGTGGTGATGATGCCTCATTCACCCCGCTGGTATGGCCGCTTACTGGAAGAGCAGAATTACCTCCCCATCAAGGATCTATTGGCTTACTGGGTTAATGTCGAATTTGAAATGCCGCATGTGATGCAAACGCTCATCAACAAGTTTTCTTCACAGATTCATCTCCGCCCGTTACGGCGCGATAAATTCAACGAAGAGATGGAAATCCTGCGCGATATTTTCAATGATGCCTGGTCGGATAACTGGGGGTTTATACCCTTCACCGAAGCGGAGTTTGAAGAACTGGGCAACAGTTTACGCCTGCTGTTACCGGATGATTTCATTCAAATCGCAGAGGTCAATGGCAAGCCTGCCGCATTCATGGTGGTACTGCCCAATCTCAACGAAGTACTTACCGAATTAAATGGCCGGTTATTTCCGTTTGGCTGGCTGAAATTGATCCGGCGTATTAGAAACCGTGAAATACGTACCGGCCGTATCCCGCTGATGGGTGTCCGCAAGCAATTTCGTGGAACGCCACTGGGCATTGCGCTGGCCTGTCTGGTCATCGAGGCGCCGCGGAAAGCAGGACTGGCCTATGGTATTCGTGACGTTGAGATGTCATGGATACTGGAAGACAATATGGCCATGCGCGGCATTCTCGACAGCATTGGCAGCAAGCAGTATAAACGTTATCGTATCTATGGAAAAACACTGTGAGCGACACCCCTGACAATCCCAATCCCAATACCAGCACCAGACGATTCACTGCACTCGTGTTAGCCGCCGATCGCACTGCCAATGATCCGATCACCCAGCACACCGGCGCTGCCTGTAAAGCTTTTGCACCCGTAGCCGGTATACCCATGCTGATTCGCGTTCTGGATGCCCTGGCTGCGTGCGATCTTGTCGCATCAACCATCCTCTGCGGCCCGCCTGAATCGCTGCATTCACACTGCCCGGCACTGGTACAGCGCATCAAATCCGGCCAGGTCACCTGGCTGCCAAACCTGGATTCTCCGAGCCGCAGCGCTGAAAGCGGCTTCAATCATATCCAGCACGATGCGCCCATACTTCTCACAACGGCCGATCACGCTTTACTGACACCTACCATGTTACAGCATTTTTTGCGTGCATCGCTGGCAGCGGACAGTGACGCCACAGTCGGCCTGGTCCGGTATGAGGATATCGCCGCGGCCTTCCCAGGTTCCAGACGAACCGTAACCCGCTTGCGGGATGGAGGATTCTGCGGCTGCAATTTATTTACATTCAACCCGCGCGGACGGAAACTGGTCCGTTTCTGGCAGCAGGCGGAAGATTTGCGCAAGCACCCGTGGCAATTGATCGCGCAAGTACTGGGTCCCAGGATTGTATTATCCTATCTGTTAGGATTACTGACACTGGAACAGGCATTACGTAAGGTTTCAGAAAAATCCGACGTGAACATCCAGGCCGTCATGCTGCCGGACCCGCAGGCCGGCGTGGATGTGGACAAAGTCGAAGACCTGCTGCTTGCCGAATCAATTCTCGCATCACCATCACCGTCCCTGCGTAATGACCGCTTATCTGTTTAAGGAAGCCCTTAATATGCTGATCGGCGGCCATCCTGTATCGCTACCGCATGCCTGCTATCCGGTCTGCTCCAGTTTATGAAAATCATTGACCGGTATATCACCCGCGAAATATTACTGCCATTTACAGTCGTAATCGCTATCCTGGTCGGACTATTCGCCAGTTTCAGCAGCGCGCGTTTTCTGGCCGGCGCGGTTACCGAGACATTGGGTATTGCTGCACTATTGAAGCTGGTCTTGCTGAAGACGCTCATTGCAATGGAAGTACTGATCCCAATCGCATTATACGTCTCGGTAATTATTGGCCTCAGCAGGCTCAACAAGGATCAGGAACTGAATGTCATACGCACTTCCGGCATCAGCAGCCGCCGCATTGTCTTTGCTGTACTGACCGTCGCTATCCCGGTCGGCATGATCAGCGGCATACTTTCATCTTATGCCCGGCCCTGGGCCTATGCGGAAAGCTATATCCTCGATGCGCAGGCAGAAGCCGAGTTAAATACCAACCGATTCCAGGCGGGCCGTTTTTATGGCAGCGAGCGCAGTGGCCGGATTGTTTATGTGCGCAGTAAAAATGATACCGACAAGCAGATGGACGACATTTTCCATTACATCCGTAAGCCTGGCAGCAGTGAGATCGTTATTGCCAAAGAAGCGCAGCAAATACAACCGACAACTTCGGATCAAAGACCGCATATCCTGCTGTCGGATGGTTACGTCTACCAATTGACCGGCCCTGCCACTGTGGATGATGTCATCAAGTTCGAGAAGCTGACCTACTTTATGGATAATGACAATGTACTGAATTACCGCCGCAAGGCAGCAGCGACGCGAACATTGTGGGAATCAAGCCAGCCTCGTGACATTGCCGAGCTCCAGTGGCGGATTTCTCGGCCTTTCTCTACTATCCTGCTCGCCCTGATTGCCGTCACGTTTATCCGCACCGCACCACGTCAGGATAAAACCGATAAAACCTATCTCATCGCTGCGCTGGTTTATACCGTTTACTACAACCTGAGCGGATTGGCGAAAACCTGGGTCGAGCAAGGCGTGACCGGCAGCATTCCAGGTATCTGGTGGTTATACTTCCTTATCCTGATCGTGCTGGGTGTTTACGCATTCCTCCTGACAAGAAAAAAACACATCCCGCACCCACAATGATTATCTATCGCTATCTTGCCACGCAAATATTGATCGGTCTGGTTATCACCACCGCCATTCTGTTACCGCTGTTCAGTTTCTTTGATTTGCTGGACCAATTGGATGACGTCGGCCGAGGCACCTATCGTGTCGTGGACGCATTCCTGTACACCGCCATGCTGTTACCCCGACGACTCACTCAGATTGCGCCATTTATCGCCTTGCTCGGTACCGTAGCCGCACTGGGGAAACTGGCAGTCAATTCCGAATTGATCGCATTACGGGTGGCCGGTGTTTCACCCTTACGTATCAGTTTTGCGCCACTTGGCGTTGGTATACTGTTTCTGCTGGGTATCGCGGCACTGGAACAGTCCGTGGCGCCACAGCTCCAGCAAAAAGCCATTTCAAACCGGGCCATTGCCCTGGAACAGAGCGCTGAATTGGGCAGGAATCTAGGTATATGGACCCGCAACGAACAGAATATTCTACGCATCGGCCGCATGTTGCACGCCAAGAAAGCAGCCGATCTCGAAATCCTCTATCTGGATAAGGAAGGTTTTCTGTTGTCGCATACGCATGCGGAATATGCGGACATCATTGACGATGATCTCTGGAAACTCAGCAATGTCACGGTTCGACAATTTGTCGACAATCAAATACTGTCGACCCATGCCCACTCGATCAACTGGCAGTCCTTCCTGAATCCGGAAGATATCTCAACACTCACCAAACCTCCTGAAAGCCTGTCACCGCTTGAACTGGTTCGCCATGTAGAGTTCCTGCGCAGCACCGGTCAGGATGCCGACTCCTATGCGTTGGCCTTATGGCGCAAAGCCGGTGGTGCGCTGATGACAATCGCGATGCTGCTCCTGTCGATTCCTTTCGTGTTTGGATCGATCCGCACGGGCCTGAGCAGCAAGCTGGTGCTTGCAACCTTAATCGGAATGACGGTTTATTTACTGGATCTGATTATCGCTAATGCGGGCTTGATATTACGATTGGATCCTGCATTTACGGCGCTTTTCCCCAGTATCACGATGATCATTCTGGCAAATTTATGGCTGCGGCGGATTTTCTAATGCGCATCCAGCAGACAGATAACACGGTAGAATTCACTGCAGGTCATCCGCGTGCATACCGGCAGCTTGTTGCATCACCGAGCCACTCAATTACGCCAATGACTTATTACAAATTCCAACAAAACTGACTCTCTATCTACACATGTCAACTTCAACTTATATTTACATCTTCGGTGAAAGTGAAACAAAGATCTGGGGATTGACCGGCCGGGAAAGACTTCAACGCATGGTCGCAGCAACCCGGCAGGCGATATTGCTCGATGACATCAAAAAAATCCCTGTACACGGATCGATATTATTTCTAAGTGCAACGCATTTATTCGATTCCCGCGTGTTAACCGCACTGATCAATGCACCCGAGAAAATGGTTCTGTACAGCAACGAGAATCTCCCTGTCGCCGTGCGCACGGATGAATCGAAAGCGCAGTACACGCTCAAGAATCTGGTCAATGACAAAAATGAAATCAATAAGTTTGCGGTGTTTGCGCTTCCCCGTTGTCACCTGGAAGATCTGAAAATAGATTTTCAGAAAAACCTGAAAAGAAAGGACCCTCCCTATATATTCCCGATCAGTGCGGACAATCAGCACATACTGGAAGAAGAATTATTCGCCGGTTCCTATAAAGGCGTCACCGATCTGGTCACCAAATGGGTCTGGCCATGGCCGGCCTTCTGGTCGACCCATCTGTGTATACGCCATGGCTGGCAACCCAACCATGTCACCTTGCTGAGTCTTGTGCTTGCGGTGCTGGCCGGCGTCGCATTCTGGTATGGATTCTTTGCCATCGGACTTTTGATGGGATGGTTCATGACCTTTCTGGATACCGTGGATGGAAAATTGGCGCGTGTCACCGTGACTTCAAGCCGATTTGGCGATGTGCTGGATCATGGACTGGACCTCATCCACCCGCCGCTCTGGTACCTGGCCTGGGGAATCGGTCTGGCCAATGCGTCGACGCCGATTCCGGGGCTGGAAGTGCTCATGTGGCTGATGTTCTTTGGTTATGTGGGCGGTCGCCTGTGCGAAGGTGTTTTCCAATACTCGCTGGCATCCTTTGATATCTTTATCTGGCATCAGGTGGATTCATTTAACCGGCTGATCACCGCCCGGCGTAACCCCAATCTGATTCTGCTCACCTTCGGGTGGTTGATTGACCGCCCCGGCCTGGGATTGTCACTGGTGGTTGTCTGGCATCTGATTTCTACCGGAATCCTCACCTTCCGCGTCCTGGCGGGGTGGCGGGAATATCGCAAACAGGGCGTATTGCGGTCGTGGCTGGAAGACATTGATCCCGGTAAAGACCGCGATATACTGGCCGTGAGAATCTTTACACGCGCACCGCTTGTTCTGAAAACACAATCGACACGTTCTTCCCAGTCTGTTTTATGACTATTCAGGCACGGATTGACCGCTTAAAAAGCGGAGCAGCCAACGTCGGGTTCCTGTTTAACCCACTGGGTGGTCAGGCCCGCAAGCGCAAAACAGCCATTCTACGGATATTGAATACCATGCCGAATGCCATCGTCTGCACGGCAACCGATGCGCTCACATTCAAGTCATCGATTGATGCACTCATCACGCGTCATCCGGATTTACTGGTCATTATCGCGGGCGATGGCACCACCCAGGCGGTACTGAGCCACCTGTTTGCCACACTGCCACCGGCGCAGTGGCCTGTTCTGATGGTCGTACCGGGCGGCACTACCAATATGACATCGCTGGATCTGGGCATTCACGGTAAGCCGGAACAGGTATTGTGCCGGTTACGCGACTACCTGTTGAGCCCTTCTTCCGCTCCCAATCTGGTGCAATGCCCGGCATTGTGCATCGAGCAAACCGGCATTACGCCAATCTACGGCATGTTTTTTGCCGTTGGTCTGGTCGCACGCGGCGTCAAGTTTTCGCGCAGCAGCGTCAAGCAACTGGGTATTACCGGTGGAATCTTTACTTCTCTGATCATGCTGCGATCCTTAATCGGCATGCTGGTCGGCATGATGCTCGGCCGCCCGCACAGTAACTGGGCGCCCGTTACGCTGTCGATGACGGAAGCAAACGGGCGAAACCATCAGGGAACCTATCTGTTTGCACTGGTCAGCGCACTGGATTGCCTGCTATTAAACATGCGGCCTTACTGGGGACAGGAACCGGCTCCCCTGCATGTCACACTGGTTGACCGTCACCGCAACCGACTATGGCGTTCGTTATGGCCTCTGCTGTCGGGCGGTGGTCAAATTCTAAAGGAAGAAGACGGCTACTATAGCCATAATACCCATGCCTTGACCTTACTGATGGATGATGAATATATTGTGGACGGTGAATTGCATCGTTCTGTTAACGCGCAGGAACCTTTGCGGATTACAGCAACCGACCCCATTACATTTTTAGTGCTCTAGGATACCGACATAGCCATGACCGACTCCATGCCTCCATTCAATAGCCAACTACCCGCAGCGCTGATTGCGGAGGTCGCAACACAGAGCAATCAGGCAGTTTCTGCTGATTTCGCCCCTTTTATTGATGCCTTGACCGCACATTTTGGCGCATCACTGGATGCCGTGATTCTGTATGGCTCCTGTCTGCATTCCGCCTGCAGTCTGGATGAAGGTATCGTCGATCTGTATGTCGTCGTGGATAGCTATCGGAAGGCTTATCCGCAGCGTTATCTGGGCATGCTGAATGCCATGCTGCCGCCTAATGTCTTCTATCTGGAAGTACACCATCAGGAAAAAAAATTGCGTGCAAAATATGCAGTTATTTCCACTGCTGATTTTGAACAGGGTGCACACTACTGGTTCCATTCGTATATCTGGGCACGTTTTGCGCAACCCTCTCGGCTGCTGTATGCCCGCGATGAGTCCGTCCGGCAGCGTATTTACACGGCACTGGCGCATTCTGTGGTGACTTTCCTGGAATCCGGCGTTCCTGCGCTTGAATCCAATACCATCGATGTTGAAGAAATATGGACTCGCTGCCTGATGTTGACCTATGCTGCCGAGTTACGGGCTGAGCAGGAAACCCGTGCGCGCCATCTGGCACAAGCCAATCTGGGCGCGTTTACCCGTCTGACAGAAGCTGCCAGCCCCGTACTGACAGAAATACTCGAAAAACAGAGCGATGGACGCTATCGCTGCCTGACCACGCCATCGACACGCCGCCAGGCCCTCTGGCGCTGGCGACTGCGGCGCTGGCAGGGAAGAATCCTGTCCATCCTGCGCTTATCCAAAGCTACGCTTACTTTCAATAATAGCGTCGAGTACGCTGCCTGGAAAATAGAACGGCACACGGGCGTGCGCGTGGAAATTACTCCGATGTTGCGCCGCCACCCCATCCTGTGGGGTTTAAAAGTAGCCTGGCAGTTATTGCGGCGGGGTGTGGTGCGCTAAAAATAATTGACAGACTTCTACTGGAGACAAACATGATCTATTTATATCGTTTATTCTTTGTTGCAGTATTCCTGATGCTTACCGCCTGTTCCACGATGTATCTCGAAGGTCTGGAAAAAGTCGGCATCCCGAAACGCGATGTGATGGTGTACCGGGTTGAAAAAGCACGCGACACGCAGCAGGAAACCAAAGAACAGTTCAAGTCTGCCCTGGAACAATTCACTGCTGCCACGCACTTCAGCGGCGGTGATCTGGAAGCCACCTATAAAAAGCTGAACGACGCCTATGAAGCCAGCGTCAGCAAAGCTGAAGAAGTCAGAAGTCGGATTGTCGATATTGAGAATGTCTCCGACGCATTATTTACGGAATGGAAACAGGAAATCACCCAGTACAGCAGCGCTGCACTGAAACAAAGCAGCCAGAAGAAACTCGATACCACCCAGGCGCATTACCGCCAGTTGATCGCCTCCATGAAACAGGCTGAAGCCAAAATTCAACCCATCCTCAGGGTCTTTCAGGATCAGGTCATGTTCCTCAAGCACAACCTGAATGCACGCGCCATCGCTTCACTCAAGGGTGAACTGGGTACTATCAAATCAGACGTATCGGCTCTGATTGCCTCCATGGAGAAATCGATCAATGAAGCAAATGCATTTATTGGTACGATGGAGAATAAATAACTCATGTCGGATAAGTCACCGCCCAGCTCACTTACTCCAATTGAATTGGAGTTCGCACAAATACGATATCACTGGAAAATATTCTGCGAGTTATTCGATAATGAAAAGAACGTACAACTACTTAACAAGAGTGGATCTGAAGTATTCAGGCTTTTTCAGCGACTGCTAATAAATGACACAATGCAGTCATTGTGCAGAATTGCAGATCCTGCTCAATCATATGGGAACAGTAATAACAGTTTGAGGCATCATTTTGATATCATTCGTAAAACCTTAGATAGTAGCTCGCAAGATGAAATTAGAAACCATCTAACCGCATTAGACTTGCAGCTTGAGAGCATTAAAAAAATGCGCAATAAGGTTCTATCACATAATGACTTAGCTGTAGTACAAAAATCCGCAGATTATCCTGAAGTGTCATACGATGATATTGAAAAAACTATAGATCTTATATGTCAAATATTGCATAAATTATTTAAGACAAATGGCCAATATATGCCTACTTCAGCTGTTGGTGGAACCTCAATACTTTTAAACGTATTGTCTCGTGGTCACGATATAAGCTAACACCACCATTGAAACTGCAAAATGTATTTGAGACAAAATTGATCTGTCAGAGTTGCTGGTAAACAATCTCCAACATACAAAATTCCATTTGCTAAGCTCTATTCACACAAACCGCATCGACAAATCGATCGCCTGCACATTCTTGGTCAAACTGCCAACAGAAATCCGATCAACACCGGTCTGAGCCACCTGCCGCACGCCCTCCAGAGTCATATTGCCGGATGCTTCCAGCACTACCGGTTGACCGGTCTGTTGACGAGTTAGCGTGACGGCATCCTGCAATTGACCCAGAGTGAAGTTATCCAGCAGAATCATGGTTGCATGGGCACTGAGCGCTTCCTGCAATTCCTGCAGAGATTCCACTTCAATCTGGATGAAGACTCCGGCAGGTGCAATTGCCTGTGCCCTGGTCAAAGCGGGTTGAATGCCGCCTGCGGCGATGATGTGGTTTTCCTTGATCAGGATGCCATCATACAGGCCCATGCGGTGATTCACTCCCCCACCGCATGTCACCGCATATTTTTGCGCGAGCCGCAGTCCGGGCAATGTCTTGCGGGTATCCACGATGACGGCATTGGTGCCGGCAATGGCGTCGACATACCGCCTGGTTTGCGTAGCTACGGCGGATAACAGTTGCAGGAAATTTAAGGCGGATCGCTCGGCCGATAGCAGCGCGCGGGCATTTCCTGCTATTTCACAGAGTTTCTGCCCGGATCGGACAGCCTCGCCATCGCTGGCAAACCAATGTACTTGCGTGTTGGATGACAAGGTTTGAAAGCACGCCTCAAACCATTGCGTACCGCATAACACCGAGTCTTCTCTGCTCACGACGTAAGCAGTCAATTCCTTTTCGGCGGGGATAAGCGATGCTGTCAGATCGCCTGCGCCCAGATCTTCAGACAAGGCCTGCCTAATATTGCTGCGGATCTCATCCTTTAAGTCTTTCAATTCCTTTCACCTCAACCATCCATTAGGACACGATTATAGTTGCGATCACGCAGTGCCTCAAAGCCACTCTCAGATAACCAGCATATTCACTTACGCCATGCGAGCAGATAGTATATGCTTGCCCGTGCATATCAAGGAGAACCGTATGTCCAGTGCGATTGATTTAATCATTTATAGCGTCGCCACCATGCTGGGTCTTATCATTATTGGCACGATCGTGTTCTGGTTTATACAAGATATCACACAAAAAAACCATTCGATTCTGCGCAACTATCCGGTTATTGGGCGGTTACGCTACGTTTTTGAAAAACAGGGAAAATATTTCCGCCAGTATCTTTTCACCAATGATCGCGACGAAATGCCTTTCAATCGCGCAACACGGGGCTGGATCTACAAAAACGCCAAGAACAAGGGCAGTATTGTTGGCTTTGGCTCGACCAACGACTTGCGCCAGCCCGGCTCGATTATTTTCGTCAATGCCGCTTTTCCGATACTGGAAGAAGACCAACTGCCCACACCCTCATTGCATATCGGCAAGGGGTATTGCGAGCATCCGTTTGAGGCCAAATCAATTATCAACATCAGCGCCATGAGTTACGGGGCCATCTCGGCGCCTGCCGTACGTGCATTGTCGCTCGGCGCGGCAAAATCCGGTTGCTGGCTGAACACCGGGGAAGGCGGGCTTGCGCCGTATCACCAGGAAGGCAACTGCGACCTGATCATGCAGATTGGCACCGCCAAGTATGGCATTCGGGATGAACACGGCAATTTCTCACCACAGCGTGCAAAAGAACTCGGCAAAGTCGTCAAGGCTTTCGAGATCAAGTTATCCCAAGGCGCGAAACCAGGCAAGGGCGGATTATTGCTGGGAAACAAGGTCAGCAGTGAAATAGCAGCCATTCGCGGCATCCCTGTTCATCAGGATTCCATCAGCCCGAATCGTCACAGGGACATCAATAATATCGATGAATTACTCGACAAAGTCATTTATATCCGTGAACTTACCGGTCGGCCCGTCGGGATCAAAACAGCCATTGGCGGGTGGAATTTCATCAACGAGCTCTGTGATACCATCAACCGCCGGGGCCTTGAATATGCCCCTGACTTTCTGACCATTGACGGCGGAGAGGGAGGCAGTGGTGCAGCGCCGCAAACATTGCTGGATCATGTCAGCCTGCCCATTGCCGAAGCCCTGCCACGCGTTGTGGATTCCCTGCTGCAATCCGGTTTGAAAAGCCGCATTCATGTCATCGCAGCCGGAAAACTGGTGACTTCGGCAGAAAGCGCATGGGCGCTCTGCGTCGGTGCTGATTTTGTCAATACGGCACGGGGCTTCATGTTTTCGCTCGGCTGCATTCAGGCCATGCGCTGTCATCTTAATACCTGTCCCACCGGCATCACCACGCATGATGCACGGCTGCAAAACGGCCTGGTGGTCGAAGAAAAATATATCCGTGTGGCTAATTATGCACAGAACGTCAATAAGGAAATCAACATGATCGCGCACTCATGCGGCTTGCGCCATGCCCGTGAGTTCAAGCGCGAGCATGTGCGCATCGTTGAAACAGCCGGTAAAAGCGTTGCGCTGAATATTTTGTATCCTTACCCGGAAGCATCCAGACAAACCCGTCCCAGTTAATTATTTAACCCGCACGTTTCCTTCGCAAGTCAGTCGCTCACTCTCCAGAGTATTGCTATTATTCCGTATGACATTGAATTATTTGCAAGTTATCGTCTTTACAAATCGGAAAAAGCAGTTAAATAACCCTTTATTCTAACTCAAGTATTGGATGCTCAAACCGATATCATACAGAGTCATCATTAACGATAACTGTCTAAACTGTCTAAAACTCAACGAGCTATAGAATATTCTGTTCTCAAGGACGCAGCCAGCGCATGCGAAAGCTTCAATTGTTTATAAATCAGGACGATCGCAGAATCAGTCTAATCCTCGGGCTAGCATTGATTGCGCTCGCTTTGCTATCCGCTCTCTCCGTCTGGCATGTCATGCGATCCGACATGGAGTCCATGCTGACCAAGAGCCTCAGTGTTACCCTAGAAAGTAAGGTCAGGTTGATAGAAACCCAGATCAAACATGGTCTGGCGGATACAAAATCAGCCGGCACACGTCTTTTCCTGATACAAAGTCTGGAACAGATCAAATTATCCCAGTCGAAAGATGCCGGCATGGCAGGCGTGATCAAAACAGCCGACAGGTTACTTGAGCTTAATTTCTCAAAAATCGTTATTTCTGATTACGCAGGAGAAGAGGTGATAAGTACCGATATCAACAGCACCGATCCTGCACTCATCGTTAAACTGGAAACGGATCCAGATATCGACTCATTTCTATTCTGGGATGGGCAATTCAAATTGCGCAACATGACAAATATTCTGGATCAGCAGAACTCACCGGTCGGCCGTATCACAACAGAACAGGCACTGCCGGATCTTACAAGAATTTTCACCGATGCCAACTTGATCGGCGAAACTGGTGATTTTTTACTGTGCGCCACTGTAAAAGAAAGTAATCTGGAAATGGATTGCTTCCTGCGCGGGTTTGATGGCAACCAGTTTAAACGATTATTGCGTGTCGTATCCAATAAGCCATTACCCATGCATTATGCGTTGTCCGGGTCGACAGGTATTAAATCGGTTAACGATTATCGACAGATACCGGTTGTGGCCGCCCATATTCCTGTAATGTATGGTTTGGGTGCTGTACTCAAAATAGATAAGGAAGAACTTTATCACCTCGTCACAAAACAAAGCAATACGATCTTATTGTATCTGGGACTTATTGTTTTCGTCGGCATGGCAATATTACATCGATTGATATTGCCATTGATCTATCAATCCATGCTGTCCAGAAAAAAACTATTAAAGACCAATATCAGGCTGGAACAGGCAAAGATAAATGCTGAAAAAATCTCTATTGAGCTAACCGCCTACATCAATGCTGTCGGCAAACTGGCGCTCATCTCCATCAGTGATCGGAAAGGACGGATCCTGCAAGCCAATGAGAAATTCTGTGAAATCAGTGGGTATATGCAAGAAGAGTTACTAGGCCAGGATCACCGCATTCTGAACTCAGGCCAGCACCCCAACTCTTTCTTTATTGACATGTGGGCAACCATCGCCAGTGGCAAAATCTGGCATCAGGAAATCTGTAACCGTAGTAAGCAGGGCTCATTCTATTGGGTCGATTCAACCATTGTGCCTTTGACTGATCTTAATGGCAAAATTGATCGTTATCTTTCAGTTCGCGTGGATATCACCGCACGTAAGAAAAAGGATCTGGCTCTAAATGAGCGGCTGAAGGAAAGCAATTGTCTGCATGATATACGGTATTATCTGGAGCTTAATCTCGACAGTGAAGAGATATGCCGGAAAGTACTGAATCGTCTGGTCCAGGCCATGCAATTCCCAAAAGTATCGGCGGCTTGCATCTGGTTGAACAACGCACTCATTCAGACTGAAAATTATCAGGAAGATCTATTACAGCAGGAGTTACATGCGAGGATTGTTATCAATGGCAAGATAAGCGGGCAACTCCAAGTCATTTATACAGAAAATTTTCCTTTCCTGTTACCGGAAGAGCAAAGTCTTATCGATACCATTGCCCATGATCTGGGCCGGTGGCTGGAACGCAAGGAAGCCGAAAAGAGAATTCTCGCCATGGCCACACATGATGCATTAACCGGCCTGCCGAATCGTCGCCTGCTACAGGATCGCCTTGAACAAGTGATTACACATGACAGCCGTAGCCATACACAAATGGCTGTGCTGTTTGTTGATCTGGATCACTTCAAAATCATCAATGACACCATGGGTCATGATGTGGGTGATCTCCTGCTGAAATCCGTATCCGAAAGGCTGATTACTTGTGTGCGTAATGAAGATACCGTGGCCCGTCAGGGAGGTGATGAGTTTATTATTGTGCTGCACAGCATTGCCGAATCCCTGCATGCCGGCATCGTGGCGCAAAAGATTATTGACACATTGACACAGCCCTTCCAGATTCACCAGAAAAAACTGCATATCGGCGCAAGCATTGGTATCGCTGTGTTCCCCGATAACGGAAGCGACGCAGAAACCTTGTTAAAGCATAGCGATATTGCGATGTATCACGCAAAAAAAAGTGGCCGCAACAATTATCAATTCTTTAGTGAAGAACTCAACCAATCTGCTCATGAGAAACACAATCTGAGTTTAGACCTGCACCTTGCACTGGAACGGAATCAATTTATCCTGCATTTCCAGCCGGTAATCGATATGCCCGATTACACATTGCATAGCATAGAAGTATTACTGCGCTGGCAACATCCTGAACACAAGCTGATCCCCCCACAGAAATTCATTACCATCGCCGAAGAAACCGGCTTGATTATTCCAATCAGTCAATGGGTGCTAAGAACAACCTGCGAGCAAATTAAAACATGGCTGGATCAGGGCTACGATGTACCAAGACTGGCTGTTAATATTTCCGCAAGACAGTTCCAGGCCGATGATTTTGTGGAAAATGTCACCCATATCCTGAATGAAACAGGCGTTGATGCACGGTATTTTACCTTTGAAATAACAGAAAGCATGCTCATCAGCAATATTGACCGTGTCGTCAATATACTGAATCACATCAATGCGATGGGAATCCATATTTCCGTGGATGATTTTGGCACAGGATATTCAAGTCTCAGTTATCTGAAGCGCTTTCCGATCGATACGCTGAAAATTGATCGTTCCTTTACACGCGACATTACAATTGATCCAAGTGATCTCGCGATAACGGAAGCTATTATCGCCATGGCAAAAAGTCTGGATATCGATATCATCGCAGAAGGCATCGAAACGGAAGATCAATTGAATTTGTTGATGCAGCAAGGTTGCCGCTATCACCAAGGCTTTTATTTCAGTCGTGCCATCCCCGCCAATGAAATTATCAAACAACTGAAAAAACAATCCGCACAGGCAATCCCCGGAAAACGTAAAATCAGCCTGTCCAAATAATCAGCCCTTGAAATTCTGAATGACTCCCCCACATTGGAATCAATAAACCAACGATGGGAGATTTTCATGCGTTTCGACAAGTTAACCACTAAATTCCAGCAGGCATTAGCAGATGCACAAAGCCTGGCAATCGGTCAGGACAGTGCAACCATTGAGCCACAGCACCTGTTGCTTGCATTGCTGCAGCAGCAGGATGGCAGCACGACTTCTCTCCTGCAACGAGCCGGTGCAAATGTTGTGCCATTGCAGGAAAGCGTTAAACAAAGCATTCAGCGGTTACCCAAGGTGGAAAATACCGGCGGAGAGATCAATATTTCCCGCAGTCTGAGCAATCTGCTTAACCTGGCCGACAAGGAAGCACAAAAACGCAACGATCAGTTTATTGCGTCGGAAATATTCCTGCTTGTTGCACTGAATGATAAAAGTGAAATCAGCGCCTTACTGAAACAGTTTGGCGTCAGCTATGCCGCATTGGAAAAAGCCATCAGTGCCGTCCGGGGCGGTGAACAGGTCAACAACGCTGAAGCTGAAGGCAGTCGTGAAGCATTAAAAAAATATACGCTTGATCTGACTGAGCGTGCACGTCTCGGAAAACTGGATCCGGTTATCGGTCGGGATGACGAAATCCGTCGTGCGATTCAAGTACTGCAACGACGCACTAAAAATAATCCTGTCCTCATCGGCGAGCCCGGTGTCGGCAAGACAGCGATTGTTGAGGGTTTGGCGCAGCGAATTATCAATGGCGAAGTGCCTGAAAGCTTAAAAGACAAACGTATTCTGGCACTGGATATGGCCGCCCTTCTTGCCGGTGCAAAATATCGCGGGGAATTCGAGGAGCGTCTTAAATCAGTACTGAAAGAACTGTCGCTGGATGAAGGCAAGACCATCGTGTTCATTGACGAACTCCATACCATGGTTGGTGCCGGCAAGGCAGAAGGTGCCATGGATGCCGGTAATATGTTAAAACCCGCTTTAGCACGGGGCGAGTTGCACTGCGTCGGCGCAACCACACTGGATGAATACCGCAAATATATCGAAAAAGATGCAGCATTGGAGCGGCGTTTCCAGAAAGTATTAGTTGAAGAGCCCACTGTCGAAGCCACAATCGCGATACTCCGCGGGTTACAGGAAAAATATGAACTGCATCATGGGGTTGATATTACTGATCCGGCCATTGTCGCTGCGGCGGAATTATCAAATCGATACATCACGGATCGATTCCTGCCCGATAAGGCGATTGATCTGATCGATGAAGCGGCTGCCCGCATTCGCATGGAAATCGATTCCAAGCCGGAAGTCATGGACAAGCTGGATCGCCGTCTGATACAGCTAAAGATCGAACGGGAAGCTATGAGGAAAGAAAAGGATGAAGCATCCCAGAAACGCCTTCAGTTGCTTGAAGAAGAAATCAGGCAAAAAGAACGGGAATATGCTGATCTGGAGGAAATCTGGAAAACAGAGAAATCCCACGTGCAAGGTTCCCAGCAAATCAAAGAAGAAATGGAGAAAATCAAGCTGGAGATTGAAGCCGCCACGCGCAAAGGTGATTGGCAGAAAGTCTCCGAACTGCAATATGGGAGAATGCCGAAACTGGAAGCGCAACTGCAATCCCAGATCAGCGATCAGGCACAACGGGCAGATAACGAGCAAAGCGGAAAAACCAGCAGACCGAAACTACTGCGCACACAAGTCGGTGCAGAGGAAATCGCTGAGGTGGTATCACGTGCAACGGGTATTCCTGTTTCTAAAATGATGCAGGGAGAGCGTGAAAAATTACTCCTCATGGAGAAAAAATTACATGAACGCGTGATCGGTCAGGATGAAGCCGTCAGGCTGGTTTCTGATGCCATTCGTCGCTCACGCGCAGGATTGGCTGACCCTAACCGACCATATGGCTCTTTCCTGTTTCTGGGCCCGACCGGTGTTGGTAAAACCGAGCTATGTAAAGCATTGGCCGGATTTCTGTTTGATTCAGAGGATCATCTGGTCCGTATCGATATGTCTGAATTTATGGAAAAGCACTCAGTTGCCCGTTTGATCGGCGCGCCACCCGGCTATGTGGGCTATGAGGAAGGCGGGTATCTGACCGAGATTGTCCGTAGAAAACCCTATGCGGTCATCTTGCTGGATGAAGTGGAAAAAGCGCACCCGGATGTATTCAATGTTCTGTTACAAGTATTGGATGACGGTCGCATGACCGATGGCCAGGGACGTACCGTTGACTTCAAAAACACGGTTATCGTCATGACATCCAATCTGGGTTCACAAATGATTCAGGAAATGGTTGGAGAGCAGTATCAGGCTATCAAGCAAGCCGTCATGGGTGAAGTAAAAACGCACTTCCGGCCTGAATTTATCAATCGTATTGACGAAGTCGTTGTTTTCCATCCGCTGGATGAAAAGAACATTAAATCGATTGCAGGAATACAGTTGCATTACCTTGAAGCAAGATTGGCCAAACTGGAAATCAGGTTGCAAGTCAGTGAATCTGCACTCACAGCGCTATCTCTCGCCGGCTTTGATCCTGTTTTTGGTGCGCGGCCGCTTAAACGTGCCATTCAGTCGCAGATTGAGAATCCCTTGGCGAAGGAGATTCTGGAAGGTAATTTCGTTGCCAAAGACACCATCAAGGTTGATTACATCGATAATATGATGCACTTTTCCAAAGCAAAATAACCCCCCCTGCATTCACGCTCTGTTTGGTTTCAACATGAAATCAAACAGAAGCGTGGTCGAATTGTCATCTTTCCCACAACAATAATAAAATATACCGGCTTATAGAGTGAATATGCTTAAATAGCGCAAGTTTCGGGTAAAATATCTAATTTTCACTGGATAGATTGACATGTTTAAAGGTAGCTTGGTGGCTATCGTCACCCCCATGCATGAAGATGGCGAACTCGATCTGGAGTGTTTCCGCACCCTGATTGACTTTCATATCGCACAGGGTACCGATGGCATTGTTGTAGTTGGCACAACGGGCGAGTCACCCACTGTCGATTTTGATGAGCATCGCCTGCTGATGCAAACTGCTGTTGATCATGTCACCGGACGTATACCCGTGATCGCCGGAACGGGAGCAAACTCGACACGTGAAGCAATTGATCTGTCAATTTATGCAAAAGATGCTGGCGTTGATGCCTGTCTGTCAGTTGCTCCCTACTACAATAAACCCACCCAGGAAGGATTATTTCAGCATTTTAAAGCCATTGCTGAAGCGGTTGATCTTCCACATATTTTATATAATGTTCCCGGCAGAACCGTTACTGACATTGCTAATAATACCGCGCTACGTCTGGCGGAAATTCCAAATATTGTCGGCATCAAAGATGCAACCGGCGATATTGGGCGCGGCTCTGATCTATTAAGACGCGCACCACCAGATTTCCACATCTACAGCGGCGATGATGCGAGTGGTTTGGCATTATTGCTGTTGGGCGCGCAAGGTGTCATTTCTGTCACTGCAAATGTTGCGCCAAAGCTGATGCATGACATGTGTACTGCCGCCTTTACCGGGAATCTTGCTGTTGCACGTGCCATCAATAATCAACTCTTACGGCTACATACTGATTTATTTGTCGAGGCAAATCCAATTCCGGTCAAATGGGCCGTCACGCAAATGGGACTCATCGGTCATGGCATTCGTCTGCCATTGACCCCTCTTTCAAGCCAGCATCATCCGCTGATTAGAGAAGCAATGCATTTAGCCGATATTCACTGATTCAAAGGAGCAAGATGTCAACAATGAAGTGGCGAAAAGTGACCATACCCTATCTGGCATTAGCAATGATATTAACTATTACAGGCTGCAACATATTACCCAACCTGTTACCTGAAAATAAAAAGATTGACTATAAATCTGCTGGCAAATTACCTCCGCTCGATATCCCCCCCGATCTGATTACACCTGCGACCGATGAACGTTACGCGATTCCGGATATTGATTCAGCAGGCAGCGCGACATACTCCAGCTATAGTGACCGCAACAAGCTGCCCAAGGCCGGCACAACGTCCCTCTTGCCGACATCCATCCAGAATGTACATATTGAACGTGCAGGGACCCAGCGCTGGCTAGTAGTCCCTCAGGCACCCGAAACAGTGTGGCCGGTTATTAAAGAATTCTGGCAGGAACTTGGCTTCCTGATCAAGCTGGAAGTCCCGGAAGCTGGCATTATGGAAACTGACTGGGCAGAAAATCGTGCCAAGATACCCCAGGATTTTGTACGAAACTTTCTATCGACATTTCTGGATAGCATCTATTCTACCGCCGAACGCGACAAATTCCGTACCCGCTTAGAACGAAATGAATCTGGTTTTACCGAAATATACATCAGCCATCGTGGCATGGATGAGGTACTGGAAGGGGGAAGTCTTCAGCGTACCATTTGGCAACCACGTCCGGCCAATCCAGATCTCGAAGCTGAAATGCTGTCGCGCTTGATGATACGTTTCGGTGTCGAGGAAGAAAAAGCCCGGGTAGAACTGGCGACTGTCAAGAATAGTGCACGCGAACGTGCTTATATTGATCGTGAAACAGGCAGCATGCTCGTTATCAATGAGACTTTCGACCGGTCATGGCGTCGCGTTGGCTTAGCACTGGATCGTATCGGCTTCACGGTTGAGGATCGGAATCGCGCAGAAGGAATTTATTTTGTCCGCTATATCAATCCTGACAAGGATAGCCACAAGGCAAGCGATGATGAAGGCCTTCTGTCAGGCGTCATGTTCTGGCGTAACAAAGACAAATCCGATGCAAAAGCAGCAAAATATCGAATACAAATTAATGATACTGGCGCAAACACCAGCAAGGTTATTGTTCTGAATGAAGACAATACGCCGGTCAGCACCAGCACAGCAAAACGTATTCTGACATTACTTCATGATCAACTGAAGTGAGGTGATTGATTTAATCAGGTTAGCCGATAATCTCGTAACTCAAATTAAATTGTAATAATAGTTATTAGTAATGAACTAATGAAAAAACCGCCTTGGAGGCGGTTTTTTCATTAGTTCTTCTCAGAATTACATGAGAAATTATTGCACTATTTAATGTCCTACTTTATATCACTTTTTCTACCAGATTTGGTTGGTTAATGACTTTTTGGAATTGGATTAGCGCCTTCCTTCAAACAATTGCCATTACCATCTAATCCAAAAGGACAGTCAATGTTTCCACCACCCTTAATTGCTTTTTCATAGTTTGCTTTCTCTTGCTCTGGTAATGCCTGACTAGGGCGGCTACACGCGGTTAATGATAAAGTTGCCAAGGCCAAAGCCAATAAAGTATATTTCATTACGTAATTTTCCTTATAAATAAGTTCTTAGAGTATTGCAGTATATAACGAATTCAACCAATCATTCAAGAAAGATTTTCAATTGGCTAAATTAACAGAAATCCGCAATTGCTTTCCGAAGTATAAATCATTCTTGGAACAAAAAACTAAAACACTCAAACTACTGTCGATTAAATCCTTATTTAACGAAAAGTGAGTTGATCAAACCAAAGACCATCTTCCCATTCCGATCGATCCTGATATGATCGAAGATTTATTATTTTCCAGCGTCTTTCCCTGCTGTATTTGCATCTTCTTTCTTGTCTATAGCATTTCCAAAGTCAGGTTCTGAATCTCTGGGTGCAAATGCTGAAGGGGGCGGCTTATCCATCGGATAACCATCAAGACTTTTCTTGCCTTCACACGCAGTTAATAACACTGCTGCCAATGCAGCAGCTAAGAGCGAATATTTAACAACCACAACTAATCTCCCATATATTTATTTATTTCGTACGCAATAGCATAATCGAAGTAGGCCGATTACACAAATACTAAAGCGGATGTACGGATCAATCAAAACAGCCGATCAACCATAACCATCAGATTTCACGAACAATACTAACAAAAATAAAAGAATGTATTAACCAGACTCATAAAAAAACCGCTCTGTGAAGAGCGGTTTTTTTTGCCTGATACTTTTTGCAACGATTGACCGATGACAGTTTATTGAGGCGCACTGTCGCGTTTGTCCATAAATGATGGAGGATATTGACCTGGTTTTGGATCACCGCATCCGGCTAAAAGTATTGTCAAGAGGGCAATTATAAACATAGCGTATTTCATATTTTAAATCTCCTATTTTCAAAAAATTTGACGAATTAAATTATGTAAAACAGTTCATCGGCCATTCAAAATTAGAAAGACCACAACCTTAATACCAGAATAAAATAATACTGTCCAGAAAATTCATCAGTTTTCACATTCTGAATACGGCTAAGCAACATTAGCCTCAATCACGATATAACCGTTAACATACCATTGATAAAGGATTTTTTCGGTTTCTTCAGTACACTTCAAGTCTAATATAATGCCACAGTTATCAGCCAGACGAGCCAGGGGTTTATAAGTATCCACACTGACTTTATAGACCTCTCCATTCATAAATATTGTTTTATCACCCACCAGCATTCGGCTCTTTAAATCAAGCAACACACCTTTCTTTCTGGCTTTATGTAAAAACAATGACTGTGTTAATGGATGTCCAGGCTGTTCAAAAAAAACATGTGACTTTGGTTCGGTCAGGTAAATACCCAAAAAATTCTGAATATCTTTTTGATCCCATTTAATCTTCTCCAGAATCGTACTGACTTGGCGCAACATCGCCTGACCAATTTCTGCTGAATGATCCTGCAATTGTAAATCCTGGTCAGCATACCAGTCCTTTACTTCAATATTATCCTGTAGATAAACAAGAAATTGAGTAACCAACTCATAATGACTGGGTGCACGAAAACCAATGGAGTACGTCATGCACTCATCTTCAGCAATACCATTGTGGGCATAGTTGGGTGGCAGATATAGCATATCTCCTGCTTGCAGCACCCATTCTTGCTCTGGGTAAAAATTTTGCAGAATCTTCAGCGGTGCATCGGCAATCAATCGACTATCCTGTTGTGCCGATATTTGCCAGCGCCGTGACCCCAATCCCTGCAACAGAAACACATCATAGGAATCGAAATGGGGTCCGACACCACCACCCTTTGGTGCATAGCTCACCATCAGATCATCAAGACGTGCGCTGGGAATAAAACTAAATTGCATTAATAAATCACGCGCTGACGGCAGAAAATGATTGATTTCCTGCACTAGCAAAGTCCATTGCTTCTTTGGCAACTTGGCAAAATCCCGTTCACTTAACGGGCCATACTTGAGCAACCATTTTTTATTTCTCTGGATAATAAGTCGTGACTGCGTTTCTTCACAGCAAGCCAGCTCCATCAATGCATCACGCGTCAACAACCCCTGGAAATCTGGTATTGCATTTCTAATCAACAAAGGTTTTTTTTGCCAGAAATCACGTAAAAATTCTTGTGGTGTTAATTCACCTAATGGAATATTTCTCATTGTTTAATGTCTTATGCCCCATAACTGCTCCAGCCGTTTATCTCGCCCGCAATTATTTCGGTAATAGGCGTACCGTACCGGGTTCTTAATATAATAATTCTGATGATATTCTTCAGCGGGATAAAACTCTGTTGCAGATAAAATTTCCGTGACGATCGGTTGTGAGAATTGTCTGGAACCTTCCAACGCTTTTTTGGAAGATTCCGCCAGCATTTTCTGTTCAGCCTCATGATAAAAAATAACGCTGCGATACTGCGCACCGATATCACAAAACTGGCGATTGGGTGTTAGAGGATCGATAGTCAACCAGTAAGCTGCCAGTAATTTAGAAAAATCAGTGTATCGATTATCAAATTTAATCTGTACCGCTTCAACATGCCCGGTTTTACCGGTGACTACCTGCTCGTAAGTCGGATTAGTCACGATTCCGCCGATATAGCCAGATAGCGTGGAAATTACTCCCGGTATTTTGTCAAAATCAGATTCAGTGCACCAAAAACAACCACCCGCAAAAATTGCGGTCTCCACATTTTCATCAACCACTTGTGCACTTTTTGTATCCAACGGGGATATACCAGATTGCTGGCAAGCCACCAATATAACCACAAGTAGCAGTCCCATGCCAGAAACCAGCAATAGTCGATTGATTATCTTCATACGCTCAGCTTCTAAGTGCCGGTAGTGCGTCTGTTCGCGGTACAAACTTTAAGGCCAATCCGTTATTACACCAGCGCTCACCCCGTGGTGGTGGGCCATCCTTGAAAACATGTCCTTGATGCCCTCCACAGCGTACGCAATGATATTCCGTACGCAGGATAATCAACATATAATCCTGTCTGGTACCCATATGTCCAGCGATCGGTTGTGTAAAACTTGGCCACCCGGTGCCACTCTCATATTTGTATTGACTCTCAAACAGTGGCAAATAACAGGCAGCACAAATAAACGTGCCATCTCGATGTTCATGATTCAGTTCACTGCTTCCCGGCGACTCGGTGTCTTCTTCAAACAGCACCTTGTATGCTTCCGGTGACACAAGATTACGCCATGCTTCATGTGATTTTCGAAGCGGCTCTATGGGTATCGCAGAACCAATATCATTATTTGCAATAACTTGTCGTGATTGATAAAAAGAAAAAACAGGCAGCATCGTCGCTACCCCTATTCCCATTAGAAGAGTACGTCGTTTCATTGAAATTTCCTCACCGAATTTCTGTCATTATTTAGTCTTGCAATACTAAAATAAACCAGCCGCATCCGATTCACACAAAATTAGAATTAGTTAGCAAGAAAAGAGAGCTATTTACTAAATTCAGCCATGCAGATTCACACACAAATCCTGTATCATCACAGTTTTAAGATTATATCTTAGCCCACATGAAAATTAGTTTTCTCGATTTTGAGCAGAATATTGCAGAATTTGAAGCCAAAATAGAAGAATTACGCTTTGCTCAGGACGACTCTGCACTTGATATCTCAGCTGAAATTGCTCGCCTGCAAGCAAAAAGCCAGTCATTAACCAAAACTGTCTATTCAAAACTTGTTCCCTGGCAAATCTCACAAGTTGCCAGGCACCCGCAACGCCCCTACACGCTTGACTATATTGAACATTTATTTACAGACTTCGAAGAACTACATGGAGATAGAAATTTTGCAGATGATCATGCGATAGTCGGCGGTCTGGCACGTTTTAATGGTCAAACGGTTATGGTTATCGGTCACCAGAAAGGGCGTGATACCAGAGAAAAAATACATCGTAACTTTGGCATGCCCAAGCCGGAAGGATATCGTAAAGCGCTCCGCTTAATGCGTTTAGCAGAGAAGTTCTCGGTTCCGCTGATTACGTTTATTGATACGCCGGGTGCATACCCAGGCATTGATGCCGAGGAACGTGGTCAATCTGAGGCGATCGGCAAGAACCTATTTGTTCTGGCAGAACTGAGAGTGCCCATCGTGTGTATTATCATTGGTGAAGGGGGCTCAGGGGGCGCTTTGGCAATCGCGGTTGGTGATGTCATCCATATGCTGCAGTATGCAACCTATTCAGTCATATCGCCAGAAGGTTGCGCATCTATTTTATGGAAGAGTGCTGATAAAGCACCTGAAGCAGCTGAGATAATGGGTATCACAGCCGATCGGCTGAAGGCTCTTAATTTAATTGACAGCATCATTAATGAGCCTATCGGCGGCGCACATCGTGATTACCCGGCCACCATGCAATCAGTAAAAACTGTTTTACAGGAATCACTGAGAAAACTGCAAGATCATTCCGTCGAAATATTGTTGGAGAAACGCCTCGAACGGCTCATGGGATATGGTTCATTCAAGGAAGTCAAAGTCGAATAATCTTCTATGTGACACCAAACAGGTACTGCTTGCACATATAAAACAGAATAGCCAGCTGACCATTGCATTAAGTGGTGGTATAGATTCTGTGGTATTACTGAACTTGCTGGTTACACTCTCCAGACAGGTCCAGTTCTCGTTATCAGCTATCCATGTTAACCACGGCATCAGTCACAATGCAAAACAGTGGAGTCAATTCTGTTGTGATCTGTGCCACACATACGATATTCCCATCTCTGTCATCTATCTCAAGATAAAAAAAGAATCGGGCGTCAGTCTTGAGGCGATTGCTCGAGAAGAGCGTTATCACGCCTTTAATCATGCTCAGGCAGATTATGTGGTTCTGGCTCAGCATCTGGATGACCAGGCGGAAACATTCTTATTACAATTATTTCGTGGTGCCGGCGTTAAAGGATTAAGCGCCATGCCGGTTGTCAGGAGGCACCCTTCTGCAACCATGCCACAAATACTTAGACCACTGTTATCGGTATCCCGTGACAGGATTGAGGAATACGCACGGCAGAGCAACTTAACATGGGTTACCGATGAGAGTAATAACAGTACTGCTTTTGATCGGAATTTCTTACGTCACAACATTCTTCCTGTACTCAAAACAAGATATCCCGGCTACCAGAAAACACTGTTACGAACCAGTCGGCACTTCGCTGAGGCTTCTTCACTTCTAAGTGAATTAGCTGAAATTGATCTGGAGAATTGCGTTATTAATGCGCGGCTTCAGATTGATGCCATGCGCCAGTTGAGTTCCTCCCGTATCAAAAATTTACTCCGTTACGTCCTGTCACAGCAAGGCGTGCAGCCACCCAGCACCAGTAAACTGGAAGATATCCTGCATCAGTTAATGTCCACGCGCATTGATGCGCAAATACATATCGTTTTTGGTAACACAGAAATTCGGTGTTATAAAGGCGCTCTATATATATCACCCAGAAGAAAATCACCCGACGCAATAGAGCCGATCCTATGGCAAGGAGAAGAAGAATTAGTACTCAGAGATTTAAGCGGTACTCTAAAATTTACCTATGCCGAAAATCAGGGAATCGATCAAAATAAAATCAAGGAAGAACCTATGATGATTCGCTTACGTTCAGGTGGAGAGCATTTCACGCCTGATTGTAACCGTCCTCGGCGTAGCCTGAAAAACTTGTTTCAGGAAACATTTATTCCACCTTGGGAACGCAATGCTTTACCATTATTATTCAGTGGTGAGAAACTTGTCTGGGTGCCCGGAATCGGGATCGACTGTGCATACCAAGTTAAATCGCCAGAACAAGGATTATTACCCATATGGCAACCTGATGGATAGTCAGGTTTTATCTTTTCACAGTTTCTTTCTCAATAATTCTTAAATTTTCAGGTAAATAACATGATTCTTGTTACAGGCGGCGCAGGATTTATTGGCTCTAACTTTGTTCTGGAATGGCTGGCACAATCCGATGAAGCTGTTATAAATCTTGATAAATTAACCTATGCCGGGAATTTACAAAACTTAACATCCCTGGTTAAAGATTCAAGACACGTCTTTGTACAAGGAGATATTGGTGATAGCAATCTGATGTCACAATTACTGGCTCAATATCACCCCCGCGCCATTATTAATCTAGCTGCCGAAAGCCATGTCGACCGCTCCATCCATGGTCCTGAAGATTTTATTCAAACCAATATCCTAGGAACCTTCCGCCTGCTGGAAACAGTACGCGCTTACTGGAATGAGTTGAGCATTCAAGCAAAAAATGAATTCCGCTTTCTCCATGTTTCAACTGACGAAGTCTATGGTTCCCTGACCAAGACTGATCCTGCCTTTACAGAAGATCATCGATATGAACCCAATAGCCCTTATTCAGCCAGTAAGGCTTCCAGTGATCATCTGGTGCGCGCCTATCACCAGACATACGGCTTACCTGTACTGACTACAAATTGCTCCAACAATTATGGCCCTTATCAGTTTCCAGAGAAATTAATTCCTCTCATGATCGTCAATGCGCTGGCCGGAAAACCATTGCCCATTTACGGAGATGGTCAGCAAATCCGGGATTGGCTGTATGTTGCAGATCATTGCAGCGCCATTCGTCGTGTTTTAGAAGCGGGATACCCAGGTAGTACTTATAATGTCGGTGGATGGAATGAAAAACCAAATATCGAGATTGTCAAAACTATCTGTACGTTGCTGGAAGAATCATATCCAAATTCAACGTTTCATAAGCTCGTCACTTATGTCATGGATCGACCCGGACATGATCGCCGCTATGCGATCAATGCCGGGAAAATTGAGCGTGAGTTAAACTGGAAGCCGATTGAGACATTTGAAACTGGTATTCGCAAAACTATCCAATGGTACTTAAACAATCAACATTGGGTTACAGAAATTCAAACCGGTGCTTACCGTGCGTGGATTGAAAAAAATTATGCTGGATTATAAAAATGAAAATTCTATTGTTCGGCAGGAATGGTCAGGTTGGGTGGGAATTGCAGCGAAGCCTTGCACCTTTAGGTCAGTTGATTGCGTTGAGTTCATCGAGTAAGGAATTATGCGGCGACCTTACCAATCTCTCCGGTATTGCGCAGACCATTCAGAAGGTCTCCCCGGATATTATTGTAAATGCAGCCGCTTATACCGCAGTCGATAAAGCGGAGAATGAGCCAGAATTAGCGCATAGAGTTAACGCACAGGCACCTGATGTGATGGCGCATGAAGCCAGAAGATCAAATGCATGGTTGATTCATTATTCAACAGATTATGTATTTGACGGAAGTGGGCACACTTCTCGATTCGAAACAGATATTGCCAACCCACTTAATATTTATGGCAAAACAAAGCTGGAAGGTGAAAAAAATATAACTGCATCAGGATGCAGTCATTTGATTTTTCGCACCAGTTGGGTGTATTCAACATATGGAAATAATTTTATCAAAACCATACTTCGCTTGGCTCAGGAACGTGATCAGTTAAAAATAGTTAATGATCAGATTGGTTCACCAACCGGCGCAGAACTATTGGCCGATATAACCGCCCAGATTTTACCGGCCGAAAAATATCGCTCCGAAATATCAGGAATATATCACCTTGTCTCGCAGGGAAATACATCCTGGTATAGCTATGCTCATTTTATCTTAGCATATGCCTTATCTACCAATTTACAGCTTAAAACCCAGCCGGATTCTCTATTACCTATCACAAGCAATGAATTCCCCACCCCAGCAAGGCGGCCAAACAATTCACGCTTGGATACACACAAGTTTCACAATACCTTTGGTTTGAACTTACCTGACTGGCAAACTGGTGTTACCCGCACACTCACCGAGCTACTTGGAACACCGAGAGACTCTTCATAAGAACACAATTGATTAAATCAACGCATATTCCAGCTATCCCCTGCAAATATACGTAGTGCAACTTCACTCAACCGCTTTGTGAACATATCAGCAAATCCTTCACGAACCGTAAATTCGACAATTTCTTCAGTTTTTATTATTTCACGCGCTACATATTCTGCACTGCCAAAGCCATCAGTCAGTCCCAATTCAATACTGCTCTGTCCGGTCCAGACAATACCGCTAAATATCTCAGGCGAATCTTTTAAACGATCCCCCCTTCCCTGCTGTACTACCTTAATGAATTGTTCATGTACTTCACTCAGCAATTTAGCCGCATGTATTTTCTGATTTGGATCCATTGGAGTAAAAGGATCCAGAAAACCTTTATTTTCACCGGCAGTAATTAAACGCCTTTCAATACCAAGTTTTTCTAAAGTGCCAGTAAACCCAAAGCCATCCATCAAAACGCCAATCGATCCAATTAAACTTGCTTTATCCACAAATATCTTATCTGCCGCAACTGCAACATAATAGCCACCCGATGCGCAGATATCACCTACCACGGCATACAGCGGTATTTCCGGATATTTAGCTCGCAAACGATGTATTTCATCGTTAATAATACCCGCTTGAACCGGGCTGCCACCTGGGCTATTAATGCGCAGAATCACACCTTTTGTATTCTTGTTTTTAAAAGCAGAATGCAGACTTGTTATGACTTTATCAGCACTGGCTGCGCTATCAGCCGCAATAACGCCACGTAAATCAATCAGCGCAGCATGTTTACTGGTTGTTCGAACAGTAACATCACCAGTCCAGTCCATCGCCGCAAATAATAGGACAGAAAGATATAAGAAGGTCAGTAACTTGAAAAATATTCCCCATCGGCGAGAACGGCGTTGCTCGTTTAAGGATGATACAGCAAGGCTTTCCAGCAGTTCTCTTTCCCAATTTTCTTTTTTACTATCTTCTATCGGATTCATAGTTCATTACCCACAAATGGAAACAAATTTAAAAATAAATGCAGAAATAAAGATATTAATTAATGATAATAAGCTTTCGATTATCACTGAGATTGTTCATTAGATAGCGATCTTCATCATATATTCAAAGTATGAAGTAATTTGTCATCCTTAGCTAGGATGACGATCTTCACATGAAATCCATTAAAGCATATAGTTAATTTATAAATCAAACAGCAAGTCGGAAAACAAGCTAAGACTAAGTGTGTAAAAAAAAACCCCTCACTGTTACAGTGAGGGGTTCTCATTATGTGCCTGGCGGTAACCTACTTTCACATGCGAATGCACACTATCATCGGCGCAACTTCGTTTCACGGTTCTGTTCGAGATGGGAAGAGGTGGGTCCAAAGTGCTATGGCCGCCAAGCGAAAATTTACATGAGTAATTCTCAAGCAATTACTCATGAATCTAGAAGAAGTAAATTAGATTAGAAAAATCACAATATATTAATAAAACACTCAGTTATTAAAGTTATAGGATCAAGTCTCACGGTCAATTAGTATCGGTTAGCTTAACGTATTACTACGCTTCCACACCCGACCTATCAACGTTGTGGTCTTCAACGAACCTTTAGGGGGGTTTAACCCCCGGGAAGTCTTATCTTGAGGAGAGTTTCCTGCTTAGATGCTTTCAGCTGTTATCTCTTCCGCACTTAGCTACCCGGCGATACGACTGGCGTCATAACCGGTACACCAGAGGTGCGTCCACTCCGGTCCTCTCGTACTAGGAGCAGGTCCTCTCAAACTTCCAACGCCCACGGCAGATAGGGACCAAACTGTCTCACGACGTTTTAAACCCAGCTCACGTACCACTTTAAATGGCGAACAGCCATACCCTTGGGACCGGCTACAGCCCCAGGATGTGATGAGCCAAACTCCCCCGTCGATATGAACTCTTGGGAGGAATCAGCCTGTTATCCCCGGCGTACCTTTTATCCGTTGAGCGATGGCCCTTCCATACAGAACCACCGGATCACTATGACCTGCTTTCGCATCTGCTCGACTTGTCAGTCTCGCAGTCAAGCACGCTTTTGCCATTGCACTATCAGCACGATTTCCGACCGTACCTAGCATACCTTCGTACTCCTCCGTTACACTTTGGGAGGAGACCGCCCCAGTCAAACTGCCTACCATACACGGTCCCCAATCCAGATAATGGATCTAGGTTAGAATCCCGACAACATTAGGGTGGTATTTCAACGTTGGCTCCATGAATTCTGGCGAATCCACTTCAAAGCCTCCCACCTATCCTACACAAATGTTATCAAAATCCAATGTAAAGCTACAGTAAAGGTGCACGGGGTCTTTCCGTCTAGCCGCGGGTAGATTGCATCTTCACAAACATTTCAACTTCGCTGAGTCCCAGGAGGAGACAGTGTGGCCATCGTTACGCCATTCGTGCAGGTCGGAACTTACCCGACAAGGAATTTCGCTACCTTAGGACCGTTATAGTTACGGCCGCCGTTTACCGGGGCTTCAATCAAGAGCTTGCACCCCATCATTTAACCTTCCGGCACCGGGCAGGCGTCACACTCTATACGTCCACTTTCGTGTTTGCAGAGTGCTGTGTTTTTATTAAACAGTCGCAGCCACCATTTCATTGCAACCCTGTTCTGCTTCACACGCGAAGTGCTACACATACTATGGGCACACCTTTTCCCGAAGTTACGGTGCTATTTTGCCGAGTTCCTTCTCCTGAGTTCTCTCAAGCGCCTTAGAATTCTCATCCTACCCACCTGTGTTGGTTTACGGTACGGTCTTCATTCAACTGAAGCTTAGTGGCTTTTCCTGGAAGCATGGTATCACTCACTTGGCACTCCGAAGAGTGTTGCGTTATCACGTCTCAACTTAGCCATTCGGATTTGCCTAAACAGCACGTCTACACGCTTGAACCGGGACATCCAACACCCGGCTGAGTTAACCTTCTCCGTCCCCACATCGCATTGAACAAAGGTACTGGAATTTTAACCAGTTTCCCATCAGTTACGCATTTCTGCCTCACCTTAGGGGCCGACTCACCCTGCGCCGATGAACGTTGCACAGGAAACCTTGGGTTTTCGGCGAGGGAGCCTTTCACTCCCTTTATCGCTACTCATGTCAGCATTCGCACTTCCGATACCTCCAGCAGTCTTTACAAACCACCTTCACAGGCCTACGGAACGCTCTCCTACCATTTACATTACTGTAAATCCCTAGCTTCGGTGCACAGTTTGAGCCCCGTTACATCTTCCGCGCAGGACGACTCGATCAGTGAGCTATTACGCTTTCTTTAAAGGATGGCTGCTTCTAAGCCAACTTCCTGACTGTCTATGCCTTCCCACTTCGTTTCCCACTTAACTGTGTCTTGGGGACCTTAGCTGAGGGTCTGGGTTGTTTCCCTTTCGACACCGGACGTTAGCACCCGATGTCTGTCTCCCACGCTCGCACTCTTTGGTATTCGGAGTTTGCAATGGTTTGGTAAGTCACAATGACCCCCTATCCATAACAGTGCTCTACCCCCAAAGGTGATACGTGAGGCACTACCTAAATAGTTTTCGGAGAGAACCAGCTATTTCCAGATTTGTTTAGCCTTTCACCCCTACCCACAGCTCATCCCCTAATTTTTCAACATTAGTGGGTTCGGACCTCCACGAAGTGTTACCCTCGCTTCATCCTGGCCATGAGTAGATCATCTGGTTTCGGGTCTACACCCAGCAACTAAACGCCCTATTAAGACTCGCTTTCGCTGCGCTTCCCCTATTCGGTTAAGCTTGCTACTGAATGTAAGTCGCTGACCCATTATACAAAAGGTACGCAGTCACGGAACAAGTCCGCTCCCACTGTTTGTATGCATGCGGTTTCAGGATCTATTTCACTCCCCTTCCGGGGTTCTTTTCGCCTTTCCCTCACGGTACTGGTTCACTATCGGTCGATTACGAGTATTTAGCCTTGGAGGATGGTCCCCCCATATTCAAACAGGATTTCACGTGTCCCGCCCTACTTATCTCAATCTTAGTTCCACATTTGAATTTTCACCTACAGGGCTATCACCTACTATGGCTTAACTTTCCAGAAAATTTGGTTAATTCAAATGCTAAATATTGAAGGCTGCTCCCATTTCGCTCGCCACTACTCTGGGAATCTCGGTTGATTTCTTTTCCTCTGGGTACTTAGATGTTTCAGTTCTCCAGGTTCGCCACACTTAACCTATATATTCAGTCAAGGTTGACCCTTGCTTAATCAATTCTTTTTAAAAACTGATTAAGCAAGGGTCGGGTTTCCCCATTCGGATATCTCCGGATCAAAGCTTGTTTGCCAGCTCCCCGAAGCTTTTCGCAGGCTTCCACGTCCTTCATCGCCTGTAATCGCCAAGGCATCCACCACATGCACTTATTCACTTGATCCTATAACTTTAATAACTTAATCACCAAAAATCAGCAAATGTTATCATTGCTACAGGCCTACTACATATATTTATGTTTAGTAAATATATCGATACAATCTAACCCAATATTCCAATTCTCAATAAACTACTCATTACAAGTAATATATTAATAATCAGAATTATTTACTTCTTCCAAATTTTTAAAGAACAAAAAACTTTATATTTAAGCAGAACTTTCCATCAATAATCTATTATTCCAATAAATCATATATCTTTAACACCACCATCTATTTAATTAGAAAGTTTTGGTGGAGGTGAACGGGATCGAACCGATGACCCCCTGCTTGCAAAGCAGGTGCTCTCCCAGCTGAGCTACACCCCCATACTCGGTTGGTGGGTCTGGGTGGATTTGAACCACCGACCCCACGCTTATCAAGCGTGTGCTCTAACCAACTGAGCTACAGACCCTAATTATGAGTCTAAGCGCCACCTGTCAGAAACAGATTTCCTAGATACAGATTGATGATTCTTAGCTCTGCTTATAAACAATCGATAGGTTGTGGATACTTAAATAAGGTTTTCTCTAGAAAGGAGGTGATCCAGCCGCAGGTTCCCCTACGGCTACCTTGTTACGACTTCACCCCAGTCATGAACCTCACCGTGGCAAGCGCCCTCCTTACGGTTAGACTACCTGCTTCTGGTGAAACCCACTCCCATGGTGTGACGGGCGGTGTGTACAAGACCCGGGAACGTATTCACCGCGACATGCTGATCCGCGATTACTAGCGATTCCGACTTCACGGAGTCGAGTTGCAGACTCCGATCCGGACTACGACGCGCTTTCTGAGATTAGCTCCCCCTCGCGGGTTGGCAACCCTCTGTACGCGCCATTGTATTACGTGTGAAGCCCTACCCATAAGGGCCATGAGGACTTGACGTCATCCCCACCTTCCTCCGGTTTGTCACCGGCAGTCTCATTAAAGTGCCCAACTGAATGATGGCAATTAATGACAAGGGTTGCGCTCGTTGCGGGACTTAACCCAACATCTCACGACACGAGCTGACGACAGCCATGCAGCACCTGTGTTCAGATTCCCTTTCGGGCACGATTTCATCTCTGAAAACTTTCTGACATGTCAAGGGTAGGTAAGGTTTTTCGCGTTGCATCGAATTAATCCACATAATCCACCGCTTGTGCGGGTCCCCGTCAATTCCTTTGAGTTTTAATCTTGCGACCGTACTCCCCAGGCGGTCAACTTCACGCGTTAGCTACGTTACCAAGCCTATTAAGACCCGACAACTAGTTGACATAGTTTAGGGCGTGGACTACCAGGGTATCTAATCCTGTTTGCTACCCACGCTTTCGTGCATGAGCGTCAGTGTTAACCCAGGGGGCTGCCTTCGCCATCGATGTTCCTCCATATCTCTACGCATTTCACTGCTACACATGGAATTCCACCCCCCTCTGCCACACTCTAGCTCTGCAGTTTCAAACGCAATTCCCAGGTTAAGCCCGGGGATTTCACATCTGACTTACAGAACCGCCTGCGCACCCTTTACGCCCAGTAATTCCGATTAACGCTTGCACCCTACGTATTACCGCGGCTGCTGGCACGTAGTTAGCCGGTGCTTCTTCTGTTGATACCGTCATGAATCACGATTATTAGTCGCAACTTTTTCTTCTCAACTGAAAGAGCTTTACAACCCGAAGGCCTTCTTCACTCACGCGGCATTGCTGGATCAGGCTTGCGCCCATTGTCCAAAATTCCCCACTGCTGCCTCCCGTAGGAGTCTGGGCCGTGTCTCAGTCCCAGTGTGGCTGGTCGTCCTCTCAGACCAACTACTGATCGTCGCCTTGGTAAGCCTTTACCTTACCAACTAGCTAATCAGACATCGGCCACTCCAAAAGCGTAAGGTCTTGCGATCCCCTACTTTCCTCCTCAAAGAATATGCGGTATTAGCACATCTTTCGATGCGTTATCCCCCACTTTAGGACATGTTCCGATGTATTACTCACCCGTTCGCCACTCGCCACCAGAGTTACCCCCGTGCTGCCGTTCGACTTGCATGTGTAAAGCATGCCGCCAGCGTTCAATCTGAGCCAGGATCAAACTCTTAAGTTCAATTCTGTTAAAACTCTCGCTTGACGTTATGTTGATTTTGATTGTGATTAACCAATTTCTACATTTTCTTGCGAGTACTAATAATTACTTTGGTTTTTTTCAAAACCATTTTCCTTACTAAGTACCCACACCTATCGATTGTATTTTTTTAAAGAGCGGCTGCTTGTTTCAGTTACGTCATGCAGCGAAGAACGGAATTATACAGACTCTACCTGACTGGTCAAGCCATTTCTAAACTTTCTTTTCATTTAGTACATAACAAAATTACCCTGCCACTCTAACCACAAAAAAATGCTTTTAAATACAATCAACCAGTCAATATCGTCTTTCTTATTTCAAAAAAAACTTTCCGCTTTCTTCTCACCGTATTGATTCTAGTTCACTCCTTGCTTGAGACTTGCTTCGATAAAATCGTTCAAATCTCCATCCAGCACACTTTGAGTATTTCCAATCTCTATATTTGTTCTAAGATCTTTAATGCGGGATTGATCTAATACATAGGATCGTATTTGATGCCCCCAGCCAATATCTGTTTTCGTATCCTCGATTGCCTGTTTCTCCTCATTCCGCTTTCGCAACTCCGCTTCATATAACTTTGACTTCAGCATTGCCATTGCATCTGCCTTATTTCGATGCTGTGAACGACCTGTCTGACACTGCACAACAATTCCTGTTGGGTTATGAGTAATACGTATTGCAGAATCTGTTTTATTAATATGCTGTCCGCCTGCACCCGATGCCCGAAAAGTATCGATCCTGAGATCCGCCGGGTTTATATTAATTTCAATGGTATCATCCACTTCAGGATAAATGAATACGCTGGCAAATGAAGTATGGCGACGATTTCCTGAATCAAATGGTGATTTTCGTACCAGACGATGCACCCCTGTCTCTGTGCGTAGATAGCCGTAGGCATATTCACCAGATACTTTCAGACTGGCACTCTTGATACCGGCTATATCGCCATATGATTCTTCCAGAACTTCCACTTCAAAACCTTTCCTCTCACAATATCGCAGATACATGCGTTCCAGCATTGCCGCCCAATCTTGCGCCTCTGTTCCACCTGATCCTGCTTGTATATCCACGAAACAATTATTAGGGTCCATGGGATCAGAAAACATGCGCCTGAATTCCAGATTAGCGATTTTCTCGTCCAGCTTGTTCACATCCAGTGCAATACTTTGCAGCGTTGCATCATCCGCCTCTTCTTTAGCAATCTGGAATAGTTCAAGTGCATCGTGCAGTTGACTATCCATTGCACCCAGAGTAACCACTATATCTTCCAATAATTTCTTTTCCCGTCCAATTTCCTGGGCACGTTTACTGTCATTCCAGACAGACGGATCCTCCAGCAATCGAGTCAACTCGATCAATCGTGTTTGTTTGGCATCAAAGTCAAAGTAACCTCCGTAATTCACTGGCCCGATTGTCCAGTCCTGCGAGTTGACTAGACATTGCATTAATTTGTTCTGCTTCCATGTAATTACCCGATAAGTTATATAATTCCGACTATTGTAATCTGAAATTCTATCCATCGATTGCTTACGCTTTAGTTAAGCTAAAATTGCCGTATCGTCGGCTATATGGTATTAGCTAAATAATATAACTTTGCGCATACTATGAAAATCTGTCCATTGTTTACGTACTGCTCAATTATCCCGATTATTTTTTACTTACCCAATACATGTCAAAGTTTTTTGCTTTAATCCCTGCCGCTGGTTTAGGCTCACGCATGGGTAACGAACGCCCCAAGCAATATTTACTACTATCCGGCAAGCCTATGATATATCACGCGATAAGAACATTATGCCAGCCTCATAACATTGAGGCTGTTTTTGTTGTTCTTGCACCAGATGATACTGAATGGTTCCAATATGACTGGACGGAGTTTTCTGAAAAACTGATTGTATTAAACTGCGGTGGTGCCACGCGCGCGGAAAGTGTATTGAATGGCCTGATTACAGCACAAAAGAAATATCTCATTAACCCCAAAGATTGGATACTGATCCATGATGCTGCCCGACCTTGCCTAACCACAATTCTTCTGCATAAGTTGATAGATCAATTAGCTGATGATGAAATAGGCGGGCTACTGGCTATACCTGTTGCGGATACACTAAAACGAAGTGATTCGAGTTGTCGCGTTGCGCATACGGAATCCAGAGAAAATCTATGGCAGGCACAGACACCCCAGATGTTTCGCTATGAATTACTCACCCAGGCGCTTCGCAGCACGAACGGTATTGCTATTACAGATGATGCCAGTGCTATAGAAACCTTAGGGTTTCAGCCAAAGTTGGTAAGCAGTGATACCAATAATTTTAAAGTAACCTATCCTCACGATCTGGCTCTGGCCGAATTAATACTACAGACAAGGAAAACCTCATGACCACGATAAGAATCGGGCAAGGCTTTGATATACATCAACTGGTTGAAGGTCGCGACCTCATTATCGGTGGAGTCACCATCCCGTACGAAAAGGGATTGCTGGGACATTCGGATGCGGATGTATTACTGCACGCAATTTGTGATGCACTATTGGGTGCAGCGGCTCTGGGTGATATTGGCAAGCATTTCTCTGACTCTGATCCCCGCTACAAAAATATCGATAGCCGCGTACTATTGCGCAACGTTTATAGCCTGCTGGAAAATAAAGGCTATAAAGTTATCAATATCGATGCGACCATTATTGCTCAGGCTCCTAAAATGGCGCCTCATATTCCCGCCATGATCAGCAATATCGCACAAGATCTTCAAACTCAGACTGAACAGATCAATATCAAGGCAAAAACAGCGGAGCACCTGGGCGCCCTCGGCAGAAAAGAAGGCATTATGGCGGAGGTTGTGTGTTTAATTCACCTTGCAGGAAACAGGATTGGATAAACGATATCCGCACTGTTCAGATGAAACGACTATTCGCGTATTTTTTGCCGCCTGTCCGTCTTATCAGGTCTGCAAACAACTAGCATGGCGGGCCGAAACGCTTCAACCAGTTTGCGGTGGTCATCGTGTAAAAACACAGAACATCCATCTCACTCTGGCGTTTCTTGGTAATGTATCCCTGAAGCATATCGATGTGCTACGCAAAATAATGCAAACTATTACTGCCCAAGCATTTGACCTCACTTTCGCTGAGATCTGCTACTGGAAACACCAGCAGGTTATCTTTACCCGTCCAGAAAAATCTCCGCCTGAGTTATTCTCACTCGTCAGTTTATTAAGGATGGCATTAGAAACGACTGGATTTGGATTTGATAATCGTACTTACAAACCGCATATCACGCTGATCAGAAAAGCAAATCCCGTTGCTGCAACCGGGCTGGTTAACCCTGTTCACTGGCATGTCAATGACTGGTCACTTCTACAATCCAGACAAACCGGGCATGGTGTCGAGTACGTCCCGCTTTGCCTCCAGCCTCTGGAATAATCCAATACTCATAACATTTGAACGTTCATTATCTTGAAAATTCTCGCCTTTGAAACTTCAACTGAATACTGTTCTGTTGCGCTCCATCTTGATGGAAGAACACTCGCCAGAGAAATTCTGGCACACCATCGGCACTCTGAGCTGCTCCTGCCCATGGTTCACGATATACTGGCAGAAGCCGAATCAACACTAGCCCAGCTGGATGGTATCGCTTTTGGTGCCGGTCCTGGTTCTTTTACTGGATTACGCATCGCCTGTGGTGTCGCTCAGGGTCTGGCTTTCGCAACTGATCTCCCGGTAACAGGAATCAGTACACTGGAAGCAATCGCACAAAAAATTGGACAACAAAATGTTGTTGTTGCACTTGATGCCCGCATGGGTGAGATTTATCATGCCGTTTATCAGAAAACAGCACACAACTGGGTTGCCATCAGCGCTCCCACCCTTTGCAAACCCATGCAGGCGCCCCTGTTGTCTGGCAATCACTGGATTGGTGGCGGAAGTGGTTTTGATATATATCGCAAAGAATTATTGATGCTTTACAGTGACAATATTAGTCAGATCAGTGATGGGCTCTACCCACATGCCAGGGAAATAATAGAACTCGCAATTCCCAGAATGGCCGATGAATCCAATAAAAACCCGGCCAATGCGGCGCTCATCTATATACGCAATAAAGTGGCCTTGAAGGAAAGCGAACGATGAATATTTCGTCACAACAATCTGTCCAGATTCGTGAAATGTTGCCATCAGACCTGAGTCGGATTATTCTTATTGAACGAGAAATTTTTCTTTTTCCATGGTCCTTGGGAAATTTTGTAGATTCAATCCAGACAGGCTATCTTTGCCAGATACTAGAACAGGCCGATACTCTTTTTGGTTATGGTGTCATGATGATGGCACCTGATGAAGCGCACATTCTCACAATCGGTATTGCTGCAAAATGGCAGAACAAGGGTTGGGGGAAAAAATTGCTACAACATTTCATACAGCAGGCTCATGTCGGAAAAGTAAAATCCGTTTTTCTTGATGTACGCGAATCTAATCACGGCGCAGCTCAACTGTATAGACAAATGGGTTTCCAGCAGATTGCCATTCGGAAAGGCTACTATCCTGCCATGTGTGGACGGGAAGATGCACTGGTCATGCAGTTGATACTATGAAAACCAGACGTGAACTCATCCTTAAGGAGTTAGGCCTGACACCCGTATGGCGTATCAAGTCAAATCCACTCCGACAGGATTCGATACAACCATCACAAACTCAGGAAGTCACGCAATCCCGGCAATCTCCTGTTGAAATCACAGTCGACCAGGCTCCACAATCCACGATTCAGCATATGGACTGGAATCAACTGAAATCAGCAGTTGCACAGTGTCAGGCATGTCCGTTAAGTCAGACGCGCACTCAGACAGTTTTCGGTGTCGGCGATGAACATGCTGATTGGTTATATGTTGGTGAAGGGCCAGGTGCGACAGAAGATGAGGTGGGCGAACCATTTGTCGGTCAGGCTGGCAAGCTGCTGGATAACATGCTCGCAGCCATTGATCTGAAGCGTGGGTACCAAGTTTATATTACGAACATCGTAAAATGCCGTCCGCCTAACAATCGGAATCCAAGTTCACATGAAGCCAATCAGTGCAAACCTTACCTAACGAGACAGATCGAACTCATTAAGCCAAAAATCATTGTTGCGCTTGGGAAAGTAGCAGCACAGAACCTGCTCGGACGCGAGGACAGTATCTCAAGTTTGCGCGGAATTGTTCATAATTATTCAGGCATACCGCTCATTGTAACTTATCACCCGGCTTACCTATTGCGTTCCCTCCCGGAAAAAGCAAAAGTCTGGAAAGATCTATGCTTTGCCAAAGCAACCCTGCAATCATTGCCATAGATTTTTCATTGATTCATCAATGTATCTTTTCAGCACCGATCAGATGCAGCGAATCCTCCTTACTTTGATTCAGTAAGTGCCATCGACGGATAAGCGCCATCATTACGGATACAAATAAACCAAACATGACTATCACGACGTAGATATGTGTATCAAGCAATATCAGTAAGGCATACAGTGACAGCATAACCAGAATACTTAAATTCTCATTAAAATTCTGTACTGCAATCGAGTGACCGGCACCCATCAGGATATGCCCCCGATGCTGTAACAATGCATTCATCGGCACTACAAAGAATCCTGCCAACCCGCCAATTATCATTAACAAAGCAATCGCGATCCACAAATCTTTCACTAGGATCATCGCAGTCACGACAATACCCATCGCAATACCCAACGGTATCACTTTTACTGATTGCCTTAATGAAACCAGTCGCGCCGCCATAACAGCACCCAGTGCAATGCCCACTGCCACAACACCCTGCAACTGCGCAGCCTGGTTAAGCGGATAATTCAATGCCACTTCTGCCCATTTCAATACGATAAACTGTAGTGTCGCGCCCGCTCCCCAAAACAGGGTGGTCACAGCAAGAGAAATTTGCCCGAGCTTATCTGTCCAGAGTAGTCTTAAACAATGTCCAAATTCATGAATCAGATACAGCGGATTCTTGTTGGGGATACGATGATCAACCCCGGTATTGGGGATATAAAGATTAAAAATAGCCGCTGTTGCATAAATTATCGATACCAGAAAAATGCTGATTTCTATAGCTGTATCAATAGTGGTGTCAATCAAGGGAAAATCAAAACTCAATAATCTATCCGAAACCATGGGAGTAATCAGAACACCACCCAGTACAGTTCCCAATACGATTGATGCAACCGTCAGTCCTTCAATCCATCCATTGGCAATGACGAGCTTTTCAGGCGGCAACAGTTCTGTCAATATGCCATACTTGGCTGGCGAGTACGCAGCAGCACCCAAGCCGACAACCGCATAAGCAATTAATGCGGAATATTGATGCATCGCGAGAAATAACATCCCGCACCCAACAATCTTGATCGTGTTACTGATAAACATCACCCGCCCTTTTGGCATAGAATCAGCAAACGCACCGACGAAAGGCGCAAGAATGACGTAAAACAATACAAAAACAAACTTCAGCATGGGTGTTAGAAAAGCGGGGGCATGCAGGTCAATCAGAAGAGCAATTGCTATAACCAATAATGCATTATCTGCCAAAGACGAAAAAAACTGTGCTGCCATGATTGTATAAAAACCTTGTTTCAAACTATATTTCCTCTCGAATTTTAATCTTGATACTGCATGTCACGACAGCAATAATTTATAAAACTACTGATATGGCAAATTGCATATGACAGCTGCTCATTACATATAGTACGCTAGGGTATCAGCATATTATGATGCAATCAAAGATCCATCAGGTCGTAATACGGAATATGGATCATTATAATAAATGAACGAAAGAACCATCGCACCCTCTGGAATTTAATCCAATGCCCCGCCCTATCCAAGTCTCTATTGATACTGACGCACTTTCACATAATCTAGCTGTGGTACGCTACCATGCCCCACAGGCACGTGTGATGGCTGTCATTAAGGCAAACGCCTATGGTCACGGACTACTTAAAACCGCAGATGCATTAAAAAATGCAGATGGTTTTGCATTACTTGAACTAGACGCTGCAATCTGTTTACGGGATGCCGGATATCACCACCCCATCCTGCTTCTGGAAGGCTTCTTCTCGATGAAGGATCTGACCTTATTTGAACAATATCAACTAAGCACCGTCATTCACCATAACGAACAAATCGCAATGCTGGCAGCATCTTCAGCCAAACTGAATGTATTTCTAAAGATCAATACCGGCATGAATCGCCTGGGATTTACGCCCGGGCAATTTCAAATTGTCATAAAGAGACTAACCGGGAATCCCGCCATTAACCAGATTACCTTGATGACACACTTTGCCGACTCTGATGGTCCGCTTGAGAATGACAGCTTTACGCATCAACTTGAATGTTTCAATGCACTTACCAAAACACTCAGACTACCGCGTTCCCTTGCCAATTCGGCAGCCATTATTCGTTACCCACAAACACAAGCTGAATGGGTACGCCCTGGCATCATGCTATACGGTTGCTCTCCTTTTTCTGATAAAACTGCAAATGATCTGGATTTATGGCCCGTCATGACGTTAACTAGCAGGATTATTGCAATACATGAGCTGAAATGCGGTGATAAAGTCGGTTACGGTGGCCTTTTTCAAGCAGACCGATCCATGCGAATCGGTATCGTAGCGTGTGGTTATGCCGATGGATATCCGCGCCATGCCCCCACAAACACCCCCATACTGATCAACGATCAGCGTAGCCGTCTGCTCGGTCGCGTATCCATGGATATGTTAGCAGTTGATCTAACTGATATCAAACATGCGCAGATCAATAGTCCGGTAACACTCTGGGGGAAAGGAATATCAATTGATGAAGTCGCTCATGCAGCCGGATCAATCAATTACGAACTTCTTTGTGCTGTGGCGCCACGAGTGGAAAGAGTATAAGAATACTCAGATTCATTCCACTCGCGGTCAGTTTACAGTCAAAAATTACTCAACCTTTGCCTTGCTGCGTAAGTCCTGGATAACAGCACCAAATTCACGCTGCAAGACACGCTGTTGTATATTCTGCTTAACTTCTTCAAATGGAGGCACTTCCATCGGGCGAATATCAACCAGTTGAATTACATGCCAACCAAAAGAGGTCTGTATCGGTTTATCCGTTAATTCCCCTTTTTTCAGTTTGCTCAATGCTTCAGAAAAGGGCCTCACGTAAGCTGCCGCAGGACTCCAGTTCAGCTCACCACCGTTTTCCTTGCTACCATCATCAATTGATTTTTCTTTGGCAATTTTTGCAAAATCTCCGCCTTTCTTGAGACTAGCCGCAATATTGTTGGCTTCGTTCTCATTTTCCACAAGGATATGACGCGCCTTATATTCTTTATCACCCATCTGCACTTTCAGAATCTCGTATTCCTTGCGCAGAGTATCTTCACTGATTGCATTATTTTTCAGGTAGTCTGCCTGAAATGCCCTTACCAATACTGCCTTACGGGCTAATTCGATCTGCGTGATAACATCAGGATCCTGATCCAGTTTCTTTTTAGCAGCTTCCTGCGCGAGAATTTCTTCAGCGATAAGATTTTCACGCAAAGCTTTTCTCATTTCAGGGCCATCTGGCTGACCTTGCGCCACATTCGCCTTTACCATGAGTTCCAGACGTGACTGCGGAATCTCTACACCATTCACTTTAGCCACAACTCCTGCTGACTGTACTTGACCTGATATAGTCACCAAGCTAAAAACACCAACTATCATTACTTGTGAAAATTTCGTCAAACGCATGGAATTTCCTTTTTTGTGATTTGAATAAAATTTATATTCATCAGAATATTTGCCGGAAGAAAGTATACGCCTTAACTGGTTGAACGTGAATCTCTGCACTTCATCATTTACTATATACAATTACTCACTGACATACTTAATGAAGAGAGGTGATTTTCCCATCTACTTTATGCAGGCAATACTTTTTTAAAAGGCTTGACTGTTATTTTCCTATAAACACCAGAAGACACGTAAGGGTCGGCATTAGCCCAGGCTTCCGCTGCTGCCAGGGACTCAAACTCCGCCACAATTAAACTGCCAGAAAATCCCGCCGGACCTGAATCCAGGCTATCTATCGCCGGGTAGGGTCCTGCCAGAATGAGTCGACCTTCTTCCAGCAGCGTCTTGATTCTCTCCAGATGTGCAGGACGAACCGCCATTCTTTTCTCCAGGCTATCGGGCACATCTTCACCATTAATAGCATATAGCATTATTCTTTCCCTGCTTTATTCTCATTCTTTTCTTCAGAAATATTCTGCTCTGGAGTAAAAACATGTTCAGACAATACCGGAACTGTTTCTTTCATATATTTCCCAAGCATAAGCATTTGCATAACGACAAACACTATCATGAGTCCTGTCGCACCAAATAATTTAAATGTCACCCAGTCATCAACCGAGTAACCGAATGCGACATAAAGATTAATACACCCCATAAACAGGAAGAAAGCAACCCAGCTGAGATTGAGTTTATTCCACACATTTAAGGGCAATGCCATTTGTTTCTCCAGCATGGCACGAATCAGATTCTTGTTGAACATATAATTGGATGCCAGCAGAACAGTCGCTAGTAGCCAATAAAGTACCGTCGGTTTCCATTTTATAAACGTTTCATCCTGGAAAGCCAACGTTGCACCGCCAAAGAGAATAATGATAGCAAGATTGATCCGCATCATATTATCTACCCGGCGATGGCGAAACCATAACCAGGCAATCTGCATCACTGTTGCAGCGATGGCAACAGCCGTTGCAACAAAAATATCATAGGCCTTGAAGGCCACAAAAAATAAGATAACCGGAAATAAATCAAACAAAAACTTCATTACTTTAAATACCCATAAACTTAATAACAGTTACCGTCAGGTTATAATCAGAATTTATTATTTGTTCAATCTCATCAATCATGTATTGAAAGCAGCTGGTAAAAATCACATTAATACAGGAGGCAGTTGAGCTGTCAAATTATTCTTTTCTTTAGTTGCCGCTCCTAACAGAGCATAACCCAATAGATTTCCTTCTTCACTCTGATAAAGCGCTTTTACCCCGGTTTGATCTACATCGACATGCCATCCACCACTAACACTAAAATCCGGTGGCGACACGACCGCCGGACAGAGTGGTGTTTTTACCATCACCGGCATAGCTGGATAATGCACGGGGGTTGGGTTACCTGCTAGCGTTGCAGCCAAAGCACGGGCAGCATGTGTAATCGGCATGACAAAAGGTAAAACTTTACCTTCCACCTCCGCGCAATCACCTAATGCATAGATATTGGGGTACTGGGTTTGCAGCAATCGATTCACTATAATACCTCGGTTAATCGGTATTCCTGCAGCCTCTGCCAACTGAGTACGCGGATGCAATCCCACTGCCGATAAAACTATGTCTGATTCAATGAATTCACCATTTGCCAGTGTTAAACGCAGATAATCGCCCTGCTGCACGACAGACTGAGTCGTTACATCCAAGTGAAATACCACGCCGGCATTTTCAAGTCTCTGTTGTATGAATTCTCCTCCTGCGGAGGGCAATAGCCGCCCCAGTGGTCGAGCACTCATATCAATAACATCAACATGATAACCTGCTGTCACTAAATCATTTGCAAACTCGCAGCCAATCAAACCCGCACCGATGATACTCACCCTTTTCTTTCCTGTCAGGGCATTCCGAAAGATCTGATAATCATCAAGATCGTTAACGGTTAGTACTTTTGCAGCACCATTGCCTTGCAGTGGCAGCCGTATTTGGTCTGCACCCAGCGCCAAAACAAGTTGACCATAAGATAGCTTCTCTCCATTCTCCAGAATAACTGCATTATTCAGCGGATCAATATGGGTCACTCGACAATGGGGGCGAATGCATATTTTCAACTGTGAGGCCATCTGTACAGCGTCACTATTTAGAATTGACTCGGGCGTCTTGCCAGACGCCAGCGCATTGGACAGCATGGGCTTGGAATAGAAGCCGCCATGATCGGCTGATAACATCGTAATAGGGATCTCAGAATTCAACTTGCGTAATTCCCGTACAACTGCATAACCAGCCAGTCCACTCCCTACAATAACCACCGGACTATGCATGATCCAAACTTCGACCATATCAAAATCGGCTTTACTGACACCACACTCAGGACAAACCCAATCTTCAGGAATATCTTTCCAGAGCGTACCTGCTTTAATACCGTGCTCTGGATCTCCAACAGATTCATCATAGATGAAACCGCATATATTACATTGAAACTTTCTCATTTCTTACCATTCAGTGTTAATAATTCAAACAGTCAAAAAAAATGATCGATCCATAGTTCTATAAATCGATCATTTTATTTAATCAGTACACTTAAGAAGTACATTTCAAGAGCAGCGACATAACATGCACTCTTATGGAGCTATCGGATAACTTAAAAAGAAAGCCCCGTTTTACTAATTGGTCTCAGAAGTATCACGGTTCTTTATTAAACTATCCCGCCGCTGTATATAGGCATCGCGTGTAAATTCGTACTTATCCAATGCGGCTTCTTCCAATGTTTTTTCAACATCCAGTAACTGTACACGCGCATTCAATGACCTTCCCGCCGCAACAGGAACACGAATAGCTGTATCCAGCGCATTAACGCTATTCAGATAAATTCCGGTTGTAATCGGATCAGCAAAGAATCCATCGACACCGATTCCCACCGCATCACGTACTGAACTTGGCCCCAAGAAAGGCAATACTAAGTAAGGTCCGCTGCCCACACCATAATGCCCCAGTGTCTGACCAAAATCCTCATTACGCTTATTGAGATTGACATCGCTTGTCGCACTAATATCGCTTGCAATATCAATCATTCCAAATATACCAAATGTTGTATTAATTAATAAACGTGCCCCAGTTGCAGCAGCACTCTCAAAATTCAACTGGAGCAAGGCGTTTCCGGCGACAACAACATCATTGGCATTAGAAAAGACATTATTCACTACCATCTGGATAGGTTTTGGAATAACCTTTTTATAGCCTCTGGCAACCGGCTCAAATACATTATCATCAATGGTTTCATTAAATTTAAAAACAGCACGATTCATTGATTCCAATGGATCTTCCTGATTGTTCTTGATAGAAGCGCAACCCGTCAGAGACAATCCGAACAATATAAGGAAAATAATTTTAAAGCGAATGGGATATATCATATTAAATTTGTTCTTGTAATAATTGCGTTGAATGTTGCCACATTTATAAAATAGGTTCAATAATATCTGAGCATTATTAGCAGATATTGATCCGTCTCCGATCAAAGATAATGTATGTCGCCATAAAACATGAGGTTATTATCAAATCCTCCGAAATACATTTTTATTAGCGACAGATTATGCTCAATACTTTATCAAAATACTTGTAATATTATGTTATTATGCAAATTTTTACCTACTTCCTTTCATATTTGACTCCAAATTCCAGCCTGATAGAATGCCTCTCAGATGGAGTTTTTTACCAATCTATCATCGATGAGAATAACCTATGCACTGTTTAATTTAATACTTCAAATTAAATCTTAGTGCGTAACTTTGGTGTATTTCCCCGCGCTTCACTCAACCCACCAAAAATTGTAATGGGAATAAGCACATACTATGGCTACTCATACCAATAATCTCTCAGAAACATACATCGAGTCAGATGATTCGACTGCACAGCACATTCAGCGATTTCCTGAATCTTTTTTAAAGATTATTCTGCTCGGATTTTCCCTTATTGGGATTCCACTCATCGTTGCACTAATAGATAGCGCTGTGACGATTGATCGTCTGGCTAACCAGAGCCGGGATACCGTTTATCAGGCCACTCAAACGACTCGCGGGAATCGTATTTTGATTGATGAGATTCTTGTAATGGAACGCAGTGTGAAGCAAACTTTTATTCTTCGTGATTTATCACTGTTGGAAAATTACTTTCATGCGCATTCCAGATTTGTTTCAACAGCAAAGGATCTGATCGAACGGTCCCTTCATGTAAAGCAACGATTATTCCTGGAGAATATTTTATCTTTGGAGAATGAAGTTTTTTTGCAGGTTGAGAATACTCGGGAAATCACGGAGAATCTGCGCAGTTTGACCAATGACTTTTCAAGCCTGATCGAATTGACCAAAGATTCTTCAGTAATGGGAAATGAATTAATTGACCAGGAAGTGGACAAGATGCTTGATATGGCAAGTCAAGCACGTACTGATGTTGAAATCCAGTTGCTTGCTTTGATACCTTTTGTGATATTACTGGCACTGTCATTTTCGATCTTACTGACCAGACCGATCAGGCGAATCGATGAAGCAATATATAATATGGGTCAGGGAGAATTTTCAAAACCGATCCGCATTGAAGGCCCTCAGAATTTAAAACATATTGGCAATCGGTTAGACTGGATGCGTCAACGCTTATTAAAATCAGAAGAGCAAAAAAGTCAATTTCTCAGGCATGTTTCTCATGAATTAAAGACACCGTTGACAGCTATCCGAGAAGGCGCAGATCTTCTTGCTGAAGGAGTGACGGGCAGGTTAACAGCCAAACAACAATTGATAGCGAACATACTGCACAGCAGTAGCCTGCAACTTCAAAAACGCATTGAAGATTTGCTACAGTTCAGTGCTATTCATGCCAACAAAACCATATTGGTAAAATGCCAGGCCAGTTTGAAAAAGATCCTGAATGAAGTAATGCAGAATCAGAATCTGACAATTCTAAGAAAAAGGTTAAGAATCAACCAGAATTGTCCAGATTTAATATTTGAGTGTGATGTTGAAAAAATCCAGATAATTCTCGATAACCTTCTATCGAACGCAGTAAAATTTTCACCACCGAATGGGCAAATTGATATTATCGTGACCAATGAGAACGGGAAAATTATTCTTGATATCAGTGACGCAGGGATTGGTGTTCATGAAACGGATAAGGAAAAAATTTTCGAGCCTTTTTATCAGGGTCAGTTTATTCCCGATTCGCATGTACAAGGAACAGGACTGGGATTGTCCATTGCGCGTGAATTTGCCTTGGCGCATGGTGGGAATGTGGTGCTTATCCAGCAAAAAGATCTAGGTGCCCACTTCCGCCTTACATTGCCTATTTCTGATAATGAAAGGATTCTATGAGTTGTTCGTCCAGCACGCTATTTTTTGTTTTGATAGTAAGCACGTTATTATCAGCCTGCTCACATTTGCTACCCAATGCCGACCATCCATCTGGTGAATCACGGCCGGAAATAGCGACTGTTGTTACCCCTGATCCTGAACCAGTTGATGACTTGATGCATGATTATTTGCTGGCTGAAAAGATGAGTGCTGAACAACTGCTTACTGTGTTTGAAGAGACAAAAAATAAATTCCTGAGTGAAAATAAAGGTGAAGATCGCATGAGGTATATATTGCTGTTAGTCATGCCAGATAAGAGCTTCCACAATAGAGATGCCGCACTGAGGCTGCTCAAGGAATGGCCTCAACTTGAAGAACAATCACCCGGCGTTATTGGTTTCAGGAATTTTCTGATGGTACGACTGGAGGAAGAAAATCGCATGACGGGAAAGCTAAAACGAATATCTCAAAAAATGAAAATCGAAGAGGAGCGTTCAGAGATGCTACAGACCAAGATAAATGAAATTAGAGATATGGAAAAAGCATTTAATAGAAGAAATTTATATTAAAAGATGGAGAATAAATCGAAAATACTACTGGTTGATGATGATGTTGATTTACTCGAATTACTCTCAATCCGCCTGATTGCAGCCGGCTATGACACCGACACAGCCAGAAGTGCCGAATCCGCCCTGAATTATCTGGATATATCACGACCGCAACTGATTGTCAGTGACATGCAGATGAGTGGTATGAGTGGTATGGCGCTTTTTGAACAGATCCATCAAATGATTCCAACGCTGCCAGTCATCATTCTGACGGCCCATGGAACCATACCGGATGCTGTTGCGGCTGTTCAACGTGGCGTTTTCGGCTATCTGACAAAACCTTTTGACAGCAAGAATCTGTTAGCACAAATCGCCCGTGCATTAAAAACCGTCCCCCAGTCAACGAATACCGAAAAATCCCGTCTGGCATGGCGTAGTAAGATCATTACACAAAGCCCTGTCATGGAAGAAGCGTTAAGCAAGGTAGAACTGATCGCGAGAGGCGATGCCGGTGTATTGCTGTGTGGTGAAAGTGGTGTGGGCAAGGAGTTGTTCGCGCATGCGATCCATGATGCATCCAGCCGCTGTGACAAACCCTTTATTGCTGTCAATTGTGCGGCAATTTCCGAGCAATTACTGGAATCGGAGCTTTTCGGTCATGTCAAAGGCGCATTCACCGGAGCCATCCGTAATCACAAGGGATTCTTTCAACTGGCCGAGGGTGGAACCTTATTTCTTGATGAAATCGGGGATATGCCGCTACTGCTTCAGGTAAAGTTATTGCGCGCCCTTCAGGAAAGGCAGATTCATCCGGTGGGCTGTGCCGAGGCGATTCAGATTGACGTGCGAATTATTTCGGCGACACATCGTAACCTGAGAAACGAAATTGCGGCAGGAAACTTCCGCGAAGATCTCTATTATCGGCTGAATGTCATCGCACTTAATATCCCGGCGTTATCCCAACGACAGGAAGATATTCCTTTGCTATCGAATCATTTCCTGAATTTCTTTGCTAAAAAGCATACAAGGAAAATCAATGGATTTTCACCCGATGCAATGCAGATGCTGGTGGGTGCTGCCTGGCCGGGCAATGTCAGACAGCTCATGAACACGATCGAACAATGCGTTGTCCTTTGCACCACTTCGCTGATATCGGAAACACTGGTATTTGATGCGCTGCACATGGAAACCACGCAGCTTATGTCTCTTGAGGATGCAAGAAAACAGTTTGAACGGGAATATCTGGTGAGAGTATTAAAGATCACATCCGGCAATGTCACGCAGGCGGCTCATATTGCACAGCGTAACCGGACTGATTTCTACAAGCTGCTGAAGAAACATCAATTGGAATTTAATGTTTTCAAAAGCTTATAGGAAATATTGATCTTCTGGATGAAAAATATTCACCTCCTCAGCTCAAATCTTCGATTACAAAAAAACCGGAATACACAACCCTCGTATATTCCGGGTTTCCGTATCAGCGACTGCTTCTCTTTATTTGACTACATTTACAGTAACAGAAGTAGTAGAAGTATTGCCTGCTGCATCCCTTGCCATTGCCTGGATGGCATGTGATCCAGCTTTGATATTTTTGGAGCGCGTATTCCAGCTGACACTCAAGGTGCTACCCGTGCCGGTTGCCTTAAGCGCTCCATCAACGTAAATCGATAAACCAATACCGGCTGCACCACTGTTATCGGATGCATTGACCGTAATCGTGACACTACCAGAGACATTGCCCGCAACCGGATTAACGATTTGAACAACAGGTGGCTCAGTATCATTGATCACTACCAGGGTTGGATTATTAACCGTTACACTGACCGCATTGGAGTTTGCCATATTACCCGCTGCATCGAATGCACGCACAACCAGATTGGCTGTGCCGTTGGCAACACCTTTGGAATCCCAAGTGAACGCAAATGGTGCAGCAGTATCCACGGCAACGCTGGTATTGTTGATCCACAATTCAGTACGCGTCACACCCACGTTATCAATTGCATCAATATCTACTGGAACCAAGTCTGCTACCGTAGCACCTACCAAGGGATCAAGAATAGAAACAACCGGAGTTTCACTATCTATACTGGGTACATTCGCAATAGCTGCCTGTACTGCTGCCGCTGCATTGACTCGTCCATAGCCGTAGTAAGGATCACGTCCGACAGCACCGAGATCAATCGCTGTAGAAAACAACAAATTTTCGATATCGGTATTTTTTATATTTGAACTGACTGCCATCATTAGTGCGACTGTACCAGCAGTAATTGGGCTGGAAAGTGAAGTACCTGAATAAGCACCATAAGAAGCATTACGAACTGTAGTCCAGATGCCCGTGCCCGGGGCGGAAATCGCAACATAATTGCCATAGCTCGAAAAACTGGTTTTAACATCTTTGGTATCGGTAGCTGATACCGGGATCATAGCAGAAGTAGGAGTATAGCCTTCATCCTTCCCACCATTACCAGCAGCAACAACTACTAAACCACCTTTATTTTTCATATATTCCGAAGCATATATTGCTGTGGAACTAGCTGGAACGCCAGAATAACTAATATTAGCCACACGTGCCCCATTATCCACAGCCCATGTTAGACCGCTCGCTATCGCACTGCCAGTGACTGTAGCACTAGGACTTGCAGTTCGAACTGGCATAATCATCGACTGAGCAGCTACTGATGCAACACCAAGACTATTATTGCTGGATGCTGCAGCTGCGCCTGCTACAATAGTTCCATGGCCATGCACATCAGCAGTATCTGAATTATTATCATAAAAATTCCAACCAGGTACCATTCTTGCTGCAAGATCTGGATGTGAGCCATCGACTCCTGTATCCAGAATAGCTATAACTATGCCTGTTCCTTGAGAGCTATCCCAGGCGATAGGAGCACCAATTTTTGGCAAATGCCATGCTTGCGCATAATAGGGGTCATTGGGAGTAAAACTAGAGTGCATAATATAATCCAGTTCTGCGAATTTGAGATGTGGATGATTAGCAAGTCTCGCAATAACTCCTTCTTCTGTATACTCAGGTAAATCGACAATATATAAGTCGCTTTGGCCAATCTTTCTAGCTTTACCATTATGTTCTTTGAGAAGATTGGCGAATACCTGAGCCGGCAAGCCAGCACGTGGCGCAACCACAATCCGTCCTCTTATCCATTCTTCGGTGCTGCCACGTTTTGAATGAGCATTCTCTGGCAAAATATCGTCAGCATGATTATGAATAGCATAACTCTCTGGTGGAGAAGCATTTGCAATAACGGACGTAAGCAGTATGAAGCCTATAAATCCAGTCAAGGTAGCAACATTAAAAAACTGTCGTATCTGTTTGATACCCTTTAAACTTAACAAATTTGGTGAAGAGAGAAGTGGTATTGATGAATTTATAACTAAGAATAGCTGTTTATTACTTTCCATGATTTTTCCTTCTAAAAAATCAAGGGAAACTCTAGAAGCCACTGCGTTTAATATTCCTAAAATAGGAGCACCATTAATTCAACTTTAATTGATTGGTGTTATCTGGCAGTTATGCAATCTTGGAGCTTTCGCCCTGTAGACCATTAACTTTGCGTCGCCCGTTTTCACAGGTTTTGCCCTTTACAAATAAGTTCTAATAACTAACTGAAGATAGTAAATAGACTTTCTGTCTGTTTCATTTATCGGAAAGATTAATAAATACTTTAGTTAAATTACCTCCGGCAAAACTGGAGTCTTATTAGAAAAGTAGCCTCACAAATTCGAACAGTCCGTTAAGTGTTAATCTTGCTCAATCTAATTCGTGAAGTTCACGACAAACAAAGGAGCAGGCACATGAGAAGGACGAAAAGGGATCATGTACCGGGGGAATTCAGGACCAAGGTTGCAATAGCTGCGATCAAGGATGATAAGACACTAGTGGAATTGGCTGAATATTATGATGTACATCCCAACCAGATTTCGGAGTAGAAGCAGCAATTACAGGAATCTGCAGTCGATGTATTCGGTAGCAATTCAGGAGCAAAGGCTGCTGAATCTGATCTCAAGATACTCCACGTCAAGATCGGGCAACTCACATTGTGAGAATGATTTTTTAGAAAGCGCACGCTCCAGAGTGGGATTACTAAGCGCAAAGTGATGATCGACCGAACCCACAAACTACCACTGGTACAGTAATGCCAGATACTGCAAATGGCTGCTCGGTGGCCTACTACCAGTCCATCCTGTCGTCATGCGAAGAACTTGCAACGATGCGCCGCATAGACGAGTTGCACCTGAGCCATCCTTTTGCCAGTTCCCGAATGCTTTCTCCAGGATGCTCAAACGAAAAAGAAACCCAGTCAGCCGCCGTCATGTTATCCACACACGATGAAATGGATGGGTATCCATGCGCTCTACCGCAAGCCCAATACCAGCAAGTATCATTCGGCACATCCGGTCTATCCTTATCCGCTGCGCAATTTATCGATCACCCACTCAAAACCATGTCTGAACTGCCGACATCACTTGCATCCCGACGAAACGCGGCTTCGTCTATCTGTTTGCCGTGATCAACTGGGTAAACCAACGAGTACTGTCCTGGCGGTTATCCAACATGTTGACGACCGACTTCTGCATTGAAGTCGTGCAGGAAGCCATCGCCAAACATGACAAACCAGATATCTTCAATACTGATCAGGGCTGCCAGTTCAACAGATTGTTGAGGGATAATGGCATCCAGATCAGTATGGATGGCAAAGGATGCTGGCGTGACAACGTATTTGGGAACGACTGTGAAAGAGCGGCAAATACGAAGAAGTCTATCTGCACGCCTACAACAGCATGAATGATGCAAGGTTAGGATTGGAGAGATATTTTATGTTCTACAATCAGAACAGATCGCACACGGCACTTGGCGACAAAACACCTAATGAGTTCTACTTCGATAACCTGCCTGCAATGCAAGAAACAGCATAGGCATTAACCGCAACGTTTCCACTTAAGAAATGAAAACTGTCCAATCAAACGAGGTCATCTGTCTCCATTTCAACAGCTAATTTAACCGGACACTCTTATTACTAATTATATAACTCCTGGAATAAACCGGTATTTTACTTTATGACAATACTGATCATAAGTATCATCGACACTGCGTAAGTGATCTTCTTCGGTTAATGCACGCATTAGATAAATGATTGACCAACCTAACATTGAGCCAAATGTTATTAGAGTGGCTGTAATAGATGTTTGTAATGCTACAACAAGCGCTGGCAGCAGGCCAATCCACCAAGCCAAATTTTTACAAGTATATGCCGGATGACGGATAAAGCGATAAGGGCCATGCATAATGATACCGCGATGGGTAAGATTGCTGGCTTTGAGATTGAGTGCGATGGAAGCTGAAGTATAGATTGCCATCAATATCAACAACATTATGTTCATAATAATATGTACTGCAGGATCAGAAAATTGCGGAAAATCTGTAGAGTACCCCCCTCCAAACACCATAGCAGTCAGATCATTGAATGGCGGATAACTGGCTAACGCAACAAACCAACCTAATAGGGTGGGATCAACCGAACGGATTTCATTTTTTAATGATGGCAATTCGACTAGATAGCCAACAGTAAAGAAAAGGACATCCAGAAAAAGAATCAATTTAAACAGAAACCAGAAACCATGTGCATTAAATAATACCATCCACTCTACTTCTGGATTTCTCAAGGTAACTTGCAATTGACTCCCATGATCTATCATATGAGCTGTATGAGTAAATAACCAGACTATCATCAGTGGCGCAAAAAAAGCCTTTAGTAAAACACTTAGTAACCCAAGTCTTTCGTCGAAAGGCAATCCCGTTCGCCAAACGGTTCGTGGTGAAGTAGCTAATCGTCTGAACGCTCGCAGACAATATATGGATTTTGAGATGCGAGGTGATTTTTCTGTTAGGTAAAATACTAACAACATGAATGCATAACTTAAGGTAGTAACGAGTAATACTTGCCAGTGAACGTAATCTTCCCCAAAGTAATTTGTATGGATAGAAAAGTAGCGTTGATAATATGGGATAGATGCATATCCTACCCCAAAAATCGTGATCAACAACAATGATGCTGCCAAGTTCCTAAGCCGCTGGTTTAAATTAACAATAAACGTACTGGTACTAATAATAGTCATACTTGCATAGAGGATGGACTTAATATCGAATATCTATTATCTCTTCAAAAAAGAAAATGCGCTTACGCGCATTTTCTTTTTTGAATCAAAGCTATCAAATCAATAAATATTGATAGAATCTATGCTCCAAGACGACGACGTCTCATTAATAAAAACTGGCCAAGCAGACCAATACCTAAAAGGCCTAATACTCCAGGTTCTGAAACAGTACCTCCACTGGTACTGGTACTAGCACCTCCACTAGTAGTGCTACCCCCACTAGTACTGCTACTGCTGGTTACGATTTTATCGCTTCCTTCACCATCAACACCTGTTCGCTGCGTCCGTAAAATTGAATCATTGGCTACGTCTATAAAATTCCAAGGATTAGGATCACTAATTGATAATGTCAACGTTGCAATATCTGAAAAAGTATTTGCTGTATTTGTTGCTGTTCCATCATTGTAAATACCGCCAATTATACCGTTGTTTGTAGTAAATGCCATTTCAAACACAGTGTTACCAGGTGTAATGTTATTATCTATATTAAAGCCAACATTCCAGAGAGCCATAATATCATTACCATTCCCATCCACAAAGGACGTAATAGAGGCATTGTCAATATTATCTGCAATATTGAAAACCAAGCCCGTAATTATTCCACTAAATAAGGAGGTATTATCAAACGTGATCTGGAGTGTGTTAGGGGCTGTATCCGTAAATGTAATATCACCACCGGATTGGCTGCCAGCACCAAAGAATGATTGCAATTCAGTATATGCATGAGCCGCAGTAGATGTTACAGATAAGGCAAATATACTTGCCATTAATGCAGCCTTACTTTGCGATACTTTTTTTACTATTAGATTCCGATCAATTTCTTTTTTCATTTTAAATTCCTCTTTAACTTTAATTAAGGTCACCCTCACTATAAGATAAAGCATAAAACATGCCAGTTAGCTATTTATTTACTAAGATACTGAATATATTATATTAAAAATTGTTTCGGCATGTGTTTATGTGGAATATTTCATCACACTGTAAAATAAACCGACAAATAACTACGCTCAGGCTATCAACAAATAGATCAAAACTTAATCAGTAAACGTAAAAATCCATGTAGGTCATTGCAAGTCCGGTGGTAAGCTGGGAAAATTGTTGGGCACTTGCGCTACCGGTACCATCAGCGTCATAGTAGAGTGCGCCAGTTTGTGAATTATAAATAATGCAATCTGTGGAATCGTGTGCGGCAGTACCAATATAAAAAGCTGTTGCACTTAGACTGCTGCCCGCGGTAAGGCTGGTAAAGTAGTAGTCATCCAGACTGATGGTGTCATCAACCGGGGAAAAGTCGGTAATTTTGTCAACAGCATTGACAAAAGGCGCATTGAATAGGAAAACATCCTTGCCGGCGCCACCCGTCAAAGTATCTGTGCCTGCATTACCCCACAATGTATCCCGGCCATTACCACCATCAATTTTGTCATTACCCAGTTTTCCATACAGCCTGTCATCACCATCAAGGCCAAAGATAGTATCATCACCTGAGGTTCCGATCAGTGCATCGGAGCTCGATGTACCAGAAATATTGTTAAATGTCAGATTTGTTTTACTGCTGCTGGGGGTTGGGTCGATTAAATCGAGTTTTACATTTTTACTGCCGATGCTGATTTGCTGACTTGTTGTAGTAAAGCTGCTGTTTATAAAACTAACCGTATAGCTGCCAGCGGCAAGTTCTATGTCATAACCGCCCGCAGGAGTGGTCTGCGTTGTCATGATGGCACCAGTTACATTATTTTTGGCGCTGACCGTGAAACTACCCAATCCTTCATTGATATCATATCGTTTGTCGCCATCCAGATCATCAAATGCAACGCCTGTCAGGAAAGGATTAGATGCAGTCATGGCAAAATCTTCCGTTATGAAAACACTTTCATAACCTTTATATTGACCCACAGTAAAACCAATTCCAATTTCCCGGAAAGTGCCATTCAATATATTTTCTCTGTGGACTGTTGAACCCATAAAAAAGGAATGTATCAACTCCACTTCATCCACAAAGCCAGCAGGTGCGCGAGTGCTTAAAGCAGCTATGTTTTCTCCATCAGCATACCAGGAACTCGAAAACACGTAACCTGCATCCTTCATTCGATCATACGGGCTTGAGCCGCCTGCGCCGGTATGTGAGAGCGTGTCGGTTGTATCCATCCAGACGCTATGATTCTCAGCAGCTTCATTCAAATCACCATTAAAAGCAAGCGGCTGGACGCCAGCTTTTGCACGCTCAGCATTAATGAGCTCTAAATTATATTGTTCATAAACATTAGCTTGAGTCATAAAGACATCTCCAGTTTGTTTAATTCATACAAATACTCTGCAAGAATACCTGTATTTATTTTTTGCACATCTAGAGAAATACAAGCAATTTATATGCCAATTATATTTAATATATATATATCAATCACCTAAAACTCATCAATTGAATGAAAAAATATTAACGTGTCGCTAATTCCTGACAAATATTAAAGAATAATATATTAAGATAATGTTTTATATACATTTTTATTTGTTTCCGGCAAGAGACGGGTAAGACAGCAATTCTTTGATTTTATTGGGACTGATCGAAAAATCGTCGAAAACGATAAGTATTGGCAGTTCTTAGAATAATAGGGTTATCAAGATCGTTCTTGATCACACTAATCAGAACAATGAAGAAAATTTCCTGATACCCCCATCTCATTACACCATCATTCCGTTATGGCGCAACAACGCATCCAAGTCAGGCTCGCGGCCACGGAATGCTATAAAAGACTCCAAAGCCGAGCGACTGCCTCCTTTTGCCAGGATTTCTTCCAGAAAACGCGAGCCTGTTGCTGCATTAACGATGCCATCCGCAGCCGTTTCTTCAAACATGCTGTAGGCATCGGCTGACAGGACTTCAGCCCATTTATAGCTGTAATAACCCGCGGCATAACCCCCTGCAAAAATATGCGCGAAGCTGTTCGGGAAGCGGTTAAAATCCGGAGGGATAATAACAGCCACTGCCTTGCGAATTTCATCGAGTAATTGCAAGACCGTCTGATTGCCATTGGCATTAAAATCAGCGTGCAGTCGCATGTCGAACAGGGCGAATTCAATTTGCCGCAGCATTTGCAGTCCGCTCTGGAAATTTTTGGCAGATAGCATCTTGTCAAACAACGCTCTGGGCAATGATTCACCCGTCTCGATATGGCGCGTCATACCGGTCATAACATCCCATTCCCAGCAGAAGTTTTCCATAAACTGGCTGGGTAACTCGACCGCATCCCATTCAACGCCATTAATACCCGACACCCCTAAATCTTCCACCTGAGTCAGGAGGTGATGCAAACCGTGGCCAAACTCATGGAATAGTACAATCACTTCATTATGGGTAAATAAAGCCGGGCGCGGCTGATTATCAATAGTGACCGGCGCAGAGAAATTACAGGTGAGGTAAGCAACCGGGATTTGTACGGTGTGCCCGCTCGTCTGATCATTTTCCAGCCGCCGGCGCGTGATGGCGTCATCCATCCATGCCCCGCCCCGCTTTGTCGATCGGGCATACAGGTCCAGGTAAAACTGGCCAATCAACTGACCGTCTGCATCGTTAATGTCGAAAAATTTTACATCAGGATGCCAGCACTGAATACTTCGTGAAGCGCTTGCAGGTGCGATAGAAATACCATACAGCTTCTCAACCAGCTTAAACATGCCGGGCAATACTTTATCCTCTGGAAAGTACTGTTTCACTTCCTGATCGGAAAAAGCATAACGCTCTTCCCGCAATTTCTCACTGACATATGCCAGATCCCATGCTTCCAGTTTATTCAGCTTCAGTTTCTCAGCAGCAAAATCCTGGAGTGCCTGTAAATCATGTTCGGCATAGGTCCTGGCCTTAGCCGCCAGCTTCCCAAGAAAATCCAGCACCTGCTGCGGTGATGTTGCCATTTTGGTTGCCAGAGACACTTCCGCATAGTTTTCATACCCCAGCATCTTTGCGGCTTCCTGGCGCAATGTCAGTACTTTTTCAATCAGCGGCATATTATCCCACTTCGCCAACTCTGTCTGACCGTCAAGCTCACTGGCCCGCGTCGCATAGGCACGATACATTTCCTCACGCAAACTTCGATTATCCGCATATTGCAAGATCGGCAGGTAGGAAGGCATGTGCAATGTAAACTTCCAGCCTGTTTTTGAATCTTTTTCAGCCAGTTCCCTGGCGGTTTGAAGGACATCTGCGGGAATACCCGATACGCGCTCTGCATCCTCTATTAACAAGGAATATTCATTGGTGGCATCGAGTAAATTGTCACTGAATTTTGAGGATAAGGCAGATAACTCTTCCTGAATCTGAAGAAAACGTTGTTTCTTTTCGGTCGGCAATTCTGCGCCGCCCAGACGAAAATCTCTCAATTCATTTTCAATAATCTTTTTCCGTGCTGAGCTCAAGCCCGCAAATTCAACACTTGCACGCAACTGCTTAAACTTCTCAAACAGCAACTGGTCTTGTGATAATTCCGCATAAAATTGCGTAATTAATGGCAAGTTCGCATTATAGGCTTCCCGCAACTGTGGGCTGTTCATCACGGCATTCAAATGCGATACCTGCCCCCAGGCTCGTGATAGTCGCTCGTTTGCATCGACCATGGGCTGCACAAAGGTTCGCCAGGTCGGTGGATTACTGTCTTCACGTGCACGATGAACAACCGCTTTGTTCTCTTTCAGCAATGTTTCAACGGCTGGTGTAATGTGCTCATTCCGGATGTCTGCAAAACGTGGTAATCCAGAAAAATCAAGTAGTGGGTTTGACATGGTTCTCCAAATAATCTAAATCCGAATGGGAAGATAATCGCAACGCAGGGTGCAATGATCGAAGTTCAATGCTCATAAACGATATGACCGTTAACCAGGGTGTATTTGATCCCGCCCGGCAGTTCCATACCGAGAAAAGGCGTATTTTTACCCTGGCTTAGAATCGCTGAAGGCGTTACTTTCCAGTAATGCTCAGGATCGAAAATACAGATATCCGCAGCGCTGCCAACCGACAAATGCCCTGCGTCAATACTGAGTATCCGCGCCGCATCCGATGTAATCTTCGCCAGCGTCTGGCTCAATGGGAGATTCATTTCCATACCCCATTTGAGCGTTAAAGGAAGCAATAGCTCCACACCGGTTGCACCCACTTCCGATTGACCAAATGGCAGTAATTTGGCATCTTCATCAACAGGCGCATGATCCGAACATACGGCATCAATAGTGCCATCCAGCAGAGCGCTGCGCAACGCATCCCGATCACTGGAGCTTCGCAGTGGCGGCATGAGATGACAATTTGAATCAAAAAAACCAATATCCATGTCCGACAAATGAATGTGATTGATTGTCACGTCACAGGTGATCGGCAAGCCCTGCTGCTTGGCCGCACGGATCATGGCAACACCTTCGGCACTGGATATCCGGCACAGGTGCACTCTGACACCCGCTTCCTTGGCCAATAAGATAATGTTGGATAATGCGATTGTTTCCGCACAGACGGGAACGGTCGGTAAACCCAGTCGGGTTGCCACCTCGCCATCATGCGCCACGCCATCGTTGGTCAAGCTGATTTCCTGCGGACGCAACCACACACTGAAACCAAATGTCGAGGCATACTTCATCGCCTGCATTAACACTCTTAAGTTAGGCAGCAAGCCATCCGGCTGACCAAAAACAATGCACCCGGCGTCATACAGTTCAGCCATTTCCGTCAGGCGCTCACCGCGCAAACCCTGCGTGAGTGCACCGATGGGATAAACATGCGCCTGGTTAAGATTTTTAGCCCGATGTTTCAACATCTCGACCAAACCAGGTTCGTCTAATGGCGGGTCCGTATCGGGAGGACAGGCAAAACTGGTTACGCCACCCGCTACCGCTGCCCCCATTTCCGACTCAAGCGTTGCCTTGTATTCAAGCCCTGGCTCACGCAGACGCACTGACAGATCGACCAAACCCGGACATACGATCAACGCACTGGCATCAATCACATGATTGGCCTGGAAACCAACCGGCGCTGAACCGATTGCAACAACTTTCCCTTTTTCGATAAAAATGTCCTGAATCGCATCGACACGATTGATCGGATCAATCAGCCGCCCATTTTTTATATGCATTCTCATGACACTTGATTACCCGCGAGAATAGACATCACGGCCATACGCACCGCAATGCCAAAAGTGACTTGTGGCAGAATCACGGATTGTTTGCCATCCGCAACGGCAGAATCAATCTCAACACCACGATTCATGGGGCCTGGATGCATTACAATCGCGTCATGCCGTGCGAGCAGTAATTTTTCTGCCGTCAGTCCGTAATATTTGAAATATTCTTCCGAACTGGGAAGATTTGCGCCTTGCATCCGTTCATTCTGTAGCCGCAGCATCATTAACACATCGATATCCTTCAATCCACTCGCCATGTCATGATAAACATGCACGCCCAGACGCTCCACCATTTTTGGCAGCAGAGTCTTCGGGGCGATAACGCGAACTTCCGGCACACCCAGTGTTGTCAGGGCATGAATTTGAGACCGCGCCACCCTGGAGTGCAGAATGTCGCCGATGATGGCAACCCGCAGATTATGAAAATCCTGCTTGTAACGGCGAATCGTGAACATATCCAGCAGTGCCTGCGTTGGATGGGCATGCCGCCCATCACCGGCATTAATCACATGAATATCCGGTCGAACATGATTCGCAATCAGATGAGCCGCGCCGCTTTGCGCGTGCCGCACAATAAACATATCGGCATTCATGGCGGAAAGATTGTTAACGGTATCAAGCAGCGTTTCCCCCTTGGATTGCGCTGATACGGCAATATTGAGGTTAATTACATCGGCTGACAGCCGTTTTGCAGCGATTTCAAACGTTGTACGAGTACGTGTACTGGGTTCAAAAAACAGATTGAATATCGATTTCCCACGTAATAATGGAATTTTCTTTACATCCCGATCTGTGACGCCCACAAATGATTCCGCCGTATCGAGTATCTGCAGCAGAATAGACGCCGGCAACCCTTCGGTTGTCAGCAAATGCTGCAAAACACCTTCTTTATCCAATTGTGGATTTCTATTGATCATTCCGGCAGACTCTTATCGTACAGATTCAGACTTAACCTTCCATCATCTCCCCGCTTCAGTTCCAGCATCTTATCGGCCGGCAATTTCAGTTCCGTACCGATATATTGCGCGGCAATCGGTAATTCCCTGTCGCCACGATCAATCAAGGTCGCTAGGCTGATCGAGGCCGGACGGCCATAATCAAACAACTCATTGATTGCCGCCCGGATCGTACGTCCCGTGTACAGCACATCATCCACCAGCAGAATATGCATGCCTTCCACTGTGAACGGAATATCGGAGGGTTTAACTTGTGAATGCAGGCCAATCCTGTCGAAATCATCGCGATAAAAGGATACATCGAGCATGCCCAGTGGTTGCGTAATGCCCAGTTCCTGATGCAATCGCTCAGCCAGCCACACTCCCCCGGTATGGATACCGACGAGTGCCCAATCCTTGTTAAGATCGGATTTTATTTTTTTAACCAACTGACTAAATAATACTTCTGCGTCCGGTAATTGCATGCTGTTCATCGAAAAATGATTGAAGTATCTGTTGCGCCGCGATCTGATCCAGCACTGATTTCTGCCTTTTCCCCACAACCCCGGCTTCGCGCAATGCCATACTGGCGGTTTGAGAAGTATAACGCTCGTCTTTTAATGTTACCTGAATTTTAAAACGCCCTGCTAAACGCCGTGCAAAACGCTCGCATAAATGTGTAAGTTCATGTGCTGTTCCATCCTCATGCCGAGGCAATCCCACTACGAAAAGAACCGGCTGCCAGGTTTCAATCAGCTGCGCAATGGTCGCAAAACGGTGATCGGTCACTTCCCCATTGATTGTAACGAGTGGATGCGCCAACCCTAATGTACTGTTACCAACTGCCACACCAATGCGTTTTTTTCCGAAGTCAAACGCCAAGACTGTTCCATCAGGAAATTGCTCGGGTGATTGCCATTCCGGCGGCATTTCTTCGGTGTCCGCCTTGACAGGATTATTCGTCATCAGAAAATAATCGACCGGTATCAGGCGTGTCCGATTTCATTCGACAAATTCGCGTAATCGACACCCAGCAGTCGCAGTGCAGCAGGCAATCGTTCTTCAGATGGAAGGTTAAATATCACATCGGATGAGGCTGGTACCGTCAACCAGGAATTTTGCGTTAACTCATATTCAATCTGACCGGCTGCCCAACCTGCATAACCCATTGCGATCAGCACCTGATCAGGGCCATCTGCATTTGCAATGGCTTTCAGGATATCGATTGATGTCGTCAGACCGACTTCCTTATTCACAACCAGCGTGGATTGCCATTTACCCACCGGATGATGCAATACAAACCCGCACTCCAACTGCACAGGTCCGCCAAAAAGCACAGGAGTCGTTTCCACCAGAGAATCCGACTGTGGAATACCCAACTGCTTAAAAAGGTTGACCAGAGTGAGATCCGTAGGACGATTAATCACCAGACCCAGCGCACCCTGTTCCGTGTGTTCGCAAATATAAGTCAATGTCTTGGAGAAAACGGAATCTGCCAATGCAGGCATCGCAATCAGAAAATGATGTGTCAGATTAATATTTCTCATGTCAGGTCATGACTGATAGGTAATAGAAATCAGATCCAGTACGCTGTCCGGGTCATCACCTTGGATCCAAGTTTCATGGTGAATTTGACCGGCATCGGCAACTCAGCGCCTCCGTGAGACAATGCCATTGTTGCATGGCAGGCTTCATCAAGCTTCATCTGCGTAACGATGGCGCGACTCTTTTCATCATTATTCGGCAGTTTCAGCAAATGACTCGCCAGGTGCGCCCCCACCTGCTGCTCCGTTTCAGCAAGGAAACCCAGGTTCCATTTATCCCCCAGCATGCCGGCTAATACGCCGATTGCAAAAGATCCGCCATACCACAATGGGTTCAGCAAACTCTTACGTCCGCCCAATTCGGCAATACGACGCTCTGTCCAAGCCAGATGTTCTGTTTCTTCACGCGCAGCCTGCATCAATGTCTGCTGCACGGCCTCGTTACGGGCTGTTAATCCCTGCCCTTGATACAAGGCTTGCGCACACACTTCACCCACGTGATTCACGCGCATCAGGGCACCGGATCGCTGCTTTTCTGTATCTGTCAGTTCGACATCCGGCAAATCGCTGCCCGGAACCGGGCGCAATGTCTGGGCTGGAGTCAGTAACGTGCGTAATGCACCATCAAAACCGATAATAAGCTTGTCTACATTGATCATGGTCATTTACTGCGCGGGCAGTATCCTAATAGTATTAATCGCCATTATAAACCCATTTGCCTTGCCAGCAAGGTAACTGGATGCAATACCTCCACGGAGATTCTCATTTCATTCACTCCAGCGGCCAGATACATTGAGCAACCTACGTTTGAGGTAACCAGATAATGTGCTGCACTTTCCTTGAGCGCGGTTATCTTGTCAGCTCGCAGCATACCTGCAAGCTCAGGCTGATCAATAAAATAAATCCCGGCAGCGCCGCAGCACTGATCATTGCCAGGCAAGGGTACAACCTGCACGCCCGGAATACGTGAAATCAGTTCATAGACATAAGCTTGGTCACCCAGCACATTGCGCAAACTACAGGGGTCGTGTACCGCCACTTTACACATCAGTGGCAAAATCTCCACATCCTCCCACCCTTCTGCGGTCACTAAAAATTTACTGATATCGGTCACGGTTGACAATACCTGCCAATCCTTATCCTGATTACACCCGCCAACCCCAGATTCGACTAATTGCACACCACAGCCTGATGCGGTGCTGATAATTGCGCTCACACCCAGTTTACTGAATGCACGGTTATTTTTCTGCGCCAGTTCTGCCGCAATTTTCTGTTGCCCGCCATGCTGGTACAATGCACCGCAACATGTTTGCGTTGACGGCACATGGACGGTGTAGCCCAGGCGATTTAATATATGGATGCCTGCATTTAATGTGGCCACATCCGTTATCCTTGCCACACACCCCAGAAATAATCCGACATCACCCCGCTTCTTCTTCCCTTTAGCCGGATAAATTTCCTTCCACTCCGCATCATCTGAGTCATCCTGATCAGCCATCGCTGGATAAGGAAATCCGATCAATGGAAGCTGTGTTATAAACCTAACCAGTTCATTACGCTCAAAAAAACCTGTCTTTCTTAACCACCGCACCAGACGATTCTTCTGCAGCGCGCGAAACAACCAGCGCAAACGATCCAGATGCGCCGGTTGCGCAATAAATACCTGCTCCAGCATGCTCCATATTTTCAATCTCCAGCCTGCTGCCTGCCTGGATTGATTCAATTCCGATGCGGCAACCATAGTGCGCGCTTCGTCGATCAGACGCCCATACGCAACATTATTGGGGCACACCGATTCACATGCCCGGCAAGTCAAACACCGATCCATATGCTGAGCAAATCGCTCAGTCAAAGGAATACGTCCACTGGCTACACCATTCATCAGATTGATACGTCCGCGCGGGGAATCCGCTTCCGTTTTCAGCAGACGATAAGTCGGACAGTGTGGTACACAAAGTCCACAGGAAACGCATCGATTCGATTCATTAAGGATAAAATCCCTGGAGAACTCAGCAGAGGATTGAACAGGTTTCACACTATATACTTCCAATATTATGGGCAATTTCAGGCAACATTATCACACAACCAGATCCTATCAATTCAACTGGCAACTATCCGCATAAACAGGCGCAGCTTGCTCATTGCATTCGCTTATTGAATATTTATTGTCATAAATATAAATTTTACTGTAAAATTAAGGGTTCATCGAATTTAGACTTTTTGTATAGGCATAGACAGAAATATGGTTATTATCAGACTGGCAAGAGGCGGCGCCAAAAAACGTCCTTTCTTTAATATGGTTGTAGCAGATTCGCGCAATGCACGGGATGGTCGCTTTATTGAACGCGTCGGTTTTTATAACCCCAGAGCAACCGGTGGCGAAGAATCTCTGCGTGTGCAACTGGATCGGATCAGCTACTGGCAATCCAAAGGAGCGCAATTATCTCCGACAGCAACCCGACTGGTAAAACAATATACTTCCAGCAAGGAAGCTTCGACAAATAGCTAAGCCGGATACAACCATGGTTGTCATGGGCCACGTCGTAGGTCCTTTTGGTGTCCTCGGCTGGCTGAAAATACAACCCTATACTGAATATATTGATAGCTTGCTGGATTATTCATCATGGTGGTTTGGTAAAGAAAATGGTGAGTGGCAGGAAATAGAAATCGTTTCCGGTCGTATTAATGGCAATACATTAAACGTCAAGCCAGAGAAATGTAACGATCGCACGCAGGCCTTGCAAATGAAAGGAATGCAAATTGCCATTCCGCGTGATCAGCTACCGGATCTACCTGAGAATGGAATGAATGGATATTACTGGTCTGATCTGATTGGCAGTGATGTATTTAATTTAAAAGACGAAAATCTCGGCAAGGTCATCGGGTTGTTTGAAACCGGTGCAAATGATGTTTTACGGGTGCAACATGCCGATCAGGACAAACCGGAAACACTTATTCCTTTTATTGAACAGGTCATTATAAAAACAGATTTAAAGCTTTCCCGCATAATAGTTGATTGGGGAACTGATTATTGAGGTCATGAACAATGCCTTTTGAGTGTGATGTGATCACATTGTTTCCGGAAATGTTTGATGCCATAACACAATACGGCATTACCGGAAAGGCAAATAGAAATTCTATTTTTCACCTCAGTACCTGGAATCCACGCGACTTTACCAAGGATAACTATCGAACTGTAGATGACAGCCCTTACGGGGGCGGGTCCGGAATGGTCATGATGGTACAGCCATTAGATGATGCCATTACTCAGGCAAGAGCCAGGCAAGCAACATTGGGTATAGAATCAACGGTTATTTACCTGTCTCCCCAGGGCAAGCGGCTTGACCATGGCTTAGTGACTCAGCTCGGCACTTTGCCGGGATTGATTCTGCTCTGCGGGCGGTATGAAGGGATAGATGAGCGACTGATAGCACGACAGGTTGATATGGAAGTTTCAATAGGCGACTATGTCATTTCTGGTGGCGAATTGGCTGCAATGGTGTTAATTGACAGCTTAGTCAGGCAAATTCCAGGGGCGTTAGGTAATGCGGAGTCAGCAAACCAGGACTCCTTTGTTGATGGCCTGTTAGACTATCCTCACTATACGCGCCCTGAACAGTATCAAGGTAATAATGTACCAGAAGTACTGGTTTCCGGTAATCATGCACGTATCCGCCACTGGCGTTTACAGCAGGCGCTGGGTCGAACATGGCTGAAACGACCGGATCTGCTGGCATTAAAATATGAACACGGCCTGACAAAAGAAGAAGAGAAACTTTTAGAAGAGTTTAAGCAATCCTGTAAATCCGAGTAGAATTGAATAGTAAATAAAGAATGGGAATATAGATATGAACCTGATAGAGCAATTAGAATCCGAAGAAATTAAACGTCTTAACAAACAGATACCGAATTTCTCCCCTGGAGATACCGTTATTGTTAACGTCAATGTCGTCGAAGGTGATCGCAAGCGTGTACAGGCCTATGAAGGCATTGTCATCGCCAAACGTAATCGGGGACTTAATTCAGCTTTCACAGTTCGTAAAATTTCGAGTGGTGAAGGTGTAGAACGTACCTTCCAGACTTATTCACCCTTAATAGCTGGCATAGAACTGAAGCGCCGTGGCGCTGTCTGTCGCGCGAAACTCTATTACCTCAGGGATCGCGCCGGTAAATCAGCCCGTATCCGTGAAAAGCTGCCAGCACGCGCCAGCGACAGAAAGGCAGTTTTGGCTGACCAGGATGCTGGCATAGAAGCCGCAACACAAGCCGCCGAATAATATCTCCACATCAATAAAAAGGCCGCGCATCTGTTATGCGCGGCCTTTTTTATATACAGAAGCCTGACTGACACTTTAACTTACAGATTCAGATCCGAGTCCCGTTATTCTCTCCTGCCTGATACTTTACCGCTTATTTACCAAGCAATTCCCTGACATTCTCTGGTGGCCTACATAATCTAGCAGTGTCGCCCCGTACCACTATCGGACGCTGGATCAAATCCGGATTATCGATCATTGCCTTAATCAACTCATCATCTGACGCAGATCCCAGACCACGAGCCAGTGGTTCGTCTTTACGCAACACATCGCGTACCGGAATATTCAGCTTCCAGATTAATTCCTTTAATTTCTCAGCAGTAAGCGGCGTATCATAATAATTAACCGCTTCAAACTCCACACCGCTTTCATTGAGAATCTCGAGCGTAGCCCTGCATTTGCTACATGTTGGTTTCTGGTAAATTATTATCGCGTCATTCATACAATGCGTTTCTTCCTTAATGCCAGACCGTAATCAGAGGAGAGAGTGAGCCGTTCTACTTGATACCACATTCCGCTGAAATCGCTTTATATGCGGATGACGAGCCGCTTAACCCGAAAGTATCTACTGTATCAGTACCCCGTGCAGAGGCTCCTTTAACTACCAGGGAACTGCCCCGTTTTATCGCATCCGTTATCTTATTATCAACGCTTTCATCAGGCGCCCAAGCTGAATCATCCTGAGTAAAAAGATTGAAGGTCTGATTATTCACGTTAACAGTCACTTCGCTGTTCTGTTTGTAGGTATAGCCAGCGATATAACTGAATACATTTTTACTTTTCTCAGCAGGGCGGTGTGTTATTAAAACAAATACATCGCCACGCTTCGTATAATTACCTTCTGTTTTCTTTGGTTTGCTAACCATGTAGCAAACTTTTCCGTTGTTTTCCATGAACATATAGGCTGTCCAGTCACCGTACTCGCCTATCAGTTTCGGCTCCGATGCGTGAGCTGAATGACATAACATAAAGATGGCACTAGAAATTAATAACTTTCTAAATTTTAGCTTCATATCGGGAACCTTGAGAATTATAGGATTGTTTTATTTTCTATGACTAAGCCAGAGTCATGATATTGCATCGTATCTCTCAACTTTAAGCCGGGTTAATTAAGAGAGATTACTTGCACCCTTCCATTTTGTAAATATAGTAACCATCCTTATTGATCGACTCAACCACATTCGGAGGAGCGCTCTGAGTATGACAAAAACTACATTCCCTGCTTGTTACCACAGCATCCGCTTCCCCGATTGACGTTAGCCATTGCTTGGCGTAGTCAACGGCCTTCTGATCATCTTTCACTGCGGTAAACACATCAAAGTGCATTGTATGACCGTCTTTAGCCTTAACATAAGTATCATAAACATGAATTTGCATATTATTTATTTCCTTTTAAAAAATACCGTGCCCATTTGTCGCACAACTGGCACCCTGACGGCCCAGCCAATTTGCAACCTGAATTATACCAACTATACCAATTTATTAATCAAACTACCATGAAGAATTGCATTGCCCGAGTCACGAACATCAGGCGGTATCCCTTGCAAACTCGCCATTTCATCTCTCAAAAGCACAGGCCTGTCACACAGGTTATTTCTTTCTGGCGACGATCACGCCATCACGCGTCGGATTAATAAACGTATCGAACTCCGGATCATTAAAAACTAGGCGGTTATGTTCAATAATGGCTTCAGTCCAGCCAAGCTCAATATCGGTAAATTCCTCCAGAGCCACGCGCCCGTGCCATAGCACATTATCCGCAATATAGAGACCGCCCGGGCGTATCCGATCTCTGGCCATTTTCCAGATCTCAGGATATGCCCCCTTATCCACATCGTTGTAGCAGATATCGAAGATACCATCAGTCTGCATGAAAATATCCTGTGCCATCCCGACGTGAAACTCGATCCGATCCCATAGATGGGCAGCCGCAAGGTATTCTTCCGCACGCCACCTGTTCTGCGAATCGCCATCACTGCATATGACACAACCGTCAGCACCTACCGCTCTGGCGAACCAATACGCAGAGTAGCCATAACCGCTGCCGAATTCAAATACACGCCGGGCGTTAATCATCCGGGCCTGGGTTTCAAGAAAAACACCAACCAGGCGATTCACGATCGGAAAGTTCTTCTGTTGTGCCAGCGCTTCCATCGCTGTTAATACCGGATGATCAGTCTGCGTCAGCAAATCCCGCATATAGTTTTCAATAATCGGATTAACCGGGATCAGAACTCCCGGATTGATCGCCGCTGGAAATTTTGCATCCATTGTCATCACCCTCTATTCATATCCGGCCGATCCCTTCGTAGCCAGTAATACGCATTCTTCACCTGAATTTTTGTCAGTCCGGAAAATCCGGCTGGCAGCAAGCTGGAACCAGAATCCTCTTAAAACATCACGCGTTGCAACTAACTGTTGTTGTTTGCCCTGCCGACTCTGGATTGCTTCTTCCGGCAATACGCTGCCCTGGCCAATCCCGTCGGCACCAACAGATGTCGTCCAGCATTGATTGCGACTGAATCCGGCACGTTGCGCCATTTGAACCAATGTCCTGCAAGTAAATAGATGCAAATGCCTGGGTGGCTCAAGACCACGCCAGACCATACCAAACTTGCGATGGCCATAGCTTGCCGCATTGGGGGTCAGCACCACCAGCAGGCCATTTTCTTTCAGCATAGAATGGCAGGTCAATAGAAGAGCGACTGGATCATGCACATGCTCTACCACATGACTCATTATCACAGCATCATATTTCTCAGCGACATCCATCGTTTCGAGCGGTCCTACATGCACAGCAATTCCTCTCGCGGCACGCACATAATCAGCTGCAACAGGATCAACTTCCTGCCCTGTCACATCCCAGCCCATTGCCTGCATTCGCGCCAGTCTTTTCCCGTTACCACACCCCACTTCCAGCAAACGGCCTGTTGGCATCTGATCCAGGTACATGCGCTTGTATCGTCGGCGTTCAGCACGCAAACCCAGCGAAGCGATACTTGCCGCATGCAGGATAGTGCGAAGCATGCGCGCCGGGCGGGTTTGCCGTGTACCATTGGGTTGTCCGTGTGTATAGTAATTCCGATAGGCCTTGCCGATTTCACTGACAGTAGGACGTGGATCCAGCCAGATCAAACCACAATCAGGATTGGGGCATTGCCTGAAAGACCACGCACCCGGTGCGCCAAACAGACAGTCGTCAAGATTATGGTGCAATATCTTTCCAGCGTTGCCACACAGATAGCAGATGGATTGCGTCTCCGTACCAATCAGGATTGTCGGCATCGGATCTTTGTTCAGGTACGGCACATCGTCCATGATAATTCCATTACGCGTCAGTCTGGTTTCAAAGTTGGATTCTTGTTCAATCGAAAGATGCTGAGAAAATCACCACCACATTCTTTCCGCCAGCTCATGGCGATTGCTGTAATGATCAGCAACAAAATCTGCGTTCTGCTGAAGATGATGAAGGCATCGGTCATGCCAGCCAGAAAAATATAACTGACCAGGCCAGCGCCAAGTATTCCCAGCTGATTCTTATTCAGTGACTGGTACCACCCCCAGAGAAGAAACAGTAAAGCCAGCATACCGGGAATCCCGATATGCATGCCGATTTCAATCCAGTCATTATGGTAGTGAAACGTTTTCTGAAATTCTGGCAGATTCTTATAAAGCCCGTTTTTATACGTCTGAATGGCATGGTCAAAATAGGCCTCCGGCGTACCGGTGCCATGCCCCGTCAAGGGGCGTTCGGCGATGCCATGCAGGCCGACATCCCACATCGCCAGCCGGTATCCCAGGCTGGAACTGTAGTTACCTTGCTGCAACAATTCGATATCGCTGCTGACTTGCGCCCATCGATTCTGAAACACAGGGCTATGATAGGCAAAAACAGAAGCAACCATCAGCACAGCGATGGAAATAACCAGAAACTTCCTGACTTCCGCCCGATAACGCAAGAAAACCAACAGCACCAGTGTCATTAATGTTGCGAACAGCAGAATTCTTCCACTCTGATGAAATTGAACCCATAGCAATGTCAGTGAAACAGTCAACAACGATACTCCCAGCAGCACTGATCGACTTAGCCCGGCCAGGCAAGCCGTCACGATCGCCCCGACCCCAAGCATGGCCGAGAAACTGAGATAGGACATCCCCAGCAACGGAATACCCTGCCCCCCCATGACCAGCCACTGATAGATACCCAGCGCCAGAACACCGGAATAGCTCACCAGCATCCCACCGATTACCCACGGCAGGCGTTCCCTATTCAAAAGTGAATAGAATGGGATAAAGATCAACAACATGAAGTATTTCAACCATTTCATGCGTCCGTTGTCCGGCCATTCACCCCACAACAACCCCAGGAGCAACAGCGCACACAACAGAAGAATGGCCTGTATCAAAGGTTCCCTGATTGCCTGCTTAAACCGGCATAACCCGCCATCCATTAGCCAGGCTACTATCAGCAGCGGAAAAGAAATAAAGTTCAACCCGCTGCGCCAGAATCCCAGGCAGATAAAAACCAGCGCAAACTGTATAACCAGTTCGCGCTGTGTCGCACTAATCTGCATACAGCCCATCAACCAATATTTTTTCCATAAACCAATTCCTTCATTGCAATTCGCTCAGAAGCTACTGTTATTCCAGATTCTGTTTAGTCGCATCTTCTTGCAAAATGGGTCTCACTGCTGCATTTTGCCGGTTTACAGATAGCGAGTCGTCAGGTCAGATCTGGTACCCTGTCTTCCCAGTATTTAACCTCCAGTTTACGGAGTCGAATCAGCAAAACCAATACTGTACGCAGAATCCCGGAAACGCCGGGCAGCAGCCAGACTGTAGAAATGCGTTTGTCCTCACGTGACCAGCCACGCAACATCAGCTGTGCAATCGTCTTGATACTTGCCGGACTATTACGCATCTGCAGACAGGATAATTGCGGCAATGGTGATGGCGTTAACCAGTGAACGCCGCCCCCTTGCCGGAGTACCTGTTCAATCGCATCTGCCAGTTCATCGGGTAAATCAGCGGTGGTATGGTGATTTGAAACCAATAAAACATTACAGCGCGCATCAGGATAGCGTGATAGATAAAGCGTGCGGTTACGTTCTGCCAACAGCCGATAGGATCGGCCGCGTCCGAACGATCCGCCACTTTCATGATGGATACAGGCATCCGGTTGCACAGCAATGCGCCACCCCTGTTGATCCAGTCGGCGCCCCAGGTCGGTATCTTCAAAATAGCCACGGCCATAAACCAGATCAAATCCGCCCATCGCCAGAAAAACATCACGGCGGATCAGGAATGCGTAGCCCTGAAAACGATAGGTAACAATGCACCCGCCAAGGTGGCGCAAATAGCGATCATAGCTGGCAGACTTATCAGGTACGGGACTGATTACCGCCAACTGCGGGTCTGCATTAAAAGCTGCACAGAGCAGGGGTAAAAAATTCCCATGTATCTCTGTATCGGAATTAAGCACCAGCACCAGATCTGCCTTGGAACGCACCACTGCATCATTGACTGATTTGCCAAATCCCTGATTCCTGTCGGCGTGATGTACGTGAATTTTCTCATGATGCAAACTATCCAGCATTGCGCGTGTTTCAATAGCCGATGCATCGTCCTGAATATAAATAGCGCCAATCGATTGACCAAGATGCCTTACAACGGAATCAATGCAACGTTTAGTCAACTCTGGCGCGTTATATACGGGTATGACCACATCAACAGACAGCACAGCCAGTTCATTCATAATTAATGGGTGAGAGTCCTGAAGAATTACAAAATGATTATCACTGGATAATACAACAAAGCTTACTTTTTCCGCGCCTGGTTCTCCAGCAACGCAACATAACGCGGCAGTACATCCGTCCCACCCACGTCCAGCATTTCCTGCAGAAAATGCTGGCGATGCGCTTCTACATAGAAAGAATCACACCCAGTGGACAGAAATCGCTTAATTGCAGTGTACACATCATCGCGGCAGCGCAATTCTGTCTCCGGCATGTACAGCGCGATGGCAGAGCGGCTGGCATGCAGATAATCTGCAGCCATCACCGGCTTCTTTGCTTTAACCGCTTCAAATACGACCGATGTCGCCAGATCAATAATAACATCCGCCCATCTCATCAAGTGGGCAGAATGCACCGCATCATCCGCCACCGTGACGTTGGGTAATTGACGCAACGCCGCATCCTTGGTCAAGGATTGCTTCCATCCCCCACGGGTATGCGGCTTGATCACCAGTTCCACTTCAGGAAACGTTGCAATCATCTGTACCACCTCACTGACCTCTTCCCAAAATGTCGTAAAGTTCGCTTTTCTCAGGAACATGACGATCTTAAGCCGACTATCCGATCTGACCAGCGGAGAAGGTGGCAATAATTGATCCAGCTTCGCCAGCCATTCATCACAATAGCGCGGTGATCCCAGTACCACGATTTTATTATCATCCAGCAATGAGCGAAACCGTTTGGAACACAATTCATTGGGCACAACCACCTTATCAAACATACCGGCAGCGGAAAAAGAGACATCTGGCTTAAGAACCCATTCACCGCGCCGGATCAACTGGCTTGCGTGCGGGCTATCGCCATGCGGCAGGGAAACCGTCCCCAACCCCATTGCGCGCGACATCGATATCACTATTTCAACCCATTCGACACATATTGCGGAGTTTCTTTCAATCCAGTCAAATGCGACGACCCCTTCATCCGCTTTATCAAAACTATATGTCAGCAGCCGCTCAGCGGTTCTCCGCCAGATCGGTTCACGTCGTTTGACATCAAAGATCTGGGCCAGCAATTTAACCAGCGGCCCCAGAAAGGAATAATGCGAGCTACGCACCAGCAGCAGCATTTGAAAACGCCACCGAATAAATTCGACGGGAGATAGCAGGCTGCGAATATGTACAATGCGCACACCGCTGAGTTGACTTAAAAATCTGATGCGGAAGTCCGTCATAAACTGCGCACTGCCGATCAAAACAACGTCGCAGCTATGACCGGAATTTACCCACTTGAATATGACCGGTGTAATATGGTCGATATCGTTATAATGGCGAAGAAAAAAAAGCGCTTTCATATCAGGGAAGATTCATTGATAGAAAAGACTGGAATACATGCTTTTATCGGTCAGGCTCTCTCAAAAACCAGACAGGTTTCACCCCAGTTCTTCGTGGATCTGCGTTTCACTTCAAGACCTGCCTGCTTCATCAAGGCAATCGCCGCTTCCTGTTCTTCCGGCGTACCCAGTTCAACAATGACCGATTTCAGGTTGGGATGCTCCAATACTGATCTGGCACCTTTAAGAATGGCGATTTCTATTCCATCCACATCAATCTTGATATAGTTGGGATAGGGAAATCCCCATTGACCGCACAAATCATCCAATGTCACACCAAACATGCCCTGCGTATGCGTCGCAGACATTTTCATGTTACCGATATCTTCTTTTCCAAACTGGGATCGATTCCCGCCCGGAATGAATTTAGGGATATACAGTTTAGAAAATTCACTGTGCCCGGATACTGCCACACAGTAAGCCGTGATATTTTCTTTCAGCTGATTGAAAAATATATTCTTGTTCAATGCATAATAATTATTGCTCTGCGGCTCGAAAGAAAAGACTCTGACCTTCTCACCGTATTTCCTGGCAGGGTACAAAGAATACTGGCCGATATTCGCACCCAGATCGAAATAGCATGAATCAGGTTCAAAACTATCAATCCAATCCAATGTATCCGGCTCCTTGATTGAATAAGTTTTCGCCCGTTTGAGCGTTCGCAGGCTATCCACCGAAACCAGAATCGACTGCCCCCTGACCCGTATCGTTGTATAGCCACCTTTAATTTTATAAGCAGCAACCACTAAATCATTGAGTATATTTTTTAAGAGCATTAATTGTTTGATTGCAATAGAGTGGTTAATTTAAGTTTGCCCGGCAACTAGGTAGTACGTGAACACGTCAAGCATTGGCAGATTTCTCCAGCAATGCGACATAACGGGGTAATACATTGGTATCTGCGCCATCCAGCATTTCTTTAAGAAACCGCTGGCGATGCGTTTCGTTATAAAAATTGTCGCACCCATTGGTTAGAAAGTGATTGATTTTTTCGTACACGTCATCACGGCATCTCAGTTCTGTTTCAGGCATATAGTCTGCCACCGTGGAACGGCCTGCAATCAAATAATCCGCAGCCAGTACCGGTTTTCTGGTTCTCACGGCTTCAAACACCACAGAGGTGGCAAGATCAATAATCACATCGGCCCAGTTCATCAGATGCACAGAATGGGCGCTATCGCCTGCAATACTTACGTTGGGCAGCTTCCTGATCGCGCTGTTTTTGGTCAGCGATTGCTTCCATCCACTGCGGGTATGGGGCTTGATAACTAGTTCCACGCCCGGAAAAGCAGCAATCATATGCACCACTTCAGCGACTTCCTCCCAGAATGTCGTGAAATTAGCCTTTCTCAGGAACATGACGATTTTAAGCCGACTGTCAGACTGCTTTAAGGGTGATGGCGGCATCAATTCATTCAGCTTGGTCAGCCACTCTTCACAGAAACGCGGCGACCCTAACACAGCGATTGCCTGATCGTTCAGAAAGGGACGAAAACGTTTTGCGCACAGTTCATTGGGTACAACCAGCCGGTCGAAGATTCCTGCCACTGAAAACAACACATCCGGCTCCACTTTGCGTTCGCCACGACGAATCAGCTGATTGGCATGCGGACTATCACCGTGCGGCAACGATACGGCACCCAGCCCCCTGTTTTTAGCCGTCGCAACGACTACTTCAATCCATTCAACACAGATCACCGAATTTCTTTCAATCCAGTCAAAGGCAATCACACCATTTCCTACGTGATCAAAACTCCTCTCGAGCAGCTGGTTGGCTGTTTTCTGCCATAACGGCTCCCGCTTCTTTTCATCGAAGGAATCAGCCATTTTCCTGACGATCCGACCGATAACCGGCAGGCGCCGCACATTGCCCGTCAACAGCAGCATCTGCAGGCGCCACTTTATATAGCCCAATACCGAGAAGATTTCGCTGACATGCGCGACCCGGACACCATCCAGCGATCTGAGATATTCCAGCCGGTAATCCCGGATAAACTTTCTGGAGCCGATCAGCACGACATCGCACTGATGACCGGACTCCACCCACTTGGAAATAACCGGAGTGATATGATCTATATCATTATAATGGCGAAGGAAGAAAAGGGCTTTCATACCCATGCTATGATTGCACAACTATTGAATACATGCGGCATTTCTATTATTTTCCTCGTTTAGGCAGGGAATTCTGGATAATGAAAGCCCATTGATTTTACACTCGCAATTTTTCAATTACCAGCAGCGGGTTTATTAAAGTTCAAGATAAAATCCCAAAACCAGAGAGATTGTTTCATTTTCATATTAGGTATTGCTCAGATGACAGGATAAACCGGATAATCAGCAGTTAGCTTCTGAGCATGAATTTCTATTATCCTTAACCATTTTAATTAAAATCACAACAATAATGAAAACCATCGCCGTAATCCCTGCCCGCATGGGTTCATCACGTTTTCCAGGCAAACCCATCGCAAAAATACTGGGGCGCCCCATGATTGAGCATATCTACAAACGGGTTGCCATGAGCAAATCGCTGGATACTGTCTATATTGCAACCTGTGATGAAGCAATACGACAAGTCGCGGAAGGTTTCGGCGCTCCCGTCATCATGACCGCTGATACCCATGAACGCGCAAGCGACCGTGTGGCTGAAGCAGTCACTCACATTGAGGCCGATCTGATTGTCATGGTGCAGGGCGACGAACCTATGACACACCCTGACATGATTGACACCGCAGTCGCCCCGTTCAGGAATGATCCGCAATTGGGCTGCGTCAATCTGGTGCGCAGAATCGATCATGAAGCCGATTACCGCGATGTCAACACCATCAAGGTCGTGATGGATCAACAGGGAAATGCGATCTACATGTCACGCCAGCCGATACCGACGATGGCCAAAGCCGGTTTTGCGCACACCGCTGCGCATAAGCAGGTCTGCATTATTCCATTTCGTCGTGCCACCTTGTTTCAATACACGAACCTGGCGCCCACGCCTTTGGAACAATTGGAATCTGTCGATATGCTGCGTCTGCTGGAGCATGGCATGCAGGTTAAAATGGTGCCCACTGAATTCAACACCCAGGCAGTCGACACTGAAGCGGATTTGATGCGTGTCGCCAGGCTCATGGAAACCGATCCACTGCTTGCTCATTATTAAGTTCACAGGGAAATCTATGTCATTAAAATCAAAACTGACCCGTTCCGAATTAACCATCGGTTCCTGGGTCACCCTCGGCCATCCCTCGATCGCTGAAATCATGGCAACCGCCGGATTTGACTGGCTGGTTCTGGATATGGAACACAGCGTGCTGGAGCTGAGCGAAGTGCAGACAATTATCCAGGTACTCGATAGCAAACAGTGCCCGGCTATCGTGCGCCTGACTTCCAACCACCCCGACCAGATCAAGCGGGTGATGGACGCCGGTGCAACCGGCGTGATGGTTCCGATGATTAAATCCGCTGCCGATGCCAGAGCAGCGGTGGATGGCGTTTATTACCCGCCACGGGGGCAGCGGGGTGTCGGCCTGGCACGCGCTCAGGGGTATGGCGCCAGTTTCCCTGCCTATCAACAATGGCTGGCAGACAATGCGGTGATCGTAGTCATGATCGAGCATGTCGATGCGGTGAACGCCATTGATTCCATACTGGCTGTGCCCGGTATCGATGCTTATATTATCGGCCCCTATGATTTATCCGGTTCCATGGGACGCCCTGGCGATCTTAACCATCCCGATGTACAAACGGCCATTGCGAAAATACTGGAAGCCGGTCGCCGTGCTGGAAAACCCGGCGGCATCCATGTGATTGAACCCGATCCCGCAGCGCTCCAGCAGCGCATTCAAGCTGGATTCAACTTTCTGGGTTACGGCCTGGATATCCGCATTCTCGATTCAATCTGCCGCAGTCACCTGAAAACGATCCGTGCATCGCTATAGCCATCATGAATAAATTTGTCATATCCACGTCATCATTTGACATCGATAACAATCCCCCGATCCAGCATCTGCGCCAGAAAGGCATGCAGATCATCCTTAATCCGCACAAACGCAAACTGACTGAGGATGAGACTATCGAACTGCTCAGTGACGGTGTTGTCGGTCTGATCGCCGGCATCGAACCGCTGACTGAGCGCGTTTTTCAGTCGGCAAAAAGCCTGAGAGTTGTTTCCCGCTGCGGTACCGGCATGGATACCGTCGATCAGACCGCCGCACAAAAACAGGGCATTGCCGTATTTAATACGCCCGAAGCCCCCGCACAGGCCGTTGCTGAACTCACGCTGGGGCTCATGCTGGCTGCCCTGCGGCAGATATGCGCAATTGATCGATCGATCCACAGCGGTGAATGGCCCAGAACACAAGGTCGATTGCTGGCCGCCCAGACTGTGGGCATCATTGGTCTGGGACATATCGGCCGGCGGGTTGCACGCCTCTGCCAGGCTTTTGAAGCGAAGGTCATTGCCCATGACCCCCATGTCAATCGGGCACCTGATGGCGTATCACTCACATCGCTTGAATCCCTTTTGACCTCCGCAGACATCATCAGCCTGCATCTGCCCTACAGCAACGCACTGCATCATCTTCTCGATGCACAGGCATTTACAAAAATGAAGACGGGCGCTATTGTCATCAATGCAGCACGCGGCGGATTAATCGACGAGCAGGCACTCGGCGAGGCGCTGGATAGTGGCAAACTGGGCGCTGCGGCACTCGATGTATATGAGCAGGAACCCTATCAGGGGCCGCTCCTTGAATGCAGCCATCTGATCATGACATCGCATGTCGGCTCACTCGCCAGAGAATCCCGTCAGCGCATGGAAATCGAAGCGGCTGAGAACTTACGACAGGGTTTAATCACAATGGGTTTAATCAATGACTGATAAAGCAATTTCCAACGAAACGGTTATCGTGTTCGGCGCCAGTGGCTTTCTGGGCAGCCATGTCGCGGATGCTCTCTCTGCAGCAGGTTATCAGGTGCGCTTGTTTGATCGCAGTCCGTCTCCCTATCTCAAAAATAATCAGGAAATGATCGTTGGCGATATTATGGATCTCGATCAGGTGATTGCAGCGACCAAAGGGGCATCCATCGTCTACAACTTTGCCGCGATCGCCGATATTGATGAAGCGCATAACAAGCCGATTGCCACCGCCACCATCAATGTACTGGGCAATATGCATGTGCTGGAAGCCGCCCGCATCGCAGGTGCCCGCCGCTTCGTCTTCGCCAGCAGCATTTATGTTTATTCCGAATCCGGTTCCTTTTACCGCGCCAGCAAACAAGCGGCAGAACGTTTCACTGAAACCTATCATGAACGCTATGGCCTGGAATACAACATTCTGCGGTACGGCTCGCTGTATGGCCGGCGCGCTGACAAGCGCAATGGCATCTATCGCATGCTGCATGAAGCGGTCGAGCAGCACTCGGTGACCTACAAGGGCAGCGGTGAAGCCATGCGCGAATATATTCATGTGGAAGATGCGGCACGCATGAGCGTGCAGATCCTGGCACCCGAATTTGCTAACCGCCACATGATTCTGACCGGACAGGAAAAATTACGCATCAAGGACGTGATGACCATGATCTCGGAAATCATGCCATGGCCAGTCGAATTGCATTTCGATGAAGCCAATACGGTACATCATTACAAAATCACCCCCTACGCTTTTCAACCGCGCATTGGCCGCAAGATGGTGCTGAACGAACATGTCGATCTTGGGCAGGGGCTGCTCGATTGCCTGCGGGAAATCCATCAGGATCTGCAACATGCCGGTGAAGATGATGACGCAACCCCTTCAACGTCCGATAACAGGGCCTGATCCGCATTATGAAGGCAGCCGACTGGCAGGCTATCATTTTTGATTTTGATGGCGTTGTGGTTGAATCCGGTAAAATCAAAACACAGGCTTTTGCTGAACTCTACTATCCCTACGGTGAAGAAATCGTCGCGGCGGTCGTGCAGTTCCACAATCAGAACGGCGGTCTATCCCGTTACCGTAAGTTCCGGTATTTCCAGCAGCATTTCCTGAACAAGCCGCCACTGACAGCGGAAGAAGAAAATGAACTGGATCGGCGTTTTTCCGAACTGGTTGTCGAAGCCGTCATCGCCAGCGATGCCGTTCCCGGCGCAGTCGAACTCATTCGCCAGCAGGCAACCCGGATTCCGCTATTCGTCGCTTCCGGCACGCCGGAAAAAGAACTCAAGGTGATCGTGGAACGGCGCGGACTGACTCCCTATTTCAAAGCAGTGCGTGGCGCACCGGCGCTCAAGCAAACGCTTATTGCGGAAATTTTATCCGCCCATGCCCTCAAACCCGAATCGGTATTGATGATCGGCGATGCCATGGCAGACTACGAAGGCGCACAAGCCAACGGCACCGCGTTCCTGGGTCGCGTTCTACCCGGCGATCCGAATCCTTTCCCGGCACATGTTCAGATTGTCCCCGATTTATGCACATTGGTCACCTGATGCAAAGAAACCACTACGCAGGCCTTGATCAACTCACCAAGGGGCTTGCAGATTATGTAACCGGAACGTTACACAGTGCATTGACCAGATCGTCCAGAGTCAGTCTGGTTGTCCCCGGCGGCAACACGCCCCGCCATTACCTGCCTGTATTAGCCCGCTGTGCATTGCCGTGGGACAACATAACAATCACGCTGAGCGACGAGCGCTGGGTGGATAGCCGTGATGAAGCTTCGAATGAGCATCTGGTCACAACGCATTTTCTGGCGCACCTCCCTGACACCACACGTTTTATCGGATTAAAAACACCACACCACACACCCGATGCAGCCATTCATACTGTTCATCAGCGACTGGCGCAACTGCCGTTGCCATTCAGCTTAACCATATTAGGCCTAGGGGAAGACGGCCATATCGCTTCGCTGTTTCCGGGCATGAATCCTGAGTTACCCGTCACCCACCACTGCATTGCCGTTGAACCGCCGGTTGCGCCTTCGCCACGTATCAGCCTCTCATTAAAAATACTGGCGAACAGCGAACAGGTTGCGCTGGTTGTCGTGGGTAAAGCCAAACGTCAATTACTGGATCGTCTGAGCGAACAACCTGACCCGCAGATACCGCTGGTCTGGCTGCTGCAACGCAGGCAATCGCCGATCGTTGTTTTTGAGGCGGATGCTGCCTGACAATCCGGAATTGTATGAATAATTTCATCGTCATGCTGAAAATTTCCCACCGCACGACAGGCGCATCCAATACTCATCGAGATTAACCGTGCCCCAACCCATTACAGATACAGGACCGCAGGCCGCCTATCAGACACTGATGCAAGCCGGTGAACTGAAACCGGATGCCGATCAAGCCAGTGCCGTTGCCGTACTCGAACGATTACACTGTGAATTGCTCGATCACCCAAAAATAAGCCGCAAAAGCAGAGGATTTTCTTTCAAAAGCTGGCTGCCTGCCGGACTTCTTTCCCGTTCTGGCAAGCATAAACCCGCACTGAAAGGTGTCTATCTCCATGGTGGCGTAGGACGTGGCAAATCGATGCTGATGGATTTGTTTTTTTCTGTAGCCCCGCTGACAGCGAAGCGACGGGTGTATTTCCATGAATTTATGCTGGATATCCATGCCCGGCTACAGATATGGCATGATCTTTCCGCGCAGGAACGAACGCAACAGGGCGGACGTGCCAGTGATGAAGATCCCATTCCATCCATTGCACAGCAAATCGCCAATGAGGCAACGCTGCTATGTTTCGATGAATTCCAGGTCACGGACATCGCCGATGCCATGGTACTGACCCGCTTATTCAAGGAACTGTTTGATCAGGGGGTGATTGTGGTTGCCACGTCCAACCGGCCACCCGATGATCTGTACAAAAATGGCCTGAATCGCCAGCGCTTCCTGCCTTTCATCGAACAAATCAAAGAAAAACTGGACATCATTCCACTCGACGGCCCGACGGATTATCGCTACAACCGCCTGAAAGGCGCGGACACTTATTATTCCCCAATCAACGCGGAAACCACCACGCAACTATCGACCACATTTTTCCGCCTAACCGACCGCCGCGTGGAAGACCGCGCCAAGGTTCCCAGCGAAGAGCTATCTGTGCAGGGGCGCACCCTGTTCGTACCCAAAGCAGCACGCGGCGTAGCCGTCTTTTCGTATAAACGCCTCTGCGCAAACCCGCTGGGCCCGGCAGACTATCTCGCCATCGCACGAACCTACCACACCGTCATCATGGTCGCCATCCCACAATTCACGCAGGAAAACAACGATGAAGCCAAACGCTTCGTTACGCTGATCGATGCGCTCTACGAACACGGTGTCAAATTTCTGTGCTCAGCCGCCGTACCGCCCCAATCACTATATGCCGGCGGAGAAATCAGCTTTGAATTTGAACGCACGGTTTCCCGCCTGATGGAAATGCAATCGGAAGATTATCTGACAAGGGGGCATGGCCGGGTTGTTGTGGAGTAGACAATGCACTATACAACAAGACTTGATTCCGAATATTCTTATTAATGGCACAGATCAGAATACATTTTTACCAGGCATTGAATGACTTTATTGCGCCCATACTACGTAATATAGAAATTATTCATGACCTTGATCGAAAAGCTTCGGTAAAAGATGTGATCGAGTCTTTTAATGTGCCGCATACTGAAATTGAGCTGATTCTGGTCAATGGTATTGCCGTGGATTTTAACTATATTGTGCAGGATGCTGACACCATCCAGGTTTATCCCGCCTTGGAAAATCCAGGGGTAGCGCCGTTATTGCAGATTCGCCCCGAATCAACACGGCCACCTGTGTTCGTAGTAGATGCCAATCTTGGGAGACTGGCACGTTACTTAAGATTATTGGGACTTGACTGCCTCTATCGCAATAACTACGACGATAACGCAATCGCAAAAATAGCCAGCGAACAGCAACGAACGGTACTCACTCGTGACCGCTCATTATTACAACGCAGGATCATCACACACGGATATTTTGTTCGGGCAGACATGCCTAAAATTCAAACCAAAGAAGTCTTGAAAAGATTTCATCTATATCCTTTGATAAAGCCACTGACACGCTGCACCCACTGTAATGGAGTATTAGTGGAAACCGATAAACAAAAAATTGAGCATCGGCTGAAACCGTTAACAAAGAAACACTACAATAGATTTCTGATCTGCTCGGACTGTAACCACATTTACTGGCAGGGCAGTCACTGTGAGCGTATAAACCATCTGATTGAGGAATTCTGTTTGATGTAAATATATACAATCAGAAGACTATCTGAAAATGCATCATAGTGAGTTTATTGCGAAGCAGTAAATACAAAAAAGACCCTTATGGTATATAGACATAGAGCTTTAAGCCTTATAATCATCTGTTTTGAGTTACATTGCAACATCGGTAACCAGAGTTACCCGATCTCCTTCAATAATCACGACATAAGCATTGTGTTCAACCAATTGGTAGTAATGCAGATACTTCTCCACTTCCACTGATTGGCTGGTCTTACGACCATAGTATTTACCGGCATAGGGAAAAACTTCAGTAACGACCTGTTCGTCATACACCGCAAAATCCCATGGGATATTCGTATCCCTGCCACTCACAGAGTTGGTTCCGGAGAACTCATCCTGAAAGGCCACTCGGACATCGATCCCGTCTTTCAGCTGAGCCATAATGACCCTCTGGAGGTCCAGTTCAACAAATTCCTCTCGATACATGACAAAAATCCGTGTGATTTTAACTCCCCGTTCGAGAGCCCGCAGGTTGCTCTGATAGAAATTCACCAGTGTCGCACGAACCAGCCATCCAGAAGTTACCGGATCAACGGCTCTTATGCGCAATGTCGCTGCATCACTGTATTTCGCTGCCTCCAGGTAGAATTCGGTTTCATCCAGCGGAATAAAACCATTCTGTAGCATGGTAATGGTGCGCATCGTGCTGGTCAGAAGCTCTTGGGCCTTAGCCTGACACTCTGTGTCGGTGATACGACTGATAGCATAGGTCACTTCATGTGCTTGATGGTATAACTCTGTTAATTCGGTACGAGTTTTTTCCATGTCTTCGCGAAGTAAATAAGTAGCCAGTGACAAGAGTATCCCTATACCAAAAATCAGATAAGACGCTATTTCATTGTGCAGTACCAGGTGAAAGAAAATTGCCAGCCCAGAGCCAGCGAGAAATTCGATAAATACGGCCATTTGCTGCAATTTCTGATTAAACTTCATCGATTACATACCTCCTACAATAATAAATAGGATCAAGTCTTGCAAATGATCATGTCTATATTAAATATTGTGATGACAAAACTGTTAACAAACATAAAAGTACCTACAAAAAAATAAAATAAGCTTTGTATTATTCATCTGATCCGAGGAAAACGTACAGTGCAAGGTTTCAATGTTTGATCGAGTTCCCTATTTCGGCCCTCGTTACCTAATCACCCATACCCACCTTCTGCCTGGCAGCATAAAAATACCCGCCAATCGCCCCCAGTATTACGCCCAGCGGCCCTGCGATAAATACTCCGATCAATGGACCCCGGCTGCTGTCGTTGGCGAAGGCCATGGGTCCCAGGAAGCCGATGATAAAACATAAACTGCCGAGCATTAATGCGCCACTGATGACCGAAGCGCCGACGCTGATTTTTTCGCCGGAAACCAGTTTCCAGGCGTACCACCCCGCCGATGCGGCGCAGACCAGTGAAAAAGAAGTACTCAGCCAGCTTGGGTATCCGGTTGTGATTGACAGCATCGTTCTGATAAAAAACAGCACGACCAGAAACATCAGCAGAGAGACAACCGGTTTAAGTACCTGAATCATGGGTAAGCGTTTCCATTGTTTGTTATTCAACCTAATCGATGGCCGACATTGTAATATATCTCTGTTCATAAAACCGGATGCTCGTCGACACACAGGATTATCTCCATGACACTATTTGACATGCAACGACGCAGGCTACTGCAATACGGCTTTACCGGATTGTGTGTTTTTGTGGGTAACAGCCTGTTGCCGGGATCTATCCAGGCCGCATCCCTGTCGCTCGTATCGCTCGGTGAACTTCTGTCGCCAGATCAGAATGGCGTGCGCCTGCCTGCCGGTTTTACTTCGCGCATTGTGGCACGTTCCGGTCAAACGATCTCCGGTTATCGCTGGCATGCGGCGCCGGATGGCGGTGCTACGTTTACCACTGGTGACGGCGGCTGGATTTATGTTTCCAATAGCGAACTTGATAATAAAGCGGGGGGCGCAGGTGCATTACGCTTTAATCAGCGGGGAGAGATCGTTGAAGCCTATTCCATCCTGAACAACACCACCCGTAATTGCGCGGGCGGACATACCCCCTGGCAAACCTGGCTGTCCTGCGAGGAAACCGAGCGGGGCCGGGTGTGGGAATGCGATCCTTTCGGCCGGAAAACCACGCAAGTCAGGAACGCCCTGGGCTTATTCAAGCACGAAGCGGTTGCCGTGGATACAACCCATAAGCAGCTCTATCTGACTGAAGATGAGAAGGATGGCTGCCTATACCGTTACACCGCCCGTTCATTCGATGCCGCAGGGAATCCCAATCTGGATGATGGCTTTCTGGAAGTGGCGGAAGTGATTGCAGGGCAGATTGGCGCCGTGCGTTGGCATAAATTGTCCGATCCGCTGGCGACTTCAATCCCGACGCGCAAGCAGGTCGCGCAGAGCACGGCATTCAAGGGCGGCGAAGGTATCTGGTATCATCAGGGCATCATTTACTTCACCACCAAAGGCGATAACCGCGTGTGGGCGTATGACGTGCAGCTTCAGCAACTTAGTATTATTTATAACGCCGCCTTGTATCGACAGCCCATATTAACCGGCGTTGACAACATCACCACCAATGCTGCGGGTGAACTGCTGGTTGCCGAGGATGGTGGCGATATGCAGATTGTTGTGCTGTCTGCCAGCAAGGTGCTTCCGCTGCTGCAAATCATCGGACATAAAGATTCCGAGATAACCGGCCCTGCCTTCAGTCCTGATGGTTCCCGGTTATATTTCAGCTCGCAGCGCGGAAAAACCGGAAAATCTGAAGACGGCATTACGTTTGAAATAACAGGGCCATTTTGATTCATCGATTACCCTTTTCAGGAATCTGGTTCTCTCAGGTACTTGATAAATCAACCCCGCGAACCCATTTAAACTGGAAGCGACAATAATGATCAAGGCGTGACAGCGTAATGACATGACAAACAGGGAGAACTGACTTGGAATTCAAGGATTACTACAAGATATTGGGCATCTCACGCGATGCGACTGCAGATGAAGTCAAGAAAGCATTCCGCCGCCTGGCACGCAAGTATCACCCGGATGTTTCCAAGGAAGCGGATGCCGAACAGAAAATGAAAGAAGTCAATGAGGCCAATGCGGTATTGTCCGATCCGGAAAAGCGTGCTGCCTATGATCAATTAGGGCAGGAACGCGGTTTCCAGGCAGGTGGAGATTTTCAGCCGCCTCCCGGCTGGGATGCCGGTTTTGAATTCCGCGGACAGGGATTTAATGGCGCCCACACGGCGGATTTCAGTGACTTCTTTGCTGAATTATTCGGGAAACAAGGCGGAGCCGGTGCTCGGCAATCCCACCGCCGGATGCGCGGCGAGGACCATCATGCCAAAATCATGCTTGACCTGGAAGATACTTACCACGGCACCAGCCGCAGCCTGACGCTGCGCGTACCAAAACTGGATAGTCAGGGGCGCACGCTGCTGACCGATCACACCCTGAATGTGCGTATCCCAAAAGGCGTCCACGCGGGTCAGGTGATCCGGCTGGCCGGTCAGGGTGGGCCGGGAATCAATGGGGAAGCTGCCGGTGATTTATTTCTTGAAGTACAATTCAATCCGCACTCACGTTATCGAATTGAGAAAAAAGACATCTATGCCGCTTTGCCCGTTGCACCCTGGGAAGCGGCACTGGGCGCTACGGTTAAAATACCGTTACCCGATGGTCTGGTTGAAGTGCGGGTACCGGAAAATTCCCAATCCGGTCGCAAGCTGCGTTTAAAAGGTCGCGGCATTCCAGCGGCAATACCCGGCGATCTGTATCTGGTGCTGGAAGTTATACTGCCGCCCGCCGCCACTCAAAAAGAACGTGACTTTTATCAAACAATGGCACAGGAGTTAGCATTTAATCCACGCCAGAATTTGGGGGTTTAAGCCATGACGCTCGAAATTGATGCCATTTTATTGGATGATGTAACACTTAATCTGGATGAACTGGCACGAAGCTGTCAGGTCAGCCGAGAATGGGTCATTGAACGCGTCCAGTGCGGACTGTTGCTGGATGAAGAAGCAGTCAGTGCAGATCCTGCGGCGTGGATATTTGACAGCCGTAGTTTCATACGCATAAAAAGGATCATCGCCGTAGAGAGGGATTTTGAATGCAATCCGGAACTAGCCGGTCTGGTCGCTGATCTGGTCGAAGAAATAGAACAGTTACGCGCCTGCCTGCAAGCATCCCAGGCGGGCGGAAACTAAACAAGGAAAACACCATCATGTCCTTACACATCGTGTGTCCACACTGCCACGCCACCAATCGGGTACCCGCAGATCGCCTGAGCGCATCACCCCAGTGTGGTGCCTGCCATCAGGCATTATTTACCGCACAACCGGTTGCGCTGACTGAAGATCACTTCAATCGGCATATTTCAAACAATGATATCCCGGTGCTGGTTGATTTCTGGGCGCCCTGGTGCGGGCCATGCCGGATGATGGCGCCCGCATTCGCCAAAGCGGCCACAACTCTGGAACCACGCATGCGTCTGATTAAAGTCAACACCGAAGAAGAACAAGGGTTAGCAACCCGTTATAACATTCGCAGCATTCCAACCCTGGCGCTATTTAAAGGTGGCCAGGAAATTACGCGACAGTCGGGCGCCCTGAGCGAGCAGGATCTGGTGCACTGGGCACAATCCTACAACCAATAATTTTGATGACAAGTTCATAAAGGAGTAAATATTCATGTCCGATAATGGACAGCTTTTATCCCGTTTAGCCTGGATTTCACTGATCACTTTGTTGCTGGCGCTGCTCTACCAGAACCTTCCGGAAATTCTTCAGCAGGCTTCTGATCATCAGGGTAAATCACAAAACGCCGAACCACGCATAGTCCAGGCACGCGGCAATCTGGCCGAGGACGAAAAAAGCACCATTGCACTCTTTGAAAACTCGCGTGATTCGGTCGTGTTTATTACCACCCGCCAACGTGTGATGGACGCCTGGACACGCAATATCTTTTCTGTCCCCAGCGGCACCGGTTCCGGCTTCATCTGGGATGATAACGGGCATATCATTACCAATCTCCATGTAATCAAAGGCGCCAGTGAGGCCATCGTGCGACTGGCTGACGGGCGTGATTACAAAGCCGCGCTGGTCGGCACCAGTCCGGCCCATGATATTGCTGTTCTAAAAATAGGCATTGGCTTCCAACGACCCGCCCCTGTTCCACTGGGTAGCAGCCATGATCTCAAGGTGGGCCAGAAGGTTTTTGCGATCGGCAATCCTTTTGGTCTGGACTGGACATTGACCACCGGCATTGTTTCAGCACTGGACAGATCCCTTCCGGGTGGTGACGGGCGCACTATCGACAATCTCATTCAAACCGATGCTGCTATCAATCCGGGCAATTCCGGTGGCCCGTTACTGGATTCTGCCGGTCGGCTGATCGGCATTAATACCGCCATTTACAGCCCCAGTGGTGCCAGTGCGGGTATTGGTTTTTCCGTGCCGGTTGATACCGTCAATCGCGTGGTTCCCCAGATAATCAGCCGGGGCAAGTATATCCGCCCGGCGATGGGCATCACGGTCGATGGAAAGCTCAATGATCGCCTGGCTGAGCGGCTGAAAGTAAGCGGCGTCATCATATTGAGCATCAGTCCCGGATCAGCAGCAGACTCAGCCGGCCTGAAAGGCGCGACCATCACCCCGGAAGGCAATATCATACCCAATGACATTATCGTAGCGCTTGATAAAAAACCGATTGACTCCGTCGACAAACTACTCGCCCGCATTGATGCCTATCGGGTCGGAGATACCATCCAGATCACCGTATTACGTAATGGACAGGAGTTTCAGATAGCGGTGACCCTTCAACCGGGAGAATAAATAAAACTGACAGCAAGCAAGGATAATAAAAGGAAAATCAGAATCGGGTTATGATCCGTTCGACCAGCATTATTTTCTCTGACGCCATGGCGCAATATCCGAATCTGTTATTGAAGATTCAGCAGTAATCTGCTTGCTGTCAAAGTCAACGCGCTGTCCTGCGCTGATAGATTTACCCTGACCATGCAGGATCATTTCGACTTGCCCCGTGGATACGGCAACACTGCCGCCCTGATTGGCTATTATCACACCAAAACCCGCACTTTTACTCAGAATGCGCACATCTCCGACGGTCACTTCCAGTTGCCTCGCATCCGCTGATTTATTCCTGGTGTCAAAATAAGCATTTCCCCGCAACAACTCTGCTTTGGGAAACTGACTCCGCGTCAGCATGAGTGTGCTGCCGGTATCCAGTTCGATCGTGATATCCGGCTGTATCGTAATGTGTTGATATTGATCCGGTTTTGTTTCGTGGTATTCAGTGACCAGTGGCGGTGGAACGATAAAAATCGATCCCCCCACAAGCATGATCACCACAATGCTTAACACTGGAAAGAAGTATTTTTTCCACCAGGGCTTCGTTCCAGAAGAATCAGCCACAGCACATACTCCTATTGTAAGGATGGATCGGTAATGAATCCGATTCTTGTCATGCCGGCCTTGGCTGCGATGCTCATGACCCGCGCCACATGTTCGTAATGCGCCAGTTTATCCGCCCGGATATGCAGTTCAGTTTTAGGCGCCTGCGCCACGGTGGCACTGAACCGCGCAGCCAACTGTTCCATTGCAACCGGTTCGCCATTCCAGTAGAGACTGCCATCCATCCGAATGGCCAGTTCCACGTGCTCGGGTTGCGTGATGTTCGGTGTGCTGTCCGCCTTTGGCAGATCAACTTTCACCGAATGCGTTAACAGCGGCGCTGTAATAATAAAAATTATCAACAGTACCAGCATCACATCCACCAGAGGCACCACATTAATTTCAGCCATTGGCGCCTGGCGCCCGCTGTCGTACATACTGCCGAAAGCCATGATTATCCCCTTTCAGTCACTGCGGCTGTTTTCGTTACTCCCGGAGCAGCGGGTGTGGAAGCATCATTTTTATCATCGCCCACAGTAATCAGTATAAACAAATCATGGGCGAATGCTTCCAGACGCGCCAGCCAGATACGATTACGGCGTACAAAAGTGTTATAGGCCAGCACTGCCGGTATCGCGACGGCAAGGCCGCCCGCTGTCATGATCAGTGCTTCACCCACAGGCCCGGCTACTTTATCCAGCGTACCCTGACCGGATAGCCCAATCTGAACCAGCGCGTGATAGATGCCCCATACCGTACCAAATAAACCAATATAAGGTGCTGCCGATCCTGCCGTTGCAATCAGCGTCAGGCCATTCTCTACGCGGGTGGCTTCCTGATCGATGCCATTGCGCAGTGCGCGCGTAATAAATTCACTCGTCCCACCTGCTGCCTCCAGTTTATGCGAGCTATGCAGTCTGGAATCAACCGCAGCCTCTATACCCAGCTTGGCAAGCTCGGCAAAAGCGTTATCAGGTTCTATTTTCTTTAAATCCGCATGCACGCTTTGCAAGGAGTCAAAGCTCCAGAAATGTTTTATAAATGCTTCAGCACGTCGTTTTGCCCTGTAATTGGCAATACTTTTTGTGACAATAAGATACCAGCTTGACAGCGAGAGCGAGACCAGCAATACCAGCACACTGATGCCGACACCATCAATCTGGGTAAGAAAATGAGAAAAACTGAGTCCTTTTTCCATGAGGTTAATTTCCTTGCAATACAAAGTTAAAAGGTTGTAGCGCGATCGCACGAACTGGCTGACCATCCCGCATCGCTGGCTTGCACTGCCAGTCCTTGACCGTTGTGAGTGCTGCTTCGTCCAGACGCGCAAAGCCACTGCTTTCGACAACCCGGGCGTTATCAATACGGCCCGTTTCATCCAGCTCTACCCGTAAAACCAATTTTCCTTCCTCACCCATGCGCCGCGAAACAGCAGGGTAAACCGGCGCGGTCAATTTAGGGCAGGAAACGGATAATTCCGAAGTCAGCGTCACAGGACCGACCGGCATTTGCGCGGGCGGCGCTTCCACCACAGCCCGCTCTGGCTCCCTGGTCTGCTCCACGACCGGTTTCACTTCGGGCGGTAGTTCGACAACAGTTTTCTGAGATGGCGCAGGCGCTTTCGTTGCAAGGGGTTGCTGTTTTGGCTTGGCTACCGGTTTTTTCTCCGGCTGCAGTTTAACCGGTGGCGGTTCGGGTGCTGTTTTAGGTGCTTTTTCCTGTACAGGCATAGCAATCAGATCAGCAAACAGCGTAACCATTTGTTCGGGTGGCGGGATAACTTTCTGATTCCACAGATAGTAAAACAATGCACCATGTATAATGAACACAAATAACAAGCCGGGTACAGAGATAAATTTTTGCTGTGACCCCAGATACTCAATATTTTTCCGTGCTAGTGATTGCATTACAGAATAACAAATCCAGACAAACTGCTTACTGATTCGATTGATAAAATAGGCTAGACAGGCCAATGATTTTTCTGACAATGAACAAAATCTTTCACGCTTGCCAGCTGCGTTTATAGAATAAGGTATAAACTAAGGTCTACTATATAAACAGGTATAATAACGTAAACGATAATAATTATCAATCACTCAAATATATCCGGTTTATGCCGAAAAACAGTTCAGCGCACAGCCCCTTTCATTAACCTATCATAATCATGACCTACTCAACACCCAAATTCTGGCGTCGATTGATTTGCCTGATCTACGAATTTCTTCTTTTACTGGCCATCCTGTTTATTGCAAGTTTTATTTTCCATCTCATTTTTCGGGATACTACAGCGGCTTATTTTAGACCATTATTCCAGTTTTATCTGCTGATCGTCATGGGATATTACTTTATCTGGTTCTGGACGCATGGCGGGCAAACATTGGCAATGCAAACCTGGAAAATGCGCATTGTTGATATAGATGGCAGCATGCTGTCCAGAAAAAAAGCGCTTATCCGTTATTTGCTCGCTGTGCCCGGCATGCTTTTTTTTGGCGTCAGCATTATCTGGTCACTATTTGATCGCGATCATCAGTTTTTACATGATCGGCTGGCTGGTACCCGCGTCACTCAGATTGAGCAACCTGTAAAGTAATCTATCGTAAGAAATTGCCATACCCATAAGAAACAATATAATATGAAAATATATTTTCTTTCTCGTATATTTTTTAACCAAAATCATAAAATATATGTATACTAATCTGGTTGTTATGAGAATTTGTTACAATCTTCTCTACGTAATATGTCCCTAGTTTAAAATCGAATTTTTGAAATTTGTCAGCTATTAACCTGGTATGCGCTTTTAATCAGAGATCCTTTAAATCATATGCGTAGAAAAATTTTCTCCCTCATCACTCATCTGAGTTTCATGATTAAAGAGTATGTGAGTCATAACCTTCATTGGCTTATATATATTGCAATGCTGCTTATCTTTATCATTGATCTGCAACTGCCACTTGGTATAGTCGCTGGCGTACCTTACGTACTGGTCGTACTTATCAGTCTGTGGATAACAGGGGATCGAATCACTTACATCATCACCGCGATGGGCGTGTTGTTTACCACTCTTGGTTTTTATCTGTCGCCAGGCATCGTTGCACCGATGGAAATTGTCCTTATCAATCGAGGACTAACCATCCTGTTGATTGTCAGCATCGCAACCATTGTTCTCAAAATAAAGCAGAACCGTCATGACATTGCAACCCTGTTGGCACAATCAATCATTGACCCACTGACACAATGCAAGAATCGCCGTGCTTTTGAAATGGAACTCGATGCTGAAATCCTTCGCAGCAAAAGATATCAACGTGACTTGACCATGGCAATCATCGATATTGACGAATTCAAGCAACTGAGCGAATCTCAGGATAAAGCGCGCGAGGATGAAAATATCAAGAAATTGCATAAAATCATCAATGACAATATCAGAAACTCAGATCATCTGTATCGGATTGGTATTGATAAATTTGCTGTTTTGTTTTCTGAAACCGATTTATCAAAAGCAAAAGAAGCCAGTGAAGCCATTCGCAAACTGATTTTCAGCAAAAGTGAAAAAAATGATCAGAACAAATTAACCGTCAGTATCGGCATCGCCATGCTGGGCACCAACGACAGCAAGAGAAAATTATGTCAGCGCGCTGAAGATGCTTTGCTAGTCTGTAAAAGTAATGGAAAAAACCAGGTTGCAACCCTGCCCCAGGTCATCTGCAAAGACAAGCCACATGTTGCAGCGATCCTGTCGCGCTCCAGAGCAGATTAAAACAACCAAATCAGACTTACCCCTTTTATCGCCCGCCACCCGATGAATGAACTCACATCGAGTGAGCGATTGAAGGCAATCCCCACATACCCCATAAAATTCAGCATTTGCCTCATAATAGAAGCGTCTCTTGCTGATTTAAAAACGCACCCATCAAATATGAAAAAGCATAATTGAGCGACGTATAAAAAGAATTTCTTCAGATTCTCTTATATAATTCCACGAATACCACAACCCAGACAACACGATACCATTTTGAGATACACATGAGTTTTATCGATAAGCCAATGGCGAGAAAATCGGGTAGCCACTCATTGACACCCCGGGTGGCTCGATTGCTTCGTGAATCCGGCTGGTTAATATTGGTAGGCGCCGCGCTTTATCTCATCCTGATATTCTTCAGCTATGACCGTGGCGATCCCGGCTGGTCGCATAGCGGAGATTCCAATCAGGTACAGAATGCGGGCGGATATGTCGGCGCATGGCTCGCCGACATACTGATGTACTTGTTTGGCATCTCTGCCTGGTGGTGGGTAATATTTTTCCTCTCAGCCGTGGCCTGGAGCTACCATCGTATTGATGTGGCCGGAATATTTGACCGGCATTCATTATTCCTTTCAGCGGGCGGCTTTTCTTTACTGCTGACTGCCAGCAGCGGACTTGAATCGCTCAGGTTTTATACGCTCAATGTGTCGCTGCCCCTGGTGCCTGGCGGCATGCTGGGTGAGGCAATCAGTCATCATCTGGCTCAGATACTCGGTTTTACCGGCGCGACCTTGACATTGTTAATATTGATCGCTGTCGGTTTCAGTCAGTTCACCGGATTATCCTGGGTACGATTTGTCGAAAAGATAGGCGAAATCATCGAGGACTACTGTCTGCGACTCAAAGACCTGTGGGAAATACAACTGGATAAACGCGCCGGAACCATTGCATCACAAAAACGTGAAGAAGTTGTCGAGATCGAGAAGAAACGTCTGGAAGAAGGTCCCCTGCTGCACATAGAATTACCGGCGACCGTTATCCAGAAATCCCAGCGTGTCATCAAGGAAAGACAAACACCGCTTTTTTCTGACTTACCCGACTCATTGTTACCGCCCTTACATCTGCTGGATGAACCCGAAAAAGATGTTGAAGTGCTGTCTAAAGAAACGCTTGAATTTACATCACGCCTGATCGAACGGAAACTGAAGGAATTTGGTGTGGATGTTAAAGTAGTCGCAGCTTATCCGGGGCCTGTGATCACGCGTTATGAAATCGATCTGGCAACCGGCGTAAAAGGCAGTCAGATCACTAATCTGGTTAAAGATCTGGCACGCGCCTTATCAGTCGCCAGTATCCGTGTAGTCGAGACCATTCCTGGAAAAACCAGCATGGGGCTTGAAATTCCAAACCCCAAGCGGCAAACTGTCCGTTTACTGGAAATTCTCAGCTCACAGGCCTATGCCGATAATGCATCCCCGCTGACCATCGCGTTGGGCAAGGATATTAGTGGACGCCCCATTGTCTCCGATCTGGCAAAAATGCCCCATGCGCTGGTGGCAGGAACAACAGGATCTGGAAAATCGGTTGCCATCAACGCCGTTATTCTCAGTCTTATTTACAAGGCCACGCCGGAACAGATCCGCCTGATCCTGATTGATCCGAAAATGCTGGAATTATCCGTTTATGACGGAATTCCCCATCTGCTCGCTCCCGTTGTCACGGATATGCGCGAAGCAGCCAGTGCGCTGCGCTGGTGTGTGGCCGAAATGGAACGTCGCTACAAATTGATGTCTGAATTAGGCGTGCGCAATCTTAATGGCTACAATCTCAAAATACGCGAAGCAGCCAAACTGGAGCAACCTCTGATCAATCCATTGAGTTTGCCTGATACCACACCGGAATTCCTCGAAGAGTTGCCAATGATTGTTGTAGTCATTGATGAGCTGGCTGATTTAATGATGGTCGTTGGCAAGAAAGTCGAACATTTGATTGCGCGTCTGGCACAGAAAGCACGCGCCGCAGGCATCCACTTACTGCTCGCAACACAACGACCCTCCGTGGATGTCATTACCGGCCTGATCAAGGCAAATATCCCAACCCGCATTGCTTTTCAGGTATCCAGCAAAATTGATTCGCGCACCATTCTCGACCAGATGGGCGCCGAGGCACTGCTGGGACAAGGCGACATGCTTTACCTGCCCCCCGGCAGCGGCTACCCGCAACGTATTCATGGTGCCTATGTGGCAGATCACGAGGTGCACAAGGTCGTTAACTACCTCAAGGAGCATGGCGAACCGCGTTATGTTGAGGAAATTCTTAGTACCGATGAAGAAGAAAACGGTGCCGGCAATCAGGCTGACTTAAAGAAATCATCCGATGGTGAAGCGGATCCCCTCTATGACGAAGCCGTTGAGATCGTCATCCGCACCCGCCGCGCCTCGATCTCTCTGGTGCAAAGGAATCTGCGCATCGGCTATAATCGTGCTGCACGGCTCATTGAGGAAATGGAACGCGCCGGATTGGTATCATCCATGCAAAATAATGGCAATCGCGAAGTACTGGTTCAGGCACGGCATGAGTGATTCAATGACCGCTGATCATTGATCATTTTTACTATCACACCTTATAAATTATAGGAACATTATGAATCGTTCAGGCTGTTCCACCTTTTTCCTCATACTCGGTTTACTGCCGATGATCGCAGAAGCAGCCGCGCTGGATCATCTGAAAGGCTTTATCCATGAAACACGCACGGTACGTGCGGCCTTCGCACAAACCCTGCTGGACAAAAATGCGCGCACCATCCAGCAATCCAATGGCACCATGCAATTTGAACGTCCCCAGAAATTCCGCTGGGTTTATGAGAAGCCTCATGAACAAGTCATTGTCGGTGATGGTGAACAAGTCTGGTTTTATGACCCCGATCTTAATCAGGTCACGATACGGCCGTTCAACATCGCCATTGGCAGTAGTCCCGCAGCCTTACTGGCGGGTGGCAGCGCCATCGAGGATAACTTTGATCTGGTTGAACTGGGTCTGCAGAATGAAATTGAATGGCTGGAAGCCACTCCAAAAAGTAAGGAAAGCATCTTTGAATTCATTCAACTGGGATTCTCACCGGATGGAACGCTTAAGTTGATGGCCTTACGGGATAATTTTGGCCAGACCACGCTCCTCACCTTCTCAGGACTGGATAAAAATCCGGCATTCCCGGTTGATTTATTCAAGTTTATCCCTCCCAGCAATGCGGACGTCATCAGTGACTGATTTGTTTACAAAAAACGAACCCCGACAACCCCTCGCTGAACAGCTGCGTCCCAAAAACCTCGATGACATTATCGGTCAGAGCCATCTGCTCGGTGCCGGCAAGCCGTTACGCCTGACGTTTGAATCCGGCAAGCCCCATTCGATGATTCTGTGGGGTCCGCCCGGTACTGGAAAAACCACTCTGGCACGCCTCATGTCAGTAATATTTGATACGGAGTTCATTGCCCTGTCGGCTGTCCTGTCTGGAATAAAAGATATTCGCGATGCGGTCGATCGTGCCCAGGCAGTCTTACAGCAGACAGGTCGCCATACAATTCTTTTTATCGATGAAGTACATCGCTTTAACAAATCACAACAGGATGCATTCCTGCCGCATGTCGAACAAGGACTCATCACCTTTGTCGGCGCCACAACCGAAAATCCATCCTTTGAAATCAATAGCGCCTTGCTTTCCCGCACGCAGGTTTATATTCTTTCCGCATTGTCCGGGCACGACTTAACGACACTCTTTGAACGCGCCACACAACTTGCCCTGCATACCCTGCATTTTTCTGATGATGCGCAGCGGCTATTAATTGACCATGCCGATGGCGATGCGCGACGCCTGTTGAATCTGCTGGAACAGATTAACACTGCTGCTGAAACACAACACATCACTGAAATCGATGCTGATTACGTACATAACGCGCTCACTCGCAGTATGCGCCGTTTCGACAAGGGCGGCGATGAGTTTTATAATCAGATATCCGCCTTGCATAAATCAATCCGGGGTTCTTCACCGGATGCTGCGCTTTACTGGCTGTGCCGTATGCTCGATGCGGGTGCAGACCCCCTTTACATCGGGCGACGTCTGATTAGAATGGCGACAGAAGATATCGGCATGGCAGATCCCCGCGCTGTGCGCATGACACTGGATGCCTGCGATACCTATGAGCGACTGGGCAGTCCGGAAGGCGAGCTTGCTTTGGCACAGGCTGCGCTTTATCTTGCCTGCGCACCCAAAAGCAACGCGGTCTATCTGGCCTATAATAAAGCACGCTCTTTCGTTGCCCGTGATAAATCACGCCAGGTTCCGGTCCATCTGCGCAATGCACCGACCCAATTGATGAAGGATATTGGCTATGGGCACGCTTATCGCTATGCACACGATTATCCGGAGGCTTATGCTGCAGGAGAAAATTATTTTCCTGATGACATGCCCGAAGTAAGTTTCTATCAGCCGACGACTTATGGATTGGAACAAAGGATTCAAGAACGACTGACCTATTTGCGCAGCCTGGATAAACAGACAAGAAAGAAAGTTTAGGCTATCCCACAATTTTTATGGCTACTTGGAGCATGCATGTTAGAGATTCAACAATTACGCACTGATCTGGAAAATGTCACTAAAACGCTCGCAAAGCGAGGCTATGTTTTCCCCACTGAGCTATTCAATTCATTGGAAGCAGCGCGAAAAACAATCCAGACCAATACACAGGAATTGCAAGCCAGACGCAATACCGCATCCAAACAGATTGGTCATGCGAAGAGCAAAGGGGAAGATGCCAGCGTTATTCTGGCTGAAGTGGCGCATCTGGGTGATGCGCTGAAGCAGGCAGAAACACAGCTGGAAAAAATCCAGAACCACCTGCAGAAAATATTACTGGATATACCGAATCTCCCGCATGAAAGCGTTCCGGTCGGCAGCAATGAAACGAGTAATCAGGAAATCCGTCGATGGGGAACACCCCGCCAATTCGACTTTGCCATAAAAGACCATGTCAGCATCGGCGAAACGCTGAATCTGCTCGATTTTGAAACAGCGGCAAAACTCAGTGGGGCGCGCTTCAGTTTGATGAAAGGCGGTCTCGCACGCCTGCACCGGGCATTGGCGCAATTCATGCTGGACACCCATACGCAGGAACACGGCTATACCGAAACTTACGCGCCTTATCTGGTTAACCGTGAAAGCCTGCTGGGCACCGGTCAGTTGCCAAAGTTTGCGGAAGACTTGTTTACCGTGCATGCCGGAACCGGTCACGAATCAAAATCAGCGGAATCAAACGGGCATTCACCTGCCTTTTATCTTATCCCCACAGCTGAAGTACCGATCACCAATATCGTGCGCGATGAGATTGTTCCTCTCCAGTCCCTTCCACTGAAATTTGTCGCGCACACTCCCTGTTTCCGCTCAGAAGCGGGAAGCTATGGCAGGGATACGCGCGGTCTGATCCGTCAACACCAGTTTGACAAGGTGGAATTGGTACATATCGTCCATCCCGATCAGTCCTATATCGCACTGGAAGAATTAGTCGGTCATGCTGAGAAGATTCTGCAGAAACTGGGCTTACCTTACCGGGTTATGACCTTATGCACGGGCGATATGGGTTTCTCGGCTGCCAAAACCTATGACATCGAAGTCTGGCTCCCAGCACAGAATACTTATCGGGAAATCTCGTCGTGCAGCAATTGCGAGGCATTCCAGGCACGGCGCATGCAAGCGCGCTTCCGTAATGAGCAGGGTAAACCAAATTTACTGCATACATTAAACGGCTCAGGATTGGCGGTTGGTCGCACTCTGGTAGCCATTCTCGAAAACTATCAGAATACAGATGGCAGCGTTTCCATACCGGATGTGCTGCGGCCTTACATGAATGGCCTTGACCAACTGAGAATATCAAGAGGAAAATAGAATTAGAAATGGGTCATTTCACTCTATCAAGAAGGATTTACCATCATGCAAAATAATACCAATAATACTGACAGTGCTGACAAAAACGATGAGATGGCTGCGCTTGAAGCGGAAGTTCGCGATGCCCTTGCACATGGCACCCATATTCAGGAAACCGTGCATCGATTAACCCTCAAGGCAATGAATGCCAGAAATCTCGATCTGGATTCCCTGCAGCGTATCATTACTGCTGTCATTCAAGGCGTACAGGATGGCGCACAGCAAACATTACAACATGCCTCCGATCAAACCCACACAGCAAAATCACAGATCATCGAAGCGATTACAGGATTGGATTCCGCACTGGCAGGGTTTGCTGAGGCATCCAAGCTTGCCATTGAAGAAGCAGCAGGTCGCGCCAAGAAATTTTCTGATCAGGAACTGACCCGTACCCGCACCGATCTGGAGAGCCTGGAAAGCTTGTTTCTGGATACGTTGAATAATACAGCGTCCGCGACCAAAGGCCTGGTTTCCGATATATTTCATGATCTGGCTGGTCATGCGCAACGCAATGGCACTGCTGTCGGTCGACAATTGAAAGAAACCATCGCAATATTTGCGCAGCAAATGAAATCTGTCGGACATACGCAGCTGGAAGTGGGTGTCCATTTAGCGCACTCTACCGCTGATTTTATTCACAAGTTTGCAGACGGCGTACTGTCCGGAATAAAAGACCGGGAAAAATCGGATGATCAGTAGCGCGGCAATGTAATCCGTTTAATTAGCTTTATCGACACCACCCAACGCATCAATAATATCTGGCAATAGTTGACTCAGCTCACCGGTCATTATGGCGAAATCGCTTTCAAACAACTCTTCAGTTGTTTCGGCAGATTCTCTGATAATATCCAGAGGCATTATCCTCCGCAACTGAAGGTTGTCATGTAGCACAAAAGATATTTTGTTACCCCACGTCATTGCAAGCCGGGTCGCTTTCTTTCCTGCCTTGATATGACGGATCGTCTCTCCAGCATCCAGCACATGATGGGTATAGCGAATCGTCGACTTTTCATCATCCATGCCTTGCAGTTCACAATCGCGGTCAATGGTGAAGACCGATGGCAAGTCATCGCCAGATAGCCATCGCGTCATGGCAGTGGATGGCGATACCTGTGTTTCGATCAATGCCAGCGATAAATTATCGACAGCCTTGAATAGCATTTCCAGCAGTTCATCTGCCTTCTTTGCATTGGTTGTATCAATAATGACCCTTTCTCCCGTCAGATCAATCCAGACATACGTCTTACTGCGCAGCACAAAAGCACGCGGCAGCAGCTCAATCAGCGCAGCTTCTTTAATATCCCTGATTTGTTTCTTCCCTACTTTATAGCCTTGCAGTTGCTCAATCGCCGCAATGCGCGCTTTAGCATGCTGGTTAATTACTGCAGTCGGCAATAATTTTTTCTCCACACCAAAAGCAATCAGCAGGTGTTGTCCAAACACATGTACAAAATTTTCTTTGTCATCTCTGGGCACTACCCATCCACGGCTTTGCATTTCCATCTGCAGACAATTTTGCAATGCATGCCTGGAAAGCGCTTCTTCCAAACCGCTTGCTGTCATATTTCCGCTTGTAATACGATAAATCTGTAAGTTTCTGAACCACATAGTTTTATATAAAGAGTCTGATTAACAGAATAATGCACGTATTTCAAAGAATACATCACTATAAACCGGTTGGCAGTGTACATGAATAACGTATACCAATAACAATGTCTCAGTACATCCGGTAAAATCCAGCATCCCTCCACAGGAAGTCCCATCCACCGCTCTATGAAAAAAATTTATTCTGCGAATAATTTAATGGAGGCGCAAATAGTACTCGATCTGCTTGAGCACGCCTATATCCCCGCAAAATTATTTAACGAACATGCACAAGGTGCGATGGGGGATATTCCCTTTACCCATGCTTACCCGGAAGTCTGGGTTATCCGTAATGAAGACTATGAACGGGGAAAAATAATTGTCTCAGCCTATGAGAAAACACCGGTAACCACTGATATCATTCACTGCATCCAATGCGGAGAAGAAAACCCGCATAATTTCCAGTTATGCTGGAAATGCGGTGCCGGGCTTGAAATCACCTTACAAGGCAATGATATTCCTGAATAATAAGATACTGCGTTTCCCGCCTGTTCCTGCAAACTTTTTCTACTCATATAAGCCTATAAAATCAGCCCATGTTACCATCCATCGAAGATCGCCTGGCTCAGATACTGTCAGCAAAATCAAAACAAATTTCAGCCACGATTATGCTATTGGACGAAGGCGCCACAGTCCCTTTTATTGCACGTTACCGCAAGGAAGCAACCGGAGGTTTAACTGACGTTCAGTTGCGTTTATTAGTCACATGCTTGCATGACCTGCGAGAGCTTGAAAAAAGGCGCACCGCGATCATTTCCGCAATCGAAAAACAAAACAAAATGACTCCAGTGCTACTGGATGCCATTACCAATACGGACGATAAAACATATCTGGAGGATCTATACCTTCCTTTCCGGAAAAAACGCCGCACCAAAGCTCAGATCGCGCATGAGGCAGGTCTGCAGCCACTCGCTGATTCACTGTTGAATAACCCGAAACTGCAACCTGATTTGGAAGCTGCCCAGTATCTCATGGCTCCTTTTACAACCAGCGAAGGGGATAATCCGGGTGTTGCAGATTCCCATGATGCATTGGAAGGCGCACGCCATATTCTTATGGAACGCTTTGCAGAAAATGCTATCCTGTTACAATCGCTACGCGAGTATCTACTGGCACATGGCATGGTCACATCAAAAGTCGCTAGAGGCAAACAAGAAGCTGGTGCCAAGGTTTCTGATTATTTTGATTATTCTGAAGCTTTCCGGAAAATTCCCTCACACCGCGCACTGGCACTCCTGCGCGGCTGGCGTGAAAAAATATTAACTGTCGCAATTTGTCTGGATAGTAACATTGAAAAACCTAAACAGAACACGTTGTATAACCCTTGTGAGTTGATGATTGCCAAGCAATTCGGCATCCAGCACCATAATTGCCCTGCCGATTCCTGGCTGATGGATACTGTTCATGCAACATGGCGTACAAAATGTTTGCCGCGCCTGGAAACAGAACTCTTGAATATTTTGCATGAACGTGCAGAAAATGAAGCAATCCATGTATTTGCACGCAACCTGAGCGCATTGCTGCTTGCACCGCCTGCCGGGCCGCAGGTTACAATGGGACTTGATCCTGGTCTGAGAACAGGCACAAAGGTTGCAATTGTCGATACAACTGGAAAAGTATTGACCACAGCAACTGCTTATCCCCATCCACCCCATAATCATTGGGATGATTCATTGCATAGTCTCAAAATCCTGATCGAAAAGTATCGCGTCACGCTTATCGCCATCGGCAATGGCACGGCTTCACGGGAAACTGATCAGCTCGCTAAGGAACTAATCAGGATGCTTCCTCAAGTCAGATTAACGTCAGTCGTTGTGTCTGAAGCAGGTGCATCGGTTTATTCTGCTTCTCCATTGGCCTCACAGGAACTGCCTGACATGGATGTTTCTCTACGGGGTGCTGTTTCTATCGCGCGACGGGTACAGGATCCACTGGCTGAGCTTGTAAAAATCGATCCAAAATCAATTGGGGTTGGTCAATATCAGCACGATATTGACCACAAGAAACTGGCTCATTCATTGGATGGTGTTATTGAAGATTGCGTCAATGCCGTGGGCGTTGATGTGAATACCGCATCTCCTGCTTTGCTGGAGCGCGTTTCCGGTCTTAATCGAAAGATCGCTCAGAATATTATTACTTACCGCGATTCTAATGGTCGGTTTACATCACGGACAGAATTGCGCCAAGTTCCTCACTTAGGTGAGAAAACCTTTGAGCAGGCAGCCGGTTTCTTGCGCATCACACAGGGCAACGATCCATTAGATGCCTCAGCAGTACATCCTGAATCTTATCCCTTGGTAAAACAAATTCTAGCCAATCTGCAATTAGATATTCGTTCCCTCATCGGTAATCAGCAGGCTCTTAAATCCCTCGACCCGACTTGGTATATTACCCCGCAATTTGGCTTGCCAACCATTCTGGATATTTTGAGTGAATTAGAAAAACCGGGGAGAGATCCTCGCCCGTCCTTCACTACAGCGGTCTTTCAGGATAATGTCAAAACACTTAGCGATCTGCATCCCGATATGATCCTGGAAGGAGTAATCACCAATGTGGTCGCTTTCGGTGCCTTTGTTGATATTGGCGTACATGTGGATGGTCTTGTGCATGTTTCAGCCCTTGCCAATACTTTTGTCAAGGACCCACACGCTGTAGTCAAGGTCGGTCAGGTCGTTAAAGTAAAAGTATTGGAAATTGATGAAAAGCGCAAACGCATTACGTTGACAATGCGATTGACTGATCTGGTAACTACTGAACAATCGGCTGACAAAAGAGAACGGACCGGCCCGTTACCTCAGAAACCGAAACAATCAGAAAAAACCATTCTTCCGGATACAGCCATGCGTATCGCTTTCAGTCGCATAAATAAACAGAATCAGTAGCCTATCATCAGACAACTTATTTTTGCTTATTCATGACGCGCGGACTAAATAGAGCCGGCACGGGTTTACTACTGGATCGACTGGCATTGATCGATTCGGCCTTCCCTGATATATCAGCTTGCCTTGTCGCTATGTCTATTTTCGCCGTTGAGACGTAGGGTTGTGTAAACAATGGATCTTCCGCTGATTTCGGATGCCTGACGTTCCTGAATGTTTCTTCTTTATTAAATCGCGAAGCAGATCCGTTCTGTTTTATGTAATTATTCGGCCTTTTATTCTGAGGAGGCGTATTATTCCTTGGTTTCTTTGCTGGTATTGTTTCTTTACCTGAGATTGGCTGCGCCGTAGATTTTTGTTCAAATGCCTTAATCTCTTCAATCCTTATTTTAGTTTTCAGCAGTTTTTCTATATCAATCAGCAGGTGACTCTCTTCCTGACTAACCAGAGATATTGCATACCCTTTAGCGCCTGCACGACCCGTTCGTCCAATTCGATGTACATAATCTTCCGGATTATTGGGTAATTCAAAATTAATAACATGTGTTAATTCCTCAATATCCAACCCTCTGGCAGCAACTTCTGTAGCTACCAGAACCTGAATTGATCCTTGTTTAAAGCTTTCCAATGCCTGGGTCCGTTGCAGTTGATTCCTGTCGCCATGAATTGCTGCTGTAGAAATACCTTGGCGTGCCAGTTGTTGAGTTAACCGGTCAGCACCTTGCTTGGTCCGGGTAAAAACCAATACCTGTTTCAGATTCTGTTGCGTGATCAGCCAAATTAACAATTCTTGTTTTCTTGCTGATTCAACTGGATGAACAATATGGGTAATCAGTTCACTGACTGAATTCTGTTTTGCAACTTCAATCACGACGGGCTGTTTTAATATTTTATTGGCCAGTTTCCTGATTTCCTCAGAAAATGTTGCCGAGAACATTAAATTCTGACGATGATCAGGCAGCGATTGTGTGATTTGTTTTATATCCGGTAGAAAACCCATATCCAGCATTCGGTCGGCTTCATCAAGAATCAGAATCTCAACCTTAGAAAGTACCAGATTCTTTTGCTGGAGATGATCCAGCAAGCGTCCTGGCGTTGCCACCAGAATCTCGACACCGGATCGTAATATATCAATCTGTGTATCAATATTGACGCCACCATAAATCACAGTTGATCTGAGTGGCAGATATTTACTATAAATCTTGACGCTCTCGTACACCTGTAAAGCGAGTTCTCTTGTTGGAACAAGAATTAATGCCCGAATCGGATGCTTTGCCGGTGACATGCTGGTATTTGCATGGCGTTCAAGCCGTTGTAACATTGGCAGGGTAAAACCAGCTGTTTTTCCTGTACCTGTCTGGGCACCGCCCATGACATCCTGGCCTTCGATAATTATTGGGATTGCTTGTTTCTGGATAGGGGTTGGATTGACATAGCCTTGATCAGAGATTGCGCGCAAAATATCGGTTGATAAGCCGAGTTGCTTAAATGGCATATATATTTTTACTCCTGAACTACTTTTTCAATTTATTAAAAATATTCTTATAAAACTACTGAGTTACTTTTATTACATTTTTGTTAAAAACAATACAATCATAGATAGCTTACTCAGAAACGAGAAAATTTGGATTGATCAGTTCCTGAGAAACTGCGATTAAATCGCAACTTGGTTTATCAACCCAAATTAGACAATTAAATTAATAAAAAATTGCCAGTATATTTTTCCTGATTCTCAATAAAAAGAACCCGCACAAAAATATTTTGTGCGGGTTCTGTGTCAGAGTGCCACTGCGTATAATTTTTCTTCTAGCAAACTACACTGCCATGTAAAGAACAAAAATACTGATTCAGCTTACTCATCCTCGGCATCGTCCTCGTCTTCTTCATCACTGCCAGCATCTTCATCCGGTTTCAATACCAGCTTGCCTGCCTTCAAACTGGCATTCAAATCCGTCATCGGTGCTTCTTCATGCACCAGATTCT